>ERZ777003.8-NODE-8-length-364846-cov-18.038066_pt1 | contig 364846 bp, 313 predicted proteins | sample MGYA00374956_ERZ777003 | MGnify/ENA primary metagenome ERZ777003 (study PRJEB29302, sample SAMN06268252) | bioreactor metagenome | isolation source: Joint BioEnergy Institute, California, USA | place: USA:Joint BioEnergy Institute, California, USA | collected... | reverse complement strand
TGTCAACACAGAGATTAGCTGAACGATCTCCTCAGGCGACAGATTCCTGGTGAGCTTCTGCTCCGACCGCTTCACTGCGCGACGCGCATGAGCCAATGCCTCCATGCCTTTTGCCGTGAGGATGAGATGCTGTCGGCGACGATCGACGAGCGAGCGTTCGCGTGTAATCAACCCACGCGCCTCCAAGCGGTCTACGATGGCCATCATGGTCGCGCGGTCCGTCATCAAAGCGTTGGCGATATCGACCTGAGCGATGCCGTGATTGTTGGCGATGAGGGACAGCACCGTGAACTGCTTTGCGGAGATGCTGACTTCGCTGCACGCCGCGTTCGCGTCCCGGATGAACATTGCGTTTACGAGGGCGAGATTGAATCCGAGCAGCTCCAGCAGCTCGCCCATGTTTGGGCCCACACCGTCGTGCTTGCCCTCCACCGACCTTTCGTTGACTGGTCGGCGATTGATCACGGTCGCCATACACTCCCTCCCCAAGACGTACGACACGAGCTGCCGGCTCATCGGTGCGTCACGACGACGCGTCACGCCCATACGAGGTCCGCGTGACACGTCGGTCGGCGTCGAAAAGTATGGCCCGAACACGCGACCGTGTTCGGGCCCTGGTTCGGGACGAGGTGTCTATGGAATGACGCGGATGGTCGCCTTGCGCAGTTTCCAGTCCTCGACCCCGGAGCCGCGTTGCGGCTCGTCGATCCACACGGTCTTGATCGTCGATTTCGGCACGCCGATCTTCGCCAGTGTTTCCGCCAGCACGAGTGCCCGACGCCGCGGCAGGAAATCCTTCTCCACCAGCTCCTCTCCGTTCGAGAGCAACGCCGTCGCGCGATAGCCGGTGATCTCGACTCTACTGGCGTTGATGTCCTTGGCGTACTGCATGGCCTGCGTCATCGTGCGGGTGTCCCGCGTGGCGATCTGCCAATCGAATTGGTAGTACACCGTGAATTCCTTCTCCTGGTAAGGCCGCTTCGGCTTCTCGGGCTCCGGCGGACGAGCACCCGCGGGCGGACGCAGTCCCTTTGCTCGGAGCACTTCCAGTTTCTCGCGCGGACCTGGACCGCGCGGCGCGAACGGCACGGTGTACTCGGGCACGGGTGGCAACATCGTGTTGCAGTTCTCGTCGCGCTCGGGCAGCACCGATATCTTGATGTCCTTGAGCACCTTGCCGCCACAGACCCGCTCGTCGGTCGGCGTGCCCTCGATGAGGGCACGATGACCGAGCTCCGGCGGATAGACCTCCGCTGCAGAATCGATCTGGATCGTGAGGTAATACCGCTCCCCTTCGTAGTCGGCGAGCCAGCAAGGCACCGTTTCGGTGTCCTGCAGGATCGGACAAGCCACGAAGCTCAACGGCTTGGCAGACGTTCCAGCGAGCGCACTCGCACCCACTAACAGGAAAATGCCGGGAAGGATTCGAGCTTTCATGGTTAAAGCACGCTCAGGAAGTTGACCAGATCGATACGCTCTTGTTCGGTGTAACCGATATTGAAGCGTCGGTCGTAAAAGTCGACGAGCTCCCGCAGTGTGCGCGCTGAGCCGTTCGAGAAGTACGGCGCTCGCGCCGCCAACCCGCGGAACTGCTGCATGACGATCGAGCCGACGTCATAGCACTTGCCGGTGATCAATGCGCGGCCCGGATCCTGCGTGTAGATCACGCGGCCCAGGTAGCGATGCTGTGGCCGGTCTTCCTTGCACGTGATCTTGAAGAGTGGGAGCTCGGGCTTCTTGTCGTCCCATGGGCCGACGAGCGGATCCTGCGCCCACGGCAGGTTCGTCGTGCCGAGATCAACCCAACCCGCGACGAGGTCCATTCCGGTGCTCTGCATGTTGTGACACGTTGCGCACGTGCGCTTCGTCGGATTACCCAATCCGACCGTGTTGATGTGCATCACATCCCGGATCCAGAACGGCCTCAGGAAGAAAAGGTCGTAGCCGCGGGCGACCGACTGGCGGAATGCCGTTTGCTCGGGCGTCTCGCCTGCGTTCGGCTTCTTCCATGCTTCGAAATCGAAGAACACCGGATCGTCGAAGTTGTCCGCGAGCACGTTGGCGCGATTGCGCGCAAGGCTGTATGGCCCCAGCGCTTCAGGCACACCGGGAGCAATCAGCGATCCGCCGCGATGATCGAGCGCCTGTGCTGCGTAGATCTTCATGCCGAAATCGACGATGCGTTGCGCGACGGCGTCGTCGATCGGCTTCTTGGTTTCCATGTGCTTCAAGGCTGCATCGATTGCTTGCAGCTTGAGCGTCGGATGACGTGCATCCGCCATAATCTGGGTCGTGACGGGCTTGCCTGTCTCCGGATCGAAGTCGAACGGCGTCGCATTGTTCTTTGGCGTGAAGAGTGCCGGGCCGACGGGGCGTCCCTCGGCGCCAATCACGTACTTCAGGTTCGCAAACGGTCGCGGCCTGCGATACACCGAGACGTGTCCCGACGCCGCGAGACCGTACACGGGATCCGTGTTGCAGCCGGTCGGATCGCGCACGACTTCCAGCTCGAAGTCTGGGTCGATCGTGCTGCCATCGGGCGCCTTCGGCGGCCACGGCAGCGCGATGCGAAACAGTCCGCGCTCGAGCAGCAGGGAGTGCGACTTCGGATCGCCCTGCGGCAGGTTCGGACAATTCGAGCCGTCGATGGCCGCAAAGAGCGGATCCTTGCCATTGGTCGCCTCCCACCGCTCACGAATCGTGCCGACCGAAAGACTCATGCCGTCAGCAGGCTGGTGACAGGTCACGCATGCTCGTCCATTCGTGCCGAGCGGCTCGAAGAACGGATGATTCTTGGTGTCGACCGGCCCGGCGGTGTTGAGGACACCGAGCGCCCCGTGCCGGTTCGGATACATGGTGAACTCGTTCATCGGGCGCCCGTCGCCCTCTTCCCACCACTGACCGGGCATGGGCGAACCGCTCAGCACGGGATCCTCGGCATTCACGTTCGTCGTCTCCGACCCGTGCGCTGAAGCGAGTAGCACCGTGCACAGCACCATGCTGACACGTTTCGCTATCTCTCCACGGGCGCGCGGCACGCGGTGCCGCTGCTCCTCTCTTCTTTCTTCTCGATTGATCATTGTCACGCGCTCTCGAAGTCTCAGAAGCTGAATCGCACTCCAAGGCGATATTCACGGCCAACCGGATCGAACGGCTGCGATCCAATGTTCGGGAACGGCGGCCAGCGATCAAACACGTTGTTGATGCGCAAGAACACGCTCGCTGTAGCGAGGGTCTTCGGCTGCAGGTCGTAGCTCACGGTCAGGTTTGTGTAGAACGTCGAGCCGACAGAATTGATGTTCACGCCGAGCGCGTCGGCAAGACCCTCCGTGAACGTGTTGTCGACGGTGCCCCCCTCGAACCAGCGACCCTCGATGGTGGCACCGACCCGATCGCCCTGGTAACCCAGCGTTGTGAACACGGTCCAGTGCGGCGTGGTGTATTGTCCCGCAGGATCCGTGATCGTCGAGTCGATGGCCGCGATCGTCTTCAGCTCCTTGACGTAGTTGGCGAGGGAACGCAGCGTGAACTCGCCCGGAGCGAACGGCAGCAGATGATCAAGATAGAAACGGTACGCCATCTCGATGTCTACGCCGCTCGTCTTGAAACGATCGAGGTTCTCGTACTGGCGCAGCACGCCCGTCACGACACCGTTCATCGGATCTGTCGTGATGCGATCACAGTATGATTGCACGCCTGCGAGGTAGCACTGATCGAGCACTTGCTGACCCGTGAGCGTGCCGATCTGCCCATCGATGTCGATGCTGTAGTAATCGGCAGAGATCGTGAAGCCGTCCAGCCAACGAGGCTCGTAGACGAACCCTCCGGTAAACGTATCGGCTTTCTCAGGGCCGAGTTGGCGATTGCCCATCGTGGTCACCGGTGCCGGCAGGAGGTCAGCCGTGAGCGGATGACGCAACACTTGGACCGCAACCTGCGTTGGCGTGAAAAGCTCGCCCAGGTTGCCTGCACGAATATCGCGCGACTGCGTGGCGCGAATCCGCCACTCGTCGTTGATCGACCAGCTCAGACCCACTTTCCAGGTCGTCACGCCACCGGAAGAGCTGTAGTCGGTGTAACGTGCGGCCAGGCTCAGGTCCAAGTCCTCCGCGAAGGCGGCGCCTTTGGCGAGCGGCAGGATCGCCTCGCCATAGATTTCCTTGGCGTCGTACTCGCCGACGATGCCCTTGCGGTTCGTCGTCTGCCATCCGTTCGCTTCCGATATCGGATCGGCGACCGCATCCACTTCTTCCTTGCGATACTCGAGACCGGTCGCCACAGCGATCGGACCCGCCCACGTCGAGCCGAGGCTGCCTTCGAAGTTCAGCGCCGCGACCGTTTGACGCGTCTTCGTCTTGAGCCAGGACGTGCCGGTCACGTAGCTAATGGCCTCCGGCGAGGGCGAGCCGTGGCCGAACAGATTGAAGGGCACGCAACCGGCTGCCGCTTCGCGCACCGCAGCCGATGGACTGAGTGTATCGGCGCAAACAATGTTGCCGTTCCCGTCTCGGACTGCGTTGATCGCGCGCCGGAAGTTGGCAATGTTCAGATTGCCCTTGCGCACCTGCTGAGACTCGTTCTCGCCGACTTGCACGTAGGCATCCCAAGCCCAATCGCCTGCGAGTTCGCCCTGCAGCCCAAGCACGGCCCGATACAAGCTTGGCGAGCCATCCTCGGTGCGGAACTCACCCATCCCCGGATCGCGGAAGGTGCGACCCATCGCGAAGCAGGTAATCCCTTCAGCGAGCATCTGCTGCCGGACTGAGTCGGGCAGGAACGCGTTGTCGATGTGCACGTTGATGGAGCCGAGCGCCGACGCCAGTGTCGTCGCCGTGCAGTCGTTCACCGGCGTCAACGAGCCGTTGTTGCGCGCGGGCACGCCGTATCCTTCGGAAATCGAGTGCGCGTAGCTCAGCTCAGCAAAGAGATTCAGCGTGTCGGTGAGCGAATAATCCAGGTGAGCCATCAACGAGTAGCGCTCGAGCGGATACTTGACATCACCACCGGGCACGGGTGTCTCGGCGAAGTTGTCCGTGCCACCGATCATGGTGTTACCAAACACCTCACCGTAGCCGAACTCGTACGTCGTACCATTCGGCCCGAACGCGAGACCTCGCAAAGGACCTGACGTGATCAGGCCGCCCGCGGAGACGTCCGAGCGGCGGGCATCGCTCGTATAGATCACGCCGGGGAGCCCGTTGGTCGCGTAATCGCGGTTACCGACCTGTCCGCGTCCTGCCCAGGGGCGCGAGATGTTCGGCGGCTGCAGGCCACGAATGCCTTGGCTCTTCGCATACTCGCCGCCAACGATGAGGTAGCCACGACCGTTGGCGAAGAACGTGCCGCCCGCAAGCGAGGCGGAAAAACCCTCGTTGTCTTCGTAATCCGAGATGCTTCCCTGCACGCTTGCTTTCAGCCCTTGCAAGCTGTCATCCAAGATCAGGTTTACCACGCCTGCGACAGCGTCCGAGCCCCATGACGCGGAGGCACCGCCGGTCACGACTTCCATGCGGCTGATCATGCTGGCCGGGATCACGTTCAGGTCGACCGTGCCATCGGCCTCGGTCGGCACGTGCCGACGTCCATTCACGAGCACCAACGTACGTTGCGCACCGATCGAGCGCAGGTTTGCGTACACGTTCGCACTCGAGCTCGGCGTGGTCCAACGGAAAGTCGGGATCTGCACCAACGCATCGGACACTTGCATCGGCGCCGTACGCATCACGTCTTCTGCACCGACAACCGATGTCGGCGTCGGCGCGGAGAATCCCTCAACGCGCGTGATGCGTGAGGCTGTCACCGACACGGTCTCGAGCTCAGTATCCTGGGACTGCAGTGTCTGCTCTTGGGCGAGAGTCGCAGGCGCAATGCACACGAGAGAAGCGGCTGCAAGGCCTGGCCATTGTTTTGCGCGCACGATAGCGTGCACGACTGCACGAATCTTGCTCAAAGTCATCCCCCCCCTGAGGTACTGGGATTGTCGTTCGAACTGGACTAGATTTTCGGCTTCTGCGAGCCGACGAGTATCACCTTCAAATGCACATGGCTCGCGCCATGCTACAGTTCGGCGTCACGTCGCGCGGGGTCTGAACGAGGCGGGAACTCTCGTTGATCTGAGAACGGATGGCGTGGACGTCGTCAGACAATACATGTCGCTCCCCTGAAAATATGTGGCGATGCGCGACCTCTGGGGCGGCCAGCATCGCTCAATTTGATATGCCTCGCAAAATATACGACAAGCATACGGATAAGGGAGCTTTCGAACCGCAATATTCCTTATAACGAAAGCGGATAATCGGCTCGTGTCCTACGCTGTCATACGCTGGGCGCAGACGCGCTTTGTGCATGTCGAGAACTCTCGCCAGCCACCGACGTGGCCTTTATGGAACGATCAACGTCGCGGCCCTCGGCAGCCGCAATCCACGGCGAGAGCACGGCGACCGCCGCCGCGACATCATAGACGGCGGTCGCCAATGGACTGCAGGCAAGATGAGAGATTAGGGGGGATACCTCAGTCGCGATAAGGCCGAATCGTAACGATTCGACCTTCTTTGTCGTAGTGCAGCTCCGTCATTTTCACGGAGCGCAGATGCGTCACGCCGTTCGACAACAAGGAGTCGTGATAGAACAGGTACCACTTGCCTTGGAATTCGCAAATGGAGTGGTGAGTCGTCCAGCCGATCACCGGTTCGAGAATCTTTCCTTGATACGTGAACGGCCCGTACGGATTGTCGCCGATCGCGTAGCAGAGGAAGTGCGTGTTACCCGTGGAATACGAGAAGTAGTACTTGCCACGGTACTTGTGCATCCAAGGCGCTTCGAAGAAGCGACGCGCGTGATCCCCGGCGCGCAGCGGCTTGCCGTTCTCGTCGAGGATCACCACTTCACGCGGCGGCTCGGCGAACTGCTTCATGTCTGGGGTTAGCCGCGCAACGCGGGGCCCGAGCGCCGGCTCATCGTCTGCTGGCTCTTCATTGCGCTCGTCGTACACGTTGTCACGGTACTTCTGCAGCTGTCCGCCCCAGATCCCGCCGAAGTACATATAAAAGTTCCCATCGTCGTCCTCGAACACCGCAGGATCGATCGAATAGCTGCCTTCAATCGGTTTTGGCTCGGGCTTGAACGGGCCTTCGGGGCGCTCGCCCACCGCGACGCCGATCTGAAAGATTCCATCCGGTCGCTTCGCCGGAAAATAAAAATAGTACTTGCCGTCCTTCGTGGCCGCGTCCGGTGCCCACATCTGCCGCTCAGCCCACGGAACATCCTTGATGTGTAGGGCCACACCGCAATCGACCGCCTGGCTAGTGGGCGAATCGAGCCGCAGCACATGGTAGTCCTCCATCGCGAAGTGATCGCCGAGGTCGTTGAACGGAATGCCCGCATCGATATCGTGCGATGGATAGATATAAATCTTCCCCTCGAACACGTGGGCGGAGGGATCCGCAGTGTAGATATGTGTCACCAGCGGCTGAGAGATCGCCTTGGCCGCCAGCGCTTTGTAGTCCACGTTCTTGTCGTCCGCCATCTCACTCACTCGATAATTGGTCAATGATCAAGGAAGGGGCACGACTTCGATTCCCCATCCCTATCCTTCAACGCGACGCGACGCGTCGCGCAGCGAGATCGGCTTCGATTCTCGCTTCCATCGCTTTGTTGATCTCGTAGAAGAACAACAACGCGCAGCTGATGAAAAACGGAATGGCCGAGTACACGCTGATCGCCAACTTGATACCTTGCACGACTTCAGGCGTCTGCTCGACCGCGTCGCGCACATAGCCGTAGATGTCGAGGATCTTCGCGACGAGCGCGCCGCCGACTGCCAACCCGAACTTCAGGCCCAGAATCATCGCGGAGAAGATGATGGCCGTCGCGCGACGGTGATTCTTCCACTCCGAGTAATCTGCCACGTCGGCGATCATCGCCCACAACAACGGGATCGTGATGCCATAGGAGAACCCGTGCAACACCTGCGAGATGAAGATGAGCCCAATCGTGTCCGGCGGATAGAAAACGAAAACGAACAGGAACAAGGCAGAAATGAACAGCGCCGTGCCGTATACGTTGCGCTTGCCGAAGCGATCTGCCAGTGGTTTCGAGAAGGCGATGCCAACGATCATGAAGATGATGCCACCGCCGTTGAAAATGCCGAAGCCAGAGGCCACCGGATCGTCTGGCCAACGGAATTCGCCGAGGCCGATTCCCGTCAACACCGAATTCAAGCCGCCGATGAAGGCATTGAAGCCGATGTCGTCGAGAAAGCGGGCGAGCGCAGCTTCATCCACGTAGTACTGGAAGTAATAAATGTACGTGCCGCCCTTCAGTGCCAGTGTCACGAACACGAGCACCGTGACGACGAGCAGCAACGCCCAAGGCTTGTTACGGAGCAGATCCGATAGATCCTCTTTCACGGTCGTTTTCTGCTCCGGCGCCGGCACGACGCGTTCCTTGGTCGTAAGGAAGGTTATGATGAAAAACACGGTGCCGATGATCGCAAAGAACGTCATCGCTTTCTGGAACCCAACCGCTTGATCACCGTCGCCGAGCATCAGCACGAGCGGTAGCAACAGCACCTGGATGATGAACTGGGCCACCATCACCGCGACGAAGCGATAGGCAGACAAACTGTTACGCTCGGCCATGTTGCCGGTGAGCACACCGCTCATCGCCGCATACGGCAGGTTGTTCGCTGCGTAGATAATGACCAGCAAGGTGTATGTGATCGCCGCGTAATACACCTTGCCCTGCTCACCGAGATCCGGCGTTGTGAAAGCAAGCAGCGCGAACACACCGAACGGTACCGCGGTCCATAGCACCCACGGCCGGAACTTCCCCCATCGGGTATTCGTGCGGTCTGCGATGAGGCCCATGATGGGATTGAACAGCACACCGCCGACCAGACCGCCCCAAAAGATGATCGCCGACGCTGTCCCAGCGGGGATCTTGTAGACGTCGGTGTAGAAAAAGGCGAGAAAAGTGATGAACGTTTGGAAGATGAGATTGGCGGCCAGATCCCCCAAGCTATAGCCGACCTTCTCGATGACGCTCAGCTTTTCAGTAGTAACCCCCGGCTTCTCCGCGATAGCGTCCATAGGCGTTCTCTTCTTGTGTTAACGGTAACGGCCGCCGAAGGATAGACGCGCCGGCGCCCGACGGCCAGCCTTTGGCGGCACGAGAGGAGGATCGTTAGGGGAATCCCTCAACGCTGCGCTTGGGGCTCGGGGCTCGCGAATCACGGAGCGGAGACCAAGGCTCACAGCCCATACCCGCCCGCCCAAAAAGAAAGCCCCGCCGAAGCGGGGCTCTCTGCACTCCTGTGGAAGATTTCGGCACGCGCCCGGCTGACCAGGCGCCAGCCGGCCGGTCGGCCAGCTATCACATATCCATGCCGCCCATGCCGGCACCGGCACCATGAGCGTGCTCGGACTCCTCCTTCGGTGCCTCGGCGACCATCACCTCGGTCGTCAGGAGCAAACCGGCGACGGACGCGGCATTCTGGAGCGCCAAGCGCGTGACCTTCGTCGGATCCAAAATGCCGAGCTCGAACATGTCGCCATACTCTTCCGTCGCGGCGTTGTAGCCGAACGTGCCCTTACCTTCCTTCACCTTGGCAAGCACCACGGAAGCGTCCACACCGGCGTTGGTGACGATCTGACGCAGCGGCTCCTCGATGGCTCGGGCCAGGATGCGAATACCGTAGGTTTGATCCTCGTTCGCACCCTCGAGCTTCTCGATCGCCTTCTGCGCGCGGATGAGCGCCACACCACCGCCCGGCACCACGCCTTCTTCGACGGCTGCACGGGTTGCGTGCAACGCGTCCTCGACGCGAGCCTTCTTCTCCTTCATCTCGACCTCGGTCGCAGCACCGACCTTGATCACGGCGACACCGCCCGAGAGCTTCGCCACGCGCTCTTGCAGCTTCTCGCGGTCGTAATCGCTTGTGGCTTCCTCGATCTGCTTCCTGATCTGCTCGACGCGTGCCTTGATGTCCTCGGGCTTGCCCTTGCCGTCGATGATCGTGGTGTTCTCCTTCTCCACGATCACCTTCTTGGCTTCGCCGAGGTCGCTCAAGGTCGCCTTCTCGAGCGACAGACCGACTTCGTCCGAAATGACCGTGCCGCCCGTGAGAATGGCGATGTCTTGCAGCATGGCCTTGCGACGATCGCCGAAGCCGGGAGCCTTGACGGCTGCAACCTTCACGATGCCGCGGATCGTGTTGACCACCAACGTGGCGAGCGCTTCACCTTCAACGTCCTCGGCAACGACGAGGAGAGGACGACCAGCCTTCGCGATGGCCTCGAGCAACGGCAGCAGCTCGCGAACGTTGCTGATCTTCTTCTCGTAAAGCAGGATGTACGGGTTCTCGAGCTCCGCGGTCTGGTTCTGCTGGTTGTTGATGAAGTACGGCGACAGATAACCACGGTCGAACTGCATACCCTCCACGACTTCGAGCTCGTTCTCCAAGCCCGAGCCTTCCTCGACCGTGATCACGCCTTCCTTGCCGACCTTTTCCATCGCATCGGCAATCGTCTTACCGATGGACTCGTCCGAGTTCGCGGAGATCGTACCGACCTGTGCAATCGCCTTCTGATCCTTGCACGGCTTCGACAGCTTTCGCAGCTCCTCGACCACAGCGGCAACGGCCTTGTCGATACCGCGCTTCAGGTCCATCGGGTTGGCACCCGCCGCGACAGCCTTGAGACCCTCGCGCACGATCGCCTGCGCGAGCACAGTCGCGGTCGTCGTACCGTCACCGGCTTCGTCAGAGGTGTTGGAAGCGACTTCCTTCACCATCTGCGCGCCCATGTTCTCGAACTTGTCCTTGAGCTCGATCTCCTTGGCCACCGAGACACCGTCCTTCGTCACGGTGGGAGCACCAAAGCTCTTCTCGAGGACGGCATTGCGACCCTTGGGACCGAGCGTTGCCTTGACGGCGTTTGCGAGGATATTCACGCCCCGCAGCATGCGGTAACGGGCGTCGTCGCTAAAACGTACTTCTTTAGCAGCCATATCTGTACAACCTCTAAAACGTTCTTTGCGTCGCACCGGCGCCAAGGCCGGAGTTCACAATCTGCCAATGGGCGAAGCGTGCTCTGACCTCGGTGCTGATCCTGGGCTAAAGGATCGAAACCCGCTTCGCTTCCGGGTGCACCTTGACCGAATCAGGACTCGATGACGGCCATCACATCCTCCTCGCGCATCACGAGGAGCTCCTCGCCGTCGACCTTCACTTCCGTGCCGCTGTACTTACCGAACAGGACGTTGTCACCCACCTTGACGTCCAGCGGACGCACTTCGCCGTTCTCGAGGATCTTGCCCTTACCCACGGCGATCACCTTCCCCCTGATCGGCTTCTCGGTCGCCGTGTCCGGGATCACGATTCCACCGGGAGAGGTGCGCTCCTCTTCAACGCGCTTGATGATCACGCGGTCGTGCAACGGGCGGATCTTCAGTTTGGTGTCAGCCATAGGATCAAACCTCGAATCAGGGTCGAAAGTGATTGGATATGCGTGGGAAACACGAGAGGTGCGTGCTACGGTAGCGGGGTTTCCCTGCGCCTTAGCACTCACCCCAGGCGGGTGCTAATAATAGGGAGGCCTCTTCGGATTGCAAGGCCGTCGCGAAGCGACAAATGCGGATCGAGAGCGCCAGTCTACTGTAAAAAATGAATTCAGACAGGGATATATCAGGTCTATAAAGGGGCCTCGGACCCGCCCCTGCACCATCTTCGACCGGTCGAGTTCACCATTTCCCATGCAAGCTACTGATTCGATTGTCATTGCCCTGACCACCTGCGCAGACGACGAGACCAGCAGACGCATTGCGGAAACGCTCGTCGGCGAGCGGCTTGCTACCTGCGTCAACAGAATCCGAGATGTGCGGTCTACTTATTACTGGGATGGTCGCCTGCAGGACGACAGCGAGGTTCTGCTGGTCATCAAGACGACCGAATCACGCTTGCCTGCCCTGCAAGAGCGACTCAAGGCCATCCACCCCTACGAATTGCCAGAGCTCGTCGTCATACCAGTCATCGGCGGGAACGAGGCGTATTTGCAATGGGTCCGAGAAGGCGTGGCGGAAAAGGGAACGAGCAAGTGAGCAAAGAACGGGAGAGCCGGCTTGCGGCTTGGAGGCTTGGCGCTTGGAGCCCGGAGCTTGGGGCCGGATTCGTCGCCCTGCTGCTGGCGTGCCTATCCTTGGCCTATCAGCCTGCCCGAGGCGCCGACGACTTCCTGCCGCCGCAAGAAGCCTACAAGTACACGGTGCGGGCGACTGACGATCAGATCGTCGTGACCTGGACGATCGCGCCTGGATACTACTTATACAAAGACAAGATGGCCGTGGCCTCCGCGCTCGAGGGGGTGCAGCTCGGCGAGCCGGCGTGGCCTCGCGGCGAGGACCACGAAGACGAGTTTTTCGGCCGGCAGGAAATTTATCGCGGCAGCATTGACGTGCCGGTGCCTGTGTTAGCGACCGGGACCAGGCCGAGGATCTTGCCCATCGAGCTCAAGCTGCAAGGATGCGCCGATGCCGGGCTCTGCTATCCACCTATGAGGTGGAAGACGGAGGTCACTCTGCCGGCACCTGCACGTACGTCTCTGGTCAGCACAGTCCGGAGCTTCCTGCCGAGCGCGGGCCGCTCGCGCCAGGACGAGTTTTTGCCGCCCGACGAAGCCTTCCGCTTCAGCGCGAGCGTGCCACAGCCGGACGCCGTGACGCTCACCTGGGTGATCGCCGACGATTACTACCTATATAAGGATCGTATCCACGTCGCGACGGGCAGCACGGACGTGCAGCTCGGCCAGCTCTTGCTGCCAAAGGGCAGGCGAAAGCACGATGAGTTCTTCGGCGACGTCGAGGTGTACTACGAGCTCGTCGAAGCGACCTTGCCGATCGCACGGCCTGCGGGCTCGAACCGGACGCTCGACCTGACGGTCACCTATCAAGGTTGCGCCGAGGCAGGTCTCTGCTACAACCCGATCACGAAGACCATTTCGCTTGACTTGCCGCCGACGAACGTCGCGACCTCCTTGCCGGGCACTGGGCAGTCATCGACCGGCGCTCCGCTCGCCGAACAGGATCGTCTTGCTGCCTTGATTCGTGAAGGTCATCCTGCGCTCGTGCTGGCCACCTTCTTCGGCTTAGGTGTGCTGCTGTCGCTCACGCCGTGCGTTCTGCCGATGATTCCGATTCTCTCCGGCATCATCGTCGGACAAGGAGCGAAGGTCACCCCCGGCCGAGGCTTCGCACTGGCGTTCACCTACGTCCAGGGCATGGCACTGACCTACGCTGCCGCCGGCGCCGTGTTCGTGTTGGCGTTCAAGCAGGCGCCGCAGGCATTTTTCCAGCAACCCTGGATCGTCGCGCTCTTCGCGGCGCTCTTCGTCGTGCTCGCTCTTGCGATGTTCGGCGTGTTCACGCTGCAGATGCCAAGCGCTCTGCAAACCCGCTTGACGAACGTGAGCAACCGACAGAAGGCGGGAACGTTCGCGGGGACGTTCGTGATGGGCGCCTTGTCCGCGCTCATCGTGACCGCGTGCGTCGCACCAGCGATCATCGCAGCCCTGTCGGTGATCAGCCATTCCGGCCAGATCGCGCGTGGCGCCGGCGCGCTGTACGCCACGGGCCTAGGCATGGGCGTGCCACTGCTTCTCGTTGGGGCATCGGCTGGATCGCTGCTGCCGAAGGTCGGTCCGTGGATGGACACCATCAAGTCCCTGTTCGGCGTGCTGTTTCTCGGTGTCGCGATCTACCTGCTCGATCCCCTCCTGCCGCCTGCCTTGTCGATGTTCCTATGGGCAGCACTCGCCCTGATCACGGGTTACTGGATATTCTCGCTGAAGAAGACCGACGGCACTCCGGCTGCCGCACCGGTGCGGGCCGTCGGCCTGATGGCCGTCTGCTACGGTGTGCTGCTGCTTGTCGGGGCCGCCTCGGGCAGCGAAGACCCGTTGCAGCCGCTCGACCGGATCCGTGTAGATGCGATGGGCGGTGCAGCACCGCCGCAAGCGGGCTTGAGCTTTCGCACGATCAAAACCGTCGAGGATCTCGAGCGCGAGCTGGCGGCTGCCAGCGCGGCGGGCCGGCCGGTGATGCTCGACTTCTATGCCGATTGGTGTGTGTCGTGCAAGGAAATGGAAAAGTACACCTTTCCAGACCCAACGGTGCAGGCTGCGCTCTCCGAGGCGGTGCTTCTCAAGGCCGACGTCACGAAGAACGACGCCGATGATCAGGCGTTGCTGAAACGATTCGAGATCTTCGGACCGCCTACCATTGCCTTTTTTGGGCCTGACGGCAAGGAGCGAAAGAGCTTTCGTTTGGTGGGCTTCTCACCGCCAGAGAAGTTCCGCGATCACGTCGTTGCAGCGTTCGCTTCGTAACCGTCAGCGCCGCCGCACTGACAGGCGGCGGCGTTGCATTCACGGTGGATCGCCGCTCTGGTCTCAGTACACTGATATGATTTCCTCGCACTCGACACCATGAGATCTCTTGTCTACGTCGTCGTGTCGTTGCTTGCCGGCGCGACCGGCTTTTTTATCTATCGCCAAGCGATCGGGCCGCACGTAGCGGATCACGTCGCGAGCTCCTCTGCCTCGGCGAGACAGCCTGCCGACTCGTCCTCAGCGGACGCTGCTGCTTGGGAAGCGCCGAGCGAGCTGCCGGACTTCACTCTCGTCGATCGCGAGGGAGTATCACGCTCGATCCGCAGCTGGCCGAACAAGTCGCTCATCGTGAATTTCTGGGCAACATGGTGCGCACCGTGTCGACGTGAAATCCCGTTGCTGAAGCAGATCCAAGAAGAGCACGGGGATGAAGGATTTCAGGTCGTCGGCATCGCGGTCGATTTCCGCGAGGATGTGCTCGAATACGCGGAGGAGATGGGCATCAACTATCCGCTGCTCATCGGCGAGCAGGACGCGCTGGATGCGGCACGAGCGTTCGGGCTGACCACCGCTGCGCTGCCGTTCACGGTCTTCACCGACGCCCAGTCGCGCATCATCTTGAGCCACCTCGGCGAGGTCACGGAGGCCGAGTCGAAAATCCTCCTCGATGTCGTTCGTCGCGTGAACGCCGGCGAGCTGACTCCTGCCGCGGCGCGAGCCGTTGCGGCCAAGCAACTGGCAGCGCTTGAAGAAGCCGAACCGGCGGCTTGATGTTGCGTTTTCACTGTCGTGTCAGACTGCTCCGCCAGCGACGAGCTGCAGTAAACTATCGCCAAAAAGCGCGAAATGTGATTAGACTTGCGGCCATCTTGCACAATTGGGTCGAAAGAGCGGCCGCGGCTCTCATATGGCGCACCTGTTACTGCTCAATGGTCCTAACCTCAACCTGCTCGGTAAGCGGGAGCCGGGTCTCTATGGGGCAGTGACGCTCGAAACCATCGTGGCGCGGGCCTCAGCGTTGGCGGCAGAGTTCGGCCACCGGCTGTCCGCGTTCCAAAGCAACTCCGAAGCAGAGCTGATCCTCAAGATCCATGAAGCGCCCGCCACCCACGTCGCCTTCATCATCTTCAACCCTGCGGCGTTTACTCATACGAGCGTGGCGCTGCGCGATGCCTTACTCGCCGTGAAGATCCCATTCATTGAAGTTCATCTGAGCAACGTGCAGGCGCGCGAGCCGTTCCGACATCATTCCTATTTCTCCGATATCGCGGCCGGCACGATCACAGGATTCGGGGCGATCGGATACGAGCTTGCCGTGCGCGCGGCGGCTCAGCTGCTCGCGCAGGCGCCTTCGGCAGAACAGTCATGATGCTGCACGCATGGTCATAGCTGCGTGAGGCGTTCCCAAAGTCGAGTTATCACCGCTGTTTTGATCGTCCGGTAGACCGCAGGGCGTCATGGCGGAAAAGAACAAGAGGATGCTGCATGGACATACGAAAAGTTAAGAAGCTGATCGAACTGCTCGAAGAGTCGGGCATCGCCGAGATCGAGATCAGCGAAGGCGAAGAATCGGTTCGCATCAGCCGCTATCCGAAGGGAAGCGTTGTCCCGCAGGCGCCCACTGTGCACTACACTAGCGCGCCGGCGGCCGCGCCGACGCCTCCGGCGCAAACACCTGGTGAGCCGACCTCGCAAGCGACCCCATCGGCGCCGCCGGTGGCTCCAAGAGCCGAGCACACAGTGACCGCGCCGATGGTCGGTACTTTCTATGCCGCTCCCAGCCCGGGCGCAAAGCCATTCGTCGAGATCGGCAGCGAAGTCAATGTCGGCGACACGCTGTGCATCATCGAAGCGATGAAGATGATGAACCAAATCGAATCGGACAAAGCCGGTCGTGTCACAGCCATCCTGGTCAAGAACGGCGATCCGGTCGAATTTGGGCAGCCGTTGTTCATCATTGAGTAGCCGAGCTGCTGGGCTCTGGACTGCCGCGCTCTGGACAATACGGCCAGAGCACCTGCGATTGCGCCTCCTCTTTCGCCAGAGCTCAGAGCCCGAAACCAAGCAGCCCTAAGAAACAGAACATGCTCGAGAAAGTCGTCATCGCTAATCGCGGCGAAATTGCCTTGCGCATCTTGCGCGCGTGCCGTGAGCTCGGAATCAAGACGGTCGCGGTGCACTCAACCGCTGACTACAACCAAAAACACGTCCTGCTTGCGGACGAGTCTGTTTGTATCGGACCACCGCCCGCCAAGGACAGTTACCTGAACATGCCCGCGATCATCAGTGCGGCCGAGGTCACCGATTCGGTCGCCATCCATCCTGGCTACGGCTTTCTGGCCGAGAATGCCGATTTCGCCGAGCGCGTCGAGAAAAGCGGCTTCATCTTCATTGGCCCGAAACCCGAGACCATTCGACTCATGGGCGACAAGGTTTCCGCCATCAAAGTGATGAAGGCAGCGGGCGTGCCGTGTGTGCCTGGGTCGGACGGACCACTTAGCAATGACCCCGATGAAAACTTCCGGATTGCACGCGACCTCGGCTATCCCGTGATCATCAAGGCTGCAGGCGGTGGCGGCGGCCGCGGCATGCGCGTCGTGCACTCGGAAGCGACGCTGCTCAACGCCATCAACGTCACCCAGGCCGAAGCGACGGCGGCATTCGGCAACGGCGAGGTCTACATGGAGAAATTCCTCGAGCGGCCGCGCCACATCGAAATCCAGATCCTTGCCGACAACTACGGCAATGTGATTCACCTCGGCGAGCGCGATTGCTCGTTGCAGCGCCGTCACCAGAAGATCATCGAAGAGGCACCGGCTCCGGGCATCACGGCCAAGCAGCGCAAGTCGATCGGCGAGCGCTGCATTGCTGCGTGCCGCGAGGTGGGCTACCGCGGTGCCGGGACGCTCGAGTTCCTGTATCAGGACGGCGAGTTCTACTTCATCGAGATGAACACGCGCATACAGGTCGAGCATCCGGTCACCGAGGAAGTCACCGGCATCGACATCGTGAAAGCCCAGCTGCGCATCGCCGCCGGCGAACGCCTGCCCTGGACGCAGAATGATGTGATCATTCGCGGTCATGCGATCGAATGCCGGATCAACGCCGAGGACCCGAAGGGGTTTATCCCCTCACCCGGTCCAGTGAAGCTCTTTCATGCACCGGGCGGGCCCGGCATTCGCGTCGACAGCCACCTGTACAGCGGCTATACGGTCCCGCCGTACTATGATTCGTTGATCGGTAAGGTCATCGCCTACGGCGAGGACCGCGACACCGCCATTGCCCGCATGAAGAATGCGCTATCGGAGATGGTGATCGAGGGCATCAAGACCAACATCCCGTTACATCAGGAAATTTTCAATCACGCCGCGTTCAAGAGCGGCGGTCTCGACATTCACTACTTGGAGAGACGACTCGGCATCAAGTGAGGAAGCAGACCGCTCGGCCGCCATGCCTTTCCTGCAAGTCACGTTGACCATAGGTTCGGCGGACCCTGCGCCGTTCGAAGAAGCGCTGTTTGCGGCCGGTGCGAGCTCGCTGACGTTCGAAGATGCCGAGGACACGCCGGTGTTGGAGCCAACTCCCGGCACGACGCCGCTCTGGCCGAAGGTACGTATCAAAGCCCTTTTCGACCCGAGCGTGGCGCATGCCGACATCCGCGCTGCGCTGCATGCAGTGGCCGGCGACGCCGTGCCCGAGCTAACGTTCGAGGTGCTCGAAGATCGTATATGGGAGCGCGAATGGTTGAAGGATTTTCGACCGATGCGCTTCGGAGATCGGCTGTGGGTTTGCCCTGGGGGGCAGCTTCCTCCGGATCGGGACCCCGACGATGAATCACATGTCACGGTCTTCCTCGACCCGGGACTTGCGTTCGGCACCGGCACTCATCCGACCACGGCGCTCTGCTTGGAATGGCTCGATAGGGCGCCGCTCGTAGACAAACGCGTGCTGGACTACGGCTGCGGGTCGGGCATCCTAGCCATCGCGGCCCTCAAGCTCGGCGCGCTGGAGGCGCTCGCCGTCGATATCGACGACCAGGCGCTCATTGCGACCCGCGATAACGCTGCGCGCAACGACGTTGCTGGCCGCTTACGTGTCGGTGGTGTCGAAGCAGTCCGCGACTTTACGCCGGACGTCGTGCTCGCCAACATTCTTGCCGAGCCGCTGTGCGGGCTGGCATCGCGCTTTGCGGAGCTGCTGGCGCCGGGCGGAAGGCTGGTGCTCTCCGGCATTCTGGTCAGTCAAGCAGCGCAAGTAGCCGAGCGCTATGCGCCGTGGTTCGATATCTCCCTCGCGGCACTGCGCGAAGACTGGGTGCGCCTAGATGGTGTGCGTCGCGCCTCCTGATCCATGCTGACCCAATGTCCCAACTGTCGAACCATCTTTCGCGTCACACGCGAGATTCTGCGTGTAGCGGATGGCCAGGTGCGTTGCGGTCGCTGTCAGCGCCAATTCGACGCGCTCGAACGACTCATCGAAGAAAGCGAGGACGTTCAATCTGACGCTGCGCGCGGCGAGCACGCAAGCGCGTCGTCCGAACACATCGAGGTCGAAGAGCCGGCCACTCATGAAGAGATCACGATGGAAGGCCGGCACATCGAGATCAGCGGCACGTACCGCGTGTCCGATCGCTTCGGCAACACCTCTGAGCTCAAACGAGAAACGACCGAGGAATGGGTCGAGATCGAGGACGAGGATGGCGACGTCGACGTCGTCGCGGGTGAGGAGGCGACAGACGACTCTGCAGAGACTGCACAGGCGGGGCCGCTGGACACCACGCCAGAGGAACCGCTTCGCAGCGTCGAGCGCATCGAGGCACGAAAGCGCGAAAGCCTCGACGAGACGCGGATGCCTGTAACGCCCGCGACGGAGTCGCCGCGCGTTGCGCGGTCACGCACGCGCATTGCAGACAACGATACAAGCGACGAGCTGGATCTGTTGACGCCACCTCCGCGCCGACAATCGATCATCTGGAAGATCCTCGTCGCACCGCTGGTGCTGCTGTTGATCGCACAATGGGCCCATCACCATCGTGCCACGCTTGCGCGACATCCGACCATTGGCCCGCTCGTTCTCGAGGTCTACCGTAATCTCGGGATCACACTCACGCCCAGCTGGGACTTGCATGCCTATCAGCTTCGCCAATGGGGCGTGATGTCCGATCCAAACGCTCCCGGGACGTTGCGTGTGCGCGCCAGCATTACCAATCTGGCCGATTTTCCGCAGCCCTACCCCCTCTTGAAGCTCGTGCTGGAAGACCGCTGGGGCGAACAGGTCGGTGCCCGCGAGTTCGAGCCCGGTGAGTACCTGGATCCGACGGTCGCCCCGGACCGCCTGCTCGCGCCTGGGCAGCAAGCGAACGCCACCATCACAATCATGGATCCCGGTCCAGACGCTGATGGCTTTCATTTCGACGTCTGCCTGCCCGGAAGCAACAGAACCGTATGCGCGAGAGAAGTGCCGCGGCGCTAGCGCGGGCTCTGAGCGACTGGGTATCGGCGCGAGTGTCGGAAACACACGTCGGATTGCTGACGTCCTAAGCGGACCGCGGCGCCGGTGACCTGGAGGCGTGAGGTCCCTGTCCATTACACTGCGCTCCTCTGTGTATCGGCCAGTACCCAGAGCCCAGCCAGTCTCATGCTTCGTATCGGCACCTATACTCTTCCGAACAACCTCGCGCTCGCCCCGATGGCAGGCGTGACCGACCTGCCCTTTCGCTTGCTGTGCAGGCGTATGGGCGCGGCGATTGCGCCGGGGGAGATGCTCACGAGCGACGTTCGCCTCTGGCACTCGCGGAAGTCCAGGCGACGCATGGACCACAGCGGCGAGCCGGAGCCGCGTATCGTGCAGATCGCCGGCAGTGACCCTGCGATGATGGCCGAAGCCGCCAAGCGCAATGTCGATGCAGGGGCACAGATCATCGACATCAACATGGGCTGTCCCGCGAAGAAGGTGTGCAACAAGGCCGCGGGCTCAGCCCTCATGCGCGATGAGGCGCTCGTGCGTCGGATCCTCGAGGCTGTCGTCAAGTCCGTCGACGTCCCGGTGACGCTCAAGATGCGCACTGGATGGGATCCTGCAAATCGCAACGCGGTGACCATTGCGCGCATGGCGGAAGACATCGGCATCCAGGCCCTCGCGGTTCATGGGCGCACGCGTGCCTGCATGTTCCGCGGAGCGGTTGAGTACGAAACGATCGCCAAAGTCAAGAGCGCTGTCTCGATTCCCGTTTTCGTCAATGGCGACATCGACTCAGCGCACAAAGCGAAGTTTGTGCTTGAACAAACGGGCGCAGATGGAGTGATGATCGGGCGCGCTGCGCAAGGCCGACCTTGGATCTTTCGCGAGGTTGAGGTATTTCTAGCGCACGGCGAAGTGGTCGCAGAGCCTCCGTTGGCGGAGGTCCGTGATATCATGCTCGCCCATTTGCGCGATCTGTATACTTTCTATGGGGAAGAGGTCGGGGTCCGGATCGCGCGCAAGCACATCGATTGGTACGCGAAAGGTCGCGCGCACGCGCAAGCTTTTCGTCGTGCCGTCATGCAAGCAGAAGACGCGTACACACAGCTCGAGCGCGCGCGTGCCTATTTCGACGCGCTCGCGCACGAACAGAGCGTGCTGATCAGTGCGGCGTGACTGCGCACTGCTGTCGAGTTGATCGGAGAGCCCATGGCGTCCAGAAAAAAAACGAGAGCTCGTCGAGAGCCGATCGTGAAACCCGCCGCGCGCACCATGCCTTTGCGCACCATGTGCGAGCAAGCTCTCCAAGAGTACTTTGCCACGCTCAACGGGCATAAGCCCGGTCAGCTGTACGATCTGGTCATGCGCGAGGTCGAGGCGCCGCTCTTCAAAGCCGTGCTCGATTATGCGGAAGGCAATCAAAGCCGCGCTGCAGCGATCCTCGGCATCAATCGCGGCACGCTCAGAAAGAAGCTCAAGGCCTACGGTCTTAACAACTAGACGCAATCGAGCAGACACAACCAAAACTTGGATGCGGGCAGGATCATCATCGCCTATCCTTGGAGATCGGGATAAATGCGCTGATCGGCTCCTGCTCATCTCACGTCTCTGCCGGTGCGCACGGCTTCGCCATCTGATATTGCGACACTTCACCTCCCTATGATCAAACTCGCCCTCCTCTCGGTTTCCGACAAGACCGGTCTGGTCGACTTTGCGCGCGCGCTGCACGCCCGCGGCGTAGCGATTCTCTCGACGGGCGGTACCGCCACCGCGCTCGAGCAAGCCGGCATACCCGTCAAGCAGGTTTCGGCTCATACCGGTTTCCCCGAGATCATGGATGGACGCGTGAAGACGCTTCATCCGAAGATTCACGGCGGGCTCCTCGGCCGCCGCGGCGTCGACGAAGCGGTGATGCAACAGCATGGGATCGACGCGATCGACCTGGTCGTCGTCAACCTGTATCCGTTTGCTGCGACCATCGCCAAGCCCGGCTGCACTTACGAAGACGCCATCGAGAACATCGACATCGGCGGGCCGGCAATGGTGCGCGCAGCCGCAAAGAATCACGACCGAGTCACGATCGTTGTGGACCCGACCGATTATGCGAGCGTTCTCGATGAGATGGCGCGCAACGACGGCAGCGTGACGCTCGCAACTCGCAAGCGTCTTGCTGCAAAGGCATTCGCGCATACTGCCCAGTACGATGCGATGGTGGCGAGCTATCTGCAGAAGGTCACTGACGGAACGCACGAGAGCGTGTATGACGAAACGCTCAGTCTGTTGTTCCGCAAGCAGTTCGATCTGCGCTACGGCGAAAATCCGCATCAGAGCGCAGCCTTCTATGCAGCGCCGGATGCGCGCGGCGCCAGCATCAGCACGGCACGACAACTGCAAGGCAAGGCATTGTCGTTCAACAACATCGCCGACAGCGATACCGCGTTCGAATGCGTGCGCCAGTTCGATGCGCCGGCGTGCGTGATCGTCAAGCACGCCAACCCCTGCGGCGTGGCGATCGCCGAGAATCTCCTCAGCGCGTACGACAAGGCGTACAGAACCGACCCCACGTCTGCATTCGGCGGCATCATCGCCTTCAATCGCCGGCTCGATGCCGCGACTGCCAATGCGATCCTGGAACGACAGTTCGTCGAGGTGATCATTGCGCCCGAAGTCGAGCCGGAAGCGCTTGCAGCCTGCGCGCGTAAACAGAACGTGCGCGTGCTGGCAACGGGTGGGCTGGAGCCGACGAATCAACGGTATGAGTACCGCAGCGTCAACGGCGGGCTGCTCGTGCAGGCGCGCGATGAGGGCATGGTGACAGAAAGCGACCTCAAGGTCGTGACAAAGCGCCAACCGACCCGCGCAGAGCTCGACGAGCTACTGTTCGCGTGGAGAGTCTGCAAGTACGTCAAGTCGAACGCGATCGTGTACGCAAAGGATCGTATGACTGTGGGCATCGGCGCCGGGCAGATGAGCCGCGTCGTGTCCAGTCGCATCGCCGCCATGAAGGCGAAAGACGAAGGGCTGGAGATCGCCGGCGCGGTCATGGCTTCCGACGCATTCTTCCCGTTTAGGGATGGCGTCGATGTCGCCGCCGAATTCGGCATCACGGCAGTCATTCAACCAGGCGGCTCGATGCGCGACTCCGAGGTGATCGCCGCAGCCGACGAGCACGGCATGGCGATGGTGTTCACGGGAATGCGACACTTCCGACATTGAAAGGCTCGAGGCTCCAGACCGCGCGCAGGTGATGCACATCGCGCTGCGGCCTGCGGTCCCCATAGTCTTCCGTCTCACGGCACTCGAGTAGACAACATGAAGGTCTTGATCATCGGTTCGGGCGGTCGCGAGCACGCGCTCGCGTGGAAGGCTGCGCAATCGGCGCGCGTGGAAACTGTCTACGTCGCACCTGGTAATGCCGGTACAGCCTTGGAGCCGGGTGTCCGCAACGTCGCGATCGCCGCCGAGGACATTGAAGGGTTGGTTTCATTTGCACAACGCGAGGGGATCGACCTCACCATCGTGGGGCCGGAGGCGCCGCTCGTGCTGGGCGTGGTGGATGCGTTCGAAGCGGCCGGCCTGCGGTGTTTCGGTCCACGCAAGAATGCCGCGCGGCTCGAGGGCTCCAAGGCGTTCACAAAAGATTTCCTGAAGCGTCATTCAATTCCCACGGCTGCCTACGCCACCTTTACGAAAGACACCTTCGATGAGACATGGGTGCGGTCACAGCGAGCCCCGCTGGTCGTGAAGGCAGACGGACTCGCAGCAGGCAAGGGCGTCGTCATTTGCGACAGCGTCGATGCTGCGATCGCGAGCGCGCGACAGATGTTCGAGGGACAATTCGGCAAGGCGGGCGAGACCGTCGTCATCGAGGAGTTTCTCGAAGGCGAGGAAGCAAGCTTCATCGTGATGGTCGACGGGCAGCATGTCCTACCGCTCGCCACGAGCCAGGATCACAAACGTTTGCTGGACGGCGATCGCGGACCCAACACCGGCGGCATGGGCGCTTACTCGCCGGCGCCCGTCGTCACACCCGTCATTCACGAGCGCATCATGCGCGAAGTCATCGAGCCGACTGTCCAGGGTCTCGCGGCAGACGGCACACCCTATACAGGCTTCCTATACGCGGGCCTCATGATCACGAAAGATGGCACGCCCCACGTGCTCGAGTTCAACTGTCGCTTCGGCGATCCGGAAACACAGCCGATCATGGCTCGCCTGGACTCCGATCTGATCGAACTGTGCGAGGCGGCGCTTGCAGGCAAGCTCGATACCATGCAAGCGCGTTGGGATCCTCGGGCAGCGCTCGGCGTCGTGCTCGCGGCAGAGGGCTATCCCGGCACGGTGCGCAAAGGCGACGTGATCCGCGGGCTCGACGAGGCTGCCCGCCTGCCGGGCAAGGTCTTCCATGCCGGCACGAAGTCTGTCGACGGGAACGTCGTAACGAACGGCGGTCGTGTTCTATGTGCTGTGGGACTCGGCGCGACGATCCGAGAAGCGCAGCGAGCCGCCTATGCCCTCTGCGAAACAATTTCGTACGAGGGCATGCAGTATCGGCGCGACATTGGCTTTCGCGCTCTGGCCAGGGAGCAGTAACCTGGAATCAGGGAATAGGGAAGCAGGCCCCATGCCCTATTTCCTATCCTTCACATCCACCTCAAAGCTCACCTCGACGGTCGTCCCGTTTGCGGTCTCGAACGCATGCCGCAACCCCTCACGGCTCGGCAGAGACTCCGAAAGGGCTCGCAACGCCTCGACGGGGATCGTCAGCCAGTAACCCGTAGGATCGGCCTCGAGCTGCCACTGCGAGAGAGATGAAGGTCGCACGCTGAAGCGAAAGAACTGCTCGCGCGGCAACGACACCTCGAGCGTAAGCGCACGGCCCGACAACAGGCTTGCGAGCTCCGCACGCTTGACTCGGCAACGGACAGCTTGGTTCGCAAAGCGGACGTTCATGCTTCAGTCGTCGTCGACAATGATGACAGCAGCCTCTCCGATTCTGCCTATCTCCACGCCTTCGTCGAGGGGCTCGATCTCGATCATGAACAGCTCCGTGCTCTCGGCGATGCTGTCGTTGACCAGCGGAATCAAGATTGTGGCGGTCCGGGCTCCCGCGGGGATCTCCTCGATGCCGGGCCCAATATCGGCGAAATCGCTGCCTGCCTCAGCCGAGACGCCGCGCAAGCTCCAGCGGAAGCGGAGGCTGTTGCTCGCCGAGCCCGTACGACGGACCTCCACGCTCGCGGCCACGTCGTTTTCGAACACCGTGTAGGTCTCCCGCGAAAGCTCGATAGTGGCCGGTCGCGCAGCCTCAGCACGAGTGGATGCCTGTGCTGGCGCAGCCGTTTCGCCCACTCCTACGTCCGAGGTGCGTTCCTCTTGCGGTTGCGCCCTCGCCTGCGTCGCAGAATGTCCCGCGGCGATTGGCTCTTGTCGCGGCGGTTGTTGGGCCTGCGGCAGCGCTGAAGGCTGCGCGCGCTCCTCGTGGGGCAACGTGCCGCCGTCGGGGGTATCGGTTTCGGCAGCAGGCGCATCGGTCTCTTCGGCGGCAGGAGCCGGCGCGACGCTCGCGACGCCGACCCTCTGCGGGGGCGGCGGAATGCGCGTCACGAGGTACGCCCCGCCGACGACGACAGCGACTACGACAAGCACTGCGGCAAATCGACGCAAGCGCTGGGCATAGACGTTCTCAGGGATGGCGAGGAGCTCCGGCGGCACCGGCGTGTGACCCGTCTCCTGGGAAATCCCGAGCGCCGCGAGGAGATCGCCGACACCGACCTTACGATCCGCCTGATCCCACGCCAAGGCGCGGCTCAATGCGTGCCATTGTTTGCGCGTGAGGCCCCTGGGACGCGCAGGGCGGCGGCCCTGCGCGCGCGCCTGGATTGCCGCGCGCCCACCGTACGGATGGCGACCCGACAAGAGCTCGTAGCCGATACACGCCAGGCTGTAGACATCGTCACTAGGGTCCGGGTCCAAACCGTGCAGCCGCTCGGCACTCGCGTATGCCTGCGTACCGGTGGTCACCGCGCTGTATGGACCCTCGTGCGCCGCACCATACGCCCCTCGTGCTCGCGCGAATCCAAACCCGAGCACGCGAACCTCGCCGGACGCAGTGATCATGATGTTGCGGGGCTTGAGATCGCCGTGTGCCACCCCCTTGCGATGTGCGTAGGCAAGCGCCGCACCAATTGCGCCGATGACGACCAGCGCGTTCTCCCGAGACATCGGCTGGCCCTGCAGACGGCGCAACACGCTCGCGAGAGACTCGCCTTCCAGCAACTCCATGACCACGAAATAGGTATCGCCATCGCGGTCGAGATCGAAAACCTTCGCGATATTCGGATGCGATAGCGATTGCGCCAGGTGAAAGCCCTGCTCGAGCTGAGCGAGCGCTTCGGAGTGAGCCTCGAAGCGCGCGTGATAGACCTTCACGGCCACATAGCGCGCCGACTCGGCGAGATTGGCGCGATGCCGATCTAGCGCCTTGTAGACTGTGCTCGTTTGTCCCTCTGCGAGGACCGACAATAGCTCGTAGCGTCCGCGCAGCACGCGCCGTCGAGATGCTGAAGGAGCCGCGGAAAAGGCGTGCACGACCGACGGATCAGAGCTCGGCTCGCGCAGCGAGGCCGACGCCTCATGCGCGCGCACACTGGCCGCAGGCGCACGATGAGGCGCGACCTCGTCACCGCGGACCTCGTCGCCCTCGTCGTCTTCCTCATCGTCTTCCTCCTCAGCGTCACGCAGCGAGGGCCGTTCGCGCACGGCAGGCGGAACCTCGATGTCGTGCGTGCGAAGCGACTCCGCGTCTTGCTCCGCGCTCCCGAGAGGGGCCGCAGGTGACCGCTGCGAAGCCTGCCCTCCTGACGCGCCGACGGCCAGCTGCGAGATCTTTACCTTGAGGTGACGGGCGACCGCCGGATCGACTCGTCCCAGCCGCTGATAGCGGTCCAATAATGAAAGCGCTTCCCAAGGAGCCTCGGGATCGCTGCCACACACGGACAGAAAGGCGTCTTCCATGTCGCTGCGGTCACAACGACCTGCCCGGAAGTCGTCCAGCCAGCCCGCGAGCACGTTGCGCACGCTCTCGTGCTCGTCGGCCGTGTGCTCGTCGATCGACACGTTCATGCGTTTCAGTCTAGGAACCTCGAGCGGGTGGGTCCACCCGCCGCACGCAGCCGACAGACCAGCGGAGCGACGCTTGCTACGAGGCGCTTACGGCTGAAGCTTCTGGGTTGGAGAGCAGCGATTTCTCCATTCGATAGTCATCCATCACGAAGCCGTTGCCAATATCGGTAACGATGTCTGCGGCGATGCGAAAGCCGAGGCGTTCATACACCCTGATGGATGGATTCTCCTTGTTGACCGTCAGCCACAACCGCTCCAGGCTGCGCTGACGCGCAAGCCTTTCCAAAAACTCCATGCACAGCCGCCCGGTTCCCGAGCCGCGACGCGACTTGTGCAGATAAAACTTACTGATGAACAGCCGACGTTCCTGAGGCTCGGGTCTGACGGCCATGTAACCGATCATCCGCTCCCCGTCACGAACGACGAAGTACTCATAACCCTCTGCGAGCTGTGCACGCATGGCCGGCACGCTTTGGAATCGCTCCAGCATGTAGTCGACCTGTGCCTGGCCGATGATCGGCACGTAGTGATCGGTCCAAATCTCCCGCGCCAAGGCCGCAAGCGGCTCCAAGTCCTCCTCGACCACCGGTCGTATCTCGATCGATCGCATGGGGACATTCCTATCGAACGACAGCCTCGCAAGGAACTTTGCGAGCTACAAGAGCTTGCAGCGCCCGGCGTCGCACGGTGGGCCCGCGTGCACGCTCCGGCTGCGCAGCTGAACGGTCACGATGATGGGGACCGACGTGTCGAATTGCCACACTGTGTGCCGCCTGCCGCCGTTAAGCCGACGCGGCGCACCGCCGGTGCGCTCATGGGTCGCAATCACCCAATGACGACCTTCCCGGGGATCCAGGTGCACAACGATACCGCTGGAACGACGAAACTCCTCGCATGCAGGCGGATGTCGCGAGTCTGCGAAATAGGCTTTGAGAAGATCGACAAGCGTTGTGGCCGGCTCCCGAAGGTCCGGCAGCTCGGGTGTGTGCGCGAAGATCTTGACGCGCCAACTCTGCTTCCGCGCGCCGAGCCGGCGCAGCTCCTTACAGAACCGATCCATCAGAAGAAGCGTCGAGCTCAGCGTGTTGTCGGTCAAGTCGATCGGCCGGTCGCTTTCGTCGGTGGCCGCATACCTGAGATTCAACAACCCGCCGGCGCCCTGCGTGTCGTCGTAGACGCAAACAGCCAGCGCTGCACAGAGCTCCGCCGACAGGACAACGGACTCGCGTGCAACGCGGAAAGCATCGGGCTCGACAAGAATTTGCTCCTGCACTGTCATGCCGTCGCTCATGATGCCGAGGAACATGCATCAGAGGGTGAGGCATGGTTCACGGAATGAGCACAGCGACCGCGACTTGGTCATCGCGGCTGCCGTGCTACGAGCACGTTCCCAGTGTCGCCCGCGCGCCACCGAGCCGCTACGCGGCTTTCGATCGGCGCACTCCTCCGAAGCTCAGCATCTCGGTTGCCATGAATACCTCGCGCAGGAAATAGATCAGCGCTGCCGCGAGACTGAGCAATGCAGTCACGAACATGATCGCAATCGGTAGGCCGAGCTCGAATTGCAAGGCAGCGCTGACGAACAATGCGGCAACGACCAGCGAGACAAGCAAGCCGCATAACACGCATAACGCGATCGCACGATTGATGAGCGTCGCGCGCTTGGAGAGGACTTTGAGCCGCTTGTGCAGATCGTCTGCAACCTCAGTGGGCGCATCCAGCAGCTCGGCTTCCATGAGGCGCGCACGATCGATGATGCGACCGATACGCATGGCCAGCACATTCAGCGTTGCGCCCACACCTGCCAAGAGGAAGACAGGGGCAACCGCCAGTTGGATGACCTGTGCGACAGAAATGGCTTGCGGCGACATGCTTGTCTTGGCCTGGGCTCAGCCTGGAATGATTTATTTGCCGTTTATCTTGCCAGAAGTTGTTGTTTCCGGCTTGGCCCTGGGATTCGAACGGGGTGCCGCTCGTTCTTGATTCCCCCTTCCCTATTCCCTCTTCCCTGACGCCAACCTGTTTGGGTCGGCTCGTCGGATGACGGGTGCAAGACAACGTCGCTCCCACCAGCGCCTCCGGGCCATCGGCGCGCCTTCAGCACCCTATCGTCTGCGGTAGCGGACGACCTCGTCCGATCGTAATCGTTCCAGCTCGCCCTTGCGTACCAAATGTTCCAGATGTGCAACTGCCTCGCCCAACGCCAGTAAGAAATGCGTGCCAGAGAGCTGTCGACGATACAAATGGGGCCGCACCTCGCATGCACTGCGAGGCGTGGCACACACGTCGCGGAGCTTTCCGAGTCGAGCTGCATGCTTTGCGCGGAGATCGTCGATGCGTTCGTGCAGACCTTGAAACGGCAAGCCGTGTGACGGCAGCACGAGTGTGTTGGCCGGTAGCTGACGCAAACGGTCGAGCGACGCCAAGTATGCCCCGAGAGGATCGGCGTCAGGCTCGTGATACAAGAAACTGATGTTCGGCGAGATCGTTGGCAAGATTTGATCGCCACTGATGAGAGTTCTCTCGTGCTCCGTCCACAAGCAAAGGTGCCCCTCGGAGTGCCCTTCGGTAAGCAAGGCGATCCAGTCATCGATCTCCGGCACGATCGATTCGCCATCTTCGATGAAGCGGGTGACCTGGGGCAACTCGTCTTGCGTGCGCGCGTAGCGCTCGGGGCGGAGAAGCGATTGCAGCACCGTCGAGCTCGTCACCCCATGCGCATGCAGGAAGGCAGCGACTTTTTCCCGTCGCGTCTGAGGAGAACTGTACAGCGAGCTCGCCAAGGCATACGCGCGTTGCGACATCCACACGTCGAGCGCGTAGCGTTCTTGCAACCACGCTGCAAGTCCGATGTGGTCGGGATGCGCATGCGTGACGAGCAACGCTCGCAGCGGCTTACCGCGCAGCAGACTGGCGTCGAGCTTTTCCCAGGCCTCTTTGCACACGGCAACGGACATCCCTGCGTCGACGAGGACGTACCCGCGGGGAGACTCGATCAGCCAAACATTGATGTGGTTGAGGTCGATCGGCAGCGGTATGCACGTCCAGAGAACAGTGTTCGCGACCCGCCGGCTGTTGCCGGGCTGCGGAGGCGCTCCAACGCTATAGCGAAGCCGTGACCGGGGATTGACAGCTGAAGCCTGGGACAAGAGCTTGACCGCACACAACAAGGACGATCGTGTGATTCTAACGTCGTCCGCCTAGAGCGCGCGCCTTTCGCCAGTGGTTCAGCCTACACCCTGCAGCGTAAGGAGCTCGTCGGATCGCGACTGTGGCCGAGTGAGCAAATCGTAGAGGCGCTCGTCCGAGCGCAGTACGAAGCTGTTGCCGGGCTGCCGTTTCGCGACCTGCTTGACCTGCGTGAGCATCTCCGCGATCGCGTCCGCACTCTGCGCGCCGAAAGTTTCCGAATCGAGCGCAGCAACCGAAAGTGTCAGCAACGGAAAGCGCCGCGCACGACCGTCGCGATCGGCAGCAACGATGCATCCGGCGCTCGCGTGTTCGGGCGAGTAGAAATTGGATACCGTCGCATTGAAGCGCTCGATCACCCGCAGCACGCGTTCGCGCCAGTCCACAGAGCGCATGACGACCAGGAAATCGTCGCCTCCGACGTGACCGACGAAATCGAGCCGGGCGGAGAAGATCGACTTGAGCAATCCCGCCAGATGCAGGATCACTTGGTCGCCTTGAGCGAACCCATAGACATCGTTGTACGGCTTGAACGCATCGAGATCGAACCATGCAACCACGAAGCGCTTGCGATGTTCGATCAGTCTGTCGATTGCGCCGCGAATCGCGGCGTTGCCAGGTAGAAGGGTGAGTGGATTCGAGTGCTTGGCGGCTTGAAGCTGTTGCTCGGTGAGCAGTCGCAACAAGTCGATCGTTCGCCCGATCCCGAGGTAGAGCCCCTCCTTCGTGATGACAAACTCCTCGGTCACACGCAACCGACCCTTCTGGGTCACGAGCCTGCTCGCCTGCTCCAGCCGCAAGCGCGCATCGACGAGAAGCGTGGGGCTTTCCATCACGGAGGTCACCGGCTTCTTGTTGTAGACCTCCGGATGCAACGGCTTGGCAAGCACCGAAAAGAGCTGATCGCGCCGCACGACACCCAATGCGCGCCCGTCGCGCACGATGGGAATCGTGAGCAGCTCCGGGTCGGAGCGGAACAGTTCCGCCACATCCTGCACCCGTAGCTCGGGTCCTACCGGCGGGACATACACCGCGAGGTGCTCGACAGATACGGTTGTCGGCTCGACACAAGCGCGCTCGAGCGTCTCCAGCTGCTGCAACGCCACCGTCGGCGTCGCAGCCGGACGGCCGAACAGATGGCCTTGCAATCGATCCATCCCGAGCTCGACGAGCTCGCGACATTCGCGCTCAGTTTCGACTCCCTCGGCAATGACGCGACAACCCATAGCGCGACCCATGTCCAGCATGGAGCGCACGAACTCGAGCTTGGTCGGATCGGCGTCGATGCCGCTTACGAAGTAGCAATCGATCTTCACGTAGTCGGGACGCAGCTCTGACCAGGTTCTCAGGCCCGACGAGCCTGCCCCGAGATCGTCGATTGCGATGGCGCAGCCAGCCTCACGCAAGCGCTGCGAGGTCGCGCGCAAGCGGGCATAGTCCTCGAGCAGGCTCTCTTCGGTCAGCTCGATGACGCATCGCTCGGGCGCCATGCCTGCCGCTGCGGCCAAAGCGAGAAAGCGTGCTGCGAAATCTGGTGCCTCGTAGATCGTATCGGGCGAGACGTTGACGAACAGCTTGCCGGGCGTGCGCGAGCCGACGAAGCGCCTGAAGGCGTTCTGGATGCAAAGAAAGTCGAGCTCGAGCTTGAGACCGGCACGCCGCGCGGCATCAAACAAGTTCTGCGGCGAGTGCAGCCAACTGTCCGATGGTCCGCGCGTGAGCGCCTCGAAGCCGCAGACGGCGCGCGAGCGCGGATCGACGATCGGCTGGAACAAGGTGGAAATGCGCCCCGCACGCATGAGCTCCGTGAGCTCATGAACGGCAGCGTCGAGCCGACGCAAACGCAGAGTTGGCGAGTCAGAGCGCAATTCCAACATAACCAGCAGTCATTGACTGCTGGTACGTTAGTCCCGGTAGCCGCCCCGATCCGAGAAGTGCTTCGCAGTGCCGAGGTTCAGACTGACAGCGTCGTCAGAGCGTGGCGGACGTGTGACGCAAATCACACCCCACGACGGAGCGGCCGTCGCTGGGATGCCGGTTGTGAGCTACGAGCTGGGACCTACGGTCGACGCTTGCAGCCCCATGTTTACCGTTTCATTGCCTCGAAGAACTCGGCGTTCGTCTTCGTATCCTTCATCTTGTCGATGAGGAACTCGATCGCGGCCAGCTCGTCCATCGGGTGCAGGAGCTTGCGTAGAATCCAGATCTTCTGCAGCTCCTCTGGAGAGGTGATCAGCTCTTCGCGGCGCGTGCCTGAACGATTGATATTCACGGCCGGAAACACTCGCTTCTCGGCGATGCGACGGTCCAGGTGGATCTCGCAATTACCGGTGCCCTTGAACTCTTCGTAAATGACGTCGTCCATGCGAGAGCCGGTGTCGATGAGCGCGGTCGCCAGGATCGTCAGCGAACCGCCTTCCTCGATATTGCGCGCAGCTCCGAAGAAACGCTTCGGACGCTGCAAAGCATTGGCGTCGACACCGCCCGTGAGCACCTTACCAGAGCTCGGCACGACCGTGTTGTAGGCACGTGCCAAGCGCGTAATCGAGTCGAGCAGGATCACGACATCGCGCTTGTGCTCGACCAGGCGCTTCGCCTTCTCGATCACCATCTCGGCAACTTGCACGTGTCGGGTTGCCGGCTCATCGAAGGTCGAGGACACGACCTCACCGCGCACCGTGCGCGTCATTTCGGTCACCTCCTCGGGTCGCTCGTCGATGAGCAGCACGATCAAGTAAATCTCGGGGTGATTCGCGGTAATCGAGCTCGCAATGTTTTGCAGCAGCATCGTCTTACCGGCTTTCGGCGGCGAGATGATGAGACCGCGCTGTCCCTTGCCGATGGGCGCGACCAGATCGACGATGCGCGCCGTGAGATCCTCGCTCGAGCCGTTGCCGCGCTCGAGCTTGATGCGATTCGTCGGATGGAGCGGCGTCAGGTTCTCGAACAGAACCTTGTGCTTGGCGCTTTCCGGCGAATCGAAGTTGATCTCGCCGACCTTGAGCAGCGCGAAGTAGCGCTCGCCGTCCTTCGGCGGACGAATCAACCCTGAAATCGTGTCGCCAGTGCGCAGGTTGAAACGTCGGATCTGGCTCGGGCTGACGTAGATATCGTCCGGACCCGCGAGGTACGAGCTGTCGGCCGAGCGCAGGAAACCAAAGCCGTCCTGCAGGATCTCGAGGACGCCGTCGCCGTAGATGTCCTCACCCGAACGCGCGTGCGCCTTGAGGATCGAGAAGATGATGTCCTGCTTGCGCGAGCGCGCAAGGTTCTCCAGACCCATCTTCTGCGCGATCTCGACGAGCTCGGAAACCGGCTTGAGCTTCAGCTCCGTCAGATTCATGGACTGACGTGAAGCGGCCAGCTCGGACGGCGAGATGATGTCTACGTCGTCGGCCTCGATCTCCTCGGCGGGCAGATCCTCGTGTTGTTGCTGATGACGGTGATTGCCGCGGTTGTTGTCGTTGCCGCGCTGGCGATTACCGCCACCCTTGCCCGGGCGGTTACGGGCTTGATTGCCAAGATAGCCTCTCACAGCTTGCTGTCCAGAAATGCGACCAGGTCAGATTTCCTAAGAGCCCCGACCTTTTGGCCTTCGACCTGACCGTTCTTAAAAAGCATGAGGGTCGGGATACCCCGCACCGCGAAGCGGGCGGGCGTTTTGGGATTCTCATCGATGTTGAGCTTCGCGACGGTGAGCTTGCCTTGGTACTCAGTCGCGATTTCGTCGAGCATCGGCGCGATTGCCCTGCACGGACCGCACCACTCGGCCCAGAAATCCAACAGTACGGGACGGTCTGCCTTGAGGACTGCTTCCTCAAAGCTGTCGTCCGTGACGTGGACAATCGTGTCGCTGCTCACCGAAACTACCTCCGTAATGCCTCAATAGCTGCTGCAGCTGTGCTCTGAGCGATTTGCTTCGTCGATGTGCGAGGAAATGGCTTCGAACTCGTTTGAATCGAGCGGGGAAGAACCGAGTGACTGTTGCGTCTCGGTCGGGCACAATGCCGGGCGTCAAGCCTCCGTAGCGATTGCCCTGGATAAACCTGTGTTGGGCTGCGCGCGTGCTCGCTGAAAACCAATCGTTGTGCGAAACATTCCCCGACGGGGGTCTTGTTTACGAGGAGCTTGGTGCCGGTGATCCGGTCGGGGTGGGTGCGGATGAATCCGCTCTGTTGACCGTATTAGAACCGGCCCCATTGTAATTTGCAAGTCTCCGGATATCGCTTCCAACACACCCATCACGATCACCCTGAAGCCAACACTCGATCCCACGCATGGCAGAATCGCATCTGACCGAGCTTTCATTCTCGAGCCTGCACCTACCCGAGAGTCTGCAGAAGGGCTTGGCGGACGCCAGCTTCGAACGCTGCACGCCCATTCAGGCGCAGACGCTGCCCCACGCGCTAGCGGGATTGGATGTCGCGGGCCAGGCCCAGACCGGTACCGGGAAAACCGCAGCGTTTCTGGTTGCAATGTTCGCACGGCTCGTTCGTGAGCCGGCGCCGGCGTCGCGTACTTCGAATGCGCCTCGGGCTTTGATCATCGCTCCAACGCGCGAGCTGGCGGTGCAGATCCATCGCGATGCCGACGTGCTCGGATCTCACACCGGGCTGTCACTCGGCCTCGCCTTCGGCGGCGTCGATTACGACAAGCAACGGCGCCATCTCGAGCAAGGGGTCGATGTGCTGATCGGCACGCCCGGGCGCATCATCGATTTCTTCAAACAACGGGTGATCGACCTCAGATTCGTGCAGGTCCTCGTGCTCGATGAGGCCGATCGGATGTTCGACCTGGGCTTCATCAGCGACATCCGTTACATCCTGCGCCGGCTCCCACCGCCCGACAGGCGGCTCAACCTGCTCTTCTCCGCCACCTTGTCGCATCGCGTGCTCGAGCTCGCGTACGAGCACATGAACGACCCGATCCTCGTACGAGTCGAGCCCGACAAGATGACCGTCGATCGGGTGCAGCAAGTCATCTACTACCCGTCGATGGAAGAAAAGCCGCGGCTTCTGCTCGCCCTCCTCAGGCAGCTGAATCCGCGTCGCAGCATGGTGTTCGTCAACACACGCCGCACAGCCGAAGAGCTCGAAGAGCTACTGCGCGCCAACGGGATCAACGCCGAGGCGATCTCAGGCGATGTTCCGCAACGCAAGCGCCTACGACTTCTGCGCGCCTTTCACGAGGGCTCGCTCGCGGTCTTGATCGGTACCGATGTCGCATCGCGCGGCCTGCACATTCCGGACGTCACCCACGTTTTCAACTACGACCTGCCGCAGGACCCGGAGGACTATGTCCATCGCATCGGCCGTACTGCAAGGGCGGGCGCCGAGGGCACCGCAATCAGCTTCGGCTGCGAAACATACGTCATGTCACTGCCGGACATCGAAGCGTACATCGGTCGGAAAATACCCATGATGCCGATTCCGGATCCGCTTCCGGAGCTGGCGCCGCCGCAGCCGCCCGAGCAGCGTCGCCGAGGACGCAGCCGCAAGGACAAGCGCGCGGCCACACAGCCGCCACCGACGGCGACGAGCGCTCGCGCTCAGCCGAAAGACGCCGTTGAGCAAAGCGCAGCGGCCGCGAGCGGGGAACCAGCCAAACGGCGGAAACGGCGCAGACGACGCCGTCGATCTCTTGGTGGGGCCGGCAAGAGCGAAACTCAAGTCCCTGGCCCCGGTCCGGAGAGGTGATCGTGCACGATACGCGTCCGCGGCGAGCTAATCGACGGCGAACGGATGCGTGCAGGGGCGCGTCCCTACTCGCCGGTCGTCCACCCGCCTATCAACTCCGCGACGCGGCGCACGGATGGGAACTCGACCAGCGGTCGCGCCTCCTGCTCCGAATCGGGATGGGACACCGCGAAGATCTGACCGATCCCGAAACGCTGTGCCGCCCGCAGCACCGCCGGGCTGTCGTCCACGAACAATGCGCGCGACGGCTCGAACTGCAGCCGCTCACGCAACGCCGTCCAGAAGCCCGCATCCTCCTTGGGAAAGCCGAACATGTGCGAGCTGATGACGTCGTCGAAATAGCGCAGGAGGCCCGTTTGGGCCGCCTTCACGGCAAGGCTCGCTTGATGAGCGTTCGTGACCAGCGCAGTACGCAGCCCTCGCGCTCGCAAGAACTGCAGGAACGTCTCAGCGCCTGGCAGGAAACGAACGCGCTCGCGCGCCTCCTGTTTCAGCTCGATGATGTCGAGCGCCAGCTCCCGCGACCAGTGCTCTAGACAGTACCACTCGAGCCTGCCCCGGCATGCCTCGAACCGAGGTGCCAGCATTTCCTGCGCACGCCGCAGGGAAATGCCGTATCGGTTGGCATAGCGCAGCGGTACGAGCTCCTGCCAGAAGTAATTATCGAAGCTCAGATCGAGCAGCGTGCCGTCCATGTCGAGCAGCACGATCTCCACCTCTTCCCACCGCGGCCTATCCAAGCGATCACCCGCTGACTCAAACTTCAGGACCAACTCTAAGCTTCCTCGTCCACTGCGGCACGACGCGGTCGGACCGATTAAGATCGAACTCCACAAGACTGTGCTCGTAGGCCTGACCGGCGATCTCTGACCATCTCGCGATGTTGGATTGGACGACGCTAGCTCTCCTCTGCCTCGCCGGGGCCGCCGCTTGGTTCTGGCACGACAGTCTGGCGGCTCGCGAGGCCGCCAACGCTGCGGCCGCCGAGGCTTGTGCGCGCCTCGCTTTGCAGTTTCTGGACGGCACAGTGGCCTTCGCCCGCATCGGGCTCGCTCGCGATGCGAGCGGGCGGCTCACACTGCGGCGCACCTATCACTTCGATTACACGGCCAACAGCATCGAGCGGCGCCAAGGATTCGTCGTCGTGGTCGGCCGACGCGTCGAGACCGTCGGCTACACGCCCGATGTGCCGAAGAAGCACCCCGATCCAGTGCGACCGTCGCCATCCCAAGGGAAGCCGGCTGAGATCATACGACTCGATGAGTGGCGACGTAGCCGACGCAAGGAGCGCTCGCGATCATATACAGCTCTACCCGACCCGCGCGACAACAAGCCAGAACAGCGCCGCACCGGCGCCGAGAGGACAACCACTCGCGAGCCGGATGGATGCGACTGACATAGCGGCTTGCGGTAAAGTACACATTCATGAGTGATTCGGAAAACAAGGTCGATACTGAGACTTTTCGGCGCCTCGCACGGCTGCGAGAGCTGCGGATCGAGCATCGCGACCTGGACGACATCATCAATCGTCTGCAGATGGAGCTGTACGTCGACGAGCTCCAGCTGAGACGCCTGAAAAAACGCAAGCTCATGCTCAAGGATCAGATCGCTCGGCTGGAAAGCGAGCTGATTCCGGATCTCAACGCGTGAGCGCGCACGGCTTGTATGCCTCTCTCGATCCGTTGCAGGCGGCCTAGCCAATGAGTCATGCCCGACTTCCTTCGTCAACTCGCTAGCCAGCTCCAGGGACTACTGACGCCGCAGTCGCTGCTGCAGATCACGGCCATCGTGGTGGCGGTGCTGGTCGCGCTGTGGACGGGCCGTCAACTGCGACGATCGGATCGCGCACAAGCGGCCTTGGCGGAGCAAGGCATCACAGGCAGGCTCACCGAGGCCCTCCTCATCGTCAGCCCGCACGCCACGGCCACGGTTCTCATCGCCGCGTTCGGCGCCGTCCTACACGCGCTGAAGGCCGAAAGCGGCATCGTCGATCACGCCATCACGCTGGCAGGACTCCTGCTGCTCATTCGCATAGGCGTCTACCTCGTGCGACTTTCGCTGGGCGATCGCACGAAGGGCTGGGGAGACACGCTGACATTCATGATTTGGGCCGCGCTCGCGCTTCACGTGCTCGGGTGGTTCGATCCGCTCGTCGCGGCCCTCGACAGCGTCGGCGTGAAGACTGCCAAGAGCCGCATCACGCTATGGACGGTGCTGAAGATCCTGTTCACGGTCGGCGCGTTCATCCTCATCGCGGTCTGGATCGCACGATGGGTCGAGCGGCGACTGATGGCCATGCAGGGGCTTGCCCTCAGCATGCGCATAGGCATCGCCAAGTTTGCGCAGACGTTCTTGATTGCTCTGTCGGTCCTGCTCGGGCTGAATGCGACGGGGCTCGATCTCACCACCCTGAATGTTTTGACCGGTGCGATCGGTGTCGGCCTCGGCTTCGGCCTACAGGCGATCGTGGCCAACTTCATAGCCGGTTTCGTGCTGCTGATGGACCGCTCTATCAAGCCAGGCGACGTCATCAGCTTCACCGGGACCACCGGCACGAGCACTGAGGGCTTCGGATGGGTTCAGGAGCTGCGCGGCAGGTACGTCGTCATCCGCGACCGCGACGGCGTCGAGACGCTCGTGCCGAACCACATTCTGATCACCAATCAGGTGATCAACTGGAGCTACACCGATCCCAGAGTGCGTCTGAAGGTGCCCGTGCGCGTCAGCTACAAGGACGATCCTGAGAAAGCCCTTGCCTTGCTGCTCGAGGCTGCAGACCACAAGCGCATCCTGCGCGACCCGCCGCCGGTCTCGCGACTGATGGGCTTCAACGATTACGGGTTCGATCTCGAGCTACGATTCTGGATTGCCGATCCGCAGGAAGGCGTCAACAACGTGCGTTCTGACGTCAACCGCAAGATCTGGCAATTATTCAAGGAACACGGCATCACGATCCCGGTCGCACAGCGCGAAGTGCTGCTGGACATGAAACACTCGCCGGCGCTCGACCACGATCCAATAGCGAGGGACGTGTGATAGTGGGCTGTAGACTGTAGCCTGTGGGTTATACAGCAGTGCCCGCCACGCGCGACGCACCGCGACCGCCGCCAGCCCGACTCACAGCGCGATCGCGATGCCCAGCCGTAACTGGGAGTCCAGCTTCCGGTCGAACTCTAGCAAGCTCTCGCCGTAGCCACTGAAATACTGCAACAGAACCCAGCCGCTCAGATCGCCGCCGCTCAATTTCGCAAGCGGATAGGAGGCATTGAGCTCGACGCTGCCATAGCTGCTGCGCGTACCCTTGCGCACCGTGGCACTGAAATCCAGCCCTCCCTTGCTCCCGATCCCGAACAGCCAGTCCACATAGCCACGATAGTGACCGATCGTCGGATTCTCATCCTTCGAGTGATAGTCGTGCACGAGCGGCGCCGCGTACGCCCGAAACCCGTCCGGATCACCGAAGGTCAGCAGCGGTCTCACATAGAGCATGTTGAAGCTGCGCGAATCCGTCCCTTCCTTGCCGTTCGACTCGTGCCCTATGCCACCTTCCACACCGATGCGTAGGCGGCCGTCGAGAAGTCGATACAGATCGTGGTTGGAATAAAAGAGACGCGGACGATAGCTCGAGTCGCGAAACGGCCGTGAAAGATCATGTAAGTCCCACAACGAAGTCTGCGTGTAAGACAGATAGATGTCGTCGATCCATCCCAGACGTTCGGCGAGCCGGCCCTGCCCATCGAAGAGCTGGTAGCGCAAGCTGATCTGGAACTTCGCGTTGAGCCCGCCATCGCCTCCGACGATGAAGTAGATGGGCTCGTAGACCGAGACGGCCAACGGCGGGGGCTTGTCGATCAAGGCTGAGCGCGGCATCGAGCGCCCGCGATGCGTCCCTTCCGCCGCGACCGTTGCGGGGTGTACAGCCGGCTCCGCGGGCGCGATTTGCACCAGCAGCTCGTTTGTGGCCAGCCCCGTCGACGTCAGCATCGCCACCCCTTCTGCCTCGACGGGCAACACCCCGTGCAGCGCAATCTTCACGAACGCCTGCGGATCGATGCGGATCTCGCCGCTAAGCTCTGGCTCGAACGGCACGATGCTGGTCCCTGCGGGCGTCTCGAGACGGATGTGAAATGGCGCGGGAACCTCCAGAGTCTGCTGTTCCGCTCCATCGTTCGTCACCACGAGCTCCAACGTGACCGTCTCACCGGCGGTCGCGCGCGGCTGTGGAATCGTCAATGTGACGGCTGCATACGCGAGCCCGCCGTGAAAGAGCGTCGTCGCGACAACGATGCGCAATAGCGCCTGTAGGACTGACATTGGAGGTTTCCTCACGCGCAACGCGATGCTTCCGGCATCGCTTACGCGTAGGATGCATCAACGGTGAGTCACCTGCAGCACGCTGTTGCGGATTTGCTCGTGCAGGACGAGCTGGGCATCCTCGGCCACGGCCGAGAGCGTGTCCGTGAAAGTGAGGCGGCCTTCCGCGTTGACCCCGAGCACGCGCCGCTCGCGCAGCAGGTCGATGAAGTTCTTGAACAGCGACCTGTCGAAGAACTCCGGCGAATTGAGCTCGTACAGCAGCGACATGCGCTGCGCCATGAGCTGACACTGCGACTCGAGCGCATCTTGCGTGATGCGGCCGCTGCCGCACTTGAGCAGCACGGAGATCGCCAGGTAATAGCGCTCGATGATCTGCACCGTGATTTGCGCCAACACTGAAAGCTGCACCGCCTCCGCCGATCCCGTCGGAGGACGACGCCAGGACCGACCGTCATCCAGCGACTCGAGCAGGCCGTGGTTGGCGAGATCATCCAACGTTTCGATGACGCGTCCCGCAATTTCCTCCTCGCTCCAGCGCAAGAACAGCTCGTCACGCACGTACGGGTAGATGCGCCACATCAGGCGTTGAATGTCCTCGAGGCGCATCGTGCGGTTGTTGAGAAAGCAGCAGGCGATCAGCGAGTGGACGGCGATCAAGTGCAGCACATTGTTGCGAATGTAGGTCATCAGGACCGAGTTTTCCTCGGTCATGCGCAAGATGTCGCCAAGAGGATGCCTGACGCGCTCGACCACGCCGAGCCTCTCGGCATGGCGCACCATGGAATGACCGTCCTCGCTGGTGATCCACACGAAGGGCGAATAAGGGGCCTGGCGCAACAGCGAGGCATACAGCTCCACTTGACGCACGAGATCGCTCTCCAGCATCGCTTGCTTTGGCGTAGCCAGGAGGACGAGCGAGATCAGATTGATCGGCGTGACGCAGGCCGCGCTGTTGATATTCGTCATGATGCGCATGGCCAGCTCGTTCACGGCGCTGGAAAGCCATGGTGGTCGCTCATCTCGCCCAGGCAACGGATATGCGGCTCGATACCGTTCGAGCAATTCCGTGAGCGCGATGGGCTCGCCGAAGCTGACATGGACCTTGCCGTACTTCTGTCTCAGTGCAGGCAAGGCGCGCAGCAATCCAAGAATCGTTTCCTTCTGCTTCGGCTTGCCGGAGAGCTCGCCGATGTACGTCTTACCTTCCACGAGCTTTTCGTAGCCGAAGTAAACGGGCAGGAACACGACCGGCCGGCGCGGGTCGCGCAAGTAACTACGCAGTGTCATGGCGAGCATGCCGGTCTTTGGCTGCAACAGTCGACCCGTGCGGCTGCGCCCACCCTCGATGAAGTACTCGATTGAGTGACCACGAGCCATCATGAGCCCGAGATAGGTCATGAACACCATCGTGTAGAGCGAGTTACCCTTGAAGCTGCGCCGCAAATAGAACGCGCCGCCCTTGCGCAACAAACGCCCGACGATGGGCATGTTCAGGTTGATGCCTGCTGCGATATGCGGAATGGCGTAGCCCTTGTAATAGATGGCATAGGACAACAGCAGATAATCCATGTGGCTGCGATGGCAGGGCACATAGATGATCTCGCTGTCCTCTACGACCTTCTGCAGCAGCTCGACGTTGTGCAGCTCAACGCCATCGTAGAGCTTGTTCCAGAACCACGTGAGCACCCGCGCCATGATCGTCACGAACACATGGGAGTAGTTCGCGGCGATCTCCGTCGCATATCCCTGCGCGATCTTGAGCGCTTCGCGGCGGCTGATCTTCTTGGCGCGCATCTCATCCGCCATCGCGCGACGTACGGCCGCGGACCGCAGCATCTGCGCAACGATCGTGCGTCGATGGGAAAGGTCCGGGCCAATTGCCGCAGCACGCTGCCGCGCAACGCTCGTGCGAAGCGTCCGGGCCAGGCGACGTACCGCGCGCGAGGCATCAGCGCCATCGGCAAGCGCAGCACGCAGCGATACCGGCTCGCCGAGCTGCACGAACAAATTACGTCCGTTGACGAGCACTGATAGAAAGCGTCTGAAGCGGCCGGCGCGCGCCCAGTGTTCCGCCAAGAGTACGCGCAGCCAGGATCCTTCCTTGTCGGGAGCCCTGCCCCACAAGACGTTCACAGGCACAAGGTCGACATCGAGGCTGGGATCGGCCAATGCGGCTGCAACGAGCTGTCGCAGCGGCGCGCCAATGCGCCGATCCACACGATCACCCCAAAAACCGGCACGACGCTCGAGGAACAGCACGGCGCGCGACGGCAGTGGTGGCTTGAGCGGCTGCAGGGGAGATGGAAAACTCCGTTGCTGACACGCTCGCTCGAGGGCAATCACATCCGCGACCGCCACCGATCCGAGCACGTAGCAAACGGGACGCTCGCCCTGAGCGATGCGCCGTTGCGCATCGTCGGCGAGCACGTGCGGACGCGCCCACCAAGACAGCGGGCCGCGCAGCACCTGCAGCCAGACTCGATCCAATCTATCGAGATCCGCCATGAAACGCCTGGTGAGCCGCCTTTCAGCGGTCTTGTTGGTTGTCGAGCGCTTCGTTCAATTGCTTCATGCGCTGGCTCGCGACGTCTTCGACGGCGCGAGCTTTGTCCATTGTGCCCGTCAGCTCTGCAAAAGCCGTATCCTCGATGGGCTGGGCACGCGAGTTCGCTTCCTGCTCGCCGCACGCACATAGCGCCAGCAGCAACCCGATCAGCCCTGGCAAACTCGCCGTTCTCATAAACGCCCTCACGCGCGACGGAATCATAAAGATCGCTCTGTGTGCGCTGCCAGCGCGATTGCAGCTCGGAGCGGTCACATGCGGCGAGTCAACGTGCCTCCAGACGGCGCAAGAAACCATCGAGGAGCTCGCAAATCTGCTCGATATCGGCGGTGAGGCGATGATCCGAATCCAGTACGTGAAGCTCACAAGCATATTCGCGCGCGAAGCGGATCGCATTCTCTACCGGGACGATGTCATCGCGCCAGCCGTGTACGATGCAGATCGGGCATTCCGCCGGCACCGGCGTGTACTGCTCGTAGCCCGGCATGTAGAAAGCCGGCGCCAGCAAAAACAAGCCGCGTGTCGGCACGTGCGACGAGACGGTAGCGGCAACGTGCGCGCCGAGGCTCGAGCCGACGAGTATCAAGTCGCCCGCGATCGTCTTACAGAACTCCAGCAGCTTCTGCACCCGAGTTGCTGGATCGTCGATCCCTCGATAGTCGACGGATTCCACGCGCAGCCCGTGGCGACGCGCGACTTCCGCCATCGCCGTGATCTTCGTGCCCCATGGTTCGCCGTCTTTGCCGTGAGAGAAGATGATGGTTCGCATGACTGGACGTGTGAGCATGTGACGTGCCAATAGGATGGCCGGGCTCGGCGCGGACGTCTACACGTTGCGTGCTCATGCGCCTACCTGTCAGCCGATAAGGAGCGGAAATCGTACACTTTTCCATCGGCCAAATGCGACGGCACGACGTTGCAGATGCTCGAGAAGATTGCTTCGGTTCTACCGGGATAGGCACGTTCCCATTCCCGCAGCATTTTCTTGATCTCCGCTCTCTGTAAGTTCTCCTGGGAGCCGCAGAGCGAGCACGGAATCAAAGGGAAGGCCCGCGCACGCGCATAGCGCGCGATGTCCTGCTCTGACACGTAAGCCAGCGGACGGATCACGATGTGACGTCCGTCCTCGGAGCGCAGCTTCGGCGGCATGGCTTTCAGCTTGCCGCCGAAGAACATGTTGAGGAACAACGTCTCGATGATGTCGTCGCGGTGATGACCGAGCGCAATCTTGGTGATGCCGTTGTCCGCTGCATAACGGTAGAGCGCGCCACGACGCAGACGCGAGCACAAACCGCACATCGTCTTGCCTTCGGGAATGAAGCGCTTGACCACGCTGTAAGTGTCTTGCTCGATGATGTGAAAGGGCACACCGAGTGAACGCAGGTACTCGGGCAGCACGTGTGCGGGGAAGCCCGGCTGCTTCTGGTCCAAGTTGACGGCGATGAGCTCGAAACGTACCGGCGCGCTTCGCTGCAACGAGAGCAGGATGTCGAGTAACGTGTACGAGTCCTTCCCTCCGGAGACGCACACCATCACTCGATCGCCGTCCTCGATCATTCGGTAGTCCTCGATGGCCTTTCCGACGAGACCACGCAGACGGGCCTGCAACCGCTTGAAGTTGTTGGAGGGTGACGGGACAGCGGACATAGTGGGGGCTCTGCGCTCTGAAAAAGAGGGCATGAAATTGTACGGTCAAGTGCGGTGATGCCACAGGCGGAGAGCCGGTCGGCGCACTTGCCGGTGCGCAATTCACGCGCAGCGGGGCAACGCCAAGCGCAACTCCTCTAATAAAAGGCCCAGAGCCCAGCGCTCCGCGCCCTACTCCCCCAAGTACTTCCCCTCCACGTACCTCAACCAAGCGGCCGAGGTGAGGGGCTTGTCGGTGGCGTTCTCGATCAGTTCCGCCATGCTGAGGCGTGCGCCGTGACCGTGGATGTTCTCGCGCAGCCAAACGGACAGGCCGGAGAAATGCCCGGCAGCGATCTCGCGGTCGAGCTCGGGATACTCGCTCCGTAACGTCTCGTACAGCTGCGCGGCCATCACGGCCCCGATAGCGCAAGACGGAAAATAGCCGAACAGGCCGAGCGGCCAGTGCACATCCTGCAAGCAGCCCTCGGCGTCATTCGCCGGGCGGGCGCCCAAGCGAGCGTCGATACGTGCGTTCCATGCCTCGGGCAAGTCGGTGATTCTGATCTCGCCGGCGAGTATCTCCCTCTCGAGCTCGTAACGGAGAACCAGGTGCACGATGTAGCTCACTTCATCCGCTTCGGCTCGAACCGGGCTGCGGCGCACGCGCGTCAGCGCCCGGTAGAGGTTGTCAACCCGCCATTCCGGCCCGGAGACGCCAGCGATACGCTCCAGGTGCGGCTGGAGATACTGCAGAAATGCTTGGCTCCGACCGATCATCATCGCCAGCAAGGAGGACTGACTTTCCCGCACCGCCACGCCAGCTTCGCGCCCCACCGGCTGGTCTCGCCACGCTTCAGGCAACCCCAGGCTGTACATCGCGTGGCCCATCCCATGCAGCACGCTCACGACCCCACTGAGCAACTGGCCGCCAACGAAGTGGCTCGTCAGTCGCAGATCATCGGGCGCACCGCTCGTGAGCGGATATTCCGCTTCGTCCAATCGTCCACGATCGAAAGGGAAGCCCATGGCCTTCATGAGCTGGACCGCAAGCTCTTTCTGTTTCGCAGGCGCGATGTGCTCGGTGAGCTCGAGCGGCTGTCGAACCGCCTGGCAGTCGATGATTTCCTGGATGAGCCCGGGCAACCGACGCACGATCGGCATAAGAAGCGTGTCGATTTCCTGGCTCGTGAGCTTCGGGCTCAGCTCGTCAAGAAGCGCATCGTAGGGGTTCAAGCCGAGCGCATTGCCGAGCAGCGCCGCCTTGTCCCTCGTGAGGTTGACGACTTCCTCGAGGGCGGGCGCAAGCACGCTGAAATCCTTCTTCTGCCGCGCTTCCAGCCAGCAAACCTGCGCACGCACTGTGGCTCTTGCCAGCTGAGCGACGAGATTCTGGGGCGTCGCGAACGCGTGCTCGCGCTCGCGCCGCATCTCGCGCAAATTGGCCAGCTGCCACTCGTCCAAACCCTGCGCGTTCGCTTCGGCTCGCTCGAGCAGCCGCGAGACTCGCGGCGAGGTAAGAATCGTATGACAGTGTGTCTCGAGCGCGGCGAGCTGCTCACCGCGCAGCGCTGCGCTTCCGCGCGGCAGCGACACCGCACAATCCCACCGCAGGATCGAGGCGGCCGTACGAAACGCGTGCAAGCGCCTGAATTCGTGCTCGAGGTGTCGATACGGAGTCAGCGCCATGAACGATAGCTCGATACAGACTCGCAGCGTCCCATTCTATAGGCCTGGGGGCTGGAGGCCCGAGGCCAACAAAGCACAAGCGCGGCACGCGCGACTGACGGCGCCCGGCATCAGCAGGTCTACGTGGAACGAGCACAGGGTTCAAGCCAGACGCACTCGATTGCGTGCGCCCGGGCTCGAGCCCGCTATCGTTGCGCAGCCGGCGCTGCTTTCGCTCGCAGCGCTTCGATCAGACGCGCGACGTACTCGGGGGACTTTGTGTTGCGTGCGATCGCTGCGTACAGGACTGGGACGACGTAGAGCGTCAGCAGCATGGAAAAGGTCACGCCATAGACGATGACGGCTCCGATGACGCGACGGCTTTCGGCACCAGCACCCGTCGCGAGCAGGAGCGGCACCGCACCGAACACGGTGCAAAGGCTCGTCATCAAGACCGGACGTAGCCGAATCATGGAGGCCTGCACGATCGCTTCCTTGAACTCGACGCCGCGATCGCGCAATTGGTTCGCGAACTCGACGATGAGGATGCCGTTCTTCGCTGCAAGTCCGATCAGCATGATGCAGCCGATCTGACTGAACACGTTGATCGAACCGCCCGACGCGTACAGCCCGAACAATGCTCCGGCGACCGCAAGCGGCACCGTGATCATGATGATGATCGGGTGCCGGAAGCTTTCGAATTGCGCCGCGAGCACCAGGAACACGATAACGAGCGCGAGCACGAACGTTGCATACAGAGCGTTACCGGATCGCTTGTACTCGCGCGACTCGCCGTCGTAGTTAATCTGCGCGTGAGGCGGCAGCTCCGTCCTCACAAGGTTCTCGAAATACTCGAGCGCATCGCCGAGCGAATAGCCCGGGTTCAGGTGCGCGGAGATCGTGATGGAACGCAACCGATCGAAGCGCTTGAGCTCGCGAGCACCGGCCGTTTCGGAGACTTTGACCAGATTCGACAGCGGCACGAGCGTATTAGTGGTAGCCGAGCGTACGTAGATATTGTTGAGATCGTCCGGTGAGGCTCGGTCCTCCTCGCGCGCCTGCAGTATCACGTTGTATTCCTCGCCGCGATCGAGAAACGTGGTCACGACGCGCGAACCCATCATTGTCTCGAGCGTGCGTCCGACTGCAGTGAGCGAAACGCCAAGATCGGCTGCGCGATTGCGATCGATGGCGACGTTCAGCTGCGGCTTGCGAGGATAGTAGTCGGAATCGAGGTTCGTAAGCCCGGGGTTCTCCGATGCTTTGGCGATCAGGATGTCGCGCCATTGCGCCAATTCCTCGTAGTCGCCGCCGCCAAGCACGACCTGCACCGGCGCGCCGCCGCGGATGCCGAGCCCGCTCGGCGTTCCCACCACGACACGCACTGGCAGATCCGCGAGCCGACTCCGCAGCCGTGCTGCTATCTGCTGCGCGGATTCCTCGCGCTCGTCCCAGCCGCTCAGCACGAGCATCACACGACCGACGTTGACGTCGCCGGCACCGCCGAATGCGCCGGCGCGCGTCTGTACGCTCGTGACCGTCCCGCGCTCGACCTCCTCCATGACGACCGCCTCGACTTGCCGCAGGTATTCGTCGACGTATTGCAGGCTCGATCCTTCCGGCGCAACCACCGCAATCCAGATGAACCGGCGATCTTCCGCCGGCGCATACTCGGAAGGCAGTACGGTAAAGAGCCAAATGCTGAGCCCGATCGCCGCCACAGCGGCACCGAACACCGCCGACGGTGTGGCGAGCACAGCGCGCACGGAGCGCTGGTAAGCCTGCGACAACCAACGGAAGAAACGGTCAACCGCTTCGACGACCCTGCCGCGCAAGATCCCTCGCGCGAACAGCTTCGAGCTCAGCATGGGCACGAGCGTCAGCGACACCAGTGCCGAGATGGCGATTGCTGCGGCGATGGAAATGCCGAACTCGCCGAACAAACGGCCAACGGCGCCTGGAATGAACGAGATGGGCAGGAACACGGCGATCAAGACGAGCGTCGTAGCGATCACTGCGAAGCCGATTTCGCGCGTGCCATCGATCGCCGCAAGCAAGGACGGCTCGCCAAGCTCGATGCGACGCGCGATGTTCTCCAGCACCACGATCGCGTCGTCGACGACCAACCCGATGGCGAGCACCGCCCCGAGCAACGTCAGCACATTGATGGAGTACCCCGCGATCGCCATGACGATGCACGCTGCGACGATCGACACGGGAATGGTCAACGCCGGAATGACAGTGGCGCGCACCGTTCCGAGGAAGAAGTAAATGACGACGAGCACGAGCACCAGCGCAATGACGAGCGCGTGCACCACCTCCCGAAGCGATTCGCGCACGAACACCGAGTCGTCCGAGCGCACGTCCAGCCGTATATCGGGCGGCAAGGTCGTCCGCACGCGCTCCAGCTCCTCGCGAACGCCCTTGGAGACTTCGAGGATATTGGCAGTGGACTGCGGAATGATGCCGAGACTGATGCCCGCCACACCGTCGTTGCGCGACAGCGCACGCACGTTCTCGGCGCCAAGCTCGACGTCCGCTACTTCTCCCAGCCGCACGAGATAACCGTCGCCGCCGCGACCGACGACGAGATTGCGAAAATCTGAGGGCGTGCGCAGGCCCGTATCCGTGCGCACAGTGAACTCGCGATCGCGCGACTCGATGCGTCCGGCGGGGAGCTCGACGTTCTCGGCCCGCAGCGCATTCTCGATGTCCTGGACCGTCAGTTGACGCGCGGCGAGCGCTTCGCGATCGAGCCAGATGCGCATCGCATAGCGACGCTCCCCGGCGATACGCACTTGCGCCACACCCTTGACGACCGAGAATCGATCGACCAGGTAGCGATCTGCGTAATCCGACAGCTCGAGCGCGGTGCGCTGATCGCTCTCGAGATTCAGCCACATCACCGGCTCGGCCGAGGTATCGACCTTGGCTATCTCCGGCGGCTCGGCCTCTTCGGGAAGATTGTTCAGAACGCGCGCGACACGGTCGCGAATATCGTTGGCAGCCGCATCGATGTCGCGGCCGAGGCTGAACTCCACGGTGATCCGCGAGCGCTCGTCTTGGCTCGAGGACGTGATCTTCTCGATGCCTTCGAGGCCTGCGATGCGATTCTCGATCGCCTGCGTGATCTTCGACTCGACGACGGCCGCCGAAGCGCCGCGGTACACCGTGTCGATGCTGACGATCGGCGGCTGCACATCCGGCACTTCGCGAATCGGCAGCCGCAACAAGGCCATCAAGCCGATGATCGTGAGCAGCAGGCTCACGACCATTGCGAACACCGGACGACGAACCGAGATATCGGAGAGAATCATGTCGGCAGCTCGGCCACGAGCGCGCCGGGATTGACTCGCACGGGTTGCCCGTCGTGCACCTTGAGCGTCCCGTCCACGATGACCAGATCACCCGTGCTGAGCCCTTCGAGAATCTCCACCTCCCCCGGACGCCTGCGTCCCACGAGGACCTCGCGCTTGCGGGCGACCCCCTCGTCGGCGACGAACACATAGTGGCGCGCGCTCTCCGGCACGATTGCGCGTTCCGGCACCATCAGCGCCTCGCGCTCGGAGCGCACGACCTTCACGGTCATGAACAACCCAGGACGCAAGCGATTCTCGGGATTGCGAATGACCGCGCGGATCGTCACCGAGCGGGTCGCCGGATCGATGCGCGTTCCGACGCTCGCAACGCGACCCGCGAATGTCTCATCTGGATACGCGCTGCTCGTTGCCGTCACGGGCAGGCCGGGCTCGAGCACAGAGAGGAAAACTTCTGGAACTGCGAAATCCAGCTTGACGGAGCTCAAGTCATCGAGCGTCGTGATGACCTCGCCGGGACTGACCAAGCTGCCGAGACTCACATTGCGCAGCCCGACACGACCGGAGAACGGCGCGCGGATCATGCGATCTTCGAGCCGTGCCCGCGCGGCCGCCACACGCGCCTCGCTCGCCAGCAGATTCGCCTTGACCTGCTCGAGCTGCGCCTCGGACAAGGCGCGAGTGTGATAGAGCTCCTGGCTGCGCTGGAACTGACCGCGGCTCTCGCTGAGCTCGGCCTCTGCAGCCGCGAGCTCGGCACGGGCCTCGGCGCTGTCGAGCTCGACCAAGAGCTGGCCCTTGCGAACGTACTGACCTTCTTCGAAGTGGATCGCAGTGATCCGCTCGGCAACCTTCGCAGTGATGTTGACCGACTCATTGGCACGTACCGTGCCGACCGCCTCAACCTCGTGCGCGAAAGGCTTGAGCGTCGGATGCGCCACGACCACACTCACCGCCCGTGGCTCACGGGCAGGCACGGCCGGCGTGGCTTCGCGCGCTGCGAAGCCACGCCATGTCTGCAAACCAAGTAGACCAAGAGCGACCGCCGCCACGCCGAACACGATGCCGCGGCGATTCACGAGTAGCGACACGTCTTACACCGAAGATTCAAAACAGGAAGCGTGCTCGCCTCGAAGAGGCGCACAGGTGCGCGTGCTCGCGCGTTAGGTGCAAGCTACCCGGAAATCGGGCGAATTTCCTGCAAAGAATCGTGAAAGTGCGTAGCAGGTCCGCCTGTTACATGGGTTCGGCGTCGGAGGCGTCGGATACGCCCTCGAACAGGGCCGTTGACAAGTAGCGCTCCCCTGTATCGGGCAGCATCGCCAGGATGACTGACCCCTGCCGCGCACGCTGCGCCACCTTGAGCGCAGCGGCGAACGTCGCCCCGGAGGAGATCCCGCAGAAAATGCCCTCCTTGCTCGCGAGCGCGCGCGCGGTGTCGATCGCCTCCTGATCGGTGACCTGCACGATCTCGTCGGCCAGCGAACGATTGAGCACGCTCGGCACGAAGTCGGGCGTCCAACCCTGAATCTTGTGCGGCTTGAATTCGCCGCCGGAGAGCAGCGGAGCGTTCGCCGGCTCTGCCACGATGATTTTCGTCTCGGGGCGCGCCTTCTTGATCATCTCGCCAGCACCCGTGAGCGTGCCGCCGGTGCCCCATCCGGTGACCCAGAAATCTAGGCGCTTGCCCGCGAAGTCGCTCAAGATCTCCGGACCGGTCGTATTGCGGTGGTACTCGGGATTGGCCGGATTGTCGAATTGTCGCGCGAGGAACCAACCGTGCTTTTTCGCCAGCTCCTCCGCCTTGCGCACCATGCCCGTTCCCCGTTCTTCCGCTGGCGTCAAAATGACCTTCGCTCCGAGCATGCGCATGATCTTGCGTCGCTCGACCGAGAAAGTCTCGACCATCACGGCAACGAATGGGTATCCCTTGGCTGCGCAGACCATCGCGAGCGCAATGCCCGTGTTACCCGAGGTCGCCTCGACAACCGTCTGGCCTGGTTTCAGCAGACCGCGACGCTCCGCATCCTCGATGATGGCAATCGCCAGGCGATCCTTCACGGAGGACAGTGGATTGAAGAACTCGCACTTCACATACATGGTCGTATGCGCTGGAGCGAGGCGATTGATACGTACGATCGGAGTGCGACCGATCGTGCCGAGGATGTTGTCGTAGATCATAGGCTGGCGAACGGTATCAGGTAGCTGTAGAGGGTATGATTCGGTGAGATTGCGCGACTGTGAGCCGTCCAGTCAACCGGCAGCGCAGAGCGCGCCGGCGAAACAGGCTAGGTCTCATGACTTTCTGCCGCCTCCCGCTCGTCGACGCGTGCCACGCCGATCGCGCTCGGCGAGCCATTGGGCAATGCGTGTCGGCACTTCCCGTTGCGCCGCAGCGCTCACATAGATCCCGACATGACCGCCTGCAAAGGCGTACTCGGTATAGTCGCGCGTGGTCACGAGCCCGCGTAACGCGCGGCTTGCAGATGGCGGCACGAGATGGTCGCGCTCGGCGTAGATATTGAAGACTGGCATGTCGATGCGTCGCAAGTCGATGCGCTCGCCGCCGATCTCGAGCGTGCCAGACACGAGACGATTCTCCTTCACGAACCATTTCATGAACTGGCGGTACATTTCCGCAGGCTGATCGGGACTGTCGAAGATCCACTTCTCCATGCGCATGAAGGTCTCGAGCGCTTCTCGATCCACCGAGCGCTCGAAGATGTCGACATACTTTTGACTCAACAACCGGTACGGCATGAGCGCGAGAAACATCGCGTTCAGCATTTCGCCGGGAATATTGCCGACCGTGTCGACGAGGGCGTCGATGTCCACGGCGTCGCTCCACTTGGTGAGCACGTTGTCGGGCGTGCGAAAATCGACCGGCGTCACCATCGTGATGAGATTACGCACGCGCTGCGGCCGCGCGGCCGCATAGCACAGGCTGAGCGTGCCTCCTTGGCAGACGCCGAGCAGCGTCAGAGCCTTTGTGCGCGAATGCTCACATACAGCACGCGTACAGTTGTCCAAATAGCGCAGCACGTAATCCTCCAGCTCGAGGTAGCGATCGGCCCCGTCCGGATAACCCCAGTCGATCAAGTAGACATCCACTCCTCGCGAGAGTAATCCGCGCACGAGTGAACGATCCGGCTGCAAGTCCATCATGTACGGGCGGTTCACCAGCGCATAGCAAATCAAGACCGGCGTACGCACGCGCGCCTGTGCGACAACCTCGAGCGGCTGATAACGGTAGACCACCAGCTTGTCCTCGCGATAGATCGCCTCCTTTGCAGAACAGCCGACTTCTGGCTCTCTGACGTTTGCCAGCGCGCGAGCGCCTTTTTCCAAGCGCTCGAGCCAGGCTTGCACATCGCGCAGCAGCGCCTCTGTCACGTTTGCCTCCTTCATGCACGCCTCCGCTTCTTCGTGCTGGCGCTCTGGGCTGTGCTCTTCTTCGTGCGATCGCGAGCGACCACCCCCTGCTCGATGCGATCGAGCCGTCGCCGCAGCGCGCGCAATTCGCGATGGACGCTGTTCAGCTCGGCACGCGTCGGCAAATCGAATTGCTTGAGAACGCGCTCGAGAACGATTTGCTGCTTCGCGCGCCATTGCACAGCCGCATTGATGAGCGCCCCTTGAAGCTGCGCATACTCGTCGGAACGCGCCACCTCGGCGTACACGTCTTCGGCACACTCGATCCACAGGTCATACAGCTCACGTACATCCTCAAGCGGGCGATTCTCCTGCGCACGCGCACGCACGACGCGCTCGAGCCGATCGAGCGCCTGCGCGTGAATGGCGACAAGACGCGCGAGCCAGTCGGTCTCGCACTTGCGATAAGCGAGCTGCGCATCGACAAGCTCGCGCCAGGCGAGCTGATGCTCCCGGGCCCATCCGATCGGCGGTGCGCCGGCAGAAAAACCGGCACGGAGCCAACGCTCGGCCACGTTCAACCATTCGCGCCCAAATCCGGAGAAGAGCGCCGCGACATCCACCTCGGTGTCGACATTGGAACGGGCGCGCTCCTCCGCCATGCGCTCACAATTCCGTCGCTGCTCATCGATCCAAGCCTGTGCCCAGTTCTCGTTCACATCGCGCGCCTGCATGTGCCTCTGGCCTCGTCGATCTCGCCCACTGTTGTTGCACTGCCAAATCGAGACCGTTAGAGTACCTTTGCAAGCGACGGCGCGCGAGCGGCGCCTTGGTCGCTCAACGGCGCGTTCCTGGCCGAACGCTCCGGCGCCCGTCCCATTACCGAGGTCCGAACATGGGCGGATCCGGGCAACGTACAGCAACGCTGCACATGAGCAACGAACGCGTTATCAAAAAGTACGCCAACCGCCGGCTCTACGACGCCTCGCAGAGCAGGCACGTGACGCTCGACGACATCCGCAAGATGATCATTGCGGGTGAGCGCATCAAAGTCATCGAAGACAAGACCAATGAGGACATCACGCGCCTGATCCTGCTGCAGGTGATCGCGGATCAAGAACAGTTCGGTCGTCCGATCTTTTCGACGTCGTTCTTGGAGGCACTGATTCGCTTCTACGGCAACTCGCTGCAGGGCTTCCTGAGCGCCTATCTGGAAAAGAGCGTCGAAACCTTCATGCGTCAACAAGAAGCCGTGCACGCTCAGCTCGCCCGCATGATGACGACGGGCCCGCTCGGTGCGATGACTGAGCTGACGCGGCAGAACCTCGAGCTATGGGCGCGCATGCAGGAGTCGATGCTTGCAGCATTCGCGCCCCCTAGAGAGACGTCGAACGACAAGAAGGACGAAGACAAGACGGTATAGCTTCGCGATACTCTGACCCCCGCCCACCGATAAGTCATAATCCTCGCCCCGGTCTCGTAATGGGCAGCCCGTAATCCGCAGACGCAGCCATCCTAGCTCACCAGTCATGCGTATCGCCTTCATCGCCTCTGAAGTCGCGCCGCTTGCAAAGACCGGCGGGCTTGCCGACGTGGCCGGCGCGCTCCCGCGTCAGTTGCACGACTTCGGGCACGACGTGCGCGTGTTCATGCCGCTGTACGCAAGCATTGGCGCCGGCACCTCCGATGCCGTCGCGCTGACCAACGCACAAGCCGTGCCGTTGCACCTCGGCCCGCATTTCTATCGCTTTTCCGTGCTCGAGAGCCGTTTGCCGGACTCGAACATTCCATTGTATTTCGTGCACTGTCCCGAGCTGTACGACCGTCCCAGCATCTACACCCAGGATGTGGACGAGCACTTGCGATTCCTGCTGCTGCAACGCGCGGCGTTGGAAACGTGCCAGCGCCTTGTCTTCGGGCCGGATATCGTCCATTGCAACGACTGGCATACGGCGCTCCTACCGCTGCTGCTCAAGAGCATTTACGCATGGGATCGGCTGTTCGCCGGCACACGCACGGTCTTGACGATTCATAACGTCGGCTATCAAGGCGTTTTCGGGTCGCACACCATCGACGATGTTGGTGGCGACGTTCGAGGGTTATTGGCGCCCGACACCGCTGCCGGCGCACCGATCAATTGGCTGCGCGAGGGTATTCGCCACGCCGACCGTGTCACGACAGTGAGCCCGACATACGCGTGGGAGATTTGCACGCCGCTTGGCGGGCACGGCCTGGACGGGGACCTCAGAGCACGTCGCGACGGCATCGTCGGCATCCTGAACGGCGTCGATTACGCCGAATGGAACCCCGCGACCGATCCTTACCTCAAACACCACTATTCGCGCGACGACCTCTCGGGGAAGGTCGCCACGAAGCGTTGGTTTCTAGATTGGCTCAACCTGCCCGTGCCGGAAACGACCCCGCTCGTCGGCATCGTCTCGCGCTTGACCGCGCAAAAAGGCTTCGATCTGCTGTTCGATACGCTGCCCGAGATTCTCACGACGCGCGATCTCGCCTTCGTCGTGCTTGGAAGCGGCGAGACGCGCTATGAGCAGTTCTTCGCGGAGCTACAACAGCGTTTCCCGGAGCGCGTGTCGTTTCACGGCGGATACAACAATGAGCTTGCGCATCTCATCGAAGCGGCGAGCGACATGTTCCTCATGCCTTCGATGTACGAGCCGTGCGGCCTCAATCAGATGTACAGCTTGAAATACGGCACCGTTCCGATCGTTCGCCGCACGGGTGGACTGGCGGACTCGGTGCAGATGTGGGATCCGATCACCCGCCAAGGCACGGGAATCGTTTTCAACGACTTCGATAGTACCGGGCTCCGCTGGGCCCTGCACACCGCGCTCGATCTGTACAAGGACAGGGACGCTTGGCTGCAGATCGTCCGCAACGGCATGGCGCAAGACTTCTCGTGGGAACGCCAAGCGAGAAAGTACGAGGACGTCTATCGAGGTCTCTTGGCTGGCTTATAGGCTGCAGACCGTAGGCGCGCCTCCGATGCTAGCGCTTCGTTTCTAGATCCACTACGCCACTCTCGCGAAACGGAATCTTCCTGAGCATGCCGATATCCGTCAGGATTCGTCCCTCTATCAGGTATTCCACCTGACGCCTTCCTTGCAGGCGGGTGAGCAGTCGTCCGATGCTGCTGACGAAGTTAGTGCGGACGATGATGTCGAACTCGGTCTCACCGTTCGCGGGCACCACGAAGGGTCGCGGCGTGACTCCCTCGGCGAATCGATCACCTTCCAGGAACAGCTGATAGTCGATACCACGGATAGGCAGATCGCGGTTGTTCGGATTCTGCACGTGCATGCGTACGACGAACGTTTGACTGAAGATGTCTCCGGACGTCATCGCTGCGCCCACGAGCGTCAACCGTGGCGTTTCGAGCTTCGGCGCCAAGGACGCGCAGCCGGAGAATGTAAGCACACAGGCAAGCGCGAACATGCCCGCGTATCGCATCATCATTGTCACCTCACGACGAACGTGGGCCACCTTGCGGCAGCCCGCCACAAACCAAGCCTTACCCGCTGGAGCTGACCTTTACTGCGACTCCGGCCGCGTTCATCGCCGCAACTTCGCGAGCATCTCGCGCGTCACCAGCACCACACCCTTCTCGGAGATGTAGAAGCGCTGTGCATCCTCTTCGGGGTTCACGCCGATTTGAGTGCCCGGCGGCACGATGCCCGCCGAGTCGATGATCGCACGCTTGATGACGCAGCCCGCGCCGATCCGCACGTCAGGGAAGATAACCGATCGCTCGACGTAGCTGCGTTCCTCCACTCGCACGTTAGAGAACAAGAGCGACTGATTGACGTGCGCACCAGAGATGATGCAGCCGCCGGAGACAACCGAATTGATCGCCATGCCGCGCCGTCCCTCCTCGTCCAGCACGAATTTCGCTGGCGGATACTGGCGTTGATAGGTCCAGATCGGCCATTGCTCGTCATAGATATTCAGCTCAGGATTGACGTGGACGAGCTCCATGTTCGCCTCATAGAACGCATCCACCGTGCCCACGTCACGCCAATAGTGCTGCACACCGGTACGCACATCCGTGAAGGGATAGGCGTACACCTTCAGGGTTTTCAGCGCCTCGGGAATGATGTTGCGTCCAAAGTCGTGCTGCGAATCCGGTCGCTGCGCGTCCTCCTCCAGGAGTCGGTACAGCAGGTTCGCCTTGAACACGTAGATACCCATCGATCCCAGCGCGTACTGCTCGCGTCCCGGAATGCCTTCGGGATCCTTGGGCTTCTCGGAAAACTTCGTGATGCGGTAGTTCGCATCGACGCTCATCACACCGAATCCGGTCGCCTGCTCGCGTGGCACCTCGACGACACCGACGGTGATGTCCGCCTTTTTCTCCACGTGCGAGGCGAGCATCGGGCCGTAGTCCATCTTATAGATGTGGTCACCAGCGAGCACGAGGATGTGGCGCGGATGATGAAGCTTGATGATCTCAAGATTCTGATAAAGCGAGTCGGCCGTACCTCTGTACCAAAACTCGCCGAGCTGTTGCTGAGCAGGAATGATCTCGATGAACTCTCCGAGCTCACCGCGCAGATAGCCCCAGCCTCTTTGAATGTGTTGAATGAGCGAATGCGCCTTGTACTGCGTCATGACCTGGATACGGCGGATCCCCGAGTTGACGCAGTTCGAAAGAACGAAGTCGATGATACGAAACTTGCCGCCGAACGGCGTCGCAGGCTTGCAACGAAAGTCGGTCAGGTGCTTGAGCCGTTCCCCGCGTCCGCCCGCCATCACGACTGCCAGAGTATTGCGCGTCAGCCGACTGACGTAGCGACGCGCGGCAGCTGGACGCTGTGGGGTGCCCGCAATAGATTGATCGTCGAGGGATTCGGGCATTGCTCGGTCTTGCATGGATCTCTCTCGCGTGTTGCTCGCCGTTTGAAGGCACAAGACATATTAGCCGACAGCGCGGCATGGCGCGCTACGCGCGCTTCCGCTTGCCTCGGCTTGTTTGATTGGGCATTGTGCAAAACCGCATCCTTGGACACCGGTTCCGCTGCCTCCATGATTGTCTGTCGCCGACTCGCTTCGCATTGGATCACCGGCGTCTCGCGCCTGGCCATCCTCCTTTGCGTGCTTAGCTTCCTCACGACGGATGCGGCGGCAGAAGCGAAATCGCAGGCATCACCCGTTTGCCTGGAGAGCGGCGACGGCTACCTGCGCGCGCGCCTGGCCGGCTCGATTGGGACCGAGCTCGACTGGGCGAATGAAGGCACCGAATGCGCAGGCGCAGTCAGGCCCAAGGGAGGACTGCGTCTGCGCTTCGGAGGATTCGATCCGGTCAGCGGCGGCAAGATCGTGCTCGTGTTCGGGATCGCGGACCTGAAGGAAGGCGAGACCGCCCGCTCGGTCCCGGTCAACGTCACGGTCATCCGCGAGGGCACCGGCGAGTTCTACAGCACCCAAGGCGATGACAAGTGCATGTTGGACGATGTCCATCAGCAGGCGCTCGCAAGCCCTCCTTTCCGTACGCGCACTTATCGCATCGTCGGACGTGGCTATTGCACCGAGCCCGCGCGCGCCGTTCGCGGCAAAGGCTCGATCCTGATATCCAGATTCGACTTCGCAGGGGCCGTGGATTTCTCAAGCGAAGAGGAGGCGAACGACGAGGTGCTTGCTGTTTCGCTGGCGGGGAGGAAATAGGGAAATCGATGATGCGCTCACATCGATGCATAGCATGGCTTTGCGCCGCAGCTGCGTTTATTCTCGGGGCGGCAGCACTGGGTAACGACGCCACAACGCTGGATCGAGCTTTCCGACGCTCGACGCTGCAGATTGCAACTCCAGATGCACGCATCCATCGTTTCCGCATCTGGATCGCCGACGACGACTTGCGCCGCGCCCGCGGGCTGATGTTCGTTAAGGCCCTGGATGACGACCAGGGCATGCTGTTCCTCTACCCCACGGAACGCCACATCGCGATGTGGATGAAGAATACCTTTATCCCGCTCGACATGGTTTTCATCGATGGGGAAGGCAAGGTACGCGAGGTAGTCGCAAATACGACGCCCCACTCGCTCGACACGATCCAATCGAAGGATGCGGTGCTCGCCGTGCTCGAGCTCAAGGCAGGCACCGCCGCAAAGCTGAACATCGTGCCGGGTGCCATCGTCATGCACGAGGCCTTCCACAGGCCGCCGTAGGCCGTCGGTTGCCCAGCGACGCACGATTCGTCCACACTTGAGCCAGCGCCAAGAAGAAAGGGCGGCCCATGAAGGGCCGCCCTTAACGACGCGGGCATGCACCGCTAGAAGTCGACTTTCACGCCGAGACGGAAATACCGACCCATGATGTTCGGCCCTTGCCACGCCGGGTTGTAGCCGAACAGGCTGTAGGCGGCCGACGGATCGAAATCCGGATCCATGTCGAACACGTTCAGTACGTCCGCGAACACGGTATACGTGTCGTTGATCCGATGTCGCACCGTCAAGTCAAAGTTCCACGTCGGGTCGGTCTTGCAGATCACCGGAGTGCCATCGACATACGTCTGTGTCGACGCGTGCAGCTCGGCATTGAGCGCGCAATCGCCCTTGACGCCACCGAAGTCGATCGACGCTGTGTCGAGACCGCTGGTGTAATAGGCGGTCAAGGTCACCGCCGTCGATCCCCACGCATTGTCGAACTCGACCGTGTTCTGCCAAGCGGCACGGTACTCCGGAGATCCCGAGCACGAGGTGATGTTACACGGGCTCAAGGTGCCCTCGTACTTCAGAGTCTCGCCCGTGTCCGTCTTGAGCTCGTACTTGCGCAGCCAGGACACCTCGAGGTAGCTACGCACGTTGGTGGGTCCAAGCGGGAACGTCAGTGCTGCACCGAAGTCGATGCCGCTGACTGTCTGCTTGTCCTGGTTCACGTACGAGGACTCGATGAAGCCAAGCAACGGCAAGGCGCTCGGATTCGCGGGGTCCGGGTTGCCGGGGATGACGGTGATGCCCGGAATGTCCACCACCCCGTTGTTGAGGTAGTACTGACGCTCAGCTTCCGACGTATCTGTCACACCGGTGATCAAGCCGTCGACCTCGATCTGCCAGTAGTCGATCGTGAAGCTCAGGTTCGACAAGGGCTCGAAGACGATACCGAAGGTAAACGACTCCGATTCCTCCGGATCGAGCTCCGGATTCCCGACTTGGGTGAGACCGAGACTGTAGGGCGCGGTCGCATACGCGTTGTTGCCATGTGCGGCACAGAAATCCGCGAACTCCGCGCAGTTGACTTGACGCGTCACGTAGCCGGTCGTTGGCAGACCGAACGACTCGTTGAAGCTCGGAATGCGAAAGCCCTCCGACCACGTGCCACGAATGGCGAGCTGCTCGATCGGCGTCAGCTTGAAGCCGAGCTTTGGTGAGAAGTTCGACTGTCCAGTCGAGTACTTGTCATACCGACCCGAGGCAAGGAGCTCGAGCTGCTGCAGGACCGGCGCACTCACCTCGAAGAAGCCCGACTTCACGTCGCGCTCGCCGGAGGTGCCGACGGCATTGATCGAGTAATACCGAGTGTACGGAGCCGAGTCGTTCGCCGGATTGGCGCTCGGCGCGTGCAGCTCTTCCTCGCGATACGAAAAGCCCACAGCCGCCTGCAGCGGACCGCCCGGGAGATCGATGATCTCCTTGCCGATCGTGCCTTGAATCTGCCACAGCCGCGACGTGTTGTACGTGGTGCTCACCGGCGCAATGTAGTCCCACACATCCTTCGGCGTGGCCTCCGGATCCGCGAAATTGAAGGTTCCACGAGCCACCACGTCCATGATGCGTTGTGGGATGAAGTAATTCGCCTGGTCACGCGTGAGCTCGACCTCCGAGCCGGTGAGGCTGAGCGAGTAGATCCAGTTGTCACCGAACTCGCCATCGACGCCGACGACGGCACGCAATGCGCGCGTGCTCGTCTCGTCCGTGCGCCCGTACGGCGAACGCAGAAAAGCTTGCGCGCGCAGCCCGTCTGCGGCGTATGGGTTATACGGATTCAGCACCCCATTGGTCTCGTCGCACCCGGTGTTGAGGCCGTCCGGCGTGCCGACAGCTTGTGAGCAGACGTATACCGGCAGGATGACGTTGTAATTCTGCAGGCCAGGAGGACGCGGCGGCGTCGGCAGGCCATTGAAGCCAAGCGGTGTCAACGAGGCGAACGTGTCCGTCTTGTAGTAGTTCGCCATCGCGTAGAACTGCGTCTGCTCATTGAGATTCGACGTGAAACGCATCGACAGCCCGGCTCGATCGATTTGGGGCTGCAGCATGATGTAGGCGTGCTGTAGATCGACCTCACAAACAGTGAGTGGCGCGCTCTGCGATTGTGCTTCGGTGATCGTGACGGTCGGCCAGTTGCGGCAGCCGGCTTGAGGATTGAGATACTCGAAGCGACCGCTGCCAGTCGGCGCACCGGTGCCGTCGACCTCACCCAAGACCGGCCTCACCAGTGTCACGCCGGGAATGGAGATGAGGCCGTTGAATGATGCCGCGGGGCTGATCGGAACGAGCTCTGCCGTCACGCCGTTCCAGTTGCCATTGGTCATGCAGCTGCCCGTCGGCCCGCATACGCGCGACCAATCGGTGCTGTTGAATGGATAGCCGCGATCGCGGGCCCACAAGTCGTCCTGCTTCTGGAACTCGCCGCTGATGTAAAAGTTGTAGCCATCCTCCGCAAGACTGCCGATACCCCAGGTCGCGTCGATGCGGTACTCGTCGCCGCCGCCGTGCTCGGAGACGCCGAACGAGCCGCCCAGATGCAAGCCTTGAATCTCTCTCTTCGTGATCACGTTCACGACACCCGCGATCGCATCGGCTCCGTACGTGGAGGACGCGCCGTCGCGCAGCACCTCGATGCGCTCGATGATGGCGCTTGGAATCGTGTTGAGATCGACGAAGTTGCGCTGGCCGTCGTCGGCAAGTGGATAAGGTGCCAACCGCATCCCGTCTGCGATGGAGAGCGTCGCTTGCACGGTAAGGCCGCGCAATGCAGGTGCATTCGCGCCGGGCGCGAAATTGAAACCTGTGTTCCAACCCGTTTGGATCGTGCCGGCATTGTTGGCAGACAAACGCTGTATGGCTTCCGACACCGTGTTCAGGCCACGCTCCTCCAGCGCCTCCGCGCTCAGCACCGTGACAGGCGAAGGTGTTTCCATATCCGTGCGCCGCAGAATCGAGCCAGTCACGATGATGGTGTCGATCTCCTCCCCGGTTGCTTGCTGCTGTGCAGCGGCCTGGGACGAGTATCCAAGCGCCATCGCACTTGACGCGCCGACAATGAGAGCGTGCCTGATGGCCAGCGCGAGTGTCGTTCTTTGCAACATCTTATCCTCCTGCGAGAGGTTTATTCGGAACGCGACGTTAGCCCCCATCGTGTACTCACGAGTGGACGTCCTTTCGTGAACGCTGCTTGCAGCGAAAATGCGACGGGTGCACCACCTTCGCCAAAAGCGTGGTGTTGAGCTTACAACTGCGAAAGTTGCCGCGATATTCGGATTGCGCGATGCAGGGTGTGGTTTGCAGCAGGAAATGTGCGTTGCAGACAGCCGATGGAAGGCACATGGCTGCACGTCGTCGGTGTCCCACACTGCGAGTTGTATACCGAGACCGACTACGCGCTCTGTAAAACTGACTCAGTGGAGGGCCTGCTTGCAGGCAACCCCTCATAAAGGACGCATCGATTCCTCAGCTCGGATTTAGTCCACTAGAGGCTATGTGGTGAATGTATGCAATGCGAATCGTGTGTGTATAAACCGTTTGTGTGCCTCCCGCGGGCGGGAAATCGCTTGACGTAGGAGGTAAGGAAATTCCGAAGTGTGTAGGTATTACATGGTCACACGCGCGCATTCGGTGCCGGATGCGCGCAACATGACTTGGCTATAGACCAGTGCGGGCTCATTCTCACGTTGCGCAACAGCTACGGCGCAACGCGGGGGATCTATGCGACGAGCCTGCGTTGTGAAGCAAACTGTCTGAGTGCCTGAGCGGTATGCGAGCGTTTGGCCCGACGCAACACCTGCTCGGGTGGGCCTTCGGCCACAACGCGACCGCCGTTCGCTCCGCCTTCGGGACCGAGATCGATGATCCAGTCGGCCTCAGCGATCACATCGAGGTCGTGCTCGATGACCACAATCGAGTGACCTGCGTCCACTAAACGTTGCAAGACCCTGATCAGCTTCTCCGTATCCGCCATGTGAAGGCCGACGGTCGGCTCATCGAGCACATACAGCGTATCGGGCGCATCGTTCCTACGTCGCAGCGTTGCGCCGGAGCGCGCACGCACTTTCGCGAGCTCCGTAACCAGCTTGATGCGCTGTGCCTCGCCACCGGAAAGCGTTGGACTTTGCTGTCCGAGCGTCAGATACCCGAGCCCGACATCCTGCAACAACCGGAGCGCGTGATGAATGCGGGGGTGCGCGCTGAAGAACGCTGCCGCCTCGTCCACGCTCATCATCAGCACGTCGCCGATGCTCTTGCCTTTGTAGCGGACCGCCAGCGTATCTTGATTGAAGCGTTGTCCCTTGCACGCCTCGCACACCACTCGCACGTCTGGCAAGAAGCTCATCTCGATCTTGCGCAGACCTTGTCCTTCGCACGCTTCGCACCGTCCGCCATGCGCGTTGAACGAAAACCGCGACGCGCTGTATCCGCGCATGCGGGCATCGTTCGTTTCAGCAAAGACGCGACGCACGTCGTCCCAGAATCCGACGTACGTGGCAGGGCATGACCGCGGCGTCTTACCGATCGGCGTTTGATCGACCTCGAGCACACGACCGATGCGCTCCCAGCCGTCGATTCTCGTGCAGCCGCGCCAAGCGATCTTCGCACGTCCTTTCGCCTTGAGCGCGGCGACGAGATTGTCGTGCAGGACGTCGCGAGCAAGCGTCGACTTGCCGGATCCGGAAACGCCCGTGATCACGACCAGGCGCCCCAGCGGCACGCGAATGTCTTCGCCGCGCAAATTGTGCAATGAAGCCTTGCGCACGATGAGAGCGGGCGTATCGCGGCCCACGGGTCGTCGCGTCGAGAACGGATGCTGTAGAGGGCGTGCCAGCAACCGGCCGGTCACTGAGCCTGGTGTCTTCTCCAAGTCGCGCACCGATCCGGTGGCGACGATGTGCCCGCCGCGCGCACCCGCGCCGGGACCGAGATCGATGATGTGATCGGCACGGCGAATCGTGTCCTCGTCGTGCTCGACCACGAGCAACGAATTGCCTTTGAGCTTCAAGCGCTCCAGCGTATCGAGGAGTACGCGGTTGTCACGGGCGTGCAGACCGATGGTCGGCTCGTCCAGGATGTAACAGACGCCTTGCAGGTTGGATCCAAGTTGCGCGGCGAGCCGAATGCGCTGCGCCTCACCGCCGGACAACGTGGGGGCCGCCCGGTCGAGCGTCAAATAGCCGAGCCCGACGTCCTCGAGGAACTGCAGGCGTGCGTTGATCTCGGCGAGCACGTCGCGGGCAATCTCGAGCTCTCTTCCCTTGAGCTTGAGCGTGCGGAACAGCTTGCGCGCCTCGCTCACCGAGCGCGAAGTGAGCTCTGCGATTGATTGATCTTTGAAACGCACATGTCGCGCCACCGCGTTCAAGCGTTGTCCGCCGCAGTCGCTGCAGACCTGCGCTTCGCCTTCATACCACTCGTTCCACCAGATCTCCTCGCCCGTTTGCGTCTCGTCGAAGCCGCGCATCTTCAGCCCGGTACCGAAGCAGCGCTCGCACCAGCCGTGCTTGGAATTGAACGAGAAGAGACGCGGATCGAGGTCGGCGAAGCTGCGCGCGCAAGAAGGACACGCGCGGCGAGTCGAGAAGATAGCAGTCGCGTTCGCTCGCATCGTGCGGCCGCTCGCGCGCACCGGAACTCGTCCTTGTCTGCTCGCAGCGCGTTCGCCAACGGTCGCAACGTGAACAACGCCCTTTCCGTATGCCAGTGCTGACTCGAGCGCCGCGCGCAAGGCTGCTTCATTGCGAGGCGACACGAGCACCGTCGCGACCGGCAGCTCAATCGTGTGCTCCTGGAAGCGGCTCAATCGGGGCCAAGGATGTGTCGGCACCCGCTCGCCGTCGACACGCAAATACTGGAAGCCTTTCTTCGCCGCCCAGCTGGCAAGTTCCGTGTAATAGCCCTTACGTGCCACAACCAGCGGCGCGAGAACATCGATGGTGCTGCCGCGATACTCCTTCATGAGCCGAGCAGCGATGGCATCGAAGCTTTGCGGCTCGATCGGCACGTTGCAGTCAGGGCAATACTGGGTACCGAGCTTCACATAGAGGAGCCGCAAGAAATGATAGATCTCCGTCAGTGTTGCCACCGTGCTCTTACGTCCGCCACGGCTCGTGCGCTGCTCGATCGCCACAGTTGGCGGAATGCCGAAGACCGCATCGACATCCGGCTTCGAGGCCGGCTGCACGAATTGTCGCGCGTAGGCATTGAGCGACTCGAGATAGCGACGCTGTCCCTCGCCGAAAACAATGTCGAAAGCGAGTGTCGACTTACCCGACCCCGAGACACCCGTTACCACGACGAGCTTGTCGCGAGGGATCGCCACGTTCACGTTCTTCAGATTGTGCTCGCGGGCTCCGTGAACGCGAATTGCGGGCTGCTGCGCATGGAGCGCTAACGATTCGCCGCTCGGGCTGCTCGCCTTGGCAGCGTCGCGACGCCCCTCGTCCGCAGAGCCTAGCCCCCAGTGCGGAGTGTCGAGCTCGTCGCGCAGCGCCTTGCCAGTGTGCGAACGAGGATGATTCATGACCTCGCGCGGGGGGCCGCAAGTCACAATCTCGCCACCCGCCTCCCCGCCTTCGGGACCGAGATCGATAAGCCAATCCGCGGCGCGGATAACATCCAGGTTGTGCTCGATCACGAGCACCGAATGACCTGCATCCAGCAAGCGGCGGAAAGCCCGCAGCAACTTCGCGATGTCGTCGAAGTGCAGCCCTGTCGTGGGTTCATCGAACAGGAACAGCAATCCTGAAGCACAGGCGGCCGATCCTTCGACGCTGGCTCGAGAAGCGGCGTTACGCTTCTGGCCGCGCGTTCTCTTTTCAGCGTCTGCAACCCAGAGTCCGGCTCCCGATTCGGCAAGGTGTCCCGCAAGCTTCAGCCGCTGTGCCTCGCCGCCCGACAACGTCGGAACGGGTTGCCCCAGCCGCAGGTAGTCCAACCCCACTTCGACGAGAGGCTGGAGACGCTCGAGCACATCAGGTGCATCCGCGAAGATCTTCACCGCCTCAGCAACAGTGAGCTCCAGGACGTCGGCGATGCTCAGATGACGACCCGCAACGTCCACCGTGACCTCAAGAATCTCGCTGCGATACCGACGGCCATCGCAATCCGCACAACGCAAGTAGACGTCCGAGAGGAATTGCATCTCGATGTGCTCGAAGCCGTTGCCTCCGCAGGTGGGGCAGCGGCCATTGCCCGAGTTGAAGCTGAACGTGCCCATCGTGTAGCCGCGCTCCTTGGCAAGCGGTGTTGCCGCGAACAGCTTGCGAATGGCATCGAATGCACCGACGTAGCTCGCTGGGTTCGAACGCGTCGTGCGACCGATCGGCGTCTGATCCACGAGCACCACGCCCGCAAGCCGCTCGGCGCCTTCGATGCGATCGTGTGCTCCTGGTGCTTCCGTTGGCTTGCCGAAGCGTTTGAGGAGCGCCGGATACAGGATGTCTTGCACCAAGGTGGACTTTCCGGAGCCGGACACGCCCGTCACACACACGAGACGATGAAGCGGGATGGTGACGTCGATGTTCTTGAGGTTGTGCTCGCGCGCGCCGACGACGCGAATCGACGCACTCGTATCGATGCGAGGCTGGAAACCGAAGCTTGGCGACTGAGGCGCCCCGTCACCCGTCCGCTGTCCATCGAGCACCTTCCTGCGGCCGGTGAGGTAATCCGCCGTCAGTGAGCCGTGCGCGGCCGCCAGCTCGGCGGGCCTGCCGTAGAAAACGATCTGCCCGCCGCGTTCGCCGGGTCCGGGTCCGATATCCAAGATACGGTCTGCGGCACGCATGACCTGCGGATCGTGCTCGACGACCACGAGCGTGTTACCGGCACGCTTCAATCGCTGCATGACGTCGATCACGCGGTTCATGTCACGCGGATGCAACCCGATCGATGGCTCGTCCAGCACGAACAACGTGTTCACGAGCGAAGTGCCGAGCGCCGTCGTCAGATTGATCCGTTGCACCTCTCCGCCTGAAAGCGTGCGCGACTGCCGATCGAGCGTCAGGTACCCGAGCCCGACATCGAGCAGGAACTTGAGCCGGCTGCGGATCTCCTTCAAGACCAGATCGCTTGCCTCATCGAGCGGCGCCGGAAGCTGCAACGCTTCGAAGAACGCGCTGGTCCGCTCGATCGGCAGCAGCATGAGCTCGTGCAGGTTGACGCCGGGAAGTCGGGCGAGGACCTCATCGCCCCACTGCACACCGTTGGGACGGAAGCGCTCGTCACTGCGCAAAGCGCGTTCTGCATCCGCACGTGTCCCCAGCCGATACAGCAACGCGTCGGTCTTTAAGCGCGCACCGTTGCATGCCGGGCAGGTCGTATAAGCGCGGTACTTCGACAGCAGCACCCGTATGTGCATCTTGTACGCTTTCGTTTCCAGCCATGCGAAGAAACGGCGTACCCCGTACCAATGTCCTTCTTCCCACGACCCCTCGCCTTCGAGCACCCACTGGCGATGCTCCTCGCTGAGCTCCCGCCATGGGACATCGATCGGGACGCCGCGCTTGCGCGCGAACCTCAGCAGATCGTCCTGGCATTCGCGGTACGACTCACTCTGCCAGCAACGCACCGCGCCTTCCTTCAAAGACTTCGATTCGTCAGGGACGACGAGACCGAAGTCGATATCGATGATGCGGCCGAAGCCGCGACAAGCATCGCAGGCGCCGATCGGTGAATTGAACGAAAAGAGACTTGGGATCGGCTCGGAATAGTGAATGTCGCAGTCTGCGCAATGCAGGTCCGACGAGAAACGAAACGTCGCCAGAGCCGGACCCTCGCTCGATTCGACCACATGGGCGTTCGCTCTGCCTCGCCCGACGCGTAGCGCCGCTTCAAACGCCTCGACGATACGATCCCTGTTTGCTGCATCGAAACGTACGCGGTCCTGGATCACTTCGAGCAACAGCGACTCGCCGGCCTGTGAAGCCTGCTTCGTGCCGTGCCCGCGTCTGTTCTTCGCAGCAGCTGCCCGCGAGCTGTTACAAACGGCCTGGCTACGCGAGAACACGCGGGTGTAACCCTGCGCCTCCAGCAGCTTCAGGATCTCGGCCTCGGAGAAGTTGTGCGGGACGCTGACGGGGAAGGTGATCACGACACGCGCACCGCGCAGCCCGCGACTTTCAAGGCGATCCTCGAGATCGGCATAGATCGTCTGCGGCGTATCGCGGCGCACGGGTCGTGCGCAGGCACGGCAGTACAGCTGGGCCGCGCGCGCGAACAAGAGCTTCAAGTGATCGTTGAGCTCGGTCATCGTGCCGACGGTCGAGCGCGAAGTGCGGACGGGATTGGTCTGATCGATCGCAATAGCCGGCGGGATCCCCTCGATGCGATCGACGCGCGGGCGGTCCATCCGGTCGAGAAACTGTCGCGCGTACGGCGAGAAAGTCTCCACGTAACGACGCTGGCCCTCCGCATAGAGCGTGTCGAACACGAGCGATGACTTGCCCGAACCGGACACGCCCGTGACCACGATGAGCTCGTTCGTCGGAAGCTCGAGATCGATCGATTTCAGATTGTTCTGACGTGCGCCGCGAATGACGATGGAGTTGGACATGCTGATCCGAAAACGAGGGTTACGGCACGCAGGGCGCGCGTGCACAGCGGGGAGCGTGATAGTGTAGCTCGCCGAGCCGAACGGGTCAGAGATTCAACACGTCAATGCTGACAGCCTGTGTCAGCGAAGGGGGAACCCGTTCCTTGTTCCCTGTTGGCCGCGTCCACGAGCGGCGGCAAGGGACAATGCAGCGCCGCGCATACGGTCCGCAGCAACTCGGCCTCGCCGATCGTGAGCCGTTGATCGTGGGTCACGGTCTTCAGCAGCGCTTCGATGAGCTGCTCTTTGCCCGCAGGCACAAGCTGGTCCAACCGACTGAGCGCCACATCAAGCGCGCGCGGCCATTGCGCCGGCAACGAGAACGGTGGTCGATCCCGCGGGTAGAGATGATGCATGCCGATCTCGTACGCGCGACGCGCCTCGGCTTCCCCTTCGTGGCCGTAGCGAGCGAGTACAGCGAACAGCACCTGAGCCTCGTTCCGCACGAGAGCGAGAGAAAGCGTGCGGCGACGTGCAACAGGATCGATCCCGTCGCGTAGCTGTACCTGCGCCAACTTGCACAACGCGTAACGGTGCAGCGAAAGCTCGCCCTCCTGCTGCAGCAGGCCGCTCAAAGCCGCAAGCAGACTCAAGCTTTCCTCGCGCGGTAGCTGACGTAACGTCGCGAGGGATTGCATGAGCGCGGGCAACCGCTGCTCCGGTGCAAGCGCATCGACCGCGGCCTCGAGTGCCTCGACCTGCGCGAGCGTCTGTGCGCCGAGCTGTCGACCGATAGAGCGGCGTTGCTCCGCCCGCCTTTCGCTGCAAGCATCGAGCGCTAGCGCAAGCAGTAACCCACGAGCCGAAGTCGGATGACGTGCCGCCTGAACGATCGGCTGCGGCAAAGATTCCCGGATCTCGCGGGCAACTCGCATGTGGGTATCCGATGGATTACCGACCCATTGCGCCAGGCTCGCCGTCACTGCGAAGCGCCTTCCCGTTCCCTCACGTGCCTTGCCAACCGCTGCCTCGTAGTGTTCCCTCGACAGGTCAACGCCGCTCACGAGCTGCCGGCGCACTTTCTCGATCTCGGCGACATCGAAGTGCGGATCGATGGCCTTGATGCGCTCCATGAGAGGCGGATGGGTTGCGAAGAGGCGATTCATGCCGGGCGCGAAGAGCATGTGCGCCACTTCTTCGACTTCAGGATGCGTGAGCTTCGAGCCGCCAGCGAGCGCTGCGATCTTCACGAGCGCGTTGCGCAACCCGGTCGGGTCGCGAGTGAACTGCACCGCCGAGGCATCCGCGAGCGCTTCGCGACGCCGCGAGACGGCTGCCTGGATGAGCCGCCCGAAGAACAGCCCGATATAACCAATGCCGAGCACAGCAAGCGCTACCAGTGCGACGGCGGACCCTGTGCTCCTGCGATCGCGCGCAACACGCAAGACCGTGCGCGCGATCAACGCGATCACGAGCAGACCGAACAAGAGCCCGATCAACCGCAGATTGAGGCGCATGTCGCCATTCAGGATATGGCTGAACTCGTGCGCGATGACACCTTGCAACTCGGCCCGGCTGAGCGTCTCGATCGCGCCACGCGTCACCCCGATCGCCGCATCGGCTGGGTTGTGACCGGCTGCGAAGGCATTGATGCCGCGTTCGTGCTCCAGCAAGTACACCTCTGGCATCGGCACGCCCGAAGCGATCGACATCTCTTCGACAACGTTGAGCAAACGACGCTCGTTGGGATCGGTCGTGTCGGGCGAAACTCGTACGCCGCCGAGCATCCGCGCCACCGCGCCTCCCCCGGCCCTCAGCACGATCGACTTGTAGAGACTCGCAAGCCCGATGATGCCTGCGACGACCGAAGACACACCGATCACCGTGCCCACATTCGCTGCCATCCACTCCGGGAGCGGCGGCGCTCCTCCAGTCGTGTACAGCTCCGTCTGTGCGAGCACGAAGAAAATCACCGCATCAACGGCACACACGACGGCCAGCACTGCCAATACGAACAGCAACACGAGCCAACGCGACGCTCGTCGAGCCTGTTCTTGTCGCTGGAAAAAGTTCATGGGCAGGAGGCTGGCGAGTGCAGACCGGAGCCGAAGCTGACGGCCGGAGACTGGGGCCGCGAGCGCGCAGCCCCAGTCCCCAGCCACATCAGGTGAACTTCACCGTGGGCACTGCACGCTTCTCCGGGGCCTCGATCTCGAGCAATTGCGCGGGCTTGAAGGAGAACATGCCAGCGATGAGATTGGTCGGAAACATCTCGCGCAGGTTGTTGTAGTGCATGACTGCATCGTTGTACGCCTGGCGAGCGAATGCCACCTTGTTCTCGGTGGAGGTGAGCTCCTCGGAGAGCTGCATCATGTTCTGATTCGCTTTGAGGTCGGGATACGCCTCCGCCAGCGCGAACAGCCGTCCGAGGGCGCCGCTCAACGCATTCTCGGCCCCGGCGAGCTGCTGAACAGCGTTGGGATCGTCTGGGTGTTGCGCAGCGTTTCTGAGCCCTGCCACGGCCGCGTTGCGTGCAGCTATCACGGCCTCGAGCGTCTCACGCTCGTGCTTCAGATATCCCTTCGCGGTCTCGACGAGATTCGGTATGAGATCGTGACGACGCGTGAGCTGCACGTCGATCTGCGCGAATGCGTTCTTGTAGGCGTTGCGCGCGGCGACGAGCCGGTTGTACATCGAGACGAACAAGAACGCTGCAACGACGATCAGCGCCAAAATGATCCATCCTGCCATAGCTACTCTCCGCGGACGCCCAACGCGAGCGCGCTACAAGCATAGCCAAACTGGCCGTGCAGTGATGAGTCACGCTCAACGAGGCGCACGTGTGCTCACCGATCGCACGGCTCGCACCGACTCAACGAAGCGGTGCGAACAAATCGAAGAGCCGGCTCAACAACGATGGTTTGAGTTGCTCTACCTCCAAGTCGTGGCTGCGAGGAAGCTGTAAGTCGGACAAGTCGATGCGAAACTCGTCCTCCTCAAGCCAACCGAACACCGCATGGCGGGCACTTGACGCCCTGGGGCGGCCGGCACGTCGCCCGTGCAGGACTGCGTTCGGATCCGGAGCGATGCGTTGGGCTGCGGTGCGGATGTTGGTAGCGCTCATCCATTCCCCCACCGAGGAGCTGTGAAGCGACTCAGCCTAGAGGATCGGGGGAGACTGCCACGTGAGCTGCTTCACGTTCGTCGACACTGCAGACCCGTGGCACAGCTCGTCGCCTCGAAATCGGCTTATGTTTGGTGCACATCTTGGGGATGAACGAACGGCTTGGCGAGTCCCCCTGTGAGACGTGCCTATGAACGCAACGAAACGTTTCGGTGCATGGATGCGGTGGTTGGGGTTCGAGGCTCGGGACGGAGCTTGGTGGCCGCGAGCGATTGCGCTCGCCGCATGCCTGGCAACGAACGGCTGCGGTGATCCTTCCTCGGCGCCGTCAGCAGCCCTCGCCGAGCAGCCGCTCGTCATGGCGCCAGACGAGGTCCCACACGCGCACGTCGTCACGGCATTCATAGGCAATGTCTCGACTCGTTACGCCGCACACTACGACGGCGAGGCGCTCGTGCAGATCACGGAGCAGCGCCAAGGCACACCGCCGGATGTTGCCGATGCGACTTATCTATTTCGCAGTGCGCGTCTGATGCGCTATGAGGGTCCGACGCTCGACGGCAAGGACTGGCTCGTGCTCGAGATCGACCCACAGGGGCAGGTGCTCGTCGCACGCAACGGCACCGAGCCGGCCAGCAACGAGGAAATCAACGCCATCCTCACGCGTGCCCAGCTCCTGCGCAATCACGCGCTAGCACGGCGCGCAACGCAGACGCATGCAAGGCATAACAGCTCAGGCAGCGCTCGCGTGCACGGAGCGGGCCGGCAGCTCGATGCGAACGGCCAGACCACCGCCCGGTAGGTTGTGAGCCGAGACGTGCCCTTCGTGCAATGCGACGATGCGTGCCGTGATTGCCAGACCCAACCCTGTTCCGCCGCTATCGCGATCGCGGGAAGCCGCGACACGGTAGAAAGGCTCGAAAATGCGCGTCAGCTCGGCCGGAGGCACGCCGGGCCCTTGATCCTCCACGGAAATATGGGCGCGCCCGTGCTCGTAGCTGAGCTTGACACGCACGGCCGTGCCGACGGCCGTGAAGCGAACAGCGTTGCGCAGTACGTTCTCGATCGCGCTGCGCAGCAGACCCTGATCGCCATCGACCACGATGCCCGAGCTTGGTACCGCATCCACACGTTTGTTCGCGGCGCCGGCCTCGATGCGCGCATCCTCCACGACCTCGCTCACGAGTATCGCCAAGTCGACCGGCTCTCGTGTCAGCACCGGCTCGGCAGCTCGCAGCTCCGACAACTGCAGCATCTGGCCGATCAGCGTATCGAGACGCTCGGCTTCCAGCTCGATGCGATCGAGCTGGCGAGCAATGTCCTCTCCTGGTCGACGCGCCAGTCCCAACGCGACGCGCATGCGCGCAAGCGGCGAGCGCAGCTCGTGCGACATGCCACGCAGCAAGTCTTCCTTGGCGGCGAGCAAGTTGCGCACGTGATCGGCCATGGCATCGAAGTCGCGCGCGAGCACCCCCAGCTCGTCGCGACGACGAGAAAACTCCTCGCCAACGCGCGCTTCGAGATTGCCGGCCGCGAGCGAACGAGCGCTCGCCTGCAGACGTTCCACGGGCTTGCTGACATAGCGTGCCAACGACCAGCACACCAGCCCGCTCGTCAGCAGAGCGAACGTGACGATCACGATGCGCACATCGGTGGCATTGAGTATGTTCATCGGCCAGTTGGGGCCGGCGATCATGATCGAATACACGGTGCCATCCCGATCGGTAAACAACGGCGTCAACACGAGCGGGTCGTCGATGTCGCGACTGTCGATGCGGTTCTCGCCGAGCAAGCCTGCGTCCTGCAGCCGTGCTACGTAGCGGCGCAGGTAGTGCGGCATCGGGCGTCTCAAGACGTCCTCACCGGTTGCATCGACGATGAAGATCTGTCGATCGGTGTACTTACGCTCCGTGTCTGCAATCCACGCCGGTAGAGCCTCCGTTCCGTCGGATCGCAAGAGCGCGGCCGCTTCGTTGGCCAGTTGCTTGATGTCGATATTGACGCGATTGATCTGTTGAAAGCGGTACCAACCCACCACGGCGGTCGTCCCGAGCACGACCAGCATGGCGGCCCAGAACGAAAGGAAAATGCGTAGAAAGAGTGTTTTCATGACCGGGTCGCTTCGGGACGCGAGTCGCTGGTCGGGATGAGAACGTAGCCTGCTCCGCGAATGCTGCGAATCTCCGGGAGCCCGTTCTCTCCCAGGCCGAGCTTACGCCGGAGATTGCTCACGTGCGTGTCGATGCTGCGGTCGTAGGGCGTCAAGCGCCGGCCGAGCACGCGCTCGGTCAGCGACTCGCGGGATTGCACCTGTCCTGCCGATCGCATCAGCACTTCCAATAACCGCAGCTCCGTCCCCGTAAGTCGCACGGCTTGACCGAACAGAGTCACCTCGAACAGCGCCGGATCGAGCCGCAACGGTCCGATGGCGATCGGCTGCGCCGGTGTATCGGCATTCTGCGGCGAGAACCGCCGCAACACGGCCCGCACGCGCGCAACGAGCTCGCGTGGGTTGAACGGCTTGGGGAGATAATCGTCGGCACCGAGCTCCAGGCCGACGATGCGATCGACGTCTGCACCGTGCGCGGTCAGCATGATCACTGGAACGGAGCAGCTCCGCCGCAAGCGCCTCAGCACTTCGAAGCCGCTCAACGACGGCAGCATGACATCGAGAATCACCAAATCGACCGGATCGGGCCGCTCAAGCAACCGCTCGAGGGCTTCGGCACCGTCGCGCAACACCGAAACCTGAAAGCCCTCGCCGCTCAAGTACTCGGTGAGCATTTGGCCCAATTCGCGATCGTCGTCGACGAGCAATAAGGAAGGTGTCTGAGTCATAAGCGATGTATTATTCGATGGTCGGCCGTCGCATCCACTTTTCGCGGACTGCGCTGCTTCCGTCTGAGAAGTAGATGTTCGACCAACGACTACTTCGGCGCAATCCTCACCACGCCCGTGTGTCGAGCCTACATACCACCAGGGAGGCAAGCAGGCCTCGTCGGTGTCATGGATTGCTTTGCAGGAGGTACGAACTGACAGTTCCCAAGGCGACGATGCATCGTGTGCCGGGATCGACTGGCTAGAGAGCGCCCGTTTCGTCTGGAGGAGTGCCGAGGGACTCCGTACGTACGGCTTACGGCGCTGGGGCGCCGAGCTTCTCTGCCGCAGCGAGTTCAGTCTTTGTTCACGCGGACGCGGCTATCATAGTCTCGTTCCGATGGCCGGTTCGGCGCAGAAGAAACCAGGAAGGAGGACATCGATGACGAACAAGCTGATCGGCACGATCACTGTGGCCGCACTCGCACTATGCGCTGCCGCCAATGCCGCAGGCAAGCCTGAGGTGGAGAAAGCCAAAGCGAACGCGGACACATTTGCTGCGCTCGACCGAAATGGCGACAAGCAAATCAGCCGCACCGAAGCGGGAGTGGATCGAGAGCTGTCCGACAATTTCGCCTATATCGACACGGACGGCGATGGATTCATCAGCCTCGCGGAGTTCTTGGCTCACTTCGAACGTCTGCGCGATCCTACCTAACCTCTTGGCGCGGGGAGCCGACAAGGCCACCGTCCGACGGCTTTTCTGACCGTCTTCCATCGCCGGCGCGACGTTCACGCGCTGATCGCTTACGATTGCACGGGTTCAACCTGGAGGCCTCGCCGTCATGGCCGTGCCCTGGATGCAGATCGTTAGGCTCGTCCCGTCGATTCTCGAGGTTTCTCGAGAGCTCTTGAATCGGACCAAGACCTCGGCTCCCAGCGCCGATTCCAACGCGCCGTCGACGCCGGCCGACCTCGCTGCGCGCGTCACAGCGCTCGAGGAGAATGAGCGGCGACAGGCCGAGCTCGTCAACCAGATGGCGGAGCAAATTGCGACCCTGGCTCGCGCAGCGGCTGCGCTCCACCGTCAGCTCGCTTGGCTGAAACTCGGGCTCGGCGTGGCAATCATCCTTGCACTCGCGGCCGTCGGCGTGGCGTTGCGCTAGTCCCACCCAGCGCACGTTCACCGGCTATTGGCTCTCTCGATAAAAGTCGATCACCTTCGGCACGGCTGCCTGCAAATCTCTGATGCGCGAAGCGCTCGAAGGATGCGTGCTGAGGAACTCCGGCGGCCCACCACCGAGTCGTGCCATCTTCTGCCATAGCGTGATCGCCGCGTTGGGATCGAAGCCGGCACGCGCCATCAGCTCCAAACCGATGCGATCTGCCTCTGCTTCCTGCTCGCGACTGTGCGGAAGCGTGAACGTCACAGCGGAGACCTGACTTGCGATCGACATGATGCTGTCGCTCGCGCCGGTGGCGATTGCGAGCCCGCTCAACGCCAGCTGCTCCGCATATGCGCGCGAGATGCGCTCGCGTGAGTGCTCGCGCAGCGCGTGCGCAATCTCGTGCCCGATCACTGCGGCCAGCTCCGCATCGGTGGCCTCGAGCTCTTCCACGAGCCCTGTGTAGACCATGATCTTTCCACCGGGCATGCAGTAGGCATTCACGTCTTCGGACGTCTGCACGTTGATTTCCCAATTCCATTGCGGCGCATCGGGGCGGAACACAGCCGTGTGAGGAATGAGCCGCTGGGCGATCCGTTGCACTCGTGCGTGGAGTTTGGGATCGGCATTGAGCGCACCGCGGCTTCGTGCCTTGTCCAACTCCTGTCGATACGCCTCCTGAGCGCCCCTCTCGACTTGCTCAGCGGATACCAGCATGAGCTGCTTGCGCTGAACCCCGATCGCGCCGGGTTGCGTGGTTTGCACCGTCTGGCACGCCGTGCCCAACAGAGCGAGTGCGACGAGCAATATTCGACGAACAGCCATGGCAGGACGTCTCATACTGCAAACGACCAGATTGGATACGAGGTTTTCCTCCGAGGTTCCGTGAGGGCATGCGCTACTGCCGATGACGCTCCCCCGCGTGATCACTCCGCGTCCCGCTCTCGACCCGTCAAGACCACCGGCGCTGTCATGGCGCTGCGAGCCAAACCTCGCATGTTGCAACCGTTCGCTGCTGCGCCGAGTATCTGTCGCCGTACGGAACTGCGTTACGCTCACGGCGGCTGGTCACGAGAACCTGGGGGCGCATCTCCTCGTCATTACTGACGAGGAGACGGCAAATGGTAGCTTGCGGGCCCTGCAGCTGCACACGGCAGCGGCTGCGGCCTCTCATTAAAGGTTAACATCGCGGGTTCCCGCGCAGTCGCCGTGCCAACGTTGCGCCGCGACGCGCGGAGTGCGATTGAGGTAACCGATCATGATTCAGACCCAAGAAATCGAGTATCGAGACGAGAACACGGTGTGCAAAGGCTTCGTCGCATTCGATGACAGAGAGACGAGCCCCAAGCCTGCCGTGCTCATCAGTCATACGGTGCACGGCCGCGAGGAATTCGTCGAGAATAAGGCGCGGCAGATCGCCGAGCTCGGGTATGTCGGCTTCGCTCTCGACATGTACGGCAGGCGCGGTGAGACGGTCGAGGAGAACCGCGCGCTGATGAATGAGCTGCTGGCAGATCGCGCCCTGCTCACCCGGCGCATCCGGGCGGCGCTCTCGGCGGTACGAACGCTGCCGCAGGTCGACGGCGCGCGCGTTGCGGCAATCGGCTACTGCTTCGGCGGCCTGTGCGTGCTCGACCTTGCACGTAGCGGCGCCGATGTCCGCGGTGTCGTGAGTCTGCACGGCCTGCTCAAGGGGCACGACCTGCCAAAACAGTCGATTCCGGCGAAGGTGCTGGTCCTCCATGGCCACGAGGATCCGCTCGTCCCGCCCGAGGACGTCCGTGCCTTCCAGGACGAGATGACGGCCGCCGGCGCGGATTGGCAGATCCATATCTACGGCGGCACGATGCATTCCTTCACGAACCCCAAGGCGGCGAACCCGGAGGCAGGCCTGCAATACAATCCGGTTGCCGACCAGCGCGCGTGGACGTCGCTCGTCGCGTTCCTCTCAGAAGTGCTACGCTGACCTTCATGACAAGAAACAAACAGTTCCAGGTCACGGTCACGCAGGAGCAAGCCGAAGAAGCCGTCCGTACGCTGCTGCGCTGGTCCGGCGAGGATCCGACCCGCGAAGGCCTTCGCGACACGCCCAAGCGGGTCGTGCGTGCTTATCGCGAGTGGTTTTCAGGCTATGCCACCGACCCGGCCGATTACCTGCGCAGAACCTTCGAAGAGGTCGAAGGCTACGATGAGATGATCGTCTTGCGCGACATCGAGTTCGAGTCGCATTGCGAGCATCACATGGCGCCGATCATCGGTCGGGCGCACGTTGGCTATCTGCCGACCAACAAGGTGGTGGGCATCAGCAAGCTTGCTCGCGTGGTAGACGGCTACGCGCGACGGTTCCAAGTCCAAGAGAAGCTCACCGCTCAGATCGCTCACTGCATCGACGAAGTTCTCAAGCCACGTGGTGTCGGCGTCGTCATCGACGCCGTCCATCAATGCATGACCACTCGCGGCGTGCACAAGCGCGGCGTTTCGATGGTCACAAGCAAAATGCTGGGCGCCTTCCGCGACGATGCACGCACGCGAGCAGAGTTTCTGCGCTTCATTGACGGCGGCAACCGGGTATAGGGAACAGGCAACGGGGAATAAGGGAGAGCGTGCTTCTCCCCTGCTCCCCATTGCCTATTGCCATGTTCTATTCCCTACTCATCATGCGCACGCAGGATGCGCGCCTTGCCGGCCTCGTACTCTTCCTGCGACAGCACTCCCAGCTCGCGAAGTCGATAGTGCTCGCGCATCTCGTCGCGCAGGAACTGACGCTTGTCCTGCGGACGCAATGCTCTGGCCGCATTGATGTCCTTGATCAGCTCGATGAAGAACTGCTTGCCTTCACGCGTGCTGCCGATTCCGCCGGTAATGCTGACGAGCGTCGCGTGCCCGTGCACGCTCTTGAACTGCAGCGACTCAGTCGTGCGACGCAGGAACAGGAAGAACGTCCCGACACTCGTCGCCAAGGTTGCCAGCGCCGCAATGAATCCGGGGCGTTGCCAAGGATTCTGCGCATGCGCGAGCACCGAGACGATGGTTGCGGCGGAAAGCGTCAGCAAGCCGATGGTGACGATGAGCCACGTCCAGGAAATCTCGCGGACACGTACCGGCTGGCTGTTCGCGAAGCGCAAATCGACGTCGTATCTCTTCGGCAGCTCGTCGGGTCGCACGCATCGCACGGACAGGAAGTGATCGTCGAGCAGCGCGAGCTCCGTCTCGCAGCCGCGTAAGGTGCTCTTCAGCGTGTAAGTCGCGCGCACTTTACCGCGAGCTCGCCGTCCGCTCGGCTGCGCTTCCTCGGGAGTCGATTCGAGCGAAATGTGCTCGGCGCGTCCGCTGACTGTCCTTGCTGCTTCGGTTGCGATCTCTGCTCGCACGCTCACATTGGATCCTCGACTCGCCGTCCTCGAAGCCAAGTGCGCCCGCACGACAGCTGCGGGGGAAACCCGATGCTAGGGTGTACCCTCGATGGGTAGCGAGACGTGCGTCACATTCCGGAGCAGGGCGCCTGAAGCCCCAGCCCCAAGCCCCTTGCCTAAGGCCAGCGCCCACGGCCTACAGTCGCGACACATCCACCTCCGCTTTCAGCGGCAGATGATCGGAGGCGACCTTTGCAAGCCGGCTGCGGTGTGTCTCGACTCTCACAATGGCGCGCATTGGACGCACCCAGATGCGCGTGAGCGTTAGCACCGGAAAAAACGAAGGGAATGCCGGCGGCGCAGGTGGCTCGCCGAAGAGCCGATGCGCTTCTTGAAGCATGCGTGAGCTTCGGCACCATTCGTTCATGTCGCCGAGCACGAACGTCGGCATGTCCGGCTCGTCCACCACCGCATCCAGCACCTTTCGCCACTGAAAGCGGCGCTCGGCGCGACGCAAACCAAGATGGGCGGCGATTACTCGCACGGTGCGACCATGCACGTCGAGATGAACATCGAGCGCGCCGCGCGGCTCACGTAGCGGGTAGCTCAAATCGTGCCTGCGCACTGCCAGGATCGGATACCGGGTGAGGATGGCATTGCCGTACTCACCGGTGTGTCGAATCATCCGCAACCCCGGTATTGCGCGCATGCCAAGCGCATCCGACAGGTATTCGAGCTGCATCGACTCGACGTCATCCCCGGGCTGATTGTCGACTTCCTGGAGCGCAATGATGTCAGCGGCGAGCTCGCGAATCACCGCGGCAATGCGCGACGGTTTGCGGCGTCGGTCCATGCCCACGCAGCTGTGCACGTTGTAGGAGGCAAGAGTGATTGTCTCCCGACTGCTTTCTTCCACCGCTCTCGTGTCAGCCACGAGTTGCCGCTTGGTTTCAGGCGGCACGTGCGTTACCGACCTTATCTGCACGAGCGAGCTCCGCCATGGAGCTCACGAGCCATCGCCGTACACCCCACATAGTGACCGCAAGCAGGAGCAACACCGCCCCCAATAGCCAATAGTTCACTGCGTGCGGATCGACCATTGCCGCTTGCAGCTGATCGCCGAAGACCGTGGATGCGAGCGTGCCGGGCAGAATGCCGAGCGCCGTGCCGAGCATGAAGTGCCGCAGCTTGACACGCACTGTGCCAGCGACGACACCCTCGATGGCGAACGGCGCGAGCGGCACGAGACGCAACGCGGTGATCGCCAGAAGACCACGGCGGCGCAACACCTGCAGAATATCGTTGAGCTTGGCGCCTGCCACTCGCCGCACGGCATGGCGATCGAGACGCGTTCCCGCGACGTACGTAAGCCAGGCCGCCAGCTCGATGCCGAGCATCGCATAGACGAATCCAAGCCACGGACCGAACGCCAGAACGGCAAAGAGCGTGATCAGCGGCCGTGGAAACAACGTGACCGCCGCGGGCGTGTAAGCCAACACTGTGAGGATCGGCGCCCACCACTTCGCTCCGAACTCACTGGCCAAGTGCGCGATGCGTTTCGTCTCGACCAGCTGCGCGAGCGGCGCGAGCTGCCAGAACGCGGCCAGCGCGACGAGCACCGCTACGATCGTGACGAGCCGCGTCCATGCCGGACCGCCGTGCTCCGCGGGCAGATCGCCGCTGAACAGCCTGGTGAGGTCGCTGAGCGCCACCGGCTTTTCTGGGTCAGCGACACTCGCCATGTTCAGCACGGTCTCGGGGACCTGTGCCAGGTCCGTGAGCGGTTCGAGCGTACGCTCCGGGCGCCGCAATGCTTCGATCGCAGCCCGCAAGCTGCCGTACTCACGCACAGCGGCGCGCACTTGCTCAGGCTCGCAGCCCAAGTGCTCGGCCAGCAACGTGCTGCGCAAGGTTTCGATCGCATGAGCAATGTCGCTGCGGCCTTCCGCGGCAATGGTCAGATCGCACTCGGTATCGAGCCCCATGGAGCGATTCGCCAGATTGGCCGAGCCGATATGCACGAACGCGTCGTCCACGATCATCATCTTGGCATGCACGTCGATGCACGTGCCCTCTTCCAGTCCCGCGACATATGGATAGAACACGCGCAGGCGACCGTAGCGATCGGCGGCACGCAATTTTTCGATGAGTCGCGTGCGCAGCGTCTGCATCGTGAGCTCTTCGAGCCACCCGTGGCTGAGCTGCCTCAGCACGACGATGATCTCAGGGCCCTCGGCCTCGGCAAGACGCGCAGCCAACGCTGCGCCAATCTTGTCCGCCGTGAAGTACTGGTTCTCGATGTAGATCGACCGGCGCGCCGCGGCGATCAGGTCGAGATACATCGCTTCGATCTCGCGGACGCCCGCCACGCTTTCGGATTGAGGAGCGGTACGTGATATCGCAACCTTGAGGTCGTGTTGCATGGACGGCTCGTAGGAGGGTGGCCAGGGATCTGCACCACGCACGTGTGCCGGACTCAACACTTGCCCCGTCGCACGCTGCCAGCGTTCACGAATCAGATCGCCGAGCGCCCTTGCTGCCTCCGCGTCGACAGCCATCGCCACATCGTGAAAGGGCGGATACGGCGTGCCTTGCACCACACGCCGGGCATCACCCGGCGCGTGATCGCATGTGTCCCAGCGCTTGCAAGTCAGATCGATTCCGCCGCAAAAGGCGATCGCGTCATCTATCACCACGATCTTCTGGTGGTGCGACGCGCCGATCGGCTGCGTGTCGTCGTACTTGAAATGGATGCGGCGTCGAGGCTTCCAGCCGAATCCATAGGTCGGCGCCCACTCGCGATCGAGCCCGAAGATCATTGGATAGTCCCACACGAGAATGTGAATGTTGAGGGCTCGCTTGCGTCGGACGAGATCGTTCAGGAACGCGCCGAGCTCGAGCTCACGGCCGCGCTCGTCGGCGCACAACAGGCGTGCGCGACTGTGAAAGTCCCATCCAACGATCAGGATGGAACGTTGCGCTCGGCGCGCGGCCTCGACAAACGCCTTGAAGTACGCATCGGCATCGATGAGAAAGACAGCGCGATGAGCACGTTCGACGCGCCAACAGTTGCGACCTGTTTCGAACAGACTCGGCTCGGCAGCGTCTGCGGACATGACAAATCGTTTTGAAATGTCCGAGAACGCTCGCAGCTTGCAGCGGGTTCCTAGGGGGCTGGAGACTAGAGGCTGGAGCTAGCGCGCGTACGCGCGCACCCGAGCCCCACGCCCCGGGCCCGAAGCCCTAGTAGCCTTTCTCGACATCCACGACAGACAGCATGCGCTCGCCGGCGACATAGCGTCTGACGTTCTCTTTGACGACTTCCAGCCGAGCTGAGGATTCGAAATTCGAGCTCGCGGAAATGTGCGGCGTGATCACGACGTTCTGCAGGGTCCACAACGGATGATCGGCGGGCAATGGCTCGGGATCGGTGACATCCAATCCGGCTCCGGCGAGCTTACCGCTCTTCAGGGCCTCGACGAGCGCGTCTGTGACGACGCTCTTGCCGCGTGCCACGTTGATGAAGTAGGCACTCGGCTTCATCGCGCCGAAGAATTCGGCATCGAATAGATGCGTGGTTTGCGGCGTCAATGGCACGGCGTTGACGACGACGTCCGCTTCGCCGGCCAACCGCAAGAGCTCATCGGGCAATCCCACGTAACTCACGAACTCCGGACCGGCACGACCGCTCGCGCGGGTGGCGATGACCCGCATACCCAACGCGTGAGCTCGCTTGGCGATCTCGGTGCCAATACCTCCCAGTCCGACCACGAGCATGGTCTTGCCTTGCACCACCGATAGACGATTGCGTGCCAGGTGTGGTTGCCAGCTACGCTCGCGCTGCAGGGGGATGAACGTATCGAGCCCGCGCGTCAGTGCGAGCATCATGGCGATCGCGTGCTCTGCGATCGTAGGGCCCATGATGCGTTGCATGTTGGTGAGCAGGATCTTTCGCTCACGCAGCGCAGGCACCGCCACGCAGTCTTCGACGCCGGCGTACCACACCTGAATCCAGCGAAGCGACTCAGCCGCCGCGATCAGATCGGCAGCGCACGAGCCAACGATCGCGTCGGCGCCGGCAACCAACGAGCGAGCTTGTTGCAAGCTCTCTGCGCGAACGAACCTCACCTCGGGCGCGAGCGTTCGTAGCTCTTCGACGAACTGCGGTGTGCCACCAACGATCAGGATCTTTTGCGGCGGTCGCCAATCCGTACGCTCGCGCACGGGCGTGCGCGACTCCTCGAGCTGATAACGTTCCTTGACGCTGTCGGCCGCCTGCACCGCGCTCGCGCCAATCCCGAACGCCAGCACCAGCGCCATTATCGACTTCATCTTGCCCCCCTCTTGTATGCGAACTTGGTCTGGCGCTCCGCGCGCTCGCTATGTCAAAGCAGAACGCGCTCGATTCCGCCGTTATTCGCCGCCTTCACGTAGTTCGGCAGCCAATCCTCGCCGAGCAGGTGACGCGCCATTTCGACGACGATGTACTCTGCTTCGGTGCCGGCATCGTCGTTATAGCGTTTGAGCCCCTGCAAGCACGAAGGGCACGAGGTGAGGATCTTCACGTCGCCCGTGAAGCCGTCTGCACGTAGCTTTGCGGCGCCGGCGCGCACTTCCTGCTCCTTACGGTAACGCACCTGCGTCGCCACATCGGGCCGCGACACTGCGAACGTGCCCGACTCGCCGCAGCAACGGTCGTTCTTCTCGATTCTGCCGTTCGCCTCTTCGTTCATGAGCGTATTGACGACCTTGAGCGGGTCGTAGCTCTTCATCGGCGTGTGACACGGGTCGTGATACATGTAACGCGTGCCGGTGATGCCATCGAGCTTGACGCCGCGCTCCATCAAGAACTCATGGATGTCGACGATACGACAGCCCGGGAAGATCTCATCGAAACGGTAGTCCTGCAGCTGATCGAAGCAAGTGCCGCAGCTCACCACGACCGTCTTGATGTCGAGATAGTTGAGCGTCGTGGCAACACGGTGGAACAAGACACGATTGTCCGTGATGATCTTCTCGGCCTTGTCGAACTGACCTGCGCCACGTTGCGGGTAGCCACAACACAGATAGCCGGGCGGCAGCACGGTCTGCACACCCACTTCCCACAGCATTGCCTGAGTGGCGAGCCCCACCTGGGAGAACAAGCGCTCCGAGCCGCAACCCGGGAAATAGAACACCGCTTCCGAGTCGCTGGTCGTGCGCTTCGGATCGCGGATGATCGGCACGTAGCGACGATCTTCGATGTCGAGCAATGCCCGCGCCGTTCGCTTCGGCAGGCCTCCCGGCATCTTCTTGTTCACAAAATGAATGACCTGCTCCTTGAGCGGCGGCCTGCCTGTCGTCGCTGGAGGCCGAGCAGTCTGCGACGCCGCGAATGCGCCCAGCGCGCGGTTGGCAATACGCTGTGCCTTGAAGCCCCACTCGAGCATCACCTTGCGCGCGACCTTGATCGTCTCTGGGTTGGTCGCATTCAGGAAAAACATCGAAGCGGCTGTACCCGGATTGAAACGCTTCTTCCCCATGCGTCGCAGCAGATCGCGCATCGCCATCGAGACGTCGCCGAAGTCGATGTTCACTGGGCACGGCGTCACGCACTTGTGGCACACGGTGCAGTGATCGGCCACATCGGAGAACTCGTCGAAGTGACGAATGGACACGCCGCGCCGAGTCTGCTCCTCGTAGAGGAATGCCTCGATCAATAGCGAAGTGGCGAGGATCTTGTTGCGCGGCGAGTACAGCAAGTTCGCACGCGGCACGTGTGTGGCGCACACGGGTTTGCACTTGCCGCAGCGCAGACAATCCTTGATCGCTTTCGCGATCGAGTTGATGTCGGATTGCTGCATGATGAGCGACTCGTGGCCCATCAAGTTGAAGCTCGGCGTGTAGGCGCGCGAGAGGTCGCCGCCGGGCATGAGCTTGCCCTTGTTGAAACGCCCGTCAGGGTCGACCCGCTCCTTGTAGCGGCGAAACTCCGCCGTCTCTTCGTCGGAGAGGAACTCGAGCTTCGTGATACCGATGCCGTGCTCGCCAGAGATCACGCCGTTCAGCTCGCGCGCAATTTTCATGACACGCGCTACGGTGCGGTTCGCCTCCTGCAGCATCTCGTAGTCATCCGAGTTGACTGGAATATTCGTGTGCACATTGCCGTCGCCCGCATGCATGTGCAGTGCGACCCACACGCGCCCGCGTAGCACGCGCTTGTGCGTCTTTTCCACCGCGTCGAGCACCGGCGCAAAATGCCCGCCGGTAAAGAGCCGTCGCAGGTGGCTGCGAATCTCGCTCTTCCAGGAGGTGCGAATCGTGCGATCCTGCAGCAGATCGAAGATACGCGCGGTCGGCTCGCGCTCGAGCCGTCGCTCGAACTCGCGACGCATCGGCTCGAAACCGAGCGCCGCCAGCTGCTCGATCGCTTCGGCAAGCGGCGTATCGAGATTCTCGTAGAGATACGTCCAGCGTGCGCGCGTCGCCGCCAAGACTTGCCGCGCCTGCTCCTGCCGCTCGCCGATCAGCTCGGCGCGCGATACATTTTGCAGCTCCGGATCGTCGATCTTGCCGAGCACCAGCTCGCCTGCGAACAGCTCATCGAGCGCATCGAGCAGCTTCAGCTTGTTCTTGAACGACAGCTCGATGTTGATGCGCTCGATCGCATCGGTGTAGTCACCCATGCGCTCGAGCGGAATCACCACGTCCTCGTTTATCTTGAAGGCGTTCGTGTGGCGGGCAATCGCCGCAGTGCGCGAGCGATCCAGCCAGAACTGCCTGCGCGCATCGGCGCTGACGGCGATGAACCCCTCTCCCGAGCGGCTGTTCGCAATGCGAACCACCTCGGAGGTGGCGCGGGCAACGGCCGTCTCGTCGTCTCCGACGATATCGCCGAGCAGGACCATCTTCGGCAGGTACCCGCGCTTGGACTTCGTGGCATAGCCCACCGCCCGCAGATAGCGTTCGTCGAGATGCTCGAGCCCGGCCAGCTGCACACCCGCTGTGCGCGCTTCGTTCTCGAGGAAGCGCTTGATCTCGACGATCGCGGGAATCGCATGCCGTGCATGGCCGAAGAACTCGAGACACACCGTTCGGGTGTGTTTCGGCATCGTGTGCAGCAACCAACGCGCCGAGGTGATGATCCCGTCGCAGCCTTCCTTCTGCACGCCGGGCAGACCACCCAGGAACTTGTCGGTGACGTCCTTGCCGAGACCGGTCTTGCGAAACTTGCGCCCTTCGATGTCGATACGTGTCGTGCGCAGCACGCGTGCTTTGTCGGGCGTTTCGCGGCCGTCCTTCCAGACGAGCTCGAACGAGGCCACCTCGACCTCATGGATCTTGCCGCGGTTGTGGCCGAGCCGAGTGACCTCGAGCCAGTTGCCGTCCGGATCGACCATGCGCCACCAGACAAGATTGTCGACCGCCGTGCCCCACAGCACGGCCTTCTTCCCGCCCGCGTTCATGGCAATGTTGCCGCCGATACACGAGGCATCGGCCGACGTCGGATCGACCGCGAACACGTAGCCGGCTTGCTCCGCCGCGTTGGCGACCCGGCGCGTCACCACGCCGGCCTCAGTGAAGATCGTCGGGAAGAGGCCGCCCTCCACGCCCGGCAGCGCTTGCATTTCCACCGGCCCGAGCTTCTCGAGCTTCTCGGTGTTGATGACCGCCGAGTACGGTGTCAAAGGCACCGCGCCACCGGTGTAGCCGGTGCCGCCGCCGCGAGGGATGATCGTCAGCCCGAGCTGGATGCACGACCGAACCAGCGCGGGAATCTCTGCCTCCGTGTCAGGGAACAACACGACGAACGGATATTCGACCCGCCAGTCGGTGGCATCGGTGACGTGCGAGACGCGGGCAAAAGCATCGAAACGGATGTTGTCGTCGCGCGTGTAACGCGCCAGCAGACGCCGCGTGCGCTTACGCAGAGCGATCGTGCGCTCAAGCCCGCTTTCGAACGACTCCACCGCGCGGCGCGCCGCCTGCAAGAGCTCACCGACCTTGCCGTCGCGCACTGGGTCGCTCGGATCGCGCCGGCGCTCTATTTCGCCGAGACGATGATGGAGCGCCTCGATGAGCAAGCGGCGACGTTTGGGATTGTCGATCAGATCGTCCTGCAGATACGGATTGCGCTCCACGACCCAGATGTCGCCGAGCACTTCGAAGAGCATCCGTGCCGACCGGCCCGTGCGGCGTTCGGCCCGCAGCTCGTTGAGCACTTGCCAGATGTGCTCGCCCAACAGCCGCACGACGATCTCACGATCGGAGAACGACGTGTAGTTGTAAGGAATCTCACGGAGCCGGGGCGGGGCATCGGGGGCAACCGCGCGTTCCGGCCCGAGGGACTCGAGCGGAAGAGACAAGTTCTGCAAGGAAGTGACCCAGGGAGATGGCGGAGATTAATGAAATTGTAGAACAAATATCGCGCTACGACGAAACCGCACGCGCTCGCGCTCGGCAGCCGCTCCCAATCCGTGCGTCGCGTGCAATCACGCGTCAATGCTCGATTTTTCCAGCAAAGAGCGCATCGAACATCACGAGCCGGCGCGTCCGCCGTCAGCGTCGTTCATATGCTCAAAACACATTCGCATAAGCAAGCAGATCCCACGCCTCCGCCATCCTCGCAAACGTCCCATGCTCGATTCCATGAATCGCTCGGCTGACGGCGCCGCACGGCACGGGCACAGGCCGAGAGGGCTCGGGTGACGGGTTTCACGGGGCTCGGAACGGACGATTACGCTCAGGTGTGCTTGCATCGCCGCCGCGCCGCCCAGGCACTTGCACGTCGGCTACCTGCCCACATTAATTCGTTGTAATGCAAAAAACTTCTCGCGCGCATCCACGTCTCATGGGCAGTTTCTGTCGATCTGACGAGGGTCTCCTTATGGTCTCTACCTGGCTCAAAGCGACAGTGACGGGGGTCGCGACGAGCGTTGCATTCGCTGCATGCTCCCGCGATTTACCGACCAGCGCTCATGCAACCGAAGCCCTTTCGCCTGCCCAACCAGTGGTCAGCTCCTCTGTGACCCCTGCGCTTCCCGACTTCACGGCGCTCGTGGAGCAGTACGGGCCAGCGGTCGTCAATGTCACCGTCGTCGGCAAGCGTCAGGAGCTACCCGAATTCAGCTTCCCGCCCGGCGATCCCTTCGGCGAGTTCTTCCGGCGTTTCGGTCAGCCGCTGCCGCGCGGGCAAATGCCCGTGCCCCGCGGGCAAGGTTCGGGCTTCATCGTCAGTCCTGACGGCTACATCCTGACGAACGCGCACGTCGTCGCCAACGCGGAGGAGGTGACGGTCAAGACAATCGATCGTCGCGAGTACACAGCCAAGATCGTAGGCCTGGACGAGAAGACGGACGTGGCGGTGCTCAAGATCGAGGCGACGAACTTGCCGACGGTGAAGATCGGCGACCCCTCGAAGCTCAAGCCCGGCGAGTGGGTCATCGCGATCGGCTCGCCCTTCGGATTCGAGAACAGCGTCACCGCAGGCATCGTGAGCGCCACCGCTCGCTCCATGCCCAGCGGCGAGACCAACTATACGCAGTTCATACAGACTGACGTTGCCGTCAACCCCGGCAACTCGGGCGGGCCGCTCTTTAACATGCGCGGCGAGGTCGTAGGGATCAACTCGCAGATCTACAGTCGCACCGGTGGCTACATGGGCCTGTCCTTCGCAGTGCCGATCGACGTCGCGAACCATGTCAAGGAGCAGCTGATCAAGACCGGCAAAGTCACGCGCAGCCGCATCGGTGTGACCATTCAGGACGTCAACGCCCAGTTGGCCGAGTCGTTCGGCCTCGACCGTCCACGCGGCGCGCTTGTCAGCATGGTCGAAGAAGGTGCGCCGGGCGACAAAGCCGGCCTGAAGGCAGGCGATGTCATCCTCAGCATCGACGGCGTCGAGATCGACACATCCTCACAAGTGCCGGGCATCATCGCGAACAAGAAGCCCGGGAGCAACGTGAAGCTCGAAATCTGGCGCGACGGCAAGTCGCGACAGCTCACCGTCAGACCCGTCGAGATTGAAGAAGACGGTCAACGGGTCGCGTCCACGGGTGCCAAGTCGGATGCAGCCAAGCAGCTCGGTCTGACGCTGCGGCAACTCACGCCGGACGAGAAGAAACAGGCGAAGACCGAAGGCAACCTCATCGTGCAGCGGGTCGATGGCCCTGCGGCGGCAGCTGGTGTGCGCCCCGGCGACATCATCCTCGGCGTGAATGGCTCGCCGGTAAAGTCCGTCGACGAGCTGCGTGAGGCCGCGAAGAAGCGCAAAGGGAAGGTGGTTGCGTTGCTCGTCCAACGCAACCATGCCCAGATCTTCATTCCGGTGCGGCTGGAGTAAGGCCGCAGCCGATCTGCTCGCTCATGCGTCTGCTGCTCATCGAGGACGATCTGCAAGCGGCCGAGTATCTGGTCAAGGGCTTGCGCGAAAACGGCTATGAGGTCGAGCACAGCCCAGACGGTCGCGACGGGCTCGACAAAGCGCTGTCCAAGCGCTATGAGGTCATCATCGCGGATCGGCAGCTGCCGTACGTCGACGGTCTGCAGATCATTACGACTCTGCGCGAGAAGGAAGATCGCACCCCCGTGCTCATCCTCTCGGCCCTCGGCACCGTTGACGATCGCGTCACCGGCTTGCGTGCGGGCGGCGATGACTATCTCACCAAGCCGTTCGCCTTCGCAGAGCTGCTTGCTCGCATCGAAGCGCTGCGGCGACGCGCGTCCGCGCACAATGAGACGACGCGTTTGAAAGTCGCCGATCTCGAAATCGACTTGCTCACCCGCAAGGCCTACCGTGGCGGGCGCAGCATTGAGCTCACCAACAAGGAATTCCAGCTGCTCGAATACCTGATGCGTCGACCGGGGCAGGTCGCCACGCGCACGATGCTCCTTGAAAAGGTCTGGAATCTACATTTCGATCCCCAGACCAACATCATCGACGTGCACATGAGCCGACTGCGCAACGCCATTGACAGGGGCTTCTCGAAGCCGTTGATTCACACTGTGCGAGGCGCGGGGTATGTTCTCAAGGAATGAAAAGACGCATGCGGTTGTCTTCAGCCCGGCTGGCGGCAGCATTCGTTGCGCTGTTCGCGGCCGGAGTGACCGTGCTGCTGACCGCAGTGTATTTTCTCACTGCTCGTGTCCTCGATCGTGACGTCGATGCATTCATCCGCGCGGAGGTCGACAGCCTCATCGACGATTACGTACAAGGAGGCCTGTTGCAGCTGGTCGCAACGCTGCATCGTCGCTCCGACAACTGGGGACGCACTGGCGCCGTTTACCTATTGACCGAAGCGAACGGTTATCCGATCGCAGGCAATCTTGCTGGCTGGCCGCAGGAGGTGACCACGCACGGCGACTCGGTCGAATTCGATATCGACGCGAGTGGCTCGGGCGGCGCCGCGAGACATCCGGTACGTGCACAGACACTCTACCTGCCCGGCGGCAGACGTCTACTCGTTGGAACGGGCATCCTCGAGCGGCGGCGTCTCGCGACACGACTGCGCACGGCGATGGTTTGGGGCATCGGCTCATCCGTCGCGCTCGCCGCCCTGATCGGCGTTGGCTACAGCCGGCGCGTACGACGCCGCGTCGCAGATATCGCCGCAGCATGCCGACGCATCATGAACGGCAACCTGGCCGAGCGCCTGCCGGTCGAAAGCTCCCATGACGAGTTCGACGAGCTTGCCGTGGCGGTCAACGAGATGCTCGATCGCATACACCGGCAGACTGATCTGCTGCAGACGACCTTCGACAGCGCCGCACACGACTTGCGTGCGCCGCTTTATCGCGCCCGCGTGCGCATCGAGCAAGCCCTGCAGCATGAAGACTGGAGCCCCGCCTCGCGGGAAACGATGGAAGCCACGCTGGCGGAACTGGAGGGTGTGCAACGCACGCTCGGCACGCTGCTGCAGATCGCTCGCGCCGAGGGACGCGATCGCGAGGTCACGAAAGAGCGCGTCGACCTCGCAGATCTTGCGCGCGAGATGATCGAGCTGTATCAACCGGAAGCGAGCGAGCGCGCGATCGGTCTCGAGTATGTTGGCGAGGACAGCGTCGCGCTCGAGGGCAATAGGCAGCTGCTCGCTCAGGCGATCGTCAACCTATTGGAGAACGCGCTGAAGTACGTGCCAGCCGGCGGCCGCGTGAGCGTCGCTGTCAGGCAATCGGCGCACGAGGCCGCGCTCGTAGTGTCGGACAACGGACCCGGTATCCCGGAGGATCAACGCGAGCGGATTCTGCAGCCCTTCGCTCGTCTGGAACGGGACCGTGCCCAGATGGGCAGCGGGCTTGGATTGAGCCTCGTCGCATCGGTGACGCGGCTTCACAACGGCTCGATTACGCTCGAGGACAATCGCCCGGGACTTAGGGTGGTCTGTCGTTTTGCACTGTAGGACCGGGCAGCTGGGCTGGAGAACCGCGCCACGGCCCCGAGCCCCCAGCCCCTCAGAGTACCTCGACCTTGACCCAGACGCGTTCGGATTCGCCCGCGGTCGAATGGCGACGGCCGAGGAAGCCGCTTCGTCGGTCGCTCGATGAGCTTTCGACCCCGCCGAGCTCGACCCACTCGCCCAGCCGCGCGGTGACCTGCGTCCTGAGCCGTTGCGTCTCGACGGCGCCCTCGTGGAGCGCGTCAGCGTGTTGCTCGATGTGCAGGACAACGTTCTCACCACGCACGTGAGGAATCACCAAAAAGCCGTTCGTGAGGTCGCGATACTCGGTCGTGATCCCACCCCATCGCTGGCGCCTCGGACCCGCACCGCCGATAGCGCTCGTGATAAAAGGCACGGTCGTGCCAGAAGCGATGAACGCACCGGAACCCTCGGTCACGCTGACGCTCATGACGTCATCGCGAGCGGTACGCAGCTGCGAGCCACCTGCGCGCAACGTGACGCTCGCACCGACGTCGCCGCGGCGGTCAGCATGCAGCGTTCCCGCGGCATCGAACTTCGTCCGCTCGATGTCGTCGCGCGTGCCGCGCCGTACGGACACGAGCAGCTGACGGGCTGGCTGGTCGAGGCTTTGAACCGCCGCTCGGAGCTGCGCCATATTCGCTGCCCTCGCGCGCACGAACAGGGTGTAGCCCCTTCCGGTGACAGCGTCGCCATCATCGAGGAGCGGCTCCAAGATCGGAATGATCTCTTCGGCAGGCCGGTGCTGCAGCTCGATGGTCTCGAGCGACTGCGCTGCGCCAGCTGGTGCAGCCACACCCCAAAGCATCGCGCACATGAGCGCGACGGCGACCAGCTCGATCTTCCATGGCCGCAGCGTAAGGCGACGTAATGCGAGCCCCGACCCTTCGCGCATGGCAATGTCCCTGCGCGGCGTCCTCGTTATGGCAACTGAATCTTGCCGCCGTGACCGGGCGGCCCGCCGGTAAGATTCGGCATCCCTCCTTGCGGGATCACCAGCTGCGAGGCGGCTTGGCGACGCAGCTCTTGCAATTGCTGCACCGTGCGCTCGACCGCGGCAGCCGCTGCGCTCGCGAAGCTCGCAATGGCCTCTTCGAGCGACTGCGCCTCGATCTCGAAACTGATCGGCAGCGGCCCCATATTTGTCATCATCTCCGCTTGCCCGATGAAGAGCACGGGGCGCGTCGGATCCACGCTTCCATCGCTCTTCACCGGGGTGAGCCGACGTATGGCTCCGACTTTACGATCGGTGAAGGTCTCTTCCAGGTACATGGAAGCCGCATCCATTTGCGGCTCCTGATTGGGATCGTCAGTCATCGATGCTCCAAAGTAAGGTGTGAGTCATGACAGTAGACCAGCAGGATCCACCATGATCAAGCCGGCTACGGCTGGCTCAGCTTCATAGGGCTGCAAGAGCCCGGTACAATATCAATGATTACTTGCGGGGCAGTACGATCATGCAGGAATCGAACAATCCCTTCAGCGAAGCTTTCGGAAAAGCCGTCGATCTTGGTAACAAGATCGCGGACATGGACGAGAAGGCGGACATCTGGGACATCGCGGACGGGCTGCTCGCCGGCGCGGTTCAATATTGGTTGTACTCCCGGCAACCCTGTGCAGACCCGAGATGCGAGGAGTGCGCGCTGATCGGCACGGCCGAGGGGCGTCTCGAGGAGCTGCAAAGATTGGTGCGACAATTCGCCGAAGAAAGCGAATACTTCCACTCACCCACAGATCGCAACGTCGGACGAGCGTAGGCAACTTCCCGCCCGCTTCGTGCGTTTGCTCGGCTGCGTCGTCCAGCCCGTTCTCAACGCGCTGCGGCGCAGCTTTCTTATTGTGCCTGCGTTTACCCGTGTGGACGACACGCGCATCTGCGCTCCCACGGACTCGTTTTGAGATTCAACGCACGCCGTCTTGAGTGTGATGTCCTCCAGACTTGCGCTGGGGACCACCAACCCGGAGGCCACACGATGGGCATGCTCAAGAATCATAAGCTGCGTCATCGGGCGCACGTGTGCGCATTCAATTCGCTTCGTTTCGCTGCGCGTCTACGCGGCCAGCTGAGCGAATTCGCGCCCTCGCTGGCGGAAACGCTGCAAACCGTCGGCGAGGAGCTCGCGGCAATCGCGCGCGACGAGTGCGCAAACGAGCAGGAACGTCGACAGCTGATCGAAGGGCTGAAAAGCGCGCTGCGAGCACTCGAGCTGTCGGAGGCCGCACGAGCGCACATCGTCTCTCAGCTCGAGCCGCGCATCATGGCAGGCGAAACGACGCGCACGACCGCGGAAGCGTGGACGAGAATCGCAGTTTGATCGTTCGCCGTCCGTCAAGAAACAGACAATCGCTCCGGCCTTGATCGATTAAGCGAATCGGTCGCCTGCACAATAGACAAAACTGTGCAAGCAGACAACGAGCCGCAGCAGTGATCGCTGTGAGTCGCACGATACGATGCGACATAACGCACCCGCGGTTTCTCTCGTTGCTCCTCGACCGCAGTCATATCTAAGGGGAAATCTGCATCTCACTTGACTTCTCATTGGCCCCTGCCGCAGCATCATAGCTGCGCAAGGGCAAACCCGCCGAAAGGCGGGGACGCAAAGCTTCCGGTCTAAAGGAGTGCTTCTCCTAAGACAGCGGGGTTGCCGCAAGTCGCTTCGCAGTGCGTCGCGGCGACGCAGTTATACATAAGCAAAACAACGACGCGAACGACTCGTGCCGCAAGGGCGCGCCAGCCCTCCCCGACGGATTCTTTGCGAGTTGCCCCGAGCTCGATGCTGTGTGTGCGGCTGCAACGTTGGGGAAGAACACGTGGAGAACAACAAGAGCCAGGCTTTGGCCGAACCGAATGGTGCGCCTGCGAGCACATTGGCGGCATCGGGGGAAGCAGGCACGCCTCTGTTCCTGATCAATCTGTGCGCGTCGATGACGCCGCTGCAGCCCATCCCTAAGGCTTTGCCTGGGCTCGAAGGCTACAAGCTCTATCAAGTCCAGCGTGTCGAAGACGGACGCACCCGCTACCGCCTGCGACTCGGCTTCTTTGCAACGGAAGCAGAAGCTGAAGAAGTGCTGCACAAGGTGCGCGAGCAGTATCCGACCGCGTTCACCGCCTGCCTGTGCGAAGAGGATCGGCGCTACACGCGCGGGTATGTCCCACCACAATCGGCAAAACCGACCCTGACCGTTGTCGCGCGTGCGCCGATGGCGACACCAACCGCTGATCGTCCTGCGCAAATAAAGCCGTCCGTATCCACTCAGGCTGCGATGACGCCGGCAACGCGCAGCGCTGCCGCCACGAAATCGTCTGCACAGATTTCGTCCTTGGTCAGTAAACCGAACGGTGCCGGCGCAGCACCCACAGCGAGTGCAGCGTCGACACCCGCAGCTGAGTCGCCTACGGCTCCACCGACCACAGTTGCATCCCGCCGCACGAACAACCCCGGCGCACGCACACACACAGACGTGCCCGAGTTGACACTGGCGGATACGCCTTCACCGCCCGCACCGCAGCGGCGCATTGCGTCCAACGAGCCATTCCACGTCGGCAAAGGCGCGCAGATTCCACCCACACAGCTTTCGTTGGCAGAAGACACCGCGCCGGCAGCAGCGCAGCGAGCATCGTCGTCGCGGCCGACCTCGAGACAGCCGACGCTCGATGCAAGCAAGCCGACACCAAAGATCCTCCCGTCCACGCCAACGCAACAGACGGCGCACACGGGCCCGGCGCAACCATCCGGACACATGGAGCTCGACAGCACGCAGACGATTCGCGCGCTCACTGCCGAAGAGCTGAACGACGAAGGCAAGGAGAAATGGTTCGCCATTCAGCTCGCCGTGTCCGAGTACCCCGTCAATCTGGAAACGATGCCGCACCTCGACATCTTCGAAGCCTATCGGCTGTACTCCGTCGCGACCGCTGGCAGCGGCAAGATCACCCATTCGCTGCGTCTTGGTTTCTTCCGCGAGGAAGTGTCGGCGGAGGCGGTCGCAGGCTATCTGAAGGCCTTCTTCAGCTCGCCGACTGTGATCCGAGTCAGCGTCGCAGAGCACGAGCGTTTCAAGAACGCGAAGCTGCCCACCAGACCGGCGCCTGCCGCGAAGAAGGACAACGTCATCGAGCTCGAGTCGGCGCGCAACGTGCGTGCATCGGCGGTGCCGACAGTGACCACGGAAGTCGCTCCGGGTCCGGACACGAGCGCAACCGGCACGTTCAGGCCGAACGGCACCGGCTCGTTCCGCACTGCCGACACGGCCAAACATCGTGTTCTTTCATCAGGCAGCAAATCAGTCGCGAAGCAGACAACACTGGCAACGAAGCGCTCTTCGTCGCTCATGAAGAAGAATGCCGCGACCGGCAAGTACAAGACCAGAAAATCGCTTGCCGAGGAACTACTGGAAGAAGCGAAGGCAGTCGAGCTGTCTGAAAGCGGCATTTATAAGATGCCGAAGAACGAGTCGTTGTTGTCGCGACTGGTGGATCGACTGCGGCGGTAAGCGAAATGCAAGCGCGCTGTGAGAGCGGAGCGAGCGTGACAATGGGGAAGATCGTGCGCTAGCGCGCCTCACCCGAGCTCCAAGCCTCGCGCCCCGAGCTCAACGCGCTAGACCGACGCCCGTATCCGGTCATCTCCAAGTAGCCCTTGCCGACATACGAGCCGCGCTCGTCGAAGACGCGCACGGCTCCCTCCCAATAGATCGTGCCGGTGCTCGCACGCGTGTCGTTTTCTTGATCGTCCATCAGCGGGGCAAGAGCAAGCGCTCTCTCGCCGAGCCGGACACGCCACTCGACCGGATATTCGATACCGCTTCGCGAAGAACGCCAACGCCGTCCGGCGGTCCACTCGATCTCTGCCGGACGAAACGTACTGACATCTCGCGATACGCCGTCACGCCAAGTGCCGATGGCCCAGTGCGCGCCACCATCGCGAGTCCTGATCTGTGCTGCCATGACGGCACTGCCATCGTCCAAATTGAGCCCGATCCAATCCCAGCCGACTGCCGCTTCATCGAGCAGCTGGCTCGACCATTCGTGATCGAACCATGCTCGACCCTTGACGCGATGGCGCCGACCTTCGATCGACAGCACACCCGTCGTGGCCAAATGAGGCAGGCTGTAGTAGTAGCTAGCAGACAGCGGATCGGGCCCTTTTTGGCTGAAGCCGTTCTCTCCCTGCAGAAGCGGCGGCTGCGTCGCACGGAGCTCGAGCTCGATCACAAAGTCTGCAGCGCGGACCGACGTGCGATAGACATCACCTTCCCTACGCAGCGACCAGTCATCGATGTGCACGGCGAGACGGCCTTGCTCGGCTTCGGCCAAGCCGAAGCCGGCGCGCGCCGAACGTTCTGCACGCAGCAGCGCACCCTTCTTCGCATCGCTGATCGCAGCATGCGCAAACAACAACTGCTTCGCCGCAAAGCGCGACGGATTGTCTTCGTCGAGGCCGGGGCGGGCGCGGAAGAAGGTGACTTGGAAGCCACGTTCCACGCCGGCCTCATCTTCCACCCAGCCTGTGACGTACCACCATTCGGTGCGAAACTCAGGATGACTGCCCTCGTCCTCTGGAAAGGAAATCTGGTAGCCGGGCACGACATCTGGATACTCGACTTCGGCCGCGAGCGAGCCCAGGCAGATAACAAGCGCGATGCACAATGTGACCAGCGTGCACGCGCGTAGCCGCGCTCGACGATCCCACGTGTGGTCGTGATCACGCTCGTCCGTTGGCATCACCAGTCCTCACGCACCGCTTGCAGCACCTCGCTGGACATGGCCGCCCGCCCGCTCCACACGGCGATCAGCGCAGCGCTCGCGACGAGTATCAGCGACATCGCGGCCAGCAATGCGCTGGGAGCGTACAGATCCATGCTCCAATGGAATGACTGCCGATTGACGACGTAGATCAGAACCAAGCTGATCAGCGCGCCGCTCGCAAGCCCGATCAGCACGCCGATCGTGCCCAGCAGTGCACCTTCGATCGCCAGCATCATGCCGATCTGCCCGCGCGTGAAACCGAGGTGCCGCAACATGCCGAGCTCGGCCCGTCGTGCAAGCACTTGTGCACTGATGCCGGCTGCGATCCCGAACAAGCCGATGATCACAGCGACGAGCTCGAGCACATAAGTGATCGCGAACGTGCGATCGAAGACTGCAAGGGAGAGCTCGCGCAGCTCACGAGGCTCCCGAATGTAGTAGCCACTGTCCGCTGGCAACACGTTGCGTACTTGCCCGCGTATCTCTTCCACCGAAGCGTGCGGCTCGAGCCATAACCAAACAGTGTTGACGGCTCTATCGCCGGTGAGACGAACATAGTCGTCTGCCGGGATGACCACGGCACCGTTCTGGTGCTCGTAATCGCGCCACACCCCTTGGATGAACGCACGCAACCGACGACCGTGAAGCGACAGCTCGACGGTGTCACCCGGTTTCAGCGCATGAAGATCTGCAGCGACCTCACTCAACCACACAGGCGTTACGCCTGGCGCAGACACAGCAGTGCGGTGCGTGATCCAGAGCGTCTGCTCGATCTCCGCGGCGGGAAGCGAGCGAGCGCTGACCACGAGCGGCGGCTGATCGGGCTTGATTGTGGCGTGTGCGAGCCTGCTCGTGGCAAGCCGCGCAACGCCAGTGATGCTCGCCAATTGCGTCACCGTGCGCTCGTCGAGATGGGCCGTTTCTCCGGCGTCTCCGAGACGGACATACAGATCCGCTGGCAAGATCTTCTGCGTCCACGTATCGAGCGAGCCGCGGAAAGATGCAACCATGATGGCCATCGCCACCATCAGGCTGAAGCTCACGACGATTGCTGACACGCTGAGCGCGGCGTAACGTGCAGTGCCAAACAGCTCGGCTATCGCAACTGCGTACGGCGGCGCTGCGCAGGACGGCAATGCGCGCAAGCACGTGCGGATCAGCACGGGCATCGCGGCCACGACGGCGACCAAGAACAATGCGATCGAGACATAGCCCGGCAGAGGCAACCCCGCGACGGGAGGCACGAACAGCACTGTCACCGACAACACCAGCGCAACCGCAATGGCCCAGCCGCGCACTCGCACCTGCGCGCTGGTAACGTCGCCGGCTTTCAACGCGCTCGCAGTCGGGATGTCCGCCGCCTCGAGCGCCGGTCGCAGCGCGCCGACCAACGCAACCAGAATTCCGAGCGCACAGAAGAAGACGAGCTCTCCCGGTCGCGCGCTCACCTGCGCCGACGTGCCGGCAAAGTACCCGGCGCCAATGCCCGTGCCCAGCGTTCGCACGCCCAAGCGCGCAAGCAGTGTGCCGAGGGCAGTCCCGAGCACCGAACCTGTGACACCCACGAGCGCACTGGTGCAAAGCACGAACGCCAGCTGCTGTCGGCGCGTGACACCGAGCGCGTGCAGCACGGCAAGCTCGCGGCGACGACGCAAGACCGCGAGCGCCTGTGTCGAGTAGACGAAGAACCCGCCGGTGAACAGGGCGACGAGAGCAAGCGCAGTCAGGTTCGAGCGATAGGCACGTGACAGACGCAGCGCATCGTCTCCCGCCTCACCTGGAGTCGCGACACGAACATGAGCCGGCACGCGTCGCTCGAGCTCGTGCCGTATCGCGCCCGGAGACACGCCCGCCGCAAGCCTGAGATCGATGCGCGACAAGCGTCCCAGACGATCGAAGATGCGTTGCGCACTCGCGATATCGATCAGCCCTGCCCGCTCGCGGAGCATCTCTTGAGGCAGGATGCCTATGACCTCGAATGTGATGACATCCAGCCCGACCTGCACCTGCAACGGCTGTCCTTCTCCGAGCTGGAGCTCGCGTGCCGCCTGAGAACTCAGCAACACGGTGTTCGGGCCGAGCAGCGTGCGTCGCCGGTTGTCTGTCTCCGCGGCATCCCGCATGAACGCGGGCTGCAACTCACGATATCGAAAAGCGTCGACACCGAGGATCTTGATCGTGCCGCGCTGATAAGCCAGCCGCGCCTCGACCTCGACCACGGGGCTCGCAACCGCGATACCGTCCAGACGCGCAACTGCTGGGAAGACCGACTCGTCGAAAGACCCCTCAGTTGCGCTCAGCGACAGGTCGGCGAGGCCATACAAGCTGCGAGCGGCGAGCGAGACCTCGTCGGCGGCCACACGATTGATCAGATAGATCGACGCGCCGAGCGCCACGCCGACCGCGATGGCGAGCATCGCAAGCAGCGTGCGGCCGACCTGTGCGCGCATCGGACCGAACACCGCTGCATCCAGCAGCGTCACGACCGTGCCGGCCATCATGGCTTACCGCCGGCGCCCCCGTCCGTCACTGGAATCAATCCCTCCCGGCTCAGCCTATAAATACGATCGGCCGTGCGGGCCGCTGCGAGCGAATGCGTGACGAGGATGCCGGCGGCGTGGTCGCGCTCGAGCTGAGCACGCAAGAGCTGCAGGACTTCACGCGCAGAATCAGCGTCCAAGTTGCCGGTCGGCTCGTCGGCCAGCACGAGCTTTGGTCGATGCACGAGCGCCCGCGCCACGGCAACGCGCTGCATTTCTCCACCCGACAGCTCGCGTGGAAAACTGTGCGCCCGGGCAGCCAAACCCACTGCTTCGAGCATCTGCCGAACCCGCTCGACAGCCTGCGGCCCACGCACACCGTTGAGAGCGAGCGGCAGCCCGACATTTCTCGCCACGTCGAGGTGTGGCAATAAATGAAACGCCTGAAACACAAAGCCCATGCGCGAGCGCCGCAGTCGCGTGCGCGCCGCATCGTCCATTGCGACGACATCCTCACCGTCGACGAGAATGCGTCCGCTGTCGGGCAGATCCAACCCGGCAATGAGATTTAGAAGCGTCGACTTGCCCGTGCCGGAATCGCCCATGATGGCGATGTACTCACCTGGCCACAGCTCGAGCGACACATCGAAGAACACACGCCGAGCCGGAGCGTGTCCGAACGATTTCGTCACCCCTTCGACGAGCAGCACGCGTCCGGCCGTCGAGGCGCGGCCGAGCGCGACAGCTGATGTGCGCACGGAAGTCACGCAATGTGCCCTCGTTGGACGGCACCCCGCATCACTTGCGACGCAGCCCGGGCCAAGGCCTCAGAATCCGATGGTCACGCCGAGCGACGCCGCATACTGGAAGAAGGTGTCCGATTTCGCGCGAACTCGGCATTCCCCGCCTTCGGCATCGGACACGCAAAAAAGATCGCCGCTGGAGCCGAGCACGGTCACGAATGCGCGCGCGTCGAAGCGCACGCCTACACGCTCGCTGATCGGCACGCGTAACCCAGCGCCGACGGAGAACGCAAACTCTGTCTCGTTGCTCAACCCGGCCGCGTTGGGGCTGAACCGAGCGGCCCCGACGGACATGCCAAAGTACGGCACGACTTGGCGCGCATCTGGGTGGCTCACGGTGCCACCTATCTGCAGGTACTGCACCTTGATGTCGAACGGCGCCGCGCCCTCCACCTCGGTGTCGAAGCTGGCGTAGAAAAATTCGTAGTGTCGCCAATGCTCGTCAGCAACGTTGAAGAAAAGGCCATAGCCGAAGTGCTCGTCGAGGTCGAGATCGCTGCCATCAATCGGATCTTCGAACTCCCCCCCGCCCAGGTACGCGCCGAACGGAGTGATCTCGAACCGGTTGTACGTCTGCACTTCCTCGGCCGCGTGCGCCGACGGAGCAACAAACATTAATGTCGTCACAACGAGCGCCATGCAGAACATGGCCGTGCCGAGAAGATGACGTGTTCCATGCCAAACGGGTGTAAGCATTCAGCGACTCCTGAGCTGTCGTGCAACTTCACGCTCGCGCGCATGCGCTACGTTAACATGTCCGCCATGCACTGCATGCAGCCGCCGTCCCCATGCTGCGCTCCATGAAAGTTTCGGGCGCATTCGTCGCGATCGCGTTCGCGACGATCACCCTGGCCTTCTGGGCGTGGCTCAATCGCCCCGTCGAGGATCCTGGTTGGCCGGAACGCGGCTTACAAGGCGTGACGCTGTCGCCGTTTCGCGCCGGACAGGACCCGGCCCACGGCAGATATCCGACGCTCGAGCAGATCGACGCTGACCTTGCGCTGCTGGCTTCGGCCTCGGTCGGCGCCGTGCGGACGTACTCGACCTTCGGCACATTGGCACAGATTCCGCGACTAGCGACGAATCACAAGATCAAAGTCACGCTTGGCGCCTGGCTCGGCACTGACCCTCGAGCGAATGACGACGAGATCGCGCGCGCCATCGAGCTGGCAAATAGCGAACCGAGTGTGATCCGGGTCATCGTCGGTAACGAAACGCTACTGCGCAAAGATCTCTCGCCCGCGGAGCTGATCGCACGCCTCCAGCGCGTGCGCTCCGCAGTTCGCCAGCCAGTGAGCACCGCTGAGCCGTGGCACGTATGGCTTCAGCATCCAGAGCTCGCCGAGCACGTCGACTACCTCGCCGTGCACGTGTTGCCGTATTGGGAAGGTATTTCGATCGAACGCGCGATCGACCACGTGAAGGAATGTATCGAACGGCTCGAACGCGCCTTTCCCGGCAAACAAATCGTGATCACTGAGATCGGCTGGCCGTCGGATGGACGCATGCGTGAAGCCGCAGTCGCTTCACACAGTAATCAGTCGCTGTTCTTGCGTCGCTTCCTGCGGCTCGCGCGCGACGAAGGATACTTGTACTACATCCTCGAAGCCTTCGATCAGCCATGGAAGGCGCGCACCGAAGGCTCGGCCGGAGCGTATTGGGGACTGTACGACGTCGAGCGTAGACCGAAGCTCACCTTCGTCGAGCCGATCGTCCGCGTACCGGGTTGGCAAACCCTCGCCGCAATCTCTGTTGCGCTCGCGGCGCTGCTGCTGGGCCTGTTCTTCGTTCACAGCAAGACGCTCGGCACGCGCGGACGCAGCCTGCTCGCTGTCGTGGTCTACTCGGGCGTGACCGCGCTCGTGCTGGTCGTCTATGACTACTCGCGGAAATATCTCACTGTAGCAAGCGCGCTCATCGGCTTGATTCTGATCCTCGGCATGCTGTTCATGATCGCCGTCCTGCTCACCGAGACGCACGAATGGGCCGAGGCGCGCTGGGCGACGTCGCGTCGCCGCACATTCAGGCGACATGCGGCTGCCGGCTTTGCCCCGAAGGTTTCGATTCATGTGCCGGCTCACAATGAGCCGCCGGACATGTTGATCGAGACGCTGAACGCGCTCGCGCGACTCGAGTATCCAGATTTCGAGGTCATCGTCGTCGACAACAACACCGAAAACGAAGTCCGCTGGAAACCCGTACGCGATCATTGTGCGCGCCTCGGCAGCCGCTTCCGTTTCTTTCACGTCAGTCCGCTAGCGGGGTTCAAGGCAGGTGCGCTCAACTTCGCACTCGCGAACACTTGTGCCGATGCGCAGATCATCGCCGTCATCGACAGCGACTACCAAGTCGAACCGAGCTGGCTGCAAGACCTCATTCCTGCCTTCTGGGACGAGCGCACGGCCATCGTGCAAGCGCCACAGGACTATCGCGACGGCGAAGAAAGCTTCTTCAAAGCAATGTGCTACGCCGAGTACCGTGGCTTCTTCCACATCGGCATGATCACCCGCAACGAGCGTAACGCCATCATCCAGCACGGCACGATGACGCTCGTGCGACGTTCAGCGCTCGAGCGCGTGGGAGGATGGGCCGAGTGGTGCATCACCGAAGATGCGGAGCTTGGCCTGCGGCTCTTCGAGCACGGCTACGAGGCGCATTACGTGCCGCAAAGCTATGGGCGCGGGCTCATCCCGGGCACCTTTCTCGATTACAAGAAGCAGCGCTTTCGTTGGGCCTTCGGAGCGATGCAAATCCTCCGGACGCACGCGCGCGCACTGCTCTGGCCGGCAGACAGACGTCTGTCCCACGGTCAGCGCTATCACTTCATTGCAGGCTGGCTGCCTTGGGTCGCGGACGGTCTCAACCTGTTGTTCAACCTGGGTGCAATCGCCTGGTCGATCGGGATGCTCCTTGCGCCACATCGAATCGAGCCGCCACTGGTCATGTTCTCGCTCGTGCCTGTGGCGATGTTCACTTTCCGGCTCGTCAAGCTGGCGCACCTCTATGTGTCGCGGGTCGGAGCAAACATTCGCGAGACATTGGCGGCCGCTGTCGCCGGCTTGTCGCTCGCGCACACGGTTGGCACGGCCGTGCTCAAATCGCTGTTCAAGCAGCAGCAACCGTTCCTGCGCACACCGAAGCTGACGAGGCGTCATACAATCGGCGAGATCATGCGCGCCACGTACCAGGAGCTCGTCATGCTGAGCGCGCTGCTGACCTGCGCCTGCGGACTGCGTTACTCGATCCCGCTCGGCTTCGGTCGCGAGCTGAGCATTCCTCATGAGCTGCGCGCGCCCGACTTGTCTCTTTGGATCGCTGTGCTGCTGATCCAATCGTTGCCCTATGCCGCAGCCGTCTTAGTCAGCGCAGTGAGTGTCCTGCCCCTGCCGGCGAAATGGCTTGGTGGAGGGCATAAGAATAGGGGATAGGAAATGCGACGTCGGCGGCCACGCCTTACTCGAGCGTGGCGGCGCGCAATCGTTCAACGTCGCGCTTGCTCAAGAGCTTGGACTGCCCAGGCTTGAGACCGCCCGCGCGCAGCGGACCGATCGCCACACGATGCAGCTCGCGCACCTTGAGACCCACGCGCGCGAGCAACCGGCGAATCTCACGGTTCTGTCCTTCGCGTAGCGTCACGTGCAGGACCGTGCGGTCGCCGCGCGCGCGGTCGACGAGTCGCCTGACGATGCGTACCGATTCCATCTGCGCACGCTTTGCGATCGTCTTGCCGTCGGAGGTGGGCGTGGCGAGATACATTCCGCGCTCGAGCTTGCGCAGCTGCTCGCCGTCGGCGAGGCCCTTACATACGACACGATATTCCTTCGTGACGCCGAACTTCGGATGGGTGAGCCGGTGTGCGAGCTCGCCATCGTTCGTGACGATCAGGAGCCCGGTCGAGTCGGCATCGAGCCGACCGACGGGAAAGAGACGCTCGCCACGCAGCGCGCGAGGCACGAAGTCGAGCACCGTGGGCCGTCCTTTCGGATCGCGCGTCGTGGTGACCACCCCCTTGGGCTTGTTGATGAGCACATAGGCGAAACTGCGTGTCGCAGCCCTGTTGCGCTCGGCGTCGGATGCAAGTGGCAGCTCGAGCACCTCGCCGTCCAGCTCGACCACATCCCGCGCTGGATCGATGAAGCACGGCAGCTCGCTCACGATCTGACCGTTCACGCGGACGCGCCCTGCGCGAATCAGCTCTTCGCAGTCTCGCCGCGCCCCCACTCCGGCATCGGCCATGGCTTTCTGTAGCCGCACGCGCGCGTGCTCCGCGGCGGACGCGAAATCGCGCCCTGCGGAAGATGGACGTGGCGAACGGCCGGAACGCGCAGATCGAGACATGAGAGCTGTTTCGGAGGAAGTGGGTTGGAGAAAACTGAATCGTAGCGCCATTTTGGGGCGCTGGGCTCTAGGCCAGCCCCGAACCCGAGCCCCTAGCCCTCAGCGAGAGGCCGCACCAGACCTTCCTGCGCAACCGAGGCAATCAGGCGTCGTTCCCGATTCCAAATCTGCGCACGCGCAAAGCCGCGGGCACCGCCAGCAAACGGGCTCAGCACGTCCACCAGCAGCCATTCGTCCGCCCGGCAGGTCCGGTGGAACCACATCGCGTGATCGAGGCTCGCCATCATGACGCGATCACTGATGAGCGATACCGTGTGCCGCAAGGCCGTCAAGGGCGTCAGGAAATGGTCCGAAAGGTAGGCCAGCGCCGCGGTATGGGTCAGCGCGTCGTCAGGCAGCTTCGAGGCCGATCGAATCCAATACATCCCACGGGTCGTCTCTGCTTTGCGCAAGAAGAAGTCCTCCGGCCGCACGGGCTTCAGCTCGACGATCGAGCTGCCCTGCAAGGCGGCAGCGCTCTGCGGTATGCGATCGGCGAAGCGCTCAATGAGCTGTTCCAGATCGAGGAGCTCGTCCGGCTCCGGCACCTGCGCATCGAGGGCCACCTCGTGCTCGAAGCCGCTCTCCGTGCGATGGAAGGAACACTCCATGTGAAAAATCGTCTTACCACGTTGTCGCGCTACCACCCGTCGAGTCGAGAAGCTACCGCCGTCACGGGTGAGCTCGACGTCGTAAATGACCGGCAGGTCGCTCGCCCCCGGCAACAAGAAGTAGCCGTGCAGCGAATGAGGAGCGCGCGCTGGATCAACGGTGACAGCGGCTGCTTTCAGGCTTTGACCCAATATCTGCCCGCCGAATAAAGTTCGGTTACTGTTGACCTGGTTGACGCGGCTGCGAAACAGATTCGTATCCAGCTGCTCGAGCTCGAGCAGCTCGTTCAAGTGCTGCGCAGCGGGCGGTGTGGAAGACGAGACGTTCGGCATGTCTTCAAGCTGCGAAATGGCGTGATGGTGGTGGCTGCGACCGGGAAGAATTCCTTGAGAATGCGCCCATCCCAGGACGGCACTGTCGACGGTTGGCGAACGCCCGTCAACCGCTCGAGCACACTCGCGACGTGTCGCGTCGCGATGCATCGTAAGATGTTGCGCCCGACGGCAATGATCCGCTGCTGACGCCCCGTTCGCAATCGCATAGGCTCCGTGCGCTCTCTACCCATCGACTCTGCGTTACCCGAATTAAGGGCCGCACTGGCAAACCATACACGCGTCGTGCTGCAGGCGCCTCCGGGAGCCGGCAAGTCGACCCGTGTGCCCGTTGCGCTGCTCGATCAGCCCTGGCTGGGCGAGCGCAAGATTCTCATGCTCGAGCCGCGACGTCTTGCAGCCCGTGCCGTGGCGACCCGCATGGCGCGGAGCCTGGGCGAATCCGCGGGTGAAACGGTCGGATATCGCACGCGTCTCGAGACGCGCGTCAGCGGCCGCACACGTATCGAGGTCCTCACGGAAGGCATTCTCACGCGTCTCTTACAGGACGATCCAGCGCTCGAAGAAGTCGGCCTCGTCATCTTCGACGAATACCACGAACGCAGCGTGCATGCGGACTTGGGGCTCGCGCTGTGTCTCGACAGCCAGGAAGCGCTCCGGGACGACCTGCGGCTGCTCGTGATGTCGGCAACGCTCGACAGCGAGCGGGTCGCTACGCTGCTCGGCAATGCACCCGTCGTTCGCTCCGCAGGAAGAAGCTTTCCCGTCGAGATTCGCTGGGTCGCACCGGAGTCGGCGCGCATGCGCGCAACGCGTGCGGAAACCCGCCTCGAGGCGCGTGTTGCCATGCAAGTCGAGCGGGCGCTGGCGGAAGACGAAGGCGACATACTCGTCTTTCTGCCCGGGCAAGGCGAGATCCGCCGCACGCAGGCACTGCTCGATGAACGTGGGCTACCCCAGCACGTGCGCGTCTTTCCCTTGTACGGCGAGCTCGATGCGGACGTGCAAGACGCAGCGCTGAGCCCCAGCCCGCAGGGTCAACGCAAGATCGTCCTCGCAACGAACATCGCGGAAACGAGCCTCACGATCGAGGGCGTGCGCGTCGTGATCGATTCGGGCTTGGCACGTCGGGCGCGTTTCGATCCGGGCAGTGGCATGAGTCGGCTTGAAACCGTGCGTATTTCCCGGGCCTCTGCCGAGCAACGCAGCGGCCGAGCGGGTCGGCTCGAAGCAGGCGTGTGCTATCGCTTGTGGAGTGAGTCGGAGCATGCACGACTTCCCGCTCACAGTCCGCCGGAAATCGTCGAGACCGACTTGGCGCCGCTCGCGCTCGAGCTCGCAGCGTGGGGTGTGCGCGATCCGATGCAGCTGCGTTGGCTCGACCCTCCGCCCGCCGGCACGTACGCGCAAGCAATCGAGCTCTTGAAGTTGCTCGGCGCCCTCGATGCAGACGGAGCGATCACATCGCACGGGCGAGACCTCGTGCGTCTCGGAACGCATCCGCGCTTGGCCCACATGATCCTGCGCAGCGTGCCGCTCGGCGCCACACGCACGGCGATCGAGATTGCGGCGCTCCTCAGCGAACGCGATCTGCTGCGCTTTCCACCGGGCGAGCGCAACGTCGACTTGCAGCTGCGAGTGGACGCGCTGCGGACGGGCTCGAGCGGCACAATCGGCGCCCAGGTCGACGCCGGCACACGACAGAGAGTGCGCCGCTCGGCCGAGCAACTCGCGCGCCACCTCGGCGATGCCGTGACCGACGCGTCTGCGTCATCACAAGTCGAGATAGGTCGCCTGCTCGCCCATGCCTACCCCGACAGAATTGCCCGCTCACGCGGTGGCGCTGGACGCTTTCTGCTTGCGGGCGGGCGCGGCGCGCGACTGCCCGATGGGCAGACGCTGGCGCAATGCGAGTTCCTGGTCATTGCGGACTTGGACGCCGCAGAGCGCGACGCCACGATTCGCCTCGCGGCCGCGATCTCACGCGCAAGTATCGAAACCGACTTCGCCCATGCAATCGAGGCGCGGGAACGCATCGAGTGGGACTCGAGCGAGCAAGCGGTCGTCGCACGCCGGGAACGCTGGCTCGGGGCGATCAAGCTCACGGAGGCCCCTATCGAGCAGCCCGACCCTGCACGCGTTTCCCGTGCCTTGATCGCGGGCATTCGCGAAATGGGCTTGTCTGCGCTGCCGTGGTCCAAGCAAGCGCGTCAGCTTCGCGAGCGCATCGCGTTCGCCAGACGCCTGGAAACCCGCACTCCGAATCCCTGGCCCGACGTCGGCGATGACGCGTTACTAGAGAACTTGGATGTCTGGCTTGCGCCGTGGCTTGACGGCATGACCAAGCGCGAGCACCTCGAGCGACTCGACATGCATACGGCGCTGGTCAGCCTGCTCGACTGGCAGCTGCTGCAGCGACTGGATACCTTCGCACCCACGCACCTGACCGTGCCCAGCGGCTCGAAGATTCCGATTGACTACAGCACTGAAACACCGACCGTGTCGGTGCGTCTTCAGGAAGTGTTCGGCTTGCACGAGACACCCGCGATCGCCGACGGTCGTGTACCGCTCACGCTCGAGCTGCTCTCGCCTGCGCACCGCCCAGTGCAAATCACACAGGATCTCGCCAGCTTCTGGGCGCGCGGATACGCGGATGTGAAAAAAGACCTCAAGGGCCGCTATCCAAAGCACTACTGGCCCGATGATCCGCTCACGGCCAAAGCAACGGCGAGGACCAAGCCGCGCAAATAGCCTCGAACGCTCCGACCGCTGCGGATTGACGGCTTTCCGGATCTCGCATTCAATGCGATCGGTGCCAACATTGGCCCGCTACCGGCTTGGTGGATCTGATGGTGAGCTCGGATTTGCGTAACAAGCTTGCCGAGCTGCACGCGGAGCTCGCCCGCACGAATAGGGTTGACGCGCAATCCCGGGAGCTTCTTGCCACGCTTGCCGACGACATCGCACGGCTGCTCGGCCCGCCTGCGCCGACATCCGAGCGCGCGGAAAGCACGGTGCGCCGGGAGACGTCTGAGCGCCTCGAGGAGCTGGCTGTACAGTTCGACGCCGAGCATCCCGCGCTCAGCACCGCCATACGCCGAGTGATCGATGCATTGGCCAAGGCGGGCATCTGACGGGCAGATGGGATCGTCCAGATTGGCTCGGTACCATTAGGTCGACCCGCGCGCTCGTGCATCCTCCGGAGCACGCTCGATATCGTCGCGTCAGCCCGATGAGGAACCTCTGAAAGACTTCTTAGGGAAGAGCGCGATGCTGCAAAAGGAATAGCGCCATACGCTCATCGGGGGTACATTGCGCAGAGGCCAATCGAGCCCATCCTTGTTGATGATTGAACACACCGATACCAGCGATGTACGACGCCAACAACGTATTCGCGAGGATTCTGCGCGGCGAGCTGCCCGCCGCCAAAGTTTACGAGACCGATAAAGTGCTTGCCTTCATGGATGCCATGCCCCAGTCGGACGGGCACACGCTCGTGATCCCGAAGGCGCAAGCGCGCAATTTTTTCGATGTCGACCCCGACACGCTCGCAGAGCTGATCAAGGCCACACAGATCGTCGCGCGCGGTGTCAAGCGGGCGTTCAACCCGGACGGCATACGTATCGCCCAGTTCAACGACCCAGCTGCGGGTCAGACCGTGTTTCATCTGCACTTCCACATCATTCCCTGCTACGAGAACCAAGCGCTGCGAGCGCATTCACGCGAGATGGCTGATCCCGCCGTGCTCAAAGCTCACGCAGAGAGAATCAAGGCCGCGCTGGAATCGGGTGCCTAGGCGAGAACGTCAGCGCTACCGCCCACGATCCCGGCCGACAAACATCAAGAACGAAGGGGGTCCAATAACAACTATGACCATTTTCAAAGTGCCGGAAGACTTTGCTGCGTTGGCACACTTGCGCCACGCGGATTATCAGCGGCTGTACGAGGAATCCATCAAAGATCCGCACGGATTCTGGGCTCGTATGGGTCGGCGCATTGACTGGATTCAACCCTATACGAAGGTCAAGGACACGAGCTTCGATCTGCAAGACTTCCGCATCCGTTGGTACTACGACGGCAAGCTGAACGTTTCGGCCAATTGTCTGGATCGGCATCTGACGAAACGCGGCGACAAGATCGCCATCATCTGGGAAGGCGACGATCCGCGCCTGTCTGAAACCATCACCTATCGTCAGCTGTACGAGCGTGTGTGTCAGTGTGCGAACGCGCTCAAGTCGCTGGGCGTGCAGAAAGGCGACCGGGTTACGATCTATCTACCGATGATCCCGGAAGCCGCGATCGCAATGCTCGCGTGTGCGCGCATCGGCGCCATACATTCGGTCGTCTTCGGCGGATTCTCGTCGGACTCGCTCGCCGGACGTATCGCAGATTGCGGCGCCTCCGTCGTCATCACCGCCGATGAAGGCATTCGTGGCGGCAAGCGCATTCCGCTGAAAGTGAACGTGGATCATGCGTTGCAGGATCCACAGACCGCGAGCGTCAAGCACGTCCTCGTCGTGCGTCGCCTTGGCACGCGCGTGCACATGGAACCAGGTCGCGATCACTGGTTCGACGAGCTGGTCGCAACACAGCCGAAAGAATGTCCACCGGTGCCCGTTGACGCCGAAGATCCCTTGTTCATCCTCTATACGTCGGGCTCGACGGGCAAACCGAAGGGCGTGCTGCACACGAGCGGCGGCTACCTCGTATACGCATCGCTGACGCACGAGCTCGTGTTCGACCTGCGGGAAGACGACATCTATTGGTGCACCGCGGACGTCGGCTGGGTCACGGGCCACAGCTATGTCGTCTACGGGCCGCTTGCGAATGGCGCCACGACGCTGATGTTCGAAGGCGTCCCGAACTACCCTGATCCCGGGCGCTTCTGGCAGGTCGTGGACAAGCATCGCGTGACGATCTTCTACACTGCGCCGACTGCCATTCGCGCGCTCATGCGCGAAGGCGAATTGCCGGTGCGCCAATGGTCGCGCAAGTCGCTGCGACTGCTCGGCACGGTGGGCGAGCCCATCAATCCCGAGGCATGGGAGTGGTATCACCGTGTCGTGGGAGACGGACGCTGCCCGATCGTCGACACGTGGTGGCAAACGGAAACGGGCGGAGTCCTCATCTCGCCGCTGCCCGGTGCGACGGATCTCAAACCTGGCTCGGCAACCCTGCCGTTCTTCGGCATCAAGCCCGCAATCGTCGACAACGAGGGCAAGGTGCTCGAGGGAGCATGCGAGGGGAACCTCGTGATAACGGATAGCTGGCCTGGTCAGATGCGCACTGTCTACGGTGCGCACGATCGGTTCATCGAGACCTACTTCACGACCTTCCCAGGCATGTACTTCACCGGCGACGGCGCACGGCGCGACGAGGACGGTTACTACTGGATCACCGGACGCGTCGACGACGTGCTCAATGTCGCGGGCCATAGGCTGGGCACAGCCGAGATCGAAAGCGCCCTCGTCGCGCACCCCAAGGTTGCCGAAGCGGCGGTTGTCGGCTACCCGCACGAGATCAAGGGACAGGGTATCTACGTCTTCGTGACACTGATCGCCGGCGTAGAGCCGACCGAGAGGCTGCGCGGCGAGCTGCGTGATTGGGTTCGTAGAGAGATTGGCCCCATTGCCACACCGGATTTCATCCAGTGGGCACCCAATCTGCCGAAAACTCGCTCGGGCAAGATCATGCGCCGAATCTTGCGCAAGATCGTCGCCAACGAACTCGATCTCGGAGATGTCTCCACGCTTGCGGACCCGAGCGTCGTTGAGAGTCTCGTGCGCGATCGCATGAACGTTCCTGGTCGCGGACATCATTGAGGCAGGTGCTGGGCGCTGGGCACTGGGCTCTAAATCGACGCGCGTATGCTCGCCAGCTCCAAGTCCCCAGCCTCCAGCCTCGTGCTCTCAGGTCCCCGCGGCTGCCCGAGTCGCGCCATTCAGAACAGGCGACCGGCGCCCACGAGGCGCGGGGCATAGAAGGCGTCGTCGAGTGTCCTGAGCTCGACCGATCTGCCTGTTTGCGGCGCATGCACGAAGCGGCCCTCGCCGGCGTAGATCGCCACGTGCGAGACACGCTTGCCGTTGATACGAAAGAACAAGAGATCGCCGGGCGCCAGGCCGGAAAGTTTCACGGGCTTGGCTGCCCGGTATTGCTCGGCGGCAGTGCGTGGCACCGCGATGCCGAGCTGCGCGTGCACGTATCGCACGAGGCCACTGCAGTCGAAGCTGGAAGGGCCTGCTCCGCCCCACTGATACGGACGCCCCACGAGCGAGATTGCACGTAGCGCGATCTCCGTGCCGACCGAGGCACCCGGTATGTCTTGCGTCGGCAATCCAGCACGCCCGCCACTGTGCCTTGGCGTGGACGTGCACCCCTGCAACATGACGCTGCAAGCGGCGAGCGCCAGCAGAAGGAATCGCGCCGATAAATACCGCATCTCCACGGATCACAAAGGATGCCGCAGCAGACCGTAAGAGCCAAGCACTGAACGCGATCTGAACGATGGACCACGACGCGCGTACTTTGTAGTGTCTAGCCCATGCAGAGTCGTGCCCGATCCTTCATGTCTTTGACGCGCGTCTGGCTGCTCGCGGTCTTGCTTGCGCCGCTCGTCGACGCCGCCGAGCGCGACGCGCCGTGGCATCTCGTGAGCGCCGACGCGCTGCAGGGACACGTCGAATTCTTGGCGAGCGACCTGCTTGAAGGCCGCGCCGCTGCGACGCGTGGATACGACCTCGCCGCAACCTACGTTGCTGCGCAGTTCCGCCAATACGGACTGACGCCCGCGGGCGACGCCGATACCTACCTCCAGCACGTTCCGCTCATCGAAGCGACACCAGTGCTGCCCGGCTCGTCGGCACGTCTGGTGCGCGACTCGGACACGATCGAGTTCGAGTACGGCACCGATTACCTTTCTCAAGCGGATTTTTCTTCGGCAAGCTCGACGCTCACCGCACCGCTCGTTTTCGTCGGCTACGGCATCGAGGCGCCGGAGCTCTCGTTCAACGACTTCGAGCATGTCGATGTCGAAGGTCGCATCGCTGTCGTCATCAGCGGCGCGCCTGCCACTTTTCCGAACAACCAGCGCGCGTATTACTCGTCGTTGCTCAAGAAGCTCTCTACCTTGACTGAAAAGGGCGCCGTCGGCGTGATCATGATCGACTCGCTCGTCGACGCACGCCGCCTGCCGTGGGAACGCCGAGTGGCCATGAGCTGGACGCCGCAGATGCGCTGGATCGGCGCAGATGGCCAGCCCCAGGACGCCTTTCCTGCTATCAAGCTGCGCTTCCACTTCAATCAGGAGTCGGCGGCGGCGTTGTTCGAGCAGGCGTCCGCGTCATTGGAGGAGGTGTTGGCGGCCGCCGATCGCGGGGAGCCGCAAGGCTTCGAGCTACCCGGCATGATGACCTTGTCTGCAACGACCGGCCTACGCCGCACCGAAAGTGCCAATGTGGTGGCCATGATCGAGGGCAGCGACCCGCAGCTCAAGAACGAATACGTCGTGGTCACTGCGCACTTGGATCATCTCGGTCGTGGCCCAAGTGTCGAGGGCGACGCCATCTACAACGGCGCGCACGATAATGCGGTCGGTGTGGCCATTCTGCTCGAGACCGCGCGTGCGCTCACAGCCGCGCACATCCAACCGAAGCGGTCAATTATGTTTGCCGCGCTCACTGCCGAAGAGCAAGGCTTGCTCGGCTCATCATTTTTGGTGCATTCATTGCGCGAGCAAGGCAGAACGGTCGTGGCGAATCTGAACATCGACATGCCGCTCACACAAGCGCGCACGTACGATATCGTGGCATTCGGCGCCGAGCATTCCACGCTCGGCGCCGCAGCGCGCCGTGCAGCCGCTGCAGAAGGATTGCGGCTGAGCCCGGATCCGCAGCCGGAAGAAGTCGTGTTCGTGCGCAGCGATCAGTTCTCGTTCGTGCGTCACGGTATCCCGGCCCTGATGCTTCACAGCGGCATCCAGCCGCGTGACGAATCCATAGACCTGTTGGCGCTGCGTCGCGCTTTCTTCGCGGAACACTATCACCGCCCGAGCGACGATATGGCACTGCCGATCGACTACGAAGCTGCTGCGGACTTGGCGCGTGTTCAACTGCGCGTTCTGCTCGAGGCGGCCAACGGCCCGCGGCCTCGTTGGCGGCGTGGAGACTTCTTCGGCGAGGTGTTCGGCGCCAAACGGTAGGCGAGCGCCTGCCCAGCGCTCAGGCAAAAAAGAGGCCGTATCCTTACGATACGACCCCAAGTGCACAGCCGTCCTTCATGGCGTCCGATGGGTTCTCAGCGGGTGCCCCCATCGTCCTGGGGAGGTCCATGCGACGCGCTGTGCAGTGTTGAATGACTTAACGCACGACGAATGCATTTGGATCCCGGCGTCTGCGTCTGTCTGAACCGCAGACGCACGTCCAGACACAAGCAGCTCCCGGCGTGCTAGCCTGCCGTCGCAGCATGCTCAGAGCCGTACTGCGGCACCGAGGGGCAAGCCGCTCATACCGGAGCGCGTTGCGTCACTCGACCAGCTGGTTGCGCACAGCGTACGCGGCGATTTCCGCGTTGCTACGCATCCCCATCTTCTCGAGAATCCGTGCTCGATACGTGCTGACCGTCTTGACGCTGAGGCCGAGCTCATTGGCCATCACGGCGGGCGAGATGCCGCGCGCGATACGCGTGAACACTTGCAGCTCGCGCTCGGAGAGTCGATTGTGCAAGGGTCCTTCCTCGTCCGCCGCGCACTCGGATGCGAGCAGCTCGGCCACCAGCGGAGTGATGTAACGTCGCCCCGTGCCTACGGCGCGAACGGCTTTCACGAGCTCCTCCGGCACGATCATCTTCGGCACGTAACCATTTGCACCGGCACGCATGAGACGCACGGCGAAGCTGCGTTCCGGATGCATGCTCAGCACCAGAATCCCAAGCTCCGGCAGCTCTCGGCGCAGGATCTTGAGCAGATCGATACCGCTCTGCCCAGGCAGGGTAATGTCGAGGACGACGACGTCGACCTTGAGCCCGTCTCGTAGCTGCTGAAGGGCTTCTTCAGCCGAGCCGGCTTCGCCGACCACCTCCATATCGGGCTCATCGCTCAGCATCTCTCGCACGCCTGCACGCAGAATGGCGTGATCGTCGACGATGAAAACCCGGATCGGCGTCTGAGCGGCCGGAATGCTCTCCTGACCTTCGTTCTCTCTCACGTCCAACATCAGTCGGATACCTCAGTGAGCTCTCCGCGCATACCCGTGACTTGGATGCTGTGATCCACGGGCAAACCCGCGTCCAAGACCACACCTTGCGCGCGATATGCGTTCAAGCGGTTGTACAAGGTCTTCAGACTCACCCCCAGTAACGCTGCCGCACGCGTCTTGTTTCCTCCACATTTTCTCAGCGTCGCGTAGATCATCCAGCGCTCGACATCCGCCAGATTCGTGCCGACGGGAATGCGCAAAGCACGAATCTCGCCCGGATCCTGAGCCGCGTGCGACGCATACGGCGAATGAACATCTGCGCTGCGTGCACCATCGGTCATTTGGTTCTCCATAGCGATGCTCCTGGGTCGGTCATCTTTACAGTATCCACGGAGAGAACGGACTAGGGCGGGTGAAAAGTTCCCTCGGACCGCGTTTTTTCACATTGCGTTGCGTAGGAAATTGCCGACATCGGCTCCAGCGCTCGAGCGATCACCAGTCGGTGCGTTCGGTATGAATGCTTCGACGACGGTGCCCTGGCCATCCGGCCCGCGCCCAATGTTGAAGCGACCTCCCAGTTGACGCATCCGTTCGCGCATGCCGACTATCCCGTGAGACTTCGGTTTCCCCAGCGCCCCTTCGGCAATACCCACGCCATCGTCCGCAATACGCAAACGGATCCCCGCAGGCTCGCGTTTGAGCGCAATGTGCACACGGCTTGCTTGCGCATGCTTGGCGATGTTCGTGAGTGTCTCTTGCACGATGCGGTAGAGCGCGATCGACCAGCTCGGGTCCATCTCGTCGAAGTCCTCGTCGATCTCGACCTCGCAAGACAGGCCCGTGCGACGCGAGAACTCCTCGCAATGCGACCTGAGCGCATACGCGAGCCCCAGACTGTCGAGCTGACTTGGACGCAGGCCCTCGATGACCTCCTGCTTGAGCTCCACTGTCTCAGCGAGCGTCTGCAGCACGCGCTGCAAACGCTCTCGCAGCTCACGCGCGTCCTCCGGAATCCGGCGCAGGATCCAGTTCAGATCCATGTTGATGGCGGTCAGATTGCTGCCGAAGGTGTCGTGCAGCTCGCGAGCGATGCTTGCCTTCTCCTCTTCCGAGACACGGATCAGGTGCTGCGACAGCTCCGCGAGCTCGGAGGTGCGTTGCTCGACCAAATGATTGAGATGCTGATTCGCTTCGAGCAGCGCTCCCTCGGCACGCGCCCGCGCAGCCACGTAGCGCTGCAGAAGCTTGTGCAAGCCGATCAGCACCGCCACGGTCACGATTGTGGTGAGTAACGCAACGCCCAGCGTGATCCACACATCGCGCAGCACGGCTTTGCCAAGGGCATCGATACGCGCGTCCTCCTCGACCAGCAGCCGCTCGACGATGCTGCGCACGCGATCCATCGTTTCCGTTGCGCGGCTCGTGCCGTCCAGGTCGGTGGTGCCGCTCGGACCCGGCCGTGGACTGCGCTCGATGACCTGCTCGAGCCGCGCGATGGCGGCCGCCGTGAAGCGCTCGAGCTCGGCAATGTCGTCTTGGCGATCGGGATCCTCTGCCATGAGGTTGGCGAGGCGATCGAGCTCCACTCGCCAACCGCGCATCGCGCGGTAGTAGGGGGTGAGATACTCAGTATCGCCAGTCAGCAGATACCCACGCTGGCTCGACTCCGCAGTCGTGATGACTGATTGGAAAGTGCTCAGCGCACGTTTGATCTCGTACGAGCGCGCGTAGTGCGCATTCGTATCCATGGCGCGTCCGGTGTTGACGATGAGCAACGACGCGTTGATCACCAGCAGCGCGATCGAGACGAAAATGACTGCGACTACGTGCAGGGGCACGCGAGCGTCCGCTACTAGAGGCGTGGCCGCCGGTGGCTCCGCCTCGCGGTCAGTGAGGGCCAGCGCCTCAGAATGTTCGGCCATCGGATCGTGGATGTTCCTGGAATCACGGTAACGTGTGCGGTGAAATTGATGTTCCGTCGTCGTCTTTTGCCGCAATGTGGCTGCGGCTTGGCTCTCAGCCAGGAACTGCGCACGCTATGGGAACGTTTCCGACGTGTGCTCCGCATTGCCTCGTGCACAGGCATAACGATTCGGAACGGCGGCGGGCGTTCACTCGGTGCGCATGCAGAACCGCTAGGACTCAGCTCATGAAGGCTCACAGCACTTGGCTAGCAGCACTCTGGATCGCGGCCAGCGGCGCACTTGCACTTGCGGGTTGCAATCAGACCAACTCGCCCGATGAGGCGCGTAGTGAGCTCGCGGATGCGCAAGCGCAAGCACAACGCGATCTGGCCGATGCGCAACGGGAAGCACGCGAACGGATGGCGCAAGCGCGACAAGAGCTGCTGCGGGCACAGGAGCGAGGCGAGAACACGGCCAGCAAAGCGCAAGAGGCAAGCCAAGCGCAGGCGCAGAACGAATATGAGGTCGCCGTCGCTCGCGCCGAAGCCACACATCGCGTCGCGATCGCAGAATGCGAGACATTGACAGGGGCGGCCCAGGCAGATTGTAAGCAGCGAGCCCAACGCGAGCTCGAACGTGCGATACGCCACGCCGAAGCGCGCCGCAGCGGCACGGGGTGATGAGCGCGGCCACCAGAACGAGCCAGAAGATCGGCGTCAGAGCGCCCATGGCTCTGTCGATGGCATTGCTGATGGTGCTGGGCACCGCATTGGTCGCTTGTGCGCCGGCACCCCGTCAACAGCCGGCCAGGGAAGCGATCAAGGATGGCGTCGTGACCGCGAAAGTGAAAGAGGCACTGACCCAGGACCCGCTCACCAGGATGCACGAGATCGACGTCAACACGTTTCGCGGCACGGTGCAGCTGCGGGGCTTCGTTGAGACTCGCGAGGCACGCGAACGCGCGCTCGAGCTTGCGCGCGCGGTGCGCGGCGTGAAAAAGGTCGAGGACGCCTTGCAGGTGCGAGGTGGAGACTGAAAGGCTACGGGCTGGAGCTACACGCGCGACGCGCGCATTCGCGCACGTGCTGAAGCTGTTCGCCGCGGGGGCATTCGTTGCGTGCCGATGCTGCAGCCTGCAATCCACAGACTGTAGACTGTTCCCTCATCGAGCCTTCGGGCGAGAACGCCTTGCGCACCGTGCCGACCCGAATCGGAAAACTGCCTGCCGACCAGATCGTACCGGCGCTGCCAAAGGCGACCTGGTTCAAGTCCGTTGGCGCACCGATCAGCGACGTTGAGCGTAAAGAATGCGTGCGCTACTTGCACGGGCTCGGTGTCCAGAGCTGCGCTATCGAGACGGTCGGCACCTGGCAAGAAGCTGTTGCCCTCGCAACAAGAGCGTGCTGGCACGCGCCATGGTGGGAACGAGAGCGAAGCGAAGAACGCAGGCTCTTCGAGCTCGCCTCCGTGTACCATTCCCCCGACGCGCTGCTCCTGCGCTTGTCGAACCTCATGCGCGGGAGCGCCTCGCTGTTTCTGTCGCCCGCCTCCATTGCGTGTGCACGTGCGGGAGTGCGCGACGCGACGATCGCAAGCGCAGCAGCGCGCGCAGCGGCACAAAGTCTTCACCAGTACGGTCTGGCATCCATCACGGGGCAGGGTGAGGGACATCTGTTCGCAGTCAAGTTTCGACTCTTCCTCGCCGGACGCTGGCCGCTGTGTGTGACGGCCGAGAAGTTCTTTGTCTTCTAGCGGGGCCTGCGACGGCCCGTGCGCGAAAACGCGCCGCCGTATGACTTGCTGGCGCTCGCTAGACCCAAGCTGCGGACGCCGCCAACCGTGGAACGACGCGCTCGAGACCGCCAGGCTCGATGACCGATGCTCTACCGACTCCTAGCAGATACCACGCTCGTCGTGCACCTGGCGTTCGTCATCTTCGTCGTGCTCGGAGGGCTGCTGGTGTTGCGGTGGCGCTGGGTCGCATGGCTCCATGTGCCCGCAGTCCTCTGGGGTACGCTCGTCGAGCTCACCGGGCGCGTCTGCCCGTTGACACCGCTCGAGGTCCGGTTGCGAGCGCTAGGAGGCGAGCAAGGCTACCAAGGCGGCTTCATTGAGCATTACGTCACCTCCTGGATTTACCCAGAGGGTTTGACACGTGAGCTGCAGGTTGTCCTCGGCATCGCCGCACTGACGATCAATATCATTGTGTATGCTCTGGTGATCGCGCGTGCGCGACGAGCCCAGTAGGATACTTTCGCTATTCCCCCTTTTCATCGATTGCTCGCCTGACCATGCCCAATGCCTCCCCGTCCGTCCTGATCGTCGGTGCCGGTGCAGTCGGAGCCTTCTTCGGCGCGGCGCTGGCGCGGCAAGGCGCGACCGTGTCGGTCGTCTGTCGCTCGGACTATGCCGCCGTGAAGCAAGCCGGTTATGAGATCGAAAGCGGCCTGCTGGGCGCCCACCGGTTCGTACCCTCAGCGACTTTCCCGGATGTGGCTGAAGCCGGTCGCGGCTACGACTACGTGGTGCTCGCAACCAAGGTGGTGGATTCAATATCGCGCACGGAACTGCTCGCGCCCGTGCTCGACGACCGTACTATCATCGTCCTGCTGCAGAATGGCCTGGATATCGAGTCGGAGATCGCGGCGGCCTTTCCGAACCATGAGCTGCTGAGCGCAATCGCGTTCATTGCGGTCAGCCGCACGGGGCCAGGCAAGGTGCTTCACCAATCGGAAGGCTCGCTCGTGATCGGACGGTTTCCGAGCGGAACGAGCACAGCCGCCGAGCGCCTGGCAGCGCTCTTCGAGGCGAGCGGCGTTCCCTGCCGCATCACCACGGACATCGTGAAGGCGCGTTGGCAGAAGGCGTTGTGGAATGCAACCTTCAACCCGATCTCCATCATGGGCGGTGCCCTCGACACGGCAGAGATCCTGCGCTCCCCCGAAAGCGTACAGTTCGTTCGCGACGTGATGACGGAGGTCGTAAACACTGCCCGGGCGGCCGGGCATACGCTCGACGAGGCGCTCATCGACAAGCTGATCGCAGCGACGGTCGCGATGCCCCCGTACAAGACGAGCATGGCGCTCGACTACGAGCACCGACGTCCGATGGAGATCGAGGCGATACTGGGCAATGTCGTGCGCACGGCGCGCCGCGCCGGCGTGCACGTTCCGCGGCTCGAAACGATCTACGCCATCGCGAAAATGATCGAGCAGGCGCGAGCTTAGGCGGCAGGCTGCCACTTCACCGCGAAAGCGCGGTCTTCTTCTGCTGCAGCGACTTCGGCGGCTGACGCACGGCGTGCAGAACGTTATCGGCCACGCGCGACATCCACCCGCCCGAATAAAGCATCATCTTCAGAGCGTGCAGCAGGACTTGACCCGGCCCTTCAATGGCGAGGCGGCAGTCCTCTTCGATCTTGCAGGTCTGCATCTCGAAGAGCCCGTTACCCTCGAGCACCAGAGTCGAGTCTTTGAAGTGACAGTCGATGAACACCTTGCCGTCCAGCACGACGCGCTGGCCGTTGAACACTTTTCCACGTATCGTCTTCATAATCGCTCACGCGACGGTCTGTTGAGCGCGCCTTTCTACACGAACCGCAACCGTCTTGCACGGTCCGCTCGTGCTTGAGCAGCGCGCGGTCTGTCGTGATGGGTGCCGCAGCCCCCATCCTCCGCTCGGGGTGCCGTCCGCTTACCTCGCCTTGCGCGTCTGCTTCTTCGCGCTCGCGCGCCTCTTGGCTGCACCGCGCGTCGTCCTCTGGCTCGACTTGCGCGCCTTGGTCACCGCGCGCGCGCTCTTCCTCGCGGCGCTGCGCTGCTTCGCGCTCCTCTTTGCGGACGCAGCTTTGTTCTTCTGAGGTGCCGCCCTTCTCTTGGCCGCCGCTGCCTTGCCGACCGTCCTCTTCGTCGATTTCACGGGACGCTTCTTCGCTGCCTTGGGCGCAGCCTTCTTTGCAGCGGCCTTCTTTGCAGCCGCCTTCTTCGCTGCCTTCTTGGCAGCAGTCTTCTCCGCCGTTTTCTTCGCCGGCTGCTTGGCGACTTTCTTCGCGGCTTGCTTGGCGGCCTTTGCCGGCTGCGCAGCCGCCTTCTTTGCGGCCTTCTTGGCCGGCTGTTTCGTCACCTTCACGGCCGCCTCTTCGGCAGCCTCTCGGCGCGCCGCACCCGTCGCTGCAGCTTGCGCTTCCGTATCGCTCGGCTCGCTCGCGGCCTTCTTTGCACTACCTTCGGCTGACTTGCACCGGCCCTTGATGTCGCTCGCGAGCATGTGCACGGCGAACATCGCCCCCTGCGGGTCGGTGAATTGCGCGATGAGGTCTCCGCCGGGCACTTCTATCGGTCCGCTCACGAGTGTGCCGCCGGCTGCAGTCACCGACTTGACCGTTTTATCGATGTCCTTGACACGAACATAACCAAGCCACGAGGGCCCAGGTATCTCTGGCGTTCTCGTGAACATGCCCCCGAACGCTTGGCCTTCGCGGCCGAACATGAAATAGACACCGAGCGGTCCGCCCATCTCATGTTGTCCGGTTTCTTCCCAGCCGAACAAAGCAGAGTAGAACTCGAACGCCGCCCGATAATCGTCGGTCGCAAGCTCGTGCCAGGAGTACTCGCCGACCCCGGCCGCAGCCTCGGGCGCAACTCCATCGGAGGACGCGTACACACCGAATGCGGCGCCTTGCGGATCCTCCAGCACCGCATACTTGCCGCCGTTGGGCAGCTCGGTGACGTCCGACAGCACTCGAGCACCCAGGCTGCGTGCCTGATCCACCGTGTCCTCTATGCGATCGGTTCCGATGTAAGGCAACCAGCGCGCGGCTTCCGACGGCTTTCCCACCGTGCCGCCCAATGGCCCGCCCGAGGTCAGGAACATCGTGTAGGAGGGATCTCGTTCCCAAGCCTGTGTCTTCCATCCGAGCGTCTTCGAGTAGAAGGCCTGGGCCCCATCCGTGTCGGGGGTGATCAGCTCGTGCCAGACGAATCGACCATGAGCACTGTTATCTGCCATCTTCGTCTCCCTTGACAGGTCTTTGAGTCGAGCGGGCCGAATGGTTGTTGTCAAAGAGAATAACTCGCCGCACGCTGCAAAAATAGCGATATCTACATCCATGAAGTGCGTCGAGCGCAGTCTGGCTCGTGCCTGCTGCAGGTCGCGATGAGCGCACAACGAGCGACGCCAGCTCATCCTGACACCGGCGGCGCGAACGTTCGCACATCGCGCCGAGCAGCGTGCCAGCGCTGCCACGCGCGCTGTGACCTGCGACGCGCGGCGCTAGTAGGACGCAGCTGTCAACCTCGTACGTCAAGGCTGCTACCATCGCGCCTCGCTTTCGACACACTTTCGACACACTGGCCGATGCCGTCCGACCGGCTCTGTTGTGCTCCGAAAGCGGAAATAGAACGAATCCAGTAATACATCGGGGAAGCATTCCATGCGCAAACTTTTGTGGGGCTGTGTGGCGCTCCTCGCCGCCTTTGCAGTCGGCGGTATCGCCTTGCACCGAGGCGAGACGATCAACGCCATGTGGATCGTCGTCGCCGCAGTCTGCATCTATGCGCTCGGTTATCGCTTTTACAGCGCCTGGATCGCAGCACGGGTACTCACGATCGATGCCACTCGCGCAACCCCGGCGGTGAGATTGAACAACGGCCGCGACTTCGTGCCGACACATCGCTGGATCGTCTTCGGGCATCACTTCGCCGCGATCGCCGGTCCCGGCCCGCTCATCGGGCCAACCCTCGCGGCGCAGTTCGGATACTTGCCTGGCACGCTGTGGATTCTCGTCGGCGCAGTGCTCGGCGGCTGCGTGCAGGACATGACTGTTCTGTTTCTCTCGACACGTCGGGATGGGCGAAGCCTCGGCCAAATGGCGCGCGACGAGCTCGGCCCGATCGGTGGTTATGCAGCCATCGTCGGTACCCTGGTCATCATGATCATCTTGATCGCTGTGCTGGGGCTGGTCGTCGTCAACGCCATGAAGCACAGTCCCTGGGCCACGGCGACGGTGTTCGCAACGATCCCGATTGCGATCCTGATCGGTCTGTATCTGCGCAACATACGTCCGGGGCGCGTGCTCGAAGGCTCGCTGATCGGCCTGGCGCTGCTATTGCTTGCGGTGATCGGCGGCGGTGCGATCAACGATCACGAAACGCTGCGCGTCTGGTTCGATTGGAGCGGCGAGCCGCTCGCCTGGTTCGTCATCGGTTACGGCTTCGTCGCTGCGGTGCTGCCCGTGTGGCTCCTGCTCGCCCCGCGCGACTACCTGTCCACTTTCCTCAAGCTGGGCACCGTGTTTCTGCTTGCGATTGCCGTCGTCATCATGCGTCCGGACATCAAGATGCCCGCAGTGACGCAGTTCATCGACGGCACGGGGCCGATCTTCGGCGGCTCCTTGTTCCCGTTCGTGTTCATCACCATCGCCTGCGGAGCGATCTCCGGCTTCCACGCTCTCGTGGCAAGCGGCACCACACCCAAGCTGATCGAGAACGAGCGCGACGTGCGCCTGGTCGGCTACGGCAGCATGATGCTCGAGTCGAGCGTCGCGATCATGGCCATGATCGCGGCCACGCTGCTCGATCCCGGCGTGTACTTCGCCATCAACAGCGCGCCGGGCGTCGTCGGCGCGACCGCAGAAGCCGCCGTGAAGACGATCTCAAGCTGGGGCTTTCCGGTCACCGTCGAGCAAATGGATCAGCTCGCCCGCGACATGGGCGAGACGACGTTGTTCGCGCGCACCGGCGGCGCGCCGTCGCTGGCGGTGGGCATGGCGAGCATTTTCTCGAGCGCCTTCGGCTCCGGCATGCTCGCGGTCTGGTACCACTTCGCGATCATGTTCGAGGCGGTCTTCATCCTCACGACCTTGGATGCGGGCACTCGAGTGGGGCGATTCATGTTGCAGGATGCGCTCGGTCATGTGTGGAAGCCGCTCGGCCAGACCTCCTGGTACCCCTCGGTTCTCATCTCGAGCGCGCTCATCGTGGCAGGATGGGGCTACTTCCTCTACATCGGCGTGGTCGATCCGAACGGCGGTATCAACATCCTTTGGCCATTGTTCGGCATCGCCAATCAGCTGCTCGCCGGCATTGCGCTCTGCATCGCCACCGGCATTCTTGTCAAGCAAGGCAAGCTCCGCTTTGCGTGGGTAACGGGCCTGCCGCTTGTCTGGATTGCGATCGTCACCACCACCGCAACCTGGGAGAAACTCGTCTCCGACGATCCCCGCGTCGGCTTCCTCGCCGCTGCGAAACAGCTCGCCGCGCAGCTCGCCGCCGGCACGTTGCCTGAAGCGCAGGCCGCCGTTGCCCCGCAGCTCATCTTCAACCAAAGACTTGATGCCGTGCTGGCCGTGGTGCTCACAGCCATCTTGTGGATCGTGATCGCGGACACGGCGCGGGTAAGCTGGCGCGTGATCCGTGGCCTTCCTGTGTTGCCGAGCTCGGAGGCGCCCGCGGTGCGCATCGCGGCGCAGGCACGATGAAGGAGCGATCTTTCAAAGCGCTCGGCGCGACGCTGTGGCGCGCCCTGCGTGCTCTTACGCAAGAAGACGCGTACGAACGTTACCTCCGGCATCATTTTTCTGCACATGCCGGCACCGCGCCCCTGACGCGTCGCGAGTTCTACCTGCGTGAACAAGAACGCAAGTGGAGCGGCATCTCGCGCTGTTGCTGATTTGGGCTGTGGGCTCGGGGTTGGGGCTTAGGGGTGAAAGTCTGCTGCCGGCGCCGGTAAGCCCGAGCTCCCTAAGCTGTGAGTGTGCGCGCATCCGCGCGCCGACCTGAGCCTGTACTTCCCGCCGAGTCCAGCGACCGGCTCATCCCGCCGAAGCCACCGCATGGCCGCATTTCCCATTCCCCTTTCCTGCCCGCCAGCGCTCTCGCACTGCGTTGCGAGGAGTCGTAAGCAGTTGACAATGTTGTCATTTCTGCTATCCTGCACCGCAAAATACTGCGGCGCAAAAAGGAGGGTATGTGCACATGCTTGCTATCGCGGCTTTGTTCGTTGGCGGGTTCGTGGTCGGAGCGATTCTCCTGACGCTCATGCACGGCTTGGACAATCAGGCGTAAGCCATGGGCTCGCTCCATACGGAACCCGTCACAACGACGGTTGTATGTGGCATCACGGCTAGCCGACACCCTGCGGGCTGCGGCAGCGCAACCCGCAGAGGTGTGTGAAGAACCTAAGACCGCACACCACGCGCAGCATCGGATTCTCCCTGCGCCGCGTGCCGAATCTCCACCTGAACTCCCTGCATACTGTCGCCGTTCGGCGTCGCGCGACGCTCACCTGTTTGACTCCCCACATCCCCACGTGTAATTACCGACGTCCCGTCCCCGCATCAGGGAGTCGTCATGGCATTGTGGAAAGATCAATTCGGGCGCGATCAGGGCACGTCGGAACCGGCCGCGGAGAAAGGCCCTGGTGTCACCTCGGAGCATGCTGTTGACTCGCCGCGCACGGTCACCACATCGCCCCCGCGCGCAGACACCAAGGAGTCCATCCTCGCAGCCGGACTCACCATCGAAGGCAAGATTGAAGGCGCCGGCAACGTTCGTATCGCCGGCAATTTCAAGGGCGACATCCATGTGCAAGGAAACTTGACCATTGAAGCTGGCGCCAAAGTGACAGGTGGTGTCCGCGCGCACACCGTTATCGTGGCCGGCGAGCTCGAAGGCAACATCGATGCCGCATCTCGTGTGGAGCTACTCCAGACTGGCGTGCTGAACGGCGATCTGAAAGCCGGCTCGCTCACAGTCGCAGCCGGATCGCGCATGCGCGGTCATGCCGAATTCGGCTGGGACGACAAAGGCACGAGTTCTTCCAGCTCATGAGCATCGGCCGGGGCAAAGCCGGCAAGACGCGTCCGTGCCCCCACTGCAAGACGACGATCCTCGCCAGCGCGAGCGTCTGCCCGCAGTGCCAGCATCACTTACGCTTCGACCCCAAGGTCATCGTCCAGCGGCGCGTGCAGCCGACCTTCACCGCGCTGCGCGTCGAAGGCGACATCCGGCATCCTGAGTCTGCTCCAGCGTGGGAGTATTCCGTGATCGTCTCAATTCGCAACGAGCGCGGCGAGGAAGTCGCGCGCCAAGTCGTCGGTGTGGGGGCGTTGGAAGCGAACGAAGGTCGCACCGTCACCGTATCGGTGGAGGTGTTCGAGACGGATCGTTGACCGGCGTGCGACGCAGGGCATTGACACGACCAGCCCTGCTGCCGTCATGGCATGGACGCAAGCAGGCGCTCTGCACGCTTACGCAGCTTGTGACGCAGGCTTTGCGGGCTCACGATGGTGGCGTCGGCCGCCAGATCGAACAAAATGCACATCGCCAGATCTTCGCGGTCGAAATCGAGCGTGACACGTTTACGGCCCTTGTATCGCTCACCGAGGGGCTCGAGGCGCGCCCTAAACCAGTGACCGAAGGTCTCCAAGAGCCGCTTGCGAGCACGTGCCGTGATCTCGAGCTCCACGAGAAAGTTGCTCGGCGGATTCTTCTCGAAGTTTTCGCACCACGTGCGCCAGTATCTTTGTAGATCGAATTGTGGATCACGCTCGAAGGTCTCCTCGGTAAGCTTGAAACCCAGCAGACGCGAAACGCGAAACACACGCATCTCGCGCTTGACGCGTCCGATCAAGTACCAGGTGTCAACCTTCACGACGAGCGCATACGGCTCGACCCGGTATTCCTTCTCCTCCCCCGTACTGCGCCGATAGAAGATCTCGATGCGTCGGTTCTCCCAGATGGCTGCACGCAGCTGATCCAGATAGGGCGAGCTGTCGAGCGCGCGGAACCATGGCTTCGTGTCGAACAACAAGCGGCCGCGCGCGTGTTGTGCTCGTAGTTGATGCACGGAAGGCACTGCCGCCGCGAGCTTGTCGAGAGCAGTCCGCGTGGGTGTATCGAGCTCTTTCACGCCGACCGCCGCGGGACTTGCGATCAAGGCGAGCGCCTCAGCCTCCACGGACGACAAGCCTGTCAGATCGGACGTATAACCTTCGATCAAGCGAATCCCGCCGCCACGACCCGACTCGGTGTAGACAGGCACACCCATCGCAGACAACGCGTCGATATCGCGAAAGATCGTGCGAACTGACACACCTACTCTATTGGCGAGCTCGCCCGCTGTGACCCCGCGGCTGCGCTGGAGGATCATCAAGATCGAAAGCAATCGTTCGGCGCGCATAGGGGGTTTGTGCGATCAACTTTGACGCGAGTATCAGCGATTGGGCGAATCATACCCGCTCATCGGGAGCCGGCGCCTTCCCGGCATGAGTCGCGATCGCCGCAGTCGTGGCATGCTACGATCTGCTTTACCGGATCGACAGCCTTTTACAGTCGCTGAGGATGCCCCGACCGGCTTACAGCTCTCCACCATGTCCGAGCTCAAGGCACACATTCGCGAGATCGCCGACTTTCCGCAGGAAGGGATCGTCTTTCGTGACATCACTCCCCTGCTCCGCGACCACTTCGACGCGACACTGTCTGCGCTGAGCACACTCCTGTCGCAGCAGGAATGGCACGGTATCGATGCAATCGCCGGTATCGAGGCGCGCGGCTTCATCCTGGCGAGCGCACTTGCAGCCCGCCACGGCAAAGGATTCGTCCCGATCCGCAAGGAAGGCAAGCTTCCGCCGCCGGTCAGCCGCATCTCGTACTCACTCGAGTACGGCACGGCCACGCTCGAGATGGCGAACGGAAGCGGACGACTGCTGATCGTCGACGACGTGTTGGCGACCGGCGGGACCATGACCGCCGCCGCCGAGCTGGCCACCCAAGCTGGCTATGAGGTCGCAGCGCTGATGAGTCTCGTCGACCTCAATCTCGCGCCGCGTTTCAATTGGCGCGCGTTGCCGTTGAGAGCCGTCGTGAATTACGCCGATTGAAGAGCACCGCGGCATGTGCCACGGAACTGGGCATTCGCCTCTGCCGTTTTCAGGCTATGCCCCGAACCGCTACGCTCCACGGCGCCGCCCCGGACGAGAACGCGACGGCCCTGCTGATCATCGATCTGATCTCCGATTATCAGTTCGATGGCGGCCGCCGACTCGCGCGCGCTGCACGGCGCATAGCGAGGCCAATCGCGCAGCTGTCCCGGCGCGCACGGACAGCGGGTGTGCCAGTTGTCTATGTCAACGATCATCGCGGGCGTTGGCGCTCCGATCGCACGGAATTGATCAAGCGCTGCACTCAGAAAGACTCTCTGGGGCGATCCATCATCGAGCAGCTCGCACCGGATGAACGTGATTACTTCATCTTCAAACCGAAACATTCGGGTTTCTTCGCGACGCCTCTTGCGGCATTGCTCGAGCATTTCGGGGCACACGACCTGATCTTGACCGGTGTCACCGTAGAGCAATGCGTGCTCTTCACAGCCATCGACGCGCATCTGCGCAACTATCGGCTGACGGTACCGCGCGATTGTGTTGCCGGTCTCGAGCTCAGACCGCAGGCGTTACGGCTGATCGAGCAGGTGCTGCGTGCCGATGTGCGACACAGTCCTCACATTCGCTTCGCCGTGGAGCGGACAGGCCAAGGACGGCGCTGAGTGTCGGGCTTCGACGACAGCCGTGCTGAAGCCCCCCGTGATGCGACACTCTTGCAGCACCCTTGTGGAAGGAGATGCCTCATGCAACCGAGCTCCGTTGAGGAAATTCGTGTGGCGTTGGCTGCAGCTCAAGATGCTGCCCGTCAAAGAGCGTTCGACAGCTGCGATATCGACGACATCGAAGAGCTGATCCTCCGCGTCGACGCGGAGCTACGCACGATGCGACCCAACATTCAGACGCTTGCCACGTATCTCAATTCGCTCGCGCGCAGTCTGCGCGCGGACGCAGCGAATCGCAGCGTGTGTTTGCAGATCGATAGCGCCATGCGCAACGCTGGTGTGCCGACGTACTGGGATCATTGATGCCGCAAGCAGTCACGCGCTGCTTGATTCGCAAGGCCCGTCTGTCGCCAAATACCGCCCGGCCAGGCTGCGGCGCACACTGCCGCGCCCGCCGCATCGTCCCTTTGGAACCGTGCCAATGCGAAGAATACTGCCGATCCTCACTCTGCTCTTCGTTTCACTTGCCGCTCAAGCCACCACCGTCTACATCTCCGATGTCTTGACAGTTCCGCTGCGACGTGGACCGTCGAACCAGCATCGCATCCTTCACGCAGGCTTGCCGAGCGGCACTCCACTCGAAGTGCTGGGTGAGGACAAGGCCGCGGGTTTCACAAATGTGCGCACCCCCAATGGCACGGAAGGCTGGGTGCCGTCCCAGTACTTGACGCGCGAGCCGATCGCCAGAGACCGCCTCGCGACCGCCAACAAGCGTATTCAAACGCTCGAAAGCGAGCTCAAGACCTTGCGCGAGAGCTTGCGAGATGCGCGCAGCAGTGGCAACGAGCTCGAGCGAGCCAATGCTCAGCTCACCAAGCAAGTCGACTCGTTGCAGGCCGAGCTCGCCGAGATTCGTCGCGTCTCGGCAACATCCATCGCGCACTACGAAGAGAACAAGCAGCTCAAGGTACGCTTACAGGAGCTGCAAACCCAAAGCGTTCAGCTCACCGAGAAAGTACGCGAGCTCGAGCGCGATGTCATGCTGCGTTCCTTGTTGTCCGGCGGCGGCCTGGTGGTGCTCGGACTCATCTTCGGCGCGTGGCTCAAATCGCGACCGCGACGGAGCACTTGGGCATGAGCGAGCCTGTGGGCGGCCGCCTATAGGCGCGCTGGAAGAAGCCGCCCTGTTTCCATGGCGCAGCCCGTCGCTAGAGCCTGGCAATCGACTCTTCCTTGCGTCTGAAGACGAGGGGCCGCTCGACAACCTCTGTGCGCTGCGCTCTCTCGATCGCCTCCACGACCACCTGATGATGCGGGCTCTTTGCGCAAACGGGGTCGGCAACGGTCGCGTCGTGCGCAAGCAGATACGCTTGGCAACGGCAACCGCCGAGATCGCGATCCCGCTCTTCACAACTCGCGCATGGCTCTTTCATCCATCCCTGACCGCGGAAACGGTTAAAGGCTTCGGAGTCGTACCAGATTTCCCGCAGGCCGTGCGTGCGCACGCTCGGAAACGAAAGACCGGGCAACATGCGCGCGGTGTGACACGGTAACGCAGTGCCGTCCGGCGCAATGGTCATGAAGGTCGAGCCCCAGCCGTTCATGCATCGTTTCGGGCGAGACTCGTAATAGTCCGGCACCACGAAGAGGATGCGCATGCGCTCGCCGAGCCGCGCACGCCATTCGTTGGTCACCCTCTCGGCTGCCTCCAGCTGTCCACGCGAAGGCAGCAGCTGCTCGCGATTCAGATGCGCCCACGAATAGTATTGAGCGTTCGCGAGCTCCAGATACTCCGCGCCGATCTCTGCAGCCATCTCGATGATCCGGCCGACGTGATCGATGTTGAGCCGGTGAATCACGCAGTTGAGCACCATGGGATAGCCATGTGCCTTGATCCAATCGGCAACACGACGCTTGAGCTCGAAGGTGCGAGTATGGGAGAGAAAATCGTTCAGCTCGCGCGTCGAGTCCTGGAACGACAGCTGAATGTGATCGAGCCCCGCGGCGTGCAAAGCGGTGAGTCGCTTTTCGCTGAGGCCGACACCCGAGGTGATCAGATTCGAATAGAACCCGAGACGATGCGCTTCTGCAACGATTTCCTCCAGATCATCCCGTAGCAGCGGCTCGCCACCAGACAATCCGAGCTGGACCGACCCCAGCGCCCGTGCTTCATGCAGCACGCGCAGCCACTCGCTCGTCTCGAGCTCCTGATCGTAGCGAGCGAAGTCGATCGGGTTGTAGCAGAACACACACTGCAGCGGGCAGCGGTACGTCAGCTCGAATAGCAACCAAAGAGGTGGACCGGGCGGGCTCATGGTTCTGACCTCGTGCCGTAATCGAGCTGCACCCAACCCCGTGCGCGGGCGAGTGCCAAGAACGCCGCTACATCCGCAAACAGATCATGACGATCGAAGACGCGTTCCAGGTCCGCGACGATCTCCGCGACCGTGCTACGACCATCGCAACGCTGCAGGATCTCGCCTGCCGAGCGGTTCAACTTGACCATGCCTTCCGGGTAGAGCAGCACATGCGCGCTCTGCACCGGTTCCCACTGCAAGCGAAAGCCACGGGCAATGACTGGCCGCAGCCGATCGTGCAGGTCTGTACCGCTCATGACGTGACTCCGTAGCGCTGTGCCATGGCGTCGTTCATCGCCCATAGCACATCGAGCTTGAACTGCAGGATCTCGAGCGCCCGACGCTGCTGCGCGCGCGTTCTGAAATGATCGAGCGTGATCTCCAATCCATGGCGAACATCACGCTGCGCCAGTGAGATGCGGCTTTGGAAGTACGCGAGACCTTCCCGTTCGATCCATGGATAGTACGTTGGCCAGTTGGCGAGCCGTTGCTCGTGAATCTGTGGAGCAAACAGCTCGGTCAGGGACGAGCACACTGCTTCCTGCCACGGTGCCTGGCGGGCGAAGTTCACGTATGCATCGACGGCAAAGCGCACACCGGGCACGAGCTCGCGCAAGCTTTCGACGTACTCGCGCTCGAGGCCAACCGCCTCGGCGAGACGCAGCCACGCCTCGATGCCTCCTGCTGTATCGCCATAGCCGTCGTGATCGAGAATGCGCAGTGTCCAGCGGCGTCTCACCTCTCGATCGGGACAGTTCGAGATGATGGCCGCGTCCTTCATAGGAATACTGCGCTGGTAGTAGTACCGGTTTGCGACCCAGCCGCGGATCTGCTCAACGCTGGCACGCCCGCTGTTCAGCATGACGTTGAACGGATGATGGATGTGATACGAGCGCCCGAGCGCCCGCAGCTGCTGCTCGAACTCTTCGCGGCTCCAAGCCTCTTCGCTCATAGGAGGACCTCCATTCCGTCGTAAGCCACCTCGATGCCGTGCTCGTCGAGCTCGCGACGCTCCGGCGAATCCTCATCGAGGATCGGATTCGTGTTGTTGATGTGAATGAGGATCTTGCGCGTTGCCTTCGGCAGCCGATCGAGCCACTCGATCATGCCGTCTGCGCCGCTTTGCGGCAGATGCCCCATGTCGCACGCATACTTTTGCGATAGACCCAGGCGCACCATTTCGTCCTCACTCCAGAAGGTGCCGTCGACGAGCACGCAATCGGCACCTTGCATGCACTCCCATGCTTCCTCGCTCATCGCGCCGAGACCTGGTGCATAGAACAGCCGCCGACCAGTTGACTCGTCTTCTAGGAGCAAGCCGATGTTGTCTCCGTGCACCGGCTCGTTACGATGCGACGAGAACGGCGCCGGCTTGCTGTGCAGGGCCACGGCACGCCACACGACGCCCGGCGCCCCGGCCACCGAGAACGGCGTGCCGACCGGATCAATCGTGTGGTGCTCGAGCCCGCAGTAGTGCTCGAGCACTGCAAACAACGGGTTGGCCTCGGTGAGATCCAACCGGACTGCTTCTGTGCACCACAGCGGCCAAGGGCGCGTCGCCTCACGCAGCATCAGCAGACCGGCAGTATGGTCGACCTGTCCGTCGACGAGGACGATGCTGCGAATCGCCGTATCGCGGGCGGCACGTGCAGGCTGCAGCTGCGGTGCAGCCTGCAGTTGTGCAAGGATGTCTGGCGAGGCATTCACGAGCACGGCTTCGTGTGCGCTCGTGCCGGCGACGACGATCGACGACTGAGTCCGTCGCTGTGCACGGAGCGTGCCCGCGCGGACCCCTGCGCAATTGCGGCAGTTGCAGTTCCATTGCGGAAAACCCCCACCTGCTGCCGAACCGAGCACTCGTATTCTCATTGACTGTCCTCTGACCTCCCGTCCGCTTACGACGGACGGGAGGCGGCTGGCAGTTCAACGATGTGCGATGTACATCGTGATTTCCATGCCGAAGCGCAGATCCACTGCAGTCGGTGTTTCCCAGATCATGACTGGCCCCTCAGGAAGATGGATGGATACGAGGCTGGGCGAAAAGCACCCGAACCTCACGCGAAAATTGCTCTCTCCCCGGTGCCAGCTCAACGCAAAGATCATGAGCGGCCATTCATGATTTTCATGATTTCTCCGAGCGCTCGGCTTGATGAAGGTAACTTTGTATGTGGCTAAGCTCTGCACAAGCCGTCTTTGCGTCCAGGTCCTCGCATGAAGCTGCGCACACAAGTCAACCTCATCGTCGGCTCGCTGAGTGCCGTCTTCATAGCGGCCATGCTGCTCCTGGAGATCGGCCGCACGCGGCTTGCCGTGAGCGAAGAGATCGCTGCGGCAAACACGGTCGCGACGCAATTACTGAGCCGTGTCGCACAAACCTATGAGCGCGACGGCGCGCTGCCGTTGCTGCTCTTCTTGAAGCATCTTGGCCGGGTGCGGGCCAACGAGATCACCCTGCTGGATGCAAACGGGCAGGTGCTGTACCGGTCGCCGCCGCCTACCTACAAAGCGGGACGCGAGGCGCCGCAATGGTATGCACGCTTGTTGCTGCCTCCGACGTCGCCGCGTGTGTTTCCCCTTGCCGGCGGCGCGCAGCTGCAGATCGAAGCCAATGCCAGCCGCGCGGTGCTCGATGGGTGGGACGATTTCGTACAGCTGCTATGGGTCGGGGGTCTCGGCTTTACGCTACTGAACGTGCTCGTATTCTGGCTGGTCGGCCGCGTCCTTGCGCCGCTGCCGGCGATCGCCTCTGGCCTCGAGCGAATCGAGAATGGTGAGCTTTCCTATCGGCTGCCGCCCATGAAAGGTCATGAAGCCGCACTGATCGGTGCAGCCTTCAACCGCATGGCCGCCGCCGTCGCAGACAAGCACCGTGCGGAGCTCGAAGCGCGCACCGCGCAGGCGCGGCTCGAAGAGCGCCGTGAGCTGTCGCAGCTCATCGAGCAACGCTTGGACGAAGAGCGGCGCGCGATCGCGCGTGAGCTGCACGATGAGTTCGCGCAATCCGTGACTGCGATTCGCACGCTGGCGGTGGCCATCATAGGCAGAGGTCGAGGCGATGACGGCACGCTCGGTGCAGCGCAAGCGATCTCACATGAAGCCGCACGCTTGTACGATGCGATGCACAGCTTGATTCCGCGCCTTGCGCCCATCTCGCTCGATACGCTCGGGTTGGCCGAAACCCTTCAGGGGCTCGTTGCCGAATGGCAGAAGCGCACTCCGAACGTGCGCATCAGCCTTGAACAGGAGCTGCCGTCGAGCCTCGGCTCCACCATGAGCCTGGCGCTCTATCGAGTCGTACAAGAAGCACTCATGAACGCGCTGCGACACGCTCAGGCCGACGAAATTTCGATCCGCATCAGAACTTACGACGACCACGTGACAGTGCGCGTCGTCGACAACGGACGCGGCTTGTCCGGAGATTGGATGCGGCCGGGAAGCTTTGGCATCCGCGGCCTGCGCGAGCGCGTGCTGAGCTTGAATGGCAGTTTTCACATTGGGAATCGCAGCGACACCTCTGGCGTCGAGGTTGTCGCGGACATCCCGCTCGTCGCCGAGCCCATTGGAGCCGTGGAGGAACGGCATGATACGCGTGCTACTGGTTGACGATCATACGGTCGTACGCTTTGGGTTTCGCTTGCTGCTGGAAGCGGCCGCAGACGTGCAGGTCGTCGGCGAAGCCGACTCGGGCGAGCAAGCCTATGCGGCGTACCCGAACTGCAAGCCCGACGTCGTCATCATGGATCTGTCGATGCCGGGGATGGGCGGCCTCGAGGCGCTCAGACGCATTCACACTCGTTACCCCGAAGCTCGCCTGCTCGCGCTGTCGGCGCACGACGATGCCCTGCACGCCCGACGGGCGCTCAGTCAAGGTGCGCTCGGCTTCTTGTCGAAACGCACTGCTCCGGAGACCCTGCTGGATGCCGTGCGAGCAGTGGCAGCGGGCAGACGCTATCTCGATCCGCCACTAGCACAGGAACTGGCGCTAGCAGAAATCAAGGGTGGGGGCGACTCGCCGATCGCTCGTCTGTCGGAGCGCGAATTCGAGGTCTTCCTACGGCTTGCCCGAGGCGCCGCCGTTCAGTCCATCGCCAACGATCTGAATCTGTCTGCTTCTACTGTCGGTACGCATCTGTACAACATCAAGCAGAAGCTCGGCGCAAGCAATCAAGCCGAGCTGACGCTCATCGCGCTGCGGGCCGGATTGATCGAAGTGTGAGCTTGGTCGAGCTTCTGAAGCATCGAGCGGGCACCACCCGCAAGCGCAGGTGCAGGAACGAATGCAGCAAATGAACGTTCTTGTGGCTCATGTCTCACTCACGCCGGGAGGGATGAATGAGGCTTGCTTTATCGATCAGCCTCGTGGTGACACTTGCTGCCGCATGCAGCACTGATGAAAGCGCGGGCAAGAACACGTCACAAGAATATGCAACCGGACCGTTGCCGACAGCCGACAGTGTGCAACGCGAATCCGACTTGGATCTGTCGACAAGCAGCGCGGTTCAATCGGCAGAGGAAGAGCGCGAGCGAATGCCGTGAAACGTGCCGCGTGCGTTCCGAGGGCACGGTACCTTGCCGACTCTCCATTCCCCAGTCCCGTTTCCCAAGCCAATCGCCTACACTGCGCATCTGGTGGGAGAGGCTCACGATGCACCAATCGAGAATCTGGACGGTTCTGCTCGCATCGACGTTGGCGTTCGCCCGTGTCCTATACGCCGAAGACATCTATGTGGATGACCCTCACTCCTACGCCGATCCTCGCACATTTCGCACCAAACATCTGGCGCTGGACCTGACCGCAGACTTCTCCCGCAAGCAGCTCGTCGGCCATGCGGAGCTGCACCTGGAGCGGGTCGATCCGGCGGCACGCGAGCTCGTGCTGGACACACGCGATCTCACCATCCGTGGTGTCGAGCTCGTCGGACGGGTGAATCGGCCGCTCAAGTTCAAGCTCGATCCGCCGGACGCGATTCTTGGATCGGCGCTGCGCATCGCCGTGCCGAGAGGCGCCACGACTTTCGTGGTGCGCGTGAAGTACGAGACGTCGCCCGACGCGAGCGGCTTGCAATGGCTCGAGCCGGCGCAAACGGCTGGCGGGAAACATCCGTTTCTGTATTCCCAATCTCAGGCGATCCATGCGCGCAGCTGGATCCCGCTGCAGGACACGCCAGCGATCCGACTGACGTACGAGGCGCGCATCCGAACGCCGCCAGAACTCCTTGCGGTCATGAGCGCGCGAAATGAGATCGATGCGGTCCGCGACGGCGATTACACGTTTCGCATGCCCCAGCCCATCCCGTCGTATCTGATCGCGCTCGGTGTCGGCGATCTCGAATTCAAGGCCATTGGTCCTCGAACGGGTGTGTACGCAGAGCCAAGCGTCCTCGCTGCAGCTGCTCATGAGTTCGCCCACACCGAAGCGATGCTGGCGACGTGCGAAAAGCTGTTCGGCCCGTATCAATGGGAACGCTACGACTTGCTCATCCTGCCGCCGAGCTTCATGTGGGGCGGCATGGAAAATCCCCGGCTCACCTTCTTGACGCCGACTGTCATCGCCGGTGACCGCAGTCTCGTCTCACTCATCGCACACGAGCTGGCTCATTCGTGGTCCGGCAACCTCGTGACCAACGCCAACTGGAACAGCGTGTGGCTCAACGAGGGTTTCACGGTGTATCTGGAACGGCGCATCATCGAGGCGCTCTATGGCAGTGACCGGCGCGCGATGGAAGACGTACTCGGCCTGCAATCGTTACGAGCCGACATCGCGGCGCTCGAAGCCCGAGGCGATGCGTCGCTCACGCGATTGAGAGTCGACTTGCGCGGACGCGACCCCGACGACGGCTTCTCTGATGTGCCATACGAGAAGGGACGTCTCTTCCTTGGTTTTCTGGAGTCGAGATTGGGACGCGAGCGGCTCGATGCTTTCTTGCAGGACTACTTCACTCGCTTCGCCTTCCAGAGCGTCACGACTGACACCTTTCTCGAATATCTATGGGAGCACATCGCGCAGGATCCCGGGATCGTGCTCACCAAGGCGGAGATCGAGGAATGGATCGATCAGCCAGGCATTCCGAGCTCGGCGGTTCTACCGCGCTCCGATGCATTCGAGCGCGTCGACGCACAACGACGGGCTTGGCTCGACGGCTCGATCACCGCTGCAGAACTCGACTCCGCGCGCTGGACGACGCACGAGTGGCTCCATTTTCTCGGCAACCTTCCGGAGACGATCACCACCGAGCAATTGCGCGAACTCGATGCTGCGTTCGATCTGACTGGCGTCAAGAATGCCATTGTTGCACGCAGCTGGCTCAAGAACGCCATACGCGCCGGGTACGCACCCGCCTCGCCTCGCCTCGAGCAATATCTCACCTCGATCGGGCGACGCAGCTTGGTAAAGGGGCTGTACGAGGAGCTCCTCAAGACACCGGAGGGTGCGCGGCGGGCACGCGAGATCTACGCAAAGGCACGCCCGCTGTATCAAATCCCGCTGCGGCAACAGCTCGACGAGCTCATATACAAGCCAGGCGAATAGCAGCGTCTGCGCGCGTCACAACGACCGCGGGTTGAGCCTCCAGATCGAATAAGTGAGACCCAAAGCGTACGTCACCCACAATAAATAAGGCAGCAGCAAGATTGCCGCCACCTTCCGCAAGCGCCAGAAGGCAACGAGCGTTGCGAGAACGAGCAGCCAGAGCAAGAGCGCGTTGACGACTGCCCATGCTCCGCTCCTCCACACGAAGAAGGCCCAGCTCCAAGCGGCATTGCAGATGAGCTGAGCGAGGAACAAGGCGAACGCGCCGCGCGCACCCGCGGTACCGCGCTTGAGCCAGACGAGCCAAGCCGCGACTGCCATGAGCACAAAGAGCACATTCCATACGGGGGCAAACGCCCCCGCGGGCGGCGCCCACGCAGGTCGCTCGAGGCTCGTGTAGAAGTCAACCGCGTCCAGCGACGCGATCGCACCAACGGCTGCCGCCACGAAGCACACCACGAGCCAGGCGATCAATCCGCCTATCTGCGCCAACACTGGCCTCCGCACATCTGTCGCCATCCCGGGCCTCTCCTTCTCGCGCAATCGATGCTCGATCTGAACGTCGCAGCACGTCGCGAAGGTTCATTTCGCATGCTGACCGCTGTACCTATCGGAACTTGCATGCACTCGAATCGATTGATGTCGCATTCTCGCTGCGCGTGCGGAGCCACCATCATGGCCCAAGTCAAAGAGAGCTCGATCGTTGCAAGCGCGCTCTGGATGATCGTGATCTCGCTCCTCCTCTTTTTTCTTCCGGCATTCAACGGCCTCTTTGGCGGCCTCGTGGGCGGCTATAAAGCAGGATCGGCACGTCGCGGCATCGTTGCGGCGGTGTTGCCGTCCATCGTCGTGGGCTTGACACTATGGGGCGTGTTCGCCGTGTTCGGCGCGCCCGTGGTCGGCTTCTTGGGAGGGCTAGCCGTAGGCATCTGGGCGCTCATCTCGAGCATCGGATTGCTCATCGGCGGCGTGATCGGGGGAGCAATCGCTCGTGCACGCAGCAGCCAACTCGAATATGGCTCTTGAACGAGGGATAAGGAAAAGGGAAATCAGGGGGCTTGGGCGACAGCCACGCCGCCGTGATCGGCAGTGCTCGACCAGCGAATGGTCACCTTACGCCGCCCCCATTGGCGAGCTGCCGCCACATCCACACCCATATACAGATCGATGTGGCGGGTCACGCCCGATGGCATGCGGTCCAGCACGACCCATTCACCTTCAACGCCGTCGATCCGCACCGTGGTTCCTCGCGTCAAGCCCTTCTCGACGAGGTCCGGCGAGACGGCGATCACTTTCATACCTGGCTCCAGCCGGTCGCCCCATGCACCGCGGTTCTGATCGCCGACCGTCTGTGCCGGCGTCGAGTTATAAGCAGTCGCTGTGACGACGAGGGTTTGCTCCTCAGCCAACGCTGGGAACACGACAAGAAACAAGCCTGTCAACCCAAGCCTTCGGCGCATGGGTCGACTTTACGCGATACAGACTGCCCCTGCGGACATGTCTGCTTACGAAGACAGTGCGCCATCCAAGCCAGCTCGATCGGCGAAGGCACACAAGCTCGATCGACATAGGCATAGCTACGCCGCAGCACTAAGGAGTCGTCCAAGACAAGCACGAAGCGCGTCGTTGCGGCAAGCACAGCGCTCACGAGCCGCCGCTCCGGCGTGCGCATCGGCCCGGACAAACGACGCAGATCGGCCCAACGGAGCGCGACCGGCGCACCGCCAACCTGCGCGACCCAGCTCTCGCCGTCCTCGTGTGGGCGAGCGAGCCCGAGCACGGCAATGTGTGCAGACCGGATTGCTTGCTCGACCTGCATGAGCCAACGATCTGCTTCGAAGCCGTAGCTCGCAAAATCGTCCGGGTGTGAGAACAAGAGTGCCCATCGCCCCTGCAGCCATCGGCGGACCATGGCAACGGGGAGCGTGCGCCGAGGCTCGTTGCTGCTGCGGTACCCCAGCGCGTGCAATGCGAATACCGTCACGGCCAAACCTCCATGCATCGCTGAATGTCGCTCAGCATGAGAGATTCGGGGGCGCTTTTCAGTCGCACGCAAGTAACAAGACGGTCTCAACTGACGCGAGCGGGTCGCATCGACAGGCCCGCGACGCGTCTCACGCCCGCAAGGGCTTGAGCGCTGCCGCCCACTTGTACAGCTCATCGAGCATCACGGTCGCGGACTCCTCGATCAGCTCATAGGGCCGAAAGCGCTTCTCCTCGTCGATGAGCGCCGCGACCATGGGTATCATCACTCCCTCGACCATCGGCATCATCTTGAGCGTGGTCACCAGCTGCTTTTCCATTTGCACCGCGCGCAGCCCGCCAGAGACGCCTCCATAGCTCACGAAGCCGCACGGCTTGTAATTCCACTCTTGGTAGAGATAGTTCAAAGCGTTGACGAATGAGGGGGGCGGGCAATAGTTGAACTCCGGTGTGACGAATACGTATGCGTCTGCGGATGCAACACTCTGCGACCAGCGCTTCGTATGCTCCTTCTCGTAGTTGCGCAGGCGTGGATGGTGCGGCTCGTCATAGATCGGCAGATTGAAATCCGCCAGATCGATGAGCTTGGCGGCGAACTTGCCGTGCTGCGTCGCGCGCTCGTGAAACCAAGCACCGATCGCAGGCCCTACACGTCCCGGACGCGTGCTGACGATGATCGTTTGCAGCTCGAGCGCCATGTTCGCTCCTCGTGCTCTGGTTTTCAGGGGAAGACGAGCAGCTAAACTCTTGCACAGCAAGATCGATCCGAGCGGTCGCCAGTTTGACGGTGCCTCTTGTCGGCTTCGGGCAGGCTCGAACGTCCTTGCGGAAGGCTACAAGTCGTACGAGGAGTGCTCGACATGCCACAACTACGCTGTATCCGACCCTGCCTGTGGTTCGACAATCAGGCCGAGGAGGCGGCGGATTTCTACGTGTCCGTGTTTCCGAACTCCAAGATCACCCAGATCACACGCTTCAACGAGTCGGGGAGCGAGATTCACGGGCGAAGCTCAGGCACGATCATGGCGCTCACCTTCGAGCTCAACGGCCAGCCGTTCATGGCGCTCAACGGCGGACCGATGTTCAAGTTCAACGAGGCAATTTCCCTCATCGTGGAATGCGACACGCAGCAGGAGATCGATTATTTCTGGGAGAAGCTGTCGCAGGGTGGCGATCCGCAAACTCAGCAGTGCGGCTGGCTCAAGGACAAGTATGGGCTTTCCTGGCAGGTTGTGCCGAGCAAGCTGAGCGAATATCTTGCCGATCACACCTCCGAGCGCGCCCGACGAGCGATGGCCGCCATCCTGCAGATGAAGAAGCTCGACATCGCTGCGATCGAATGTGCCGCCGTGGCACGATAGCGGCCGTTACGGTTGCGCCAACATCGCGCGATACTCTGGGTGTTGCGCGATGTAGCGCGCGGCGAAAGGACAGTAGGCGATGACTTTCTGCCTGCGTCCGCGGATGATCTCGAGCGCGCCCCCACCAGCACCGTGCCGATGCCGCGTCCCCTCAACGCGGCGGGCACCTCCGTGTGATCGAGCATGACGATTCCGTCCCTTACTCGATAACTGACATAGGCTGTGCCTGCGTCCGTCACAAGCTCGAAGCGCTGCGCCGGAGGATTGTCGCGCACGTCGTGCTCCGCGTTCATCGGCTTTGACTCCTGGCTCTGCAACCGGCGGCAACTCGAAGGTACCACGCACGTCGCCCGGCTTGCGTGTCTCGGCTCATCGCCAGACTATGCATGCCACAGGTTGAGGGAATGCGGGATCAGAGAATGCGACGTGTCCCATTGCGTAGTCTACGTGCCTCTAGGTCGTCGAAGCCCACTGCGCATCTTCAGGCCAGAACGACAACAAGCGTCCGAGCAGCCCGTGAACGGCTTCGCCCGTGAGTGACGGCAGCCGGCTTCAAGTCGACAACCGTGGTAAATTCAGGCCCCACACCGCGGAGCAGGGGCCGTGCGTGAAAACACGTGTGTTGACAACAAGACAGAACATTGACCACGAACGACAATGAAGTCCCTCGCCCCCGGTCTCGCGGTGCTGACCTTTGTCGGCATCGCCGCTGCGCACGCCCAGTCGCTCGTGCTGGCACCCGAACAGCGCGTGCCGCATCCCCTCGTTGACCCGGCATCTGACGATGCGCGGCTTGCTCTGCAACGGTTCAGGCTGCCGCCTGGCCTGAAGGCGGAGCTGTGGGCGGCCGAGCCGATGCTGGCCAATCCGGTCGCCATCGATTTTGATGAGAAGGGTCGCCTGTTCGTCGCGGAGACACACCGCTACGGCAGCAGCACGCTCGATATTCGCGGCTACATGGGCATGCTCGAGCGCGATCTCGCGGCACGCACCATCGAAGATCGTGCGCGCATGATTCTCGAGGTCTTCGGCGAGGAACAAGCACAACAGCTTGCAATCGAAAGTGAGATCGTGCGCCTCGTCGAGGACCGAGACGGCGACGGTGTCGCCGATACCTCGAGCGTGTTCGCCGCCGGCTTCGACACCATGCTCGATGGGATTGCCTCCGGAGTGCTCGCTCGCAAAGGCCGCGTCTGGCTCACCAATATTCCCAGCCTCTGGTTACTCGAGGAAGCACCAGGCGAACAAGGCGCCGTCAAGCGCACGGAGCTGCTGCGCGGCTTTGGCGTTCGTTTCAATTTCACGGGGCACGACTTGCATGGGCTCGCGTTGGGCCATGACGGCAAGCTTTACTACTCGATCGGAGACCGCGGCGCGCACGTCGTAGGCAAAGACGGACAGATCATCGCGGTGCCGGACGAAGGTGCGGTGTTCCGCTCAAATCCGGACGGCACGGAGCTCGAGCTGTTCGCTCGCGGTCTGCGCAACCCACAGGAGCTCGTCTTCGACGAGCATGGCAATCTGTTCACGGGCGACAACGACGCGGATGCCGGCGACCTCGAGCGCCTTGTATATCTCGTCGAAGGCGGAGACAGCGGCTGGCGCGTCGGCTACCAGCACCCGCCGCTCGGTAAGAACAATCCGTGGCTGCGGGAAGGCCTGTGGAAACCGCGCTTCGAAGGTCAGCCAGCGTACTTCCTGCCGCCGATCGCGAACATCGAGGACGGCCCCTCAGGCATGACCTACTATCCTGGCAGCGGCCTCTCGCCAGAGTACCGCGGTCACTTCTTCATCGCGCACTTCAAGGGCACGATCGCGCGCAGCGGCATCCAAAGCTACACCTTGAAGCAGCAAGGCGCGGGCTTTGCGGTCACGAGCAGCTCGCAGTTCATGGGCGGCCTGCTCGCCACCGATGTCACGTTCGGACCCGATGGCGCGATGTATGTCTCGGATTGGGTGGAAGGCTGGCCGAAGTCGCGGCGCGGACGGATTTACAAGATCAGCGCTGTCGACCCGGACCCGACGCAGAAAGCCCTCAGCGAGGAGCTTGCGCTGCTGCTGGCACAAGGCCTCGAACGTGCTGACACGACGACGCTGCGCAGGCTGCTCGCACACCCCGATCGGCGTGCACGGCTCGAAGCCCAGTTCACGCTGGTAGAGCGCGGCAAGAGCAGCATCCCCGTGCTGACGGACGTGGCAACGAGCGTCGTCGCCGCGCCGCTTGCGCGCTTGCATGCGATCTGGGGCCTGACGCAGCTCGGGCGTGAGCACAAGCAGCCGGCTGCGACCCTGCTTACACTGCTCGACGATCCTGATCCGGAGGTGCGTGCGCAAGCCGCGAAGGGGCTCGGCGATTTGCGCACGAGCGTCGCTTACGCGGCGCTCGTGCGTAAGCTCGACGATGCGGCGCCGCGAGTACAGTTCTTCGCGGCACAAAGTCTGGGCAAGCTCGGTCGATCGGAAGCAACCGGCGCGCTGCTCGCGCTCTTGCGTCGCAACGACAACCGAGATGTCTATCTGCGTCATGCGGCCGTACACGCTTTGATGCGCATCGGCAAGACACCCGTGCTCGAAGCGGCTGCAAAGGATCCCTCCGCTGCCGTGCGTCTCGGTGTCTTACTGGCTTATCGTGGGCTCGGCGATGCAGCCATTGCTCAGTTCCTGGATGACGGCGATGACTACATCGTTCGCGAGGCGGCCATCGCGATCAACGACGTCCCGATCGAAGGCGCTTATGACGCTTTGGCGACGAAGCTGGCAGCAGCAACATCAGCGGACGAGGCGTTCGTGCTGCGTGCGATCAATGCAAACTTTCGCCTCGGACAACCTCGCCATGCACGTGCGCTTGCGCAATTCGCAGCACGTCACGATGCGAGCCCCGACATGAGAGCCGAAGCGATCACGCAGCTCGGCTTATGGTCCGAGGTACCGCAACGCGATCGCATCGTCGGGGTGTATCGACCGCTCCCCGCGCGCGATCCTGCGACGGCGCGCGAAGCGCTGGCTGCGGTGTTGCCGAGGCTCCTCGACAAGACGCCGCCAGCAGTCCAGCTTGCAGCAATCGAGGCGGTCAGCAAGCTACAGCTGCGCGATGCGTCGACGCTCCTCGTTGCCGTCGTCGCGAACGAGCAAGCACACGGCAGCGTGCGTGCGCGCGCGCTCGAGGTGCTCGATGCCTTCGACGATGCCGCGGTCGAGCGGGGCATCGACGCTGCGCAACGCTCGAACGAACCGATGCTGCGGCTCGCCGCGCTGCAGATTCTTGCGCGCAAGGCGCCGCAGCGTGCGTTACCCATCGTCCGTCAGCTGGTCATGAACGGCACTGCAGCGGAGCAGAAGGCTGCGTTCAGCGCGCTTGCCGAACTGAACGAGCCCGAGGCACCGCGTTTGCTCGCGCTCGGGCTCGAGCGGCTCGCTGCCGGTAAGATTCACCTCGATGCACAAGTGGAATTGCTCGACGCAGCGGAGAGAAGCGACGATCCGCTGGTGCGAACGCGCTGGAATGCAATCCAGGCGCAGTGGTCGGCGAGCGGCGATCCGCTCGCTCCCTATCGAAGCGCGCTCGGCACCGGCAACGTCGTGCGCGGCGCGCACATCTTTCAGCGGCACCCCGTGCTCGCCTGCATTCGCTGCCATCGCGTCAATGGTGACGGCGGCGAGGCCGGCCCCGACCTGACGCTGATCGGTGCGCAAAGATCCCCAGAATACCTGCTCGAATCCATCGTCGCGCCGAACGCGCGCATCGCGGAGGGTTTTCACCTGGTGACATTGAAGTTGCAGGACGGCTCCTACGAGAGCGGCACGCTTGTGTCAGAGACTGAACACGAGATCGTCGTGCGGCGAGCCGACGGGAGCGACGCAAGGATCGACGTCAGTCGGATCGCCGAGCGTCAAGCTGCGCCCTCCAGCATGCCCGATATCTACAAAGACGTGCTGAGTCGTTCCGAGTTGCGCGACCTGCTGGCCTACTTGCGAGTGCTCACCGTCGACCGGACGCAGCTGGAAGATCGCGCTCAAGCCACGAGTGGAGAGTGAACGCGGCACGGGGACCTGTGCTGGAGGCCCAAGCAACGGTGCTGTGTTCAGACTTGCATGGTGCTCGCGACTGAAAAGCCCACGACGAGACAGTCGCCGGCATTGGGGTAGACAACCCTATCGACAGACGAGCTGACGTCCAGCTCCGCAGTTGGATCTTCGTGCGCGCTTCCAGCGTTGCTGGCTCATTAGCTAGGGAGCGCTCCATGAACCACGAACGAGGGCGCGTGGCGCTCGCGCGTTGCGGCATCGCATTGATGGTTGCGCTCGCAAGTGCCTGCGGCAGCAGTGGAAGCGGCAGTGCGCCACCACCATCCGCCGGCACACCACCTCCAGCGCCCGATGCGCCGCAACCGCCGCCCTCTGATCCCGCGCCGCCACAACCGCCACTTCCCGACCCGGGCGATCCCGACACACCGCCCTCTCCTGCGCCGCCGCTATCGGGTCTCGACACACGACCGCCGAACGACAGTTGTTTGGCATGGGAGAAACCGGTTGGCAGCCAAGAAGTGCGCGTCGAGCGCTTCACGAACCTCACTTTCCCAGAACCCGTCAACATGGTGCAGGCACCTCATGACGACGAGACTTGGTACGTGGTGTTGCTCGAGGGCGTCGTGCGCAAGTTCGTGGGATCCAGTCCGAGCACGAGCTCCGTGTTCGTCGACCTGCGCAATGTGGTCACGCAAGGATTCGAGGCTGGTTTGCTCGGGATGGCCTTTCATCCGCGTTATCCCGAAGATCCGCGCGTCTTCTTCAAGTACAACGCCGGCGGCAATCCGTGGCTACTGCGAATCAGCTCGATCGAGACGACTGACGGTGGGCAGACCCTCGATCCAGCCACGGAACGCGTCGTGCTGACAATCGAGAAGCCAACCAGCAATCACAACGGTGGACACCTTGCGTTCGGGCCGGATGGCTATCTGTACATCGGCGTCGGTGACGGGGGCGGCGCAGGGGATGAGCATGGCCCCACGGGCAACGGTCAGAGACTGACGACCTTGCTGGGCAAGATACTCCGGCTGGATGTCGATTCAGCGCAGCCCTATGCGATTCCACCCACCAACCCGTTCGCCGGTAACGAACACTGTCCGCCTGCAGGTCGCGACGAGGGCGCCTGTCCGGAGATATATGCATACGGCTTTCGCAATCCTTGGCGCTGGAGCTTCGATCGCGAGGACGGCACATTGTGGCTGGGAGACGTCGGCCAAGCGCGCTGGGAAGAGGTGAACATCGTCAGACCAGGTTTGAACTACGGCTGGCGCTGTCGCGAAGGCACGCACCCCTACGCACCTGACACGCCAGGCTGCTCCACCGCGACATTCGAGGAACCCATCGTGGAATACTCGCATGCTGTCGGCCGCTCGGTCACGGGTGGTTACGTTTATCGTGGGCATCAGCCGACCGCACTGCGGGGACGATACTTGTTCGGCGACTTCGTCTATGGCGAGTTGTTCGCCTGGATGGATACAGAAGCGCCCGCGCCTCGCGAGCCAACTCCACTGCTGACAACCGATCTGAACATCGTATCGTTCGCCGAAGGCAACGACGGCGAGCTGTACATCGTGCACTACGGCGATGAAGGCAGCCTGCATCGCATCGTGTTCGGCAGCGAGCAAGATTCAGGAACGATTCCGACACGGCTCAGCGAAACGGGTTGTGTCGATCCGCAGCTGCCGACTCAGACCGCCGCCGGGCTGATCCCTTATGCGGTCAATGCACCGTTCTGGTCCGACGGCGCCACTAAGGAACGCTGGCTCGCATTGCCGAACGGCTCTCGTATCACGATCGAGCCGGATGGTCATTGGCAATTGCCAATCGGATCGGTCATCGTGAAGAGCTTTCGTCTCGGTGAACGCTTGATCGAGACGCGCCTGCTGATGCGCCATCCCGACGGCAGCTGGGGCGGCTATACCTACGAGTGGGATGCCGCGCAGAGCGATGCCACGCTCATACGCAGCGGCGCACGACGTGCCGTCGGCGAGGGCCAGACCTGGATTTTTCCGAGCGAGGCCGACTGTCTCACCTGTCACACGGCTGCAGCAAGTCGCACGCTCGGTCTGGAGACGGTGCAACTCAACCGCGAGCTGACCTATCCGCAAACGGGACGCACGGCAAATCAGCTCGTCACGCTCGATCACATAGGAATATTCGACACACCGCCGGGCAATGTCGCCACGTTGGCGGCAATGCCCGATCCATTCGATGACGATGCGCCGCTTGAGGCGCGTGCGCGTGCGTACCTGCATACGAACTGCGCCCAGTGTCACCGCCCTGGCGGGCCGACACCGAGCAACATGGACTTGCGGTACAGCACTACGCTGGCCGACACGAATACGTGCGACGTGCCCCCGAGCGCCGGCACACTCGGCATTGAGAACGCCCGCTTGCTCGCGCCGGGCAATCCTGCCGCGTCACTCATCCTGCAGCGCATGAGCCGTCGTGATCAGCATGCGATGCCGCCGCTCGGCTCGAATCAAAGCGATGCACTGGGCGTGGCGCTGATTACGCGGTGGATCGAGGGCGTGGACTGTAGGTTGTAGACTGTAGGCTGTAAGTGTGCTTCAGACCGCTGCCTACAACCCACAGCCTAGCCTACAGCCTAAATGCACATCCATCTCATCGACGGCACCTACGAGCTGTTTCGTCACTTCTACGGACAACGTCGCTTCAACAAGGGAAAAGACAAACCTTTCGGCGCCGTGATCGGCGTTCTGAACAGTGTGCTGGAGATGATCGAATCCGGAGCGACGCACATCGGCGTTGCCACGGATCACGTCATCGAGTCGTTTCGCAACCGACTCTGGCCCGGCTATAAGACCGGCGAAGGCATCGAGCCAGCGCTGCTCGCACAGTTCGAACCGCTCGAGAACGCGCTCGCTGCAATGGGCATCGCCGTATGGCCGATGATCGAGCTGGAAGCAGACGACGCGCTCGCGTCGGCAGCGTACCTGGCCGGACGCGACGGACGCGTGCACAAGGTCAGCATCTGGACCCCGGACAAGGACCTCGCCCAATGCGTACGTGGTGATCGGATCGTGCAAGTCGATCGCAGAACGAAAGTGATTCGAGACGCGATCGGCGTGCGCGAGAGATATGGTGTCGATCCGCTGCTCATCCCGGATTTTCTCGCGCTCGTCGGCGACGCCGCCGACGGTTATCCGGGCATCGCAGGCATCGGCAAGGCCGGTGCTGCACGACTGCTCAACGCACACGGACCGATCGAGCAATTTCCGACGACGGCCTTGAGCGAAGAGAATCGCCAGCTCGCACACCTGTTCAAGCAGCTCGCCACCCTGCGCACCGACGCGCAGCTCTTCGCCGACGTGGAGGAGCTGCGCTGGCAAGGACCGCACGAGACGTTTGCGAGTGTGGCAACGACGCTCGGTGATCGGCGCCTCGTCGAGCGCGCGCACGCCGCATGGCGGCGCGTGAACGGTGCCTGAGACTGAACGTGGCTGCGCAGTGTGCGCTCCAGCAGCGCAGCCCATCAATCCGCGGACGATGCCTCTTCCGCAAGCCTTGGATAGTCGGTCAACAACCTGCGCAAGACTCCGTTCGTCCAGCCGAAACCGTCTTGCAAAGGGTACTCGCCTCCTCCCCCTCCACCAGCCGCGTACACGTTGTACTTCTCGACGAGCTTGCCGGTTTCGCGGAACACGGCAAGGTTCTTCGCGACCCAGCGTTGTGCAATCCGCTCCGCGAGCGCGTGCTCGCCGTAGCGCCGCAGACCTTCGATCGCCAGCCACTGCAGCGGTGCCCACCCGTTTGGCGCGTCCCACTGTTCGCCCGTTTCGACTGTCGTCGTGCTGAGGCCATGTGGCGCGAGCAAGCGCTCGCGCAGCGTGCGTGCAATTGTGCGTGCCTGCGTCTCGTCCGCAACCCGGAAGTACAATGGGTAGACAGTGGCGGCGCTCACTCGCTCGATCCGCCTTCCCTCGCGCCAGTCGTAGTCGACGAAAGCGCCCTCGGCATCGCTCCATAAGTACAGCACGATCGCTCGCCTGCGCGCCTCTGCACGAGCATTCATGTCCTGCTCGCATGCGAGATCCTCGGCGACCCGACAGGCTCGCGCGATGGTGCGCTCGAGGTGGTACAACAAGCTGTTCAAATCGATCGGCACGATATCGACAGTACGGATGGTCGCGAGCGTGCGACCATCGGCGAACCAGCGTGAGCTGAAGTCCCAGCCGCTCTCCGCCGCAGCGCGTAAGTGCCGATAAACTTCCGCGGCTGGCCGTCCCGACGCGCGAGCCGTTGCGACGTCCTCTCGATAAGACTCCTCGCGAGGCGTATCACGATCGTCCCAATATCTGTTCAGAATCTCGCCGCCTGCGAGCTTCACCACGCGACGCGCGGCGCTATTCGGCTCCAGACGCTCCGCTCCCGCCATCCAGAACGCGTACTCGCGCTGCAGCTGCGGCAAGCGTCGCAGATACGTAGCATCGCCCTCGCGCCGTGCCTCCAGATCCACCATCGCAGCGAAAAAAGGTGGTTGCGAACGACTCACGTAGTAGGTGCGGTTACCGTTGGGGATGTGGCCGTACTGATCGATCAGATACGCGAAGTTGTCGATCATGGCAGTCGTGAGATCGTGCCGACCGCTGCACTCCAGGCCCAACATCGTGAAGTAAGAATCCCAGTAGTAGACCTCTGCGAATCGCCCTCCCGGCACGACATATCGTTGCGGTAGCGGCAAACGCGAGGAGTAGAGCGGCAGCGCGCCCGGCGTGCGCGTCAGCACGTCCCAGAGACGATCTATATGTACGCGTACGTCTTGTCCCGGGACGGTCTGATACTCTGTGGGCGCAACTGCAGGCACATCGAAGTGTGCCGTCACGAACGTCCGCAGATCGAAATCGCTCGCTTCGCGCGCCGCTCGATAAGCCTCGAGCACCTGTGCAGGCGTGCCTTTGGGCACGGCGTCCACGAACGTCTTACTGTCGGTGAAGACGCCTTGCATCTGCACCTGAACGAACAGCTCTCCATACAGCTGCGCAGGCGTGAAGATCTGCGCGGCACGATCGTCGGAATAGGCGACGAAACCGGCAGACCAGAAGAAAAGAACGATGCAGAGGACGCGTTGAACGAGTGGCACGGTGGCGCTAGGGCGATCACATGAGTAGAGCACGTGTCTAAGTCATGGCACCCCGGCCGTCAAGCATGCTCTGTACTTGCTGCTGATGGGCTGCTACGTTCGGCGAGGCACGTCACAGCTCTTGCATCGCTCACGCTGACTCGCCCACTTCAACCGTTGCTTGCAGCGCAACGCTTTGCGGGCCAGGTGCGTGATGGACGACTGGGCATGCACGCAACGTCCGCGCACGCACTTGCCATGGATCCAACGAGAGGCGACATTCGAACGCTCAGGCATGCCTTCGGAACGCGAGACGGAAGCAGGCGTTCCCAGCCTTCTCTGACCGCACCGACCGCTCAGAGACGATCCCATCGCTACGACGCCCGACTTCGGTGCAGAAGGGCCTGCAATGTGCGGCGCACACGCTCTTATGCGGGGCGCGAGGACTGGATTCACGCACCGAGGTTGAGGCCGAAACCGATCCGCAGTAAGGTTTTAAGAATGTCGCACGACGCAGTCAATCGGAAGGCGCGTTGGGCTCTGTTCCTCGATGTAGACGGCACGCTTCTCGAGCTCGCCGAAACACCCGAAAGTGTCTACGTGCCTCCAGAGCTCAGGTCCCTGCTGAGCACGACGGCTTCGCGGCTCGAGGGCGCGCTCGCGCTCGTCAGCGGGCGAACGATTGCGGATCTCGACCGCTTGTTCGCACCGCTGCGGCTCTGCGCTTCGGGCGTCCACGGAGCAGAGCGACGTGGACCGGATGGACGCTTGATTCGTGAGCCGCTCGACCTGAGCGGTCTTCACTCTGTTCGCGAAGAGCTCGCGGCGTACGCCCGCTCACATCAGGGCATTCTCCTCGAGGACAAAGGCTACGCGCTCGCAGTGCACTTCCGTCTCGCCCCGCAGCTCGCGGATTCGGTGCACGCGCTCACGAAACGCATCGTCGAGCGGCTCGGTCCGCAGTACGTCCTTCAAGCTGGTAAGTGCGTGTACGAAATCCGCCCAAGTGCCACGACGAAGGGCACAGCGGTGCGCACGTTCATGCAACAAAGCCCGTTCTTGGCGCGCCAACCGATCTACATCGGCGACGATGTCACCGACGAAGATGCGTTCGAAACCGTGAATGCACTCGGCGGGATATCCATACGCGTCGGGGAATCGGCTCCGACGCGTGCCACCTATCGGCTCGCCCGCGTCGCTGACGTGCACAAGTGGCTTCGAGAGCTCTCCGTCGAATCGCTACTCATGCGAGGTCCCTGAATGCGTCACTCATTCGCACAGGAGCATGCATGTTCGTCGATCGCATCTTGATATCCGAAGGGAGCGAACGTCTATGACGTCGCGCCTGGTTTGTGTATCGAATCGAGTGTCGCTGCCGCGCAAAGCGTCAGCGCCGGGAGGGTTGGCAGTAGGGGTCTTGAGCGCACTCAAGCATATGGGTGGAATGTGGTTCGGCTGGGGCGGAGAGCTCTCCGACGAGGATCCCGGCGAGCCAACCATTCAAGTGCGCGATGGTGTGACCTACGCGCTGCTCAACTTGCGGCGTGATCTGTTCGAACGTTACTACAATGGTTTTGCCAATGAGGCGCTATGGCCGCTGTTCCATTACATGCCGACGCGCTTCTGTTATCGCCACGAGGATCACGACGCCTATCAAGAGGTCAACCGCGAGTTCGCTCGCAAGCTCCTACCACTGCTGAAACCCGACGATCTCATCTGGGTCCACGATTATCACCTGATTCCGCTCGCTTCGCGATTGCGTGAGCTCGGCGTACGCACACCGATCGGCTTCTTTCTGCACATCCCGTTCCCATACATCGAAACGTTGCGCGTGTTACCGACATACGTCGAGCTCGTGCGTGACATGATGGCGTACGACCTCGTGGGCTTCCAGGTACAGGGAGACCTCCGTTCCTTTCAAGCATCGGTCGAACGATGCCTACCCGAAGCGCGCATCGAGAACGCCGAGACGATCAGAATTGGTCAGCGCACGGTCGGCACGGGGGTGTTCCCTATCGGCGTGGACGTGGAGGCCATTCAGGCATCGGCGCAGCGTGCGTGGGGTAGCGCCAGCGTTCGCAGAATGGTCGCGAGCCTCGTCGGGCGCAAGCTCATCATTGGCGTGGATCGCCTCGATTACAGCAAAGGGCTCGTCGAGCGTTTCGCCGCGTATGAGCAGTTTCTCGAGGTCTTTCCCGAGAATCGCAACCACGTCACCTACTTGCAGATTGCTCCGTTGTCGCGCAAAGACGTGCAATCCTACGCCGAGATTCGTCACTCGCTCGAGCAGGCTGCAGGTCGAACGAACGGGCGCTTTGCAGATACTGATTGGACGCCGATTCGCTACCTGAACCGCAACTTCCCGCACGAGACGCTCATGGGATTCCTGCGTGCCGCGCACGTCGGGCTCGTCACGCCGCTGCGCGACGGCATGAATCTCGTCGCCAAGGAGTACCTGGCGGCGCAAGACCCCAACGATCCAGGCGTCCTGGTGTTATCGACGATGGCCGGTGCAGCCCACGAGCTGTCGAGCGCGTTGCTGGTCAACCCGTACGATTCGCGTGCCGTGGTGCACGCGATTCAGACTGCGCTCACGATGCCGCTGGAAGAACGACGCGAACGCCACGCGGCGATGCTCGAGACATTGCGTAAGAACGACATTCGGTCCTGGGCGCAGCGCTTCGTTACTCGGTTGCGCGAGACGAGCACGTGGCGCTCGCCGCGGGAGTCCCTTGTCAGCGCTGTTCGCGCCCGACCTTAGCGCGGCTCGATCAATCCCGTGCCTCGATCATGGAAAGGTCGAGGCTCGAATGGCCAGCACGTGGCTGCTCATTCCAGCCTCGACCCAAAGTGCCGTCAGCCGAACTTGAACTTGCCGTTCATCAACGACCAGTGGCCGGGGAACGAGCAGAAGAAGGTGTAGTCGCCGCCCTTCTCCAGCTTGGAGGTCGAGAACTTGATCGTGGTCGTTTCACCTCCACCGATGAGCTCCGTCGCCGCAATGACGCGCGGATCATCCTTAGGCACGTAGTGGTTGGCGGCTCCGGCAGACGCGCCTGCAGTCGCGACAGCTTGAAAATCGGCCGTCTTTGTCAGAACCCAGTTGTGGCCCATCGCCTGCACGGGCAGCTTGCCTGTGTGTTTGAGCGTCAGCTCGACTTCGGTGCAGTCGGCCGCAATTGCGATTTCCTTCTTGTCGAACCGCATCTGGTCGTCACCGGAAATCTCGACACTACAGGTCTTCGCAGATGCAACCGAGCTGAACGCACCGAGTGCACCTGCAAGCAGCATGATGCTCAGAAGTTTGGACTTGATCATCTAACACCTATCTAGCTGGATTAACGATCCCCGACAAGTACGAGGACAATGCCGCTACGAATTGTCGTGGCGAGGCCGGGGCGTTTCAAGAGAACACTCGGCACGTTTGTGCCTCTTACACGTTCTGCAGTGCCGCGTGCGAAGCGGCCTTCCCTCCTCTGGGTCGCGCGACGCCTTTCAATAGCAACCTCTGCACCGGGATGGCGAGCTTGACCTCATCCTCCACCTCACGGTGCAGCCGCACTTGGCGGCATCGCTAACCCGCGGATGCACACTCGTTTGCGAGCAACCATGCCGGCAGCGCATTGAACGCGATCGCCACGAGGCCAATGACGCCCATGGTCGATGCGAGGAAATAGATGAAACGCGCGGATGTGTCGAGCTCAGTACCTTGCAAGCGTCTCGCGCTGATCAGCACGATGACCAAGGTGCCGCTGCCCGCAACAACCGTGAGCACACTGCCCACAAACGCCACAAACGGTATGTTCACGACGCTCGACAGCGCGAATCCTCTTGCGCAAGCAAGCGCTGCAATGACGTATGTCGCGAGGAAATCCGCAGCCCAGAAGAGCAGCCCCGCACAAATGAACAACGTCGTCGGAAGGAAACGACGAGCATCGTCTGCCTCAGCAGTTATCCGCGCAGATTTACACATCACATCATCCGCGGCGCGTGCACGACGAGGCACCCTAGCGCGCTTTGCACGGCGGCGTAATACCACATCAACCGCGTGTTATCGAAGGCGTTCCGGCGCATTGCGCTCGCCCGCCCCGCGATGGCTCGCGCAATCGTATAGCCGCCCATTAATGTCAACAGCACGACGTGCAGCCCCTGCCAAGACAGCAGCGTGTACAGAACGGCTCCATAGGCATGCTGATCGGGACGCACGTCGGTCTGTGCGAGCGCCCTGAAAGCAAGCACGAAAGCGATCCAGGCGAACGCAGTTCCAAGTGCGATCGGGACGATCAGCGGCACGCGCGGCGCGCTACGCCCGAACGCACGATGCGCGAGAAACAGCACCGTAGCACTCACTGTCCAGCTCGCGATGCAGGCAACCGTTGCAGTCACGTCGGGGAAACCGAAAGGTGGCGGCGGCCAAGCAGCGGATACAGTCCAGAAGTAGCAATAGGCGAATACCAGGCAGGAGAAGATCGTGGCATCGACCAGTAACAAGACGACCATCGCCCACCAAGAATGAGAGCGAGATCCTGTCATATGATCTGGCAGCTTGATGCCACCGCCAACATCGTACAGGCGAGCGCTCGGTGCAGGCTCGCTCTGCCACAACCACATGAAGATGCTCACTAACGCGATCACGCCGCCAAGCGCGGACGCGACCAGAGACTTCACCGTAAGAAAGAGAAAGAATGCCGCCGTACCCAGCCCTGCCAACAACGGCAGCCAGCTCGGTCCGGGCAGCCGCAAGACATATTGTGGTCGAGCATCAATCGCGCTCGTGACGAGCGTCTCGCGATCTCCGGTCAACGTGCCGGGCAGGAAGTGTTCCCCTCGCTCCACTTCTTCACGCAGCTGCGGCCGATCCCACAACGGATCACGACTCGTCACGTGCGGGATGCTGCGCACACCGTAGTTGTCGAGCGGCAGCCACTCGAGGGTGCCTGCATCCCATGGATTGCTATCGACCTTCCCTTTCGGACGCAGATGCAAGAGCAGATCGAGGAAGGCGACACCGAAGCCGGCCGCAAGCACGAACGCACCCACGGATGACAGCATGTTCCACTGCTCCCAGCCCAATGTGTCGGAGTACGTCCATACGCGTCGTGGCATACCAGAAAGACCCACAATGTGCATCGGGAAGAACGCGAGATTGAGGCCGATGAACATGAGCGCACAGGCCCACTTGCCCATGCGCTCGGAGAGTGGTTTGCCGCTCACGAACGGCGCCCAGTAGTAGATGGCGGCGAACACCGGAAAGACCATGCCGCCGATCAACACATAGTGCAGATGCGCGACGACGAAATAGCTGTCATGGACCTGCCAATCATAGGGCGCGACAGCCAGCATCACGCCAGTGAGCCCACCGAGAACGAAGGTCCCGAAGAAGCCGAGGACGAACCAGGTCGGCGTTGCCTTTTGGACCTGCCCACGACGTAGTGTCGCAAGCCAGGCGAAAACCTGGATGCCAGTTGGAATTGCGACTGCCATGCTCGCGGCCGAGAAGAAGCTCGTCGTAAGGTGCGGCATGCCGGTTGCAAACATGTGATGCACCCAGAGCGCGAACGAGATGAAGCCAGTTGCCACGAGCGCGAGCACGACCCATTCGTAGCCAACGAGGGGAGTACGCGCCATGGTCGCGACGATCATCGAGACCAAGCCGGCGCCTGGAAGGAAGATGATGTAGACGTCTGGATGTCCGAACAGCCAGAAAAGGTGCTGCCACAGGAGCGGGTCGCCGCCGCGCTCGGCGAGAAAGAACGGCCAGTGAAACGCACGCTCCAGCTCGAGCAGCGCAGTGGCAAGGATGACCGGCGGAAATGCAAAGATGATCATGCCGCCGACCACGAGCATCGCCCATACGTACACGGGCATCTTGTCCAGCGTCATGCCGGGCGCACGCGTGCGCAGGATTCCAACCACGATCTCGATCGCGCCTGCGATCGCCGAGATCTCTATGAAGCCGATGCCGAGCAGCCAGAAATCGGCGCGCAACCCTGGCGAGTGCTCGTAGCTCGTGAGCGGCGGATACATGAACCAGCCGCCATCGGGCGCGACATCGAAGAATATCGTGCCGAAGAACACGATGCCGCCGACGAAGTACGCCCAGAAGGCGTACGCGGACAAGCGTGGGAACGGTAAGTCGCGCGCTCCCAGCATCGCAGGCAAGAGCAGGATCGCGATCGCTTCGATGACTGGCACGGCGAAGAGAAACATCATCACCGAGCCGTGCATGGTGAACAGCTGGTTGTAGAGGTCGTAGTCGACGAGGTCGTTCTCGGGCACGGCAAGCTGCGTTCGCATCAGCAGCGCGAGGATGCCACCGAGCACCAGGAACAGCAGGGCCGCTCCGATGTAGAACAATCCAATGTACGTGTTATTGACCGCAGACAGCAGTCGCCAGCCTTGCGGCGGCTCCCAAGCTTGCTCGAGCCGAGCAAGCTCCTGCGCGGGACGCGGCAAGGCGTTGGGCGGTGCGCTCATTCCAAGCTCCCCAGCCACGCAGCCAAGGCACGGAGCTCGCGTCCGGTGTAGATCTCGCTGTCCGGCATCGCGTTGCCTGGCTTGATGTCCTGCGCGCCGGCGATCCAACCTGCCATCGTCCCGACGTGATTGCGCAGCGTGCCTGCGGCGAGCGAATATCGACTGCCGACATGCGTCAGATCCGGTCCGCTCTTGCCCGTTGCCGGCGTGCCGCGCACGGTGTGACAGTCGGGACATGTCCCCTTGAAAAAAGCTTCGTAACCGGCAAGCAAGAACGCATCGTCCGGGCGCGTGACGGAACGCGCCTGCCGTTGCAACCAAGTCTCGAACTCGCGACGAGGTTGCGACTTCACATAGAGCGCCATCAGCGCGTGCTGCCCGCCGCAGTACTCCGCACACTGCCCGCGATACAAGCCGGGCGTGTTGGCACGCAGGATCAAGCGGTTCGTGCGACCGGGGATCATGTCAACCTTGCCCGCGAGCGACGGCACCCAAAAGCTGTGAATCACGTCCGTCGTCGTCAGCAGTAGCTCTACCGGCTCGCCCACCGGCAAATGGAGCTCGTTCGCGAGCACGGCTGTGCTCGTGTCGCCGCGCACGATCTCGTAGCGAACCTCCCACCACCATTGCTTGCCGATCACATGCACGCGCATCGTGCCTGGCGACGGAGGCGGAATACGCTTCTGCGCATCGATGCCGAAGCAATCGAGCAACAGCTGCAATGCGGTGCCGCTCTCAAGCGCCGCAACCGCGCTGCCGACCGCCAACGTGTAGTTGAGGAGCAGGAACAACGTCAGGAGCGGAAATACGATGCCGCCACCGACGATCCATGCACGTGTGCCGGCAGGCGATGGCTTTGCGAACGTCGCATGCAGCGCCAGCGCCACGACGACGATGAAAATGATGCCGGCGCCGCAGTACAGCACGAGTCCGAGCTCGGACAACAGCTCAGCACCGCTGCCAGGCGCCGCGTGCAGAGCAGATGGCAGCCGCATCTCACTCATTCGAGCGAGTACAGATAAGCGGCGATGTCGCGCGCTTCGCGCTCGCTCATCGCGATCGACGGCATTGCCGTGTCGGGCGCCAACGACGGCGCATCGCGTACGAACCGCACGAGCACCTCCGGCAGATTCGGATAGCGTCCGGCAATGTAGACATTGCGCCGATACGCCGCCAACGAAGGACCTACTCGTCCCCTCGCGCCTGGTATGCCCGGAATCACGTGGCAGACACCGCATTCGAGCCGCACTATCGTCTGTTGTCCGCGCTGTACGTCTCCAGTGATACGATGCGGCACATCGCTGCTCGACTGGCGTGCAGTCAACACCAGCGTCGCTGCGGCGATAAGTGCGCGCAGGCTCATCGCGCTCCCTCATCGAGCAGATAGCGCGCCATCTCCCGTGCGTGCGCTTCGGTGACCTCGAGCCGCGGCATCAACGACCCAGGCTTGACTCGCTCAGGATCACGGATGAATCGAATCAGATTGCGCTCGTCGTTCGGCAGCACCCCCGCGACGAATTTGCGCCGTGACCACTCCAGGAGCGACGGCCCAATGTGGGCTCGCGGCCCTACGACGCCTTCTATGCGGTGACAGCTATGGCAAGCGTACTGACGAAAGATAACTTTGGCGTACTCGCGAGAGCCTTCGAACGGAACGCCTGTCGGCGTCCTGCAGGTGAGGTCTTCTGCACGCGTCGCGAGCCGTCGATACTGCTCCCGAGTCAAGACGGGCAGACGCGTCAAGAACGACACCGTCGCCCAGAGGTCGTCCTCGTCGATGCGCATCTCCCAGGCTGGCATCCCGGTCATGCGCACGCCCTTGCGCGTCACGTAGTACAACCATTCGGGGGGCCACTCGCGCGCAGTCTGCGTGAGATTGCTTGCGATCGGCAGCATGCCGCGTGCTGCCGGAATTGGAGCAACGCCGGGCGCACCGTGACACTGAACGCAGTGGGTGCGAAAACAAGCCACGCCGCGCGCCAGCATGCCGGGTCGATCGAGATCCGGTGCACGCACATGACGCGCGCTCGCGCGCACCGACAATCTCAGGCCAGCATCAAGCACCTGGTGCGTAACCTTGAAATGCTGCGTCGTTGCGGCCGTGCTGTAAGCCCCAGACAAGAGAATGATCGCACCGCTCAGAGCACCGAACGCGACCAGGCCCAAGGCCCCGGCTGCGATCAGCAGCGCTTTGCGTTTGGGCTTGTGCACGAGTTGCGGCATGCAGGTACTCGGCGTGCACCGACGGTGCCGCTGACATCGAGATCCGCCTCGACGCGGACGTGGTCAAGCGCTGTGCTCGCGTCCGCTTGACCCTGCATGAGCGACATCCTGCACGGCACGGAGGGCGGGCGCACCACAATAACGACATCAGCGGACCGAAGGTTTCGCACACTGGCGCGCTACTGGCGCTGCTCGTGGCATATCAGGCTTGCGCGTCCCTTTGCTTTGTCGCTATCTGTAGAGAAGTTCGCTTTCGACGAGCGCAGACGACACAGCCGCATGAAGGAAGTGCGGTTCGCCATACGCGAGGATGCACACATGAAAGAGCCGGGCGTCATCGTGACGGGTGGATGCTTCTGCGGAGCGATCCGCTACCGCGGCACCGTTGCACCTCGCTCCAGTGTGATCTGTCATTGCCAAACCTGTCGCCACGTGACCGGTGCGCTGCTCGTTCCATGGGTAACATTTCCACGCAAGGATTTCTCGTTCGTATCCGGTGCCCCGGCGCGGCTCGAATCCTCATCCGCGGTCGTGCGCACCTTTTGTTCCGCATGTGGCACGGCTCTCACCTATGAAAGCGCGAGATCCGATGACGAGATCGATGTGACGACCTGCACGCTAGATGATCCGAACGCTTTTCCACCGACCCACCATTGCTGGGTCAGCCACGATCTGTCCTGGTTTAATCTGCGCGACGATCTGCCCGCTTATCCTCAAGCGAGTGAAGACGGCACACCACTTTAGGCAGACCCGCGCTCGACCGAGCGACGCGAGCTCCGTGTGCTGAAGCGCATCAAGAACGACTTCATGGCATTGCGAAAGGGCGCGCCCGGCCGCCGTTTCATCGTGCATTATCGACGTCATCGCGACACAGAAAGCCCACGTGAATCCCGCTGGAAAACGGTGGCCTTCATTACCGCCGGCCTCATCCTCATCGCCTTAGGCGCGGTGTTCTCCCTGGTTCCAGGCGTACCAGGCATCGTCTTCAGTATTCCCGGCATCGGCCTGCTCGTCGCGCGGCTCAAGCCCTTTGCCATCTTCCTGGATCGCACCGAGATCGCGGCGCGGAAGATTTGGCGCAGATTGTTCGCGCGATAGGCACCTCACCAGGGAGACCCGATCGAGCGGGCGTCCCAACGGCGCAAGCAGGCAATATCAACTGCAAGGCAACGAGCCCGTCATGTGCACTTAGCGGGTGCGGCGTCGATCTCGTCCTGCTCGCTCACCTGCGCGACGATCACACGAACGCCGGCCTCATGGAACGGCTCGAGCTCCTCCGGCCGCGCGCCATCGTCGGTGACGATCGTGGAAATACGCTCGAGCCCTGCGACGATCATGGCGGACTTGCGTCGCAGCTTGCTGCTGTCTGCCATGACTATGACATGCTCTGCCCGTTTCAGGAGCTGTGTCTGAGCTTGCACGATCAACGGGTCGGCTTCCATGATCCCAAACCGGTTGATGCCATGACAGCCCGTGAACAGCTTGCTGGCCCAGAAGCTACCCACGATGTCGTTCTCGAAGGGGCTCAAGACGACGTTCTGTTCGCGAAAAACCGTGCCGCCCGGCAGCGTCACGCGGTGACGGCTGGTGGCGAGCAGCTTGGCGGCTATGGGAAACGAGCTCGTGAGAATGTCGAGCTCGTCGTTCGGCAGGAACTCGACCAGGGCGTAGGTGGTCGTGCCGCCGCAGATGATGATGCTTTCGCCTGGCTCGATGAGCGCTGCCGCTGCCCGGGCGATCGCGCGTTTCTGCGGCACGTTGATGTCCTGGCTCAGCGCGAAAGCCATGCCGACCGGATGCGGCTGGCTACGGGGCCGAATCGCTTCTGCGCCGCCACGGATGCGCCTGAGCTGACCGCGCTCAGCTAGCGTATTGATGTCGCGTCGAATCGTCGCTTCCGAAGCGCCGAGCAGCTCGAGCAGGTCGGACACCGCGACGATGGAGCGTTCCTCGACCAGTTTCAGAATTAAATTATGTCGTTCTCGTTCGAGCACGGCGCATTCGAATGTTTCGATGTACCGCGGCCCTGCGTACTCTCCCCTCGCCGGTCGGTACCCCCTGTTCCCCAGCTACTCCCAGCGACGGTCCCCCTGGTAGATCCGCTCGCAAGCAACCACGTATTGTGGTGCTCTTGCGCGGGTCGATTGTATATGATCATGCCGTGTGCTACACAGCGAGTTGACCGTGGGCCCATGCGGCAGGGCATGCTCCTTGCGACCGCAACCGGCTGCCCCGTCATCTCTCCGATTCAACGAATGACGTGCGCAACGTTGCGCCCGATACCTTGCTTGCCAGTGACAAGGGACGCTCACGCGCTCCACACGCCGCTGCGGAGCGAGATCGCTTAGGCTCAATGCTTCGACGGCGTGAGCCGAGCGACACGCGAGCATGCATCGGGCGCCGCCTCCTGCTGATCATTGCCTGTTGTCTCACAACCGCCTGCGCGAGCTTGTCCGGACAACGCTTGGCGCCCTCCTCTTATGGATGCATGCGCACCGTCGTAGAGAGCAAGGTGGACACGCAGCTACCGGATAAGCGCAAACACTGCCTCGCCGCTGCGCTCATCGCGCGCTATTGCAGCATCTCGGAAGCGTATCTCGCCGCCTCCGGGAAGGAGCTCGCCGACCTGCTCGGTCCAGGGGACGCGGATTGGGGCGACTGGCAAGCCAGTCGCACCGGCATCCGCTGTGCACGTCACAGCAGCAGCGATACGGAGCTCAGTCTCTGTTGCCAGCAGGCAGACCGCTAATGTCGGACCACTCTGTCTCAGAAGCGGCAAGCATCCCGCCTCCTGCCTAGCAAATTAACCCGAGCGGGACGTCGCTCGCTCGGCTAAGATCGCGTGGGGCAAGCTGACGCTGCGAGGAGCCATGAGAACGATCAAGAACCCCGTCCTGACCGGCTTCAATCCCGACCCGTCGATCGTGCGCGTGGGCGATGATTATTTCATCGCCACGTCGACGTTCGAATGGTATCCCGGCGTACAAATCTCGCATTCAAGAGACCTCATGCATTGGCGCACGGTTGCCAGGCCACTGTCGCGCTACTCGCAGCTTGACTTGCGCGGACGTCCAAATTCCGGCGGCATCTGGGCACCCGCGTTGAGCTATCACGACGGACTGTTCTATCTCATCTACACGGACGTGCGCGGCTGGACCGGCAGCTTCAAGGACGTTCGCAACTTTCTCGTCACGGCGCCGAATATCGAGGGTCCGTGGTCGGAGCCGATCTTTCTCAACAGCTCGGGCTTCGACCCATCGCTGTTCCATGACGACGATGGGCGCAAGTGGCTCGTGAACATGCTTTGGGACCATCGGCCGGAGCACAACAGCTTCGGCGGTATCCTGCTGCAGGAATACGACCCAGTGCAGCAACGCCTCGTCGGCCCGGTCACGAACATTTTCACCGGCTCTGAGCTGGGCCTGGTGGAAGGCCCGCACCTATACAAGATCGATGGCTGGTATTACTTGCTCACGGCCGAGGGGGGCACGTTCACGACACACGCAGCGACGGTCGCGCGCTCGCGCTCGATCACAGGCCCATACGAGATCATGCCGGGCAACCCTCTCATCACGAGCGCGCGTAACCCCGAGTTGCGGCTGCAATCCGCGGGTCACGGCTCATTCGTGCAGCATCGCGATGGCAGCTGGAGCCTCGCTCACCTGTGTCGCAGACCGCTCGCAAATGGCCGCTCGATCCTCGGCCGCGAAACTGCCATGCAAAATATCGTTTGGCGGGACGGCTGGCCGCGTCTTGCGAGCGGAGACGATATTCCCCGCGACGAGTTCGAAGCCCCCGAGCTGCCGCTTCATCCTTGGCCCGAGCAACCTGCGCGTGATGATTTCGACGGCGAGCAGCTGTCGATCGAATGGCAATCATTACGCACCGCGATCGAGGATGCCGCAAGCCTTTCTGCGCGCAAAGGTTACCTACGCTTGTATGGTCGCGAGAGCATCGTGTCGTTGTTTGAACAGAGCTTGATTGCACGACGCCAGAAGAGCTTTCGTATCGAAGCCACGACGTGCATCGAGTTCTCGCCCGAGTCGTTCCAGCAGATGGCCGGGCTGGTGGCGTTCTACAGCACGGACAATTTCTATTACCTCTTTCTGTCGCATCGACCGCATTCGTCGAGGTGTCTCGGTCTCATGCGATGTGAACGAGGGCACATCACCTATCCTGTGGAGAAGGAGTACCCGCTCGATGCGCACGAACGGGTCTATCTCAAGTTAACGATCGACCACGAGCGCATTCGCTTCTTCTACTCGATCGACGGGTCGCGTTGGCATTCCGTCGCATGGGAACAGGATGCGTCCATTCTCTCCGACGAGCATGCCGTGCCCTGCGGCTTCACGGGCAACTTCGTGGGCATGGCGTGCCAGGACCTGACCGGTAGACGTCACCACGCCGACTTCGATTGGTTCGAGTATCGCGAGCTCGACTAGTCGTAGGCCGTAGACTGTAGGCTGCGGATGGCATAGGAACGTCGACCGATGCGCCCGACGGCACGCTGGCGTTCCATCTTATTGATCGCGTGTGCGACCGTCTCGTTCGCAGCAGATTCGAGTTTGGCTGTTCCCATTCGCGGGTCCATCCGTTTCGGCGACGACGAGTTCTCGGTAGAGGTTCGCAGCACCAAACAAACCCTGTCGATCGCCGCACGCGGCTGCAACAATTTCGACATCTCGCTGCCGGCGGACGCGCCGGACAGCGCATTGACGTTGGTGGGCATCGACAACCGAACGCTCGCGACCGTCGCTCCTGGACAGCTCGTCGAGTCGCGCACGTGCGGAGCCGAGCGATATTTCACCGAGCTGCGATTTCCGGCAACAACAGTCACGACTTGGACACCGGTGCCCGATGAATCGCGCAGTGCGCGCAAAGTCACTTACGTGGCATCGTTGAGCGTCGCAGAGATACGCTTCGACCCGCCGGTCGATCTGGCAATCTTCGACGGCACGAGACAACGCCGCCCAGTCAGCGTGCGCAGGGTCGCCAAGATCCAGCGCAGGGGTGGCACACCCATTCGCTTCGGTGCCGATGCGCTCCATTTTCGCGCCGTGAGCGGCACGATCCGCAGGAACGGGGGCTTCACGTCCGACGACGTATTCGATTTGGCGGCAGGCACGCGGCCGCTGGTGCCGCCACCGTTGCATCACGGAACCGAGATCGCGTTCGATGCTTCCGAGGAGAGACCCGCAACACTCAGTCTCTACTCTCTACCACGCAGGCCGCATGTGCTCGCGTTTTTCGCCGACGAAGCTCAGCGGACACCGACTTTCGTCCACAGCTTGCGCGTGAACGGTGTGCAAGCCCTTACGCCCGTGCTCGAAGTGCTGCGCAGTGATTGCATCGCGCTCGAAAGAGGCCCGCTCGACTTTCTGTTCGCCGAGTCCCGATCTGCGACGTGCTCGCTGGTGCTCAGCATCGGCGAGCCGCGCATCGCAGTACAAAACGTTCGTATCGAAAGCACTGACCCAAGCGTGCTACTCGTCGGGCGAACCTTTGCCGGTCCATACGAAGCGGCGATCGCCCACGCGCACGTGCCCGGTGCGGTGCCGCTCGAGATTCCGTTACGCGTCCACCTGACGAACGCGATGCCACCGGGCCGTCACACCGTGAGGCTGCGCGTGACAGGAGATGGCGGGTTGCAGCGCGACGTTCCGCTCACGGTCGAGATCATCGACCCGTTTGGGCGCGCGCGCACCGCAGCACTGGCTACGCTCGGCGCGATCCTCGCTATCTTGCTGCTGCGCCTGCTGCTGCAGTGGCATCAGTCCCGCCGAGCGCTCGCAGCGACACGAGCGCGCTTCGAGTAGCATCGCTGCGACGATTACACGCGCACGCGCGTCCACATCGCAGCCGCGCTCGCGTCCGAGCCGCAGTGGCACGATGTCGAAGCCTTGCTAGCGCTGTTCGAGAATCAAGGATTGCATGACATACTAGGTCGCCAGCACTGGCGAGCGGTCGACCGTCTTGCGCACGCGCGGCGGACGCGCGCGACACGTGAAGCGCTCGACCGGGCTATCGCACCGTTCGACGGCTAGCTGCTGTGTACGCGATCGCGTTACGCTGATACATCAACCCGACCGTCATCGCATCGACGAGAAACCTCATGACCTTGCGTGCTCGTGCATTCGGACGAACCGGCTGGAGCGTGTCAGAAATCGGTTTCGGCGCTTGGGCGCTCGGTGGGGATTGGGGACCCGTCGACGAGGCGCAAGCTCGCGATACGCTTCGCGCAGCACTCGAAGCCGGCGTCACGTTCATCGACACCGCAGATGTCTACGGCGACGGTCGCTCCGAACGCATCATCCGCGATGTGTTGCAAACCTGGGATGGTCCGCGGCCGATCGTCGCCACCAAGGTAGGCCGTCGTCTCTCGCCGCATGTCGCGAGCGGCTATACGCGCCCCAATCTCGAAGCGTTCGTGGATCGCAGCTTGCAGAACTTGGGGGTCGAAAGACTGGATCTCGTTCAACTGCATTGCCCGCCGACGGAGGTCTACTATCGTCCGGAAGTATTCGAGGCGCTCAACGCGCTGGTTGCCGCAGGAAAAGTGCAGCATTACGGCGTCTCGGTCGAAAAGGTTGAGGAAGCGCTCAAGGCCATCGAGTATCCGAACGTCGTCTCGGTTCAGATCATCTACAATATCTTCCGGCAACGCCCGGCAGAGCTGTTCTTTCGCGAGGCAAGAGCGCGCAACGTCGCCGTGATCGTACGTGTGCCGCTGGCAAGCGGGTTATTGACAGGCAAGATGTCCCGCGATACGCGCTTCGCGCAGGACGATCATCGTCACTTCAATCGTCATGGAGAAGCTTTCGATGTGGGCGAGACATTTGCGGGCGTACCGTACGAGGTCGGGCTTGAAGCAGTCGAGGCCATCCGTCCGCTCGTGCCGGGCGGCACCACGATGGCAGCGTTTGCGCTGCGTTGGATTCTGATGGCGGATGCCGTCAGCGTCGTCATCCCAGGTGCAAAATCCCGCGCTCAAGCTCAAGCCAACGTGGCTGCCAGCACGTTACCGCCATTGAGCGACGAGACGATGCAAGCGCTACGCGCCATTTATCAGGAGCGGATCGCGCCCTATGTTCACCATCGCTGGTGAGCGAGGCTAAAGACCGGAACAGGGCTCAAGCTAGCACCTCCCTGTCTCCGTTCCCTTACACTCGAGCGCCAGCAGCTCGCGCTTCGATCCCAATCGGACGACTGCATCTGCCCGTCCCGGCATCTCGGACAGTATGTGGCGCGTCAAGCGCTCGTAATGCGCCACAAAGCGCGCGACTTCTGCGTCGCTCATGATTCTGCAGCCGCTCTTGGCACTCGCACGCAGCTTGTGCTCCTGCTCGAGACGCCACGCGTAGACGACCTCGAACGCCGGCGCATGCAATAGCACGAGCGCGTCCAGGCGCTGAAAGAGCTTGGGATACTCCAGGCGCAACGCCTCGTTGACGTAGGTGCGCCAGATTCCGTGTGGATCGCACTCACGTTCGAGCTCGTTGATGGGCTCTGCGAGCGCTGCATCGTCCTGCGCGAGCGCACCGACGCACCAACCCTCAAACAGCAGCACCTGAACAGGCCCCTGCACCTTGGGCCAATCGCTTGGCGGTTTACGATCATCGCTCGCTTTGTCGAAAACCGGCATCGCCACGTGCTGCGAGCTCGCGAGTGCCTCGATGATGCGTACTCCGAGCGCAATGTCGTGTGTGCCAGGCACACCGCGCGTGGCCAGCAGCGGATGAACCTGCCGAGCCAACGCTTCGCGCTGCGCTCGCGTCAGATACAAGTCGTCGAGCGACAGCACGGCGGCCGACACACCCTGCTCCTGCAGGAGCAGACGCATCGCTCGTGCCATGGTCGACTTGCCGCTTCCCTGGGGCCCGCACAAACCGACGACGAATGGCGCTCGCTCGCGCTGTCTACACACGATCGCGCGCACGAGCGGCGCGTGGACTCGCTCGACCACGAGCCGGTAGTCATCCGGAAGACGTTCGTCGGCAAGAAAACGCTCGATATCCACTGGCTCGTCTCACACTGCCACCACAACCATGCTGCGCTCAGCATAACAGTCGTGCGAGCGCGGCCTGCGCACGGCATTTCGGCCACTCATCTCGCTTGCGGCACGGAAGCCGGCTGCTTGGACATCGAGGGGAAGAGTGATAGCGTAACCAACAGCGCCGCAAAGACCGGCAAGCGAATACTGCCGAGCATACCGACCAGCCAAGTTACGGTGAGAAGTCGGCCCCGGCTCGTGCGCGATATCGGGGGATGGACCACTAGGCAGCTGCGGCAAGACCTGGCCAGGCGCACTCGCACGAGTGCGCCGCACCCCTCCCCTATTCCCCATTCCCTACTCAGGGCTCGCCGGCTCGAAAACGGTTACTCGATCCGCGACAATACGCTGCCCACATCCTGCGGTTTTCCATGAACTTGATAGACACGATCACGTCACCATTCGAGCAATTTCCCTTGGCGCTGACCGCGCTGCAGATCACGTTGCTCTTGCTCGTCGTCTGGCTCTCGGACTTGGTCACCAAGTCGATCCTCGTGCGCGCGATCACGCGGGCGGTTCACGCGACGCCGTCCAAATGGGATGACGCGCTGCTCGGTCCCGGCGTCATCAGGCGGCTCGCGCACGTGGTGCCGGCATTGGTGGTCCACTACGGCATCGCGTTCGTCTCTCATATACCCGCCAATGTCGCGACCGTGGTGCGCGGCGTCGCCAGCGCATATGTGGTGCTGACCATTGCCTTGGCTCTGGGCAACCTGCTCAATGCGATCGGCCGGATCTACGAGCAGAGCGATCCGGAGCGCGCTCGAGCTCGTCCCATCAAGGGTTATCTGCAGCTTGCCAAGATCGTGATCTTCCTGGTGACGACGATCCTGGTTCTTGCAGCGCTCTTCAATCGCGACCCGCTCCTGCTGCTGTCGGGCCTGGGCGCCATGACGGCTGTGCTGATGCTCGTGTTCAAGGACACGCTGCTGTCACTTGTCGCCAGTGTGCAGCTCTCCTCACATGACATGCTGCGCGTCGGCGACTGGATCGAGATGCCACAGTTCAACGCCGATGGTTTCGTGATCGACATCTCCCTGCACACCGTCAAGGTGCAGAACTGGGATGCCACCGTCACCACGATCCCGACGTGGCGCCTGATCGACTCGAGCTTCAAGAACTGGCGCGGAATGTTCGAATCGGGCGGTCGTCGGATCAAACGCGCGATATATATAGATCAAACCTCGATCCGCTTTCTCACGGACGAAGAGCGCGATTCACTGCGACGCTTTGCGCTGATCGACGAGTATCTCGAGCGCAAGCGCAAAGAGATCGCCGCGTACAACGAGAAGCTGATCGCACAGGGACGCGATCCCATCAACACGCGCCGAGTCACGAACATCGGCACGTTCCGCGCTTACGTGCAGGCATATATTGACGCGCATCCCTCTATTCACAAAGGCAAGTTACGCTTGGTACGTCAGCTGCAGCCAGGCCCGACCGGCCTGCCGCTCGAGATCTACTGCTTCACGTCTACGACTGCGTGGGTCGAGTACGAGGCGATCCAGGCCGACATTTTCGATCATCTTTATGCGATTCTGCCGGCCTTCCATCTGCGCGTATTCCAGGAGCCGAGCGGTGCCGACATCGCGCGCGCGTTCGGACCGGATCAAGCGCGACCGGCTCTGCGTGGCGACAGAACGCCAGCAGCACTGCCGCGCGAGCCGGCAACCTCCGAATAGAGCTGGCAATCCCGCACGCGAACACGTATCCGAACAGCGACAAAGGGCGTCGCTCTCGCGCGCAGTTATCCGAGCGAATTCGTCAGCCTGACGCGCCGGCTGGCACTTCTTGTCTTATCGTCGCCGATGGTTCGAACTAACCTAACACGACCTTCGAACCAAGGGGACGAAAGACATGCATACGCGACGTACCTTCTTGACCTCGACGGTGGCCGCGGCAGTGGCAGCCGCGCTCGTCGGCTGCGGACGCTCCGCTGATGACAACGGGCGGACCAGCACACCGAGCACGACTGGCGCTGCGGAGCCGGCCGCAACCGACAAGCGCCGCATCGGGCGCTCAGACATCGCGATCAGCCCGCTTGTGCTCGGCGGCAACGTCTTCGGCTGGACCGCCGATCGTGAGCGCTCCTTCGAAATCCTGGACCGCTTCGTCGAAGCGGGATTCGAGACCATCGACACGGCCGATGTGTATTCCCGCTGGGTACCAGGCAATCGCGGTGGCGAGTCCGAAACCATCATCGGCGAGTGGATGCGTAGTCGCGGCAACCGCGATCGCATCATCCTGATCACGAAGGGCGGCGGCGAGATGGAGGATTACAAGGGCTTGTCCGCCGCCACCTTGCAACGCGCCGTCGATGCTTCGTTGCAGCGGTTGCAGACGGACTACATAGACATTTATTTCTCCCACTTCCCTGACCCGCAGACGCCACACGAGGAGACACTCGCCGCCTATCAGAAACTCATCGAGGCGGGCAAGATCCGCATCATCGGCGCATCCAACTTCACTGCCGATCAAGTGCGTCAAGCGCTCGATGTCGCTGCCACGAACGGGCTGCCGCGTTACGAGATTCTGCAGCCACGCTACAACCTATACGATCGCGGCGACTTCGAGGGACCATTACGCGATCTGGCGATCGCCGAGGAGCTCGGCGTCATCACCTACTCCAGCCTCGCGAGCGGCTTCCTCACGGGCAAGTACCGGAGTGAGGCAGATCTGAGCCAAAGCCAACGCGGCGGCAGCGTCGCGCGCTACTTGAACGAACGCGGCATGCGCATTCTGGATGCGCTTGACGACGTTGCGCGCCGGCACAACGCTGCACCGGCGGACGTCGCCTTGGCCTGGATCATCGTCCGCGAAGGCGTGACCGCGCCCATCGCGAGCGCCACCAGCGTCGAGCAGCTGGACACGCTTGTTCGCGCTCCGGCGCTCGCCAAGGCCCTGACGAAGGAAGATCTCGAGCAGCTCGATCAAGCCAGCGCGGTCTGAGGAGGGCCGACAGGACGGCGCGTGTGAGCGCGCGCCGTCCTGACTCAGGCGCCGCGCCTCGTGGCTCTCTTTCGCGTCTGACGGTCACGGCGATCGAGCGGCAACGTCCGGCGCACAGGCCCGGTCGATCGTGACCGCAGCTCGGTGCCACAACGTAATGCAGCGAATGTTACATAAGTCTCCGCGCAACATTGTCGCTGCCGAGCCTCTGCACGCGCTTACGCGTAGGACGTGATTCACAACACGGCTTGCGGGCGCAGAGAAGCAGATGCTTCGCGCACCACGGAACGCGCCAAGGAAGCCATATGCCCCAGTCAACTTCCGCCAGCCATGCGGCGAGCGATCGCACGCAGCCTCTGAAGCGTGTGCATGAGCCCGGCGATCACCCCCACACAGACGACATGGACGCCGACGACGGCACCCAGGACACGGTTTATCTGGCTTTCGAGACGAGCGCAGTGCCCTTGGCTCCTAACCCGCAGGCAGGGGGTGACACCGCCGCCGTTGCGACGCAGGATGACCTGGCCCAGCTCATGCAAGCACAGGCGCTCGAGCTCGCCGCTACACGTGCGGAGCTGGCGCGACACGAGCGCGAACGCAATGAGCTGCAGCGCATGCTGAGCCTGCGTGAGCGATGGCTCGACGAGCTGCGACGAGAGCTCGAGGCCGCACAGGAAGCGCAGCGGCTGCTCGCCGCGCAGCTAGCCGACGCACGTGAAAAGGCCGCAGCGCTCGAGGCGCGCGTGCGCCAACAGGCAGAGCAGATCACTGTGTTGGAGGCACAGGCTGCCGAGCGCATGAGCGCGACCGCATTCGCGCACGGGTCGAGCCGCGGCTACCCGGCTCGATCCTCCGAGCCGCTGAAGATCGCCAATCCATCTCGACTGGAGCCGCTCGACGATGACGGCCCGCCCATCTCGTTGAACCGCAGGGTGATGACGATCGGACGAACACGCGACAACGACATCTGCATCGCGTCGGTGCTCGTCAGTCGCGACCATGCGCGCCTGCTCGTGAGCGAAGAAGGCGTCGTGCTGTACGACATCGGCAGCATCAACGGCTCGTTCGTCAACGACGAGCCAGTCAAGCGCCATGCTCTGCGGGACGGGGACATCGTCCGGTTTGCCGATCGCAAGTACCGATTCTCTGCATGAGAGCGGTTGCACGATCGAGGCAGCGCCTACCTCACTCGAGAAGCGTCCCCAGAAGCGCAGCGATGTGCCTCGCACCGGCAGGAGATCGCTCCCTCGATGGCACGACTCTGAGCGGACTTCCGCACGGACGAGCTTTGCCGTAACGTCGCGACTTCATTTGACTGGAAGACGCGATGTCATTGGTTTTCGTTCTGGCACTTCTTGGCCTGCTGGTCGCCGGCGCACGCGGCGTGCTGCTCGGCGCTCTGATCGGTGTCGTGCTGACATGGTTGCAGCGAGGCGCACTGCTGAAGCGCCTCGCGACGGTTCGAGCGCAGTTTCTCGAATCGACCTTCGCGGTCATGGGCGCGCTGTGCAAGGCCGACGGCGTCGTCACGCGCGATGAGATTGCGACAGCCGAGGCGCTGTTCCGACGATTACAACTGTCGAGCGAACAGCGTGAGCAGGCCAAGGCGGCTTTCAGACGCGGCAAGGCACCGGATTTCGATCTCGAGGGAGAAATCCGCAGGTTTGTAACCGTCTGCCGCGGGCAGCGGCTGCTCAAGATCATGTTCCTGCAGATCCAACTGTCCGCGATCGCAGGCGACGGTAACGTTCATCCCGCCGAGCACGAGATGCTGGTGCGCATCGCACGATTGCTCGGCTTGAGCGAGGTCGACGTCGCGCAGCTCGAGGCTCTGCTGCGCGCCGCGAGCGCCACGTCGGCCGGTCAGCGTGCGCGAGCGCGTTCGTCGCTCGATGATGCGTACGCTGCGCTGGGCCTCACACCTTCCGCGACGGACGCCGAGATCAAGCGTGCCTATCGCCGGCTCATGAGCCAAAACCACCCAGACAAGTTAGCCGGCAAGGGGCTACCCGAAAGCATGCGCCAGCTGGCCGAAGAGCGGGCGCGAGAGATCAACGCCGCCTACGAGATGATCAAGGAAGCGCGGGGCTTCACGTAGCGGCGGGTCCGGGTAACTGGGCGCTGGACTGCTGAGCAGAAACCGCGCAAAGCGCACGCCAGCTGCGTCCCAGCGCCACAAGACCCTCGTGGGCGCACCGACAGGTGTACACTTCTCATAGCTGTCGAAGGGGTGTGCGCACCATGGCTCGAGCGACTTCTTGGCCCCGTTTGCGAGCGACGAAACGCGAACGCCTCGCGCAGCCTCGCAAACGACATCTCACGCTTGCAGCAAGCATCTTCATAGCGAGCTGCCGCGGCACGGTCACGACCGACTTCACGGTCGACGCGCCCGCGGATGTGACTCTGCAGCAGGTGGTGGTACCGCTCGTCGCTGTCGAGTTCCTCCGGAACGACGGCAACATCGAAGTGTTCGAGCTCGACGATGCTCGCATCGACCTGCTCACTTTCGTGGGTGCCGTACCGGTCCGACTCCTAACGAACGAGAGACTTCGCGAGGGCACGTACACAGGCGTACGACTGTTGTTCGATGAGGCCGACACAGACGGCGCTTACGTCATCGACGGGCTCGGAGCACAGCGTGCGCTCACGATTACGAACGGCGAACACGCCCCGTTCAGCTATACCGTTAGAGACGACCGACGGAGCAACGAGGAGCTGACGCTTACGCTCGACCTGCGATTGTCCTTGAGCCGCAACGAGCGCAACGAGTATGCGTTGCAGCCTGCGCTGCGCTCAGTTCGCACCGAGGAAGCCGGCGATCTGCAGGGGCTCGTCTCTGCACCTTGCATCGACGACGCCACGGCAGTGGGCCGCGCTGCCGTCTACGTGTTCGAGGGTGCCGACGTCGTGCCGGACGATCGCGACGGACAAGGCATCGAGCCCTATGCGACGGCACCCGTCGCGCTCGATGCGGCCGGCATCGCTTACACCGTGCGTTTTCTTCCAGCGGGAACGTACACCATCGCGCTTGCGTGCAACGGATTCGAAGAGGATCCGCTCACGGACGACGATCTCGACTTTCGCTTCACGGCGACAGTTGAGATTCGGGCAGGCGAGATGACTCGTCGCGACATCGAAAGCTGACGTGCAACACCGAGCACGCTGCCCGAGGGGCGACGCTTGAGGCCGAAAAGGCCGAGCTGCCGTCTACCTGTCGTTCGCGGCAGGCGACGTGTCGATGCAGCCTGAGTCGGCGCAATCCTTGCCGGTTAGCGCTCTCGGCTCCAGAAAGCCATGACGGCGGAAGATCTCACGTGCTTTGGCCTGCGATAGATACTCGAGAAATGCCCTCGCCGCCGGCGAGGCAGGGCTGACGGCTGCTGCGGGATAGACGATCGGCGCGTGAGAGTGCTCGGGAAACCGATCGACCACACGTACACGCTTCTCGATGCTGGCATCCGTCTCGTACACGATACCGACCGGCGCTTCGCCTCGCATGACGTAGGTCAGCGCAGTGCGTACGTTCTCTGCGTAGACCAGCCGACGCTTCACCTGCTCCCACACGCCGAGCGCCATCAAAGCCTCGCGCGCATAACGCCCTGCTGGCACGATGTCCGGATCGCCGATCGCAAGCCGGCCGCGCCCGAGGTGCTCTGCAAGGGGGAAGCCAGGTGCGACCTGCAACTCGAGTGTACTGTTCCGCGGCGCAATGAGCACGAGCCGGTTCCCGACGAGATCGAAGCGCGTCGAAGGATCGATCAGCGCGCGCTCTTGCAAGTAATCCATCCAAGCGGCATCGGCGGAAATGAAGACTTCGGCGCGGGCGCCCAGCTCGATCTGTCTCGCAAGCGTCGAGCTCGCTGCAAAGGAAAATCGCACAACGCGTTCGCTTTGCGCGGCATACGCGCGCCCGATTTCCTCGAGTACATCGCTGAGCGATGCCGCCGCGAACACCAACACGGCGCGATCTGCGGGTCGATCCGCTTGCGCCCGAGCTGCTGGTGCGAGCAGACAGCAAAGGCATAACGCAGCGTACAGTGCGCGCTGAATCAATGTTCCTGCGCGCCCGGGCATGTTATGACGCCGAGACCAAGCGTCTCGATGCGAGCTTCTTTGCGAGGTCGTTCCACGCAGCTCAAGGGCTGGTCTTGCAAGTGATCGAAAGGCCTGCACGGCTCTTTGTGTCGATACGAGTCTCGCCGTTGGGAACCGTTTTCAAATGTGCCAGGAACTCGCGGATACCTTTGCTTCTCATGCTGACGTTGTGAGCCGTGAAGCAGCCTCCGACCGGCATTCGCGGCCACACGGCCTCGAAATAGCGCGTGTACCATTCTTTGTCCGCGTCGGAGAAGACGAAGTCGTACGGCTCGGACAGCGTCGGTACGAGCTCGTGCGCATCGGCGAGGCGCGCGTCAATGTAGGCGCTCAAGCCCGCCTCTTCGAAATTGCGCAGTGCGGTGCGGTGCCGTTCAGGGTCGATCTCGATAGTCGTCACCTTTCCGCCCGTCGTGCTCATACCCCACGCGATCCAGATCGTTGAATGGCCGGTCGATGTGCCGATCTCGAGCGCATTCTTGAATCCCTTCTCGACGATCAGGTCTCGCAACGTCCGCCCATCGACCTCGGGCACGTTCAGATCCCGCCAGGTGCCGCGACGACTATCGAGAAACGCCTGCACCCGGCGGTCCAGCTCGCTGAGTGTCTCCTGTGCCGCAACCGGGCTCGACCCGAGCGCTGCGGTGAACAAGAGAAGCCACAGGCACCGGCAATAGTAGCGACTCCGGCTCACATCACGCGAATGGCGCATCGCCTCACCTCTCGACGACGGACCAGGCCGTTCTATTCGAGCACGACTGCCGTCCCGCTGACGGACACCATCAGCATGCCGTTCTCTTTGCCCAGCACTTCATAGTCTATGTCCACTCCGACAACGGCGTTACCGCCGAGCGCCGTCGCGCGAGCAGCGAGCTCGTCGAAGGCCAGCTCGCGCGCACCTTGCAGCTCGCGCTCGTAGGTGCTGGAACGGCCGCCGACGATGTCGCGCAAACCCGCCAGCAAATCCTTGAACAAGTTCGCACCCAGCACCGCCTCGCCCGCGACGACGCCGCAGTACCTCGTGATCCGCCGCCCTTCGACGGTGTGCGTGGTCGTGATCAGCATTGCGATCTCCTGGAGCTCGTTGGCCAATGGTCAGGCAGATCGTAACGCGAGCATCCTCGATGCTGGGGAGTAGCAGAAGCGCGCCCCCTCCGGCATCTCGGTATTCCAGTAGACGCACGAGGACGTCTGCGTCGTTCCTAGACAGCACGCGGCACTCTGACAAACAGACACAGCGCGACGGCGTCCGTCACGACTCGACGAGGCCGAGACCAATGATGCCGGCGACGATCAGCCCTAGACACAGCAACCTGGCGAATGCGGCAGATTCACCGAACAGAGCAATCCCTAGGATGACCGTGCCGACCGCGCCGATCCCCGTCCAAACTGCATACGCCGTTCCGACCGGAAGCTCGCGCATTGCAATGCCCAGCAACGCGAGGCTGACAATCATGGACAGAACTGTCCAAAGTGTCGGCATGAGCCGGGTGAATCCGTCGGTGAACTTCAAACCGACCGCCCAGCCCATCTCGAACAAGCCCGCCAGAAAAAGAATAAGCCACGACATTAGAAATTCTCGTTGAAGATCATCCTCGAAGTGCAAGCGAACAGCCCCCGGACGGGGCGAGACATCTCTGCGGCAGTTGTAGCGGTATGTTACACCGTAGGTTGCATCCGATACCGTGTAGGCTGCCGCGAGTGATCGCCTCCTTGCGATCGGCACCTAAGCTCGCCGTTCCGCCACCCACCGCCCCGCTCTGCGACAACCTCGCAAGCACATGGTGTCGGCCGCGCAGTGCCTCCGAAAGACCTCGGGGGATGACTTTGACCGAACACGTCAACCGCGTTCTGTCTTGCGCTGCTCGGCACTGGTTAATAGTGCTGCGTCAAAGAGGAACACCGCCAAATGCGCCTCATCGCGCGATGTCTGCAGCGTGCAGGTGCTCGCACTTGGAACATCGTGCCTTCAACGATCTGGGCTCGCCGCGGGTTTGATCGAGCAACGTCGCGGCATCACAGCTAGCGTGATGATCCTGCATGGATCGTCGCGTCGACACACCCGATGAGTCGCAGTAAGTGCTCGAAGCTTTGCCGATCGCCATGTAGATGCGACAATGCGCGTCACAAACCGATGCCGTTCCAACAACTCCAATAAGATCGCCTCGGGGTAGTTATGCCAGTTCGAATCTCCGCAGCACTCAAGCACGCCTTCGTCTACAGCCTCTTCGCTGCGTTGTTCACATGGCCCACCCACGCCGACCCCGTTCCCGGGACACCCACCGATTCCGATTCTAGGACACCCACCGATTCCGTCCCCACGACAGCCTCCCCTTCCGAGACACCCACCGAAACCGGGACATCCATCGATTCGGGGACAGCCACCATTGAGTCCCCACTCCGTGCTCTTTGGGCGCGGGGTTCGGAACGATTCCAGCGTCGATGGCTTGTTGCGGGCCCGGTGGACGCCACCACGGCCGCAACGATCGATATGGCTTCGCTTCGGCCTGTCCCCGGGCAGCCGCTGCACGCCCAGACGCCCGACATACGCTGGTCTCCGCACACCTCGTGGGGCGACGTTGTGGATCTGACCCCGATCGTTGCTGCAGTTTCCAATGGCGCGAAACGAGACCGTGAGCAAGTCTTATTCGCCGCTGCTTCGCTTCCATCCCGTCAGACAACTGCAATGGAGCTCGCCGTCGGAAGTGAACGGCCCTATGACCTATGGGTGAACGGCGAGTTGAAACACGAACTGACGAACCCTGAGGTATTCACTCCGGATCGTCACCGCATCCCCGTGACGCTTCGACAAGGCGACAACTCGGTCTTGTTACGTTTTCACATTTCCTCCGGTGGCACGTCGCGCTTCAGCCTGCGCGCGGTGCCGCGCGGTGCCGCGTTGAAAAGAGTCGATGAGATCGCGCCTTCGATCCTGGCTGCGGACAGCAACAGCCTCGCTGTGCAAACACATTTCGCGGAAGAACCGAACACGGCGCCGGTCAGCGTTGCGGTGATCCGCGCTGGAGGTACTGTTCTTGCCCAACAACGTACAGAGCGAGGCAGTGTTGTTCGCTTCGATGTATCGCGATGGCCCGATGGCGCCTACGAAATTCGTCTATCGACATCGGACGCGTGGGGGCAGCCGGTCATTCGCCACCTACCTTGGTACAAGGGCGATGCGATCGCCGGCGTGCGCGAACTGATGGACGCGGCTCAAGCTGCCCCTCGCAATGCCTACGGAGACACGATTCGAATGCTTGCTGCCATGGTGCAAGACCGTCTGGGCGGCTCGCTCGAGCACGTGCTCCCGGACGCCTGGCGACTCGTGCACTCGCCCTTGATGGAATTCGAGGAGCTGCGACTCGAAGCGGAGGGTCAGCAAGCCCGGGTGCGTCCAGGCGGCTTCGTTCGCATCTTCTACACAGACGAGACAGATGGCTCGACGCAATTCTGCCGGGCACACCTACCAAGCGACTACTCGAGCGCCCAACGCTGGCCGCTGATCGCCTCCCTGCACGGCTACAACGGCGCAAACCCAGAATATATCGGCTGGTGGAGCGTGGACGAACGTCACCATCGCGTCGCTGACGCGAGGCCGGTGATCGTGCTCCAGCCGCACGGGCGCGGCAACGCCCAGTACATCGGAATTGGGGAACGCGATGTCTTGCGATGCATCGCCGAAGCGAAACGCATGTTCTCGGTCGATGACGATCGCGTGTACCTAACGGGTGAGTCGATGGGTGGCCATGGTACGTGGTGGATCGCCTCCCGCCACCCGGATCTGTTTGCCGCTGCCGCGCCTGTCTTCGGTGGATGGGATTTTCGTGTCACAAATGTGTCGGGACCTTCAATGACGAGTGCTCCGAGAACGCCATTAGAGGCATTCTCGCTCGAGCGCTCGAGCTCTTTCGCTCAAGCGGAGAATCTGCTGCACGTTCCGCTGCTGGTCATTCATGGAGACGCCGATGCAACGGTTAGCGTCGAAAATTCGCGGCACGCTGTAAAGCTACTGCAGCGCTGGGGCTACGACGTCAAGTATCACGAGATGCCTGGATGGGATCACGAGGATCTTGGTCAAGACATCGCGATCACCGACTGGCTACTTCGCCACAAGCGTGTTTCGCTGCCGAGGACGGTGCGGCTGCGGTCCCCGGACTTGGAGGGTGCGTCGGCTTACTGGTTCAGTGTGCGGACATTCGAGAATCCCGCGGAGATCATTCGTGTAGATGCCGAGGTGTTACAGCCGGGCGTCGTGAGAGTTGATACCTCCAATGTTGCCTCCTTCGCGCTGGAGCTGCCCGCTGCGTTTCGCGCGTCAAACGGCACCTTAAAGGTCATCTGGAATGGCGAAGAACACAAGTTCGCCGCCGGACATGGGACGGTCGAGCTCAGCACCGCGCCGCGGTCGCGACTGTACAAGCGCGCCGGGATGGAAGGCCCGCTCTCAGCGGTCATCAATACACCGTTTGCACTCGTGGTCGGCACGATTTCGCCCGATGCGCGCATGCGCGAGATCATTCAAGCTCAGGCCGAGCGATTCATACAATCGTGGAAGAGCTGGCAGCATCAGCCGATTCGTGTCTTCAAGGACACCCAAGTCTCCCGCGCGGAGCAACAGTCCTACTCGCTAATTTTGCTGGGCGGCGCAAGAGAGAACGCCGTGACGAAGCGGCTGGCAGGCAAGCTTCCCTTCAGCGCCTCCGAAACGGTGATAACCGTCGATGACCGACCGTTCCCGGTGCGGGACGCGGTCCTGCAGGCGATTTATCCGAGCCCGGTGGTCGATAACCGCTACGTGTACGTTGTCATGCCTACTTCGGCGGACGGTATGTATTTCTGGCAACCACAAATCGTGGACTTCCAAATCGGCCGTCCACTTAGCACATTCGACTGGTTGATCCAAGACGGCCGCCGTCCACCACCTGGCACGACCGATCCGCATGCCGCCCATGTGGCCTATGGGGTATTCGATGCGTCTTGGCGGCGCAACGACCGTTGGACTGTGACACGCAACGAGGAAGAAGTCGCGCGCTGGACACTGCGCAAAGCGCCTTCGAAAGACTTCCGACCATCACCAGCCGCGCTCGAGGCAGTTGCCGGCCGATACGAGCTCTTCCCAGGCTTCGTTATCACGTTCCGAGTCGAGGACGACAAGCTCGTGGTTGATATTCCTGATCAACCGTCGATAGTAACGGTCGCTGAGAGCGAAGCCCTCTTCGTCGACCCTGTTTCTGGTCGCGTGGTCGAATTTCTCCGTGACGACAATGGTGTGGTTAGCGCTGCATCTATCGATGGTGCGGGTGGAACGATCCTCATGGCGCGACGCGTACCATAAGCCATTATGGCCTGGGATGGCCTGGGAGGACACCCATCTACTTTGTTGGCCTGGGAGGACACCCATCTACTTTGTTGATGTTGGCCTGGGAGGACACCCATCTACTTTGTTGACGAGCGAATGACCGGACACCCAAGTACTTTCAGATGGACAACTCTCGCGATGAATGTTCCTAGCGTCGCGACCGCTGCACGCCAGCGACGGGTCAAGGCCCCATCGACTCGCTGCGCAGAAAGCAGGCGTTAGGCTCCGTCCGCTATCGTCCAGATGATGAGTACCAAGGGAATCATGCTCGTCGCGAAAAGGCGTTCTGCGTGTAGGGAAGTGAGAATGGAAAACACCATGCGCTGCTGGGAAACCGCAACGCTCTAAGCACGCCTCATGCCATAGTAAACAGGCGTGCCGTTTGATACATACCTCTTATCCAGCTCTGCCCCAGAGCCTTGGCGTGGAGCCGCATACGTTCAAGTCTGCCTACTGCGCGGCCGAATACACAGCTGCGCGTGCGCATCGCTGTTCGCCAGCCTTTCGCGTCTATGTGCAAGCGCAACAGAATCGGCGGTAGTGCTCTATCGATCGATCCTCTCTTGTCATGTCGTCGGGCACGTCCTGTCCAATCTATCAACCGAATGTAGTCCACTCGCCTAAACGGAATGGCTGTAGAGCTACTCCTGCGTTCGTCCTGGAACGGCATCAACTTCACGGGCCTATCGGGCGAGCTTCGACGGCCAAGACGTATGCAGCGAATCCGCTCGTAGATCGAAGTAAATTCCGATTCTTCTGGGGTTTTAGCAATGCCGGCGCGCACTGGATTGAGGTCGACATACGCCATCGCCGTCAGAAGACCCGCTTCATCAAGCAAGGCTTGTGACTTGAAGCGTCCTTCCCAGAATCGACCAGTGCAATCGTCCTCAGCGTTGGCCCGTCGAGCAAGGTATTCGTTGAGGCAACGCATGAACCAACTCACATCGTACAGTCGTTGGCGTCGTTGCTCCACGAACTCGCGTGCCAAAGACCGCTCGGCCTCGCTAGCCGTCCCAGACATTGAGCGTTCCACGATCTCTGGGATTGAGAATAACTCACGCCAACGCTCGATAACTTCCTTCTCCGACCATGCGTGAGCTCGTGCTCGATCTACATGCAGAACAAGATGATAGTGATCGCTCATCACAGCATACGCGCACACGTCGATCGCAAAGACGGACGTCAGCTGCTGCAATCTATCAAGCACCCATGCCTTCCGATGCGAGTAGTCGCGGCCAGCATATTCGTCTACGCCCCACAACCAGGCGCGCCGAACGCACCGTGAGATGACGTGATAATAGGGCGTATCTTCAAGCGAAATGAGGGTCTTACGTGGGTATGTCATGCTGCACCTTGCTGATCCCTGGTACCAAGCATGACCAATCACTTACGATTCGGAAGATGTAATTTCTTGGCAAGTTCTGAAGAAATCGACCACTGCTGCGCCGATGTCCGCTTCCGTCGTATCGATGGGTGTCCGTGACACGTCCGGGAGACGGCGAACGCTGCAGTCGTCGGCTCCAGAGGCAAGACTGATGGGTGTCCATAAGCGCAAGACTAAGTGGGTGTCCGCGCAATAGGCGCGCATTAGGCGCGATTCCTAGACATTCCGAACTCCGTATTGGGGGATATTTGTGATGAAACCTCGCGTGCTGATGATACTAATGACGAGCCTTGTCCTTTCAGACATCGCCGGCGTAGCTGCCGAAGATGACTCTTCCGTGGCCGCCTTGCCGGATCTTTCGCTCAAGAAGGCATACCAGGACGCCTTTCTGATCGGCACCGCAGTCAATCACGCAATCGTCACTGGTGAGGACGCACGCGCGCAGGCGCTCGTACCGATCCACTTCAACAGCATCACCGCAGAAAACGTCCTCAAAGCCGAGGCGGTCAATCCGGAGCCAGGTGTCTACAACTTCGGGCCCGCCGACGCGTTTGTCGAGTTCGGCGAAAAACACAACATGTTCATCATCGGCCACACCCTCGTCTGGCACAACCAAACCCCCGAGTGGTTCTTTCTCGACGAGGACGGTAAGCCCAACACGCGCGAAGCACAGATCGAGCGCATGCGCCATCACATCGAGGTGGTCGCCGGGCGTTACAAGGGCCGTATCCACGCCTGGGACGTCGTCAACGAGGTCATCGGCGAAGACGGCCAATATCGCGCGACGAAGTGGGTGTCCGCGATCGGTGACGGCAACGAGCTCGTCCGCCTCGCATTCCAGTTTGCGCATCAGTACGCGCCGGATGCGGAGCTCTATTACAACGACTTCAACGCCTGGCGCCCGGAGAAGCGCGATGGCATCGTCCGGATGGTCAAGATGCTCCAGGATGCCGGTGTTCGCATCGACGGCATCGGCATTCAGGGCCATTGGGGGCTCAACTACCCGAGCGCCGCAGACATCGAAGCCGCAATCGACGCCTATGCTGCTCTGGGCGTGAAGGTGATGATCACGGAGCTCGACATCGATGTGCTACCGCTCACGAAGGAGGGCCAGATCATCGGTACTGGCATGATGCATCCGCAGTTTCAATTGCCCGAGTTCAAACACTTTCTCGATCCGTACCAGAACGGTCTGCCGGCGGATGTCGAGCGACAGCTCGCCGCTCGCTACGCGGAGCTCTTCCGGATCTTCTACAACCGGCGCCACGCTATCCATCGCGTCACGCTTTGGGGTGTGCACGATGCGATGAGCTGGAAGAACGACTATCCAATCCCGAATCGCACGAACTATCCGCTGCTGTTCGACCGCGCATACCAAGCCAAGCCGGCCTTTCACGCGGTCCTCAAGATACCGAGCGAGGTGTCTCGCGATGAGAGCACGTAGCGTGCACCCGCGGTTTACGAGGAGCGTCGAGTGTCATTCATCGCACTGCAAAGGTTCGTTGCAGCGCACGACCGCATAAGAACGTGAACGTTTACGGGCACCCGATAATCACCATCGGCACGGCCAAGCTGACAAGGCACACATGTCGTCGTTGTGTTCCTTCTGAGCGTCGCGCCAGACAACGCTCCCGCGCATGGGTCATTCTCTCGCCGCCACGCATTCTCTTTCGCACGTACAAGAGCACCTATTGCGCCGCAGCAGAGATCGCTGCTTAACTGAGCCGAGCGAGTGGAGTATCTTGACGCATCAACGATCCACCAGAAGCGCGGAGGTCAGAGCAACGATGCGATCCGTCATTGCTGCCCTGTGCGGATTGATGCTGGCTTTCCTTGTGAGCGGCTCATCGACGAGCGCAGCAGAGCAGGCGCGGATGAGAGTCTTGGACGGACAGGACATTCGCGGCAAGGTCTTACGTCGACTGGGTCTGCCCAACCGAGACTATTGCGACCAGGAATGTCTACATGAAGAGCGCTGTGTTGCGACGCGATGGGGGTTCATAGAAGGCTCTACACCCGGACAATGCCAGCTCCTGACAGGCCAGCTCGTCTACAGCACGCCGCGCGAGCTCAAGACATACGACGGGGAACGCATCATCGTCGTCGTAAGCCTGAAAGAGTGACCTGTACGCAAACGGCGTCGGGTCCGTTCATGCGAGTCGACGTCGACGCTGACTCTGCGCGCTGAGCACCTCAGAACAGGTGCTCCTCGAGCAACAGAGTCACAAAGCGGATCCCCGCTCCGCCGCCTTCTTTCATCCTCTGGAGCGGCGCCTGTCCGTTCAACCTCGGATGCGCGGACGTTATCCACTTTCTCCTCAAATGCGGATGTTCTGGGTAGAGCATCGAGAGATATCGATAGATGCGCAGCAGCGAACGTCCTCGCTCGACAAGCTGCATCGAGCTCGCCAGCGCTCCAGCGGCCCGCATCGACGTCAGTACGTCCAGGTCGTGCGCGTCCAAGCCGAGCAATAGCGCCTGATCGCGCTCGGACAGCTCCCATTCGTCGAACAGCTTGAAGAGCGCCTTGGCCAACAAGCGTCGATCTTGCTCCGCGCTCCCAGTCACACCGCTGCTCATCTCGAGCTCCTGGATCTCTAACCCAAAGAACTGCCAGCGCCACCTCACATCCTAACCCCATCCGAGCCCGCCACCGGTTTCTCATCGTGCCGCGCGCAAGTCGCGGAACAGCTATCGGTGGTCGCTGCTTTCGTTAAGTAGCGCTGCAACGGGTGCTCTTCGAGGTTCACCAATGGCCGGCAAAGGGAATTCTAGACCCACGGCGGCAAGTTGGCGCTGGTGGCCGAGCTCGCAGGATGCCGATTGTCCGCACTGCGGCTTGCTGTACGTCTACGGTACCGAGCGGTCGTGCCACGTTGTGACAGCGACCGTTGTGCTCCCTGCACGGCGCTCCGTCAGGGGCATCGGCTATGTCCCGACTGCGCGTCCACTTCACGAGCCTCGAGAAAAGGTCGATCGGCATGACGCGCGCGGTCTGGAAAGGCCAACTCGTCGTCGGCCCGCACGAGATACCGATCAAGCTGTACGCAGCGATCGAGGATCGCAAGACGCACTCCCACCTCCTTCATGACAAGGATAACGCGCCGGTCGAGCAGCAGATCGTGTGCAAAGACACAGGCGAAAAATCGCGAAGGTAGATCGTCGCAAGGCGTATCCGCTCGGGCGCGATACTGCCGTGATCCTGCAGCCGGAAGAGCTCCCAGCGCTCGCGCCCGCTGCTTCGCGCAACATTCAGCTGTGTCGCTTCGTCGAGCCTGCCCTTCTGAGCGATCAGTGGTACGAACGCCCTTATTACCTGGGACCAGATGGGCACGAGGTCGATTACTTCGCCTTAGCCGAAGCGCTCCGCAGGCGCAAGTCAGTGGGCATCGCACGCTGGGTAATGTGCAAGAAGCGCTACCTGGGCGCGCTGTATTTGCAGGACACCCACCTAATTATGATCACTCTGCAGTGTATTTGCAGGACACCCACCTAATTATGATCACTCTGCAGCGAGCGGAGCAGGTGCTCACCTTTTCCAATGTCGATATCCCGAGGCAAGCGTGCCGAAAGAAGGCGAGCTCGAGCTGGCCACGCGGCTCATCGCATCGATCACGGGGGACTTCGAGCCGGCACTGTGGCGAGACAACCATCGCCAACGTGTGCGCGACCTAATCGAAAGCAGTCGGGCAAGAAGCCGGTCCCGCTCGCAACCCAGTGGAAAGCTGCATACCGCAAAAGGAAGGGGAACTTTCGGCCGCGAAGGTACAGCAGCTCTTCGAAGAAATCGACCGGCTGCTGAAGCTCGCTGCCGAGCTAGACGTCGCCGGTCGCAGCAGGATGAGCAAGCGTGAGCTACTCCGAACCATTCGACGCGTGCGCTGAGCGGCGTGGAGGGGCAGAATTCAGACGCTGCAAGCAAGAATTGCGCACTTTCGTGCGTGCAACTTGCGATGATTGATCCTGCCAACGTAAGTTGTCGCTTCGTGACCCATGGAGCGCCGGTCCGCTGCCGCTCTTGACCGCCACCATCGAGGAGATGTCGCATGCCCCTGCATCGTCGTGCTTTCGTCAAAGTGACCGGCGCCGCACTGACGCTAGGCGTATTGCCGTCAGGCATTCGCGCCGCTGAAGTCGAGAAAAGAAAAATCGGCATCATTGGATCCGGCAATGTCGGTAGCGCAATCGGCAGCGTATGGGTAAGGCACGGTCACCAAGTGATGTTCTCGTCGCGAACGATCGAGAATGACCGAGCGCTTGCGGCCAAGCTTGGTGCCAATGCGCGGGCAGGCACACCGCTTGAAGCGGCGCAGTTCGGAGAGGTGCTGCTGTTCGCGGTGCCATATCGAGCGTTGCCTGAGCTCGGTGAGACCCTACGTAGCGCCTTGAACGGCAAGGTCGTCATCGACGCCTGTAACCCATTCCCCGGGCGCGACGGCGAGGTCGCCAATGAAGCACGCAGGATCGGCGTCGGCCTGATGTCGGCGAAGCTCTTGCCGGGAGCACGCATCGTACGCGCCTTCAATGCGATCGGCGCGGCCCGTATGGGTCGCGCACATGAGGAGCCGGGGAAGGTAGGCATGCCGATCGCTGGCGACGACCAAGCCGCAATCGAGATCGCATCGCAGCTCATCCGAGACATCGGGTACGAACCGGTCCTCATCGGCGGGCTGGAGATGGGCAACTACTTGATGCCCGGTACTCCCCTCGCGGGCGAGCGATCGCCTGAGGAGATCCGCCGGATCGTAGCGACGCTACATCGATGAGCGCGCGCAGGACGATTTGCCGACATCTAGGCTGTTCGACCGAGCCACGCGGATCCGGAACCAGCTGTGGGTTCCTGCGTTCTATGAGCAAGGATGGAGCCTCTAGTTGGTAACAGAGACACGGTCCTTGCAGGTTGAAAGTCCTGTGCGTGTACCGCGTTACCCTGCTTACTGGGTTTGAGGCTCCATTCTTTTGTGCTCTCCCTTTCCAACCATAACGAGCGGCGCTCGATGCGCGTAAGCTCTTCCTAGCGATCATTCCGCGGTGCCCAACGCGCCGGCGTCCATCCTCGACCTGTCGGATCGACCGCGATCAAGTCGTCTTTAAGGTGTCGCAGCCCACAGAACAACGAAGGCTCGACACTTGGCACCGAATTCCAACTATTGCGGAGTGAAACATGTCTAAAGTGAAAGTCTTGGCTGTTGCAGTCTCGATCGATGGATTTGGTGCCGGTCCGCAGCAAAGTCTCGAAGCGCCGCTGGGGCTAGGCGGCGAAAAGCTGCACGAATGGATGTTTCAGACACGCACGTTCAGGAGGATGTTCGGAGAAGCCGGCGGCTCTGAAGGCATAGATGATCAGTTCGTCAAGCAGAGCTTCGACAACATTGGCGCCTGGATCATAGGCCGCAACATGTTCGGGCCAGTACGCGGCCCGTGGCCGGATGAGTCGTGGAAAGGGTGGTGGGGCGACAATCCACCCTTTCACGCGCCCGTGTTCGTGCTCACCCATTACCCTCGAGAATCCCTCACCATGGCGGGCAACACGACGTTTCACTTCGTCACCGAAGGCATTCACGATGCGCTCGCTCGTGCGAAACAGAGCGCAGGAGACAAGGACGTTCGCATCGGCGGCGGCATGGCCACCATTCGTCAGTACCTGTTAGCAGGGCTCGTCGATGAGATGCACCTTGCGCTCTCGCCTGTTCTGTTGGGCAGAGGAGAAGCACTTTGGACTGGCATCGACCTCGACGCGGCGGGGTATGAGTGCACCGCGCACGTGGCTACAGAAAAGGCGGTGCACCTCTTGATTTCCCGACGACGAGGCCGCTGATCCGCCGAAGAGCTGGACGGTTGCTCTGCACGAGCGCGATTTGCATAAGGAAGTCCGCTGCGCGCCACCCCTCGCGCATTCGCAGCTACGCGGGAGCGGCGCGCGCGGACGCGACCGATACAGCCCTGGCTCGCCTCGGTCTCGCGCCGTTCATGTCGGCAGCGCCCAATAAACTGGGGATGGCGCCGATGCTGTTTATTGCCCCGCCGGAATGATCCGGTGGTTGTCCTGAGACCCGATCATTCGGTGGGTGTCCTGGACCAGCGGTGGGTGTCCTGGACCAGCGCTGTGCCAACGAGGGTGCTCGCGTATCATGTGTGCTCGTGACAGGGAGGACTGATGTCGATGTACACCCTCTACTATTCCCCGGGCGCGGCCAGCATGGCTGTCCATTGGATGCTCATCGAGCTCGGGGTCCCTTTCGAAGCGAAGCGGGTAAACATCAATGCGGGAGAGCAACGTTCTCCCGAGTACCTGCGCATCAACCCGGCTGGTCGGGTACCAACCCTGCTGATCGACGGAATCCCCTATACCGAATCTGCAGCCCTGCTGATGCTGCTCGCCGAGCGCCATCCTGAAAAGGGCCTCGCGCCACAACCCGACGCGCCTGCGCGAGCCGCTTGGCTTGAAACGATGATCTATCTCGCGAACACGCTCTTGCCGGCCATGCGCGATTGGTTCTACGCCGAAAAGGATGGCGACCCGGAGGGTGCCGATGCGGTCAAGTCTCTGGCGCGTCGGCGCATCGAAGGCGCGTGGGATCGTCTCGACGCAGCGCTCTCCGACGGTCGCACGTACCTGGTGGGTGAGAAGTTGAGCACCGCAGACCTGCTTGCCACCATGCTGATGCGTTGGGCACGCAACATGCCCCGACCAGCGACCTCCTGGCCGCATCTTGCGTCATACATTCAGCGGATGCGCGCCCTACCGTCGTTCATCGAAGTAAACGATCGCGAGGGGCTCACCGATTGGCGCAATTGAGCAGCACGCGCGCCAGCGATCTATCCGTCGTGCGGACAATATTTCGAACTGCGACCTCGCGCGCGTAACGTGCGCACCCAGATGTCGAGCGGGCCGTCCTGTGACGGCTCGCTCTTGGGCAGTCGATCGCGAGACAGGACGATGGCGCTTTGAATGGCGCTTGAAAAGCGCCCGAATCGAGCATGGTGAGCGTCCATCCCTTGCTCGAAGACCGCCATCAGGCAGGCTGCCAGCAGATCGCATGTCGCACGGGCGATGTGCGGTGCTTGGCTGCGTTGCGTCGTAGGCAGTTGGCGCACGAGCGCGAGCAAGTAGTTATTGAAAAGCCGACTGTATCCCGAATCGAGCACGAGCCCGTGCAGATCGGCTCCGCGCGGCAGCAACGGCTCGATGGTGTCGCGCGGCACGACGAACGAAATACATTCGGCCGCAGTTGCGCGGGTCTTGGTGGTCCGCGCGAGATCGAGGATGGACAGCATTCCAGGTCGCACCTCGATGGGCTTGCCGTCGACTTCGCCGGTATATCCGCCTTCGGTATAGAGCTGCACGAGATAGTGATCGAGGAGATCCACGCGCGCGTGCTGCGCCGTACGCACGAATCGCTGCGCCTCGAAGCGGGTGCGCGCCAAGACCAGATCACCCAAGTGAAAGCCCTGCGCGACGGCCAGGAAGCCGTCGTCGCGCGGCATCTCGACGGGGCTCACTTTGAACACGAACGAGATGTATTCGCGCCAGGCGTCAAATTGCTCGCGCGCCTGAAAGACCGTGGTTTCGAACGACGTCGATGGGATGAGCGATGTGTCGGCAGGGGCGCTTGTCATTTAACAATTGAACGGAACATTCGCACCTGCGGTCAACAATGGCATCGCTCCACGTGTCCAGTTTCCGACCCACGTCACAGGTTCTTGAGTCGGCTGAACTCAATCCACCAAAGGGGTCAGGCCAATCAGATCAGCGGCGAATGACGACCTCGGAACCGTCGTATCGAACCGCAACGTCTGCCGGTGCATCGAGATCCGCCGGCGGCTTGCTGCCCTCGGCGATCCAACGCACACGAAACTCTCGTTCTTGCAGCATGCCTGCATAGCTGCCGATGCGCTGACCGATCGTGAGCGTGTCGTTCTCGGCATCGTAGCGCAGCGGAATGCGCACGAACTCGCCCTGCTCATAGGCGTAAGTTTCGCCATCATCTTCGTAGAGGTCGAAGCGACCATCGGCACCCGTGAAGACGAACAGCGTCATGGGATCGGCGGGCTTCTCGGACGTGTATTGGATGGCGGGGCCAATCGGCACGATCGAGCCCGCCCGCACGTAGAGCGGCATGCGAACGAGCGGGGTATCAGCGATCACCGTCTGGCCTCCAGCCAGTTTCTCGCCGGAATTGAAGTCGTACCAGTCGGCTCCTGCCGGGAGATAGACCTTCCGCGAGCGCGCCTTGTACTCGGTGACCGGTGCGACGAGGAACGCTTTTCCGAACAGGTACTGATCGCGCACATTGAGCGCGGCGGCGTCCGATGCGAAATCCATCGCCAGACCACGCATGATCGATGCGTCGCGATGATAAGTATCTGCCGCGAGCGTGTAGATGTACGGCAGCAATCGATAGCGCAAGCGGGTGTACCACACCAGGCTGTCGTAGATCTCGGAGCCCGTCGGCGCGAGATGGTATATCTCTCGATAGGGGAACTCTCCGTGAGAACGGAACAGCGGAGCGAACGCACCGAACTGAAACCAGCGCAGGTTGAGCTCGCGCCATTCGGCGAGATCCTCCGGCGCCGGCTTCTCGGTGTGATAGCGAGTCTCGTTCGAGAACCCGCCAATGTCGAACGTCCAGTTCGGCAGTCCTGAGTAGCTCGTGCTCACGCCGGCCGCAATCTGATCGTAAAGATCGTCCCAGCGCGACACGATGTCGCCGCTCCACACGGCAGCGGCGTGGCGCTGGATACCCGCAGTTCCGGAGCGCGTGAGAATGAACACGCGTTGGTTTGGACGAGCTGCGCGCGCGCCCTCGTACACACCTTGGGCGTGCACGAGCGCGTAGGTGTTGAAGTACTCGTCTGCGGGTCCGAGCGCCGTCGGACCGATGCGCGCCTTGAGCGAATCGATATCGAGATTCGAGTGCACATCGGGCTCGGTGGAATCGAGCCACCATGCGTCGATGCCGAGCACACCCAGCTTCTCGTTCACCTGACGCCAGAAGATCTCACGTGCTTCCTTGGAATACGGATCGTAGAAGGACGATAGATAACCAGGCCCGACCCAGTCCTTTGCACCCGCCTCGATGTTGCCGCGATACATGAAGCCCGCTGCATCGAGCTCCTTGAAGTGGGCTGTGGTCGGATAGAACTTCGGCCACACCGAGATCATCAGCCGTGCGTTCTGCCGATGAACCTCATCGACCATCGCTTTCGGATCCGGGAAGCGCGACTCGTCGAACTCATGCGAGCCCCATGCATCCTCCTTCCAGTAGAACCAGTCGAGCACGATGTTGTCGAGCGGAATCCTGCGCTTGCGATACTCGGCGACGACGTCCAGGAGCTCCTTCTGCGTCTTGTAGCGCTGGCGGCTTTGCCAGAAGCCGTACGCCCACTTCGGCAGCAGCACGGCCTTGCCGGTGAGCTCGCGATATCCCGCGATGACATCGTCCTGAGAATCTCCCGCGATGAAGTAGTAGTCCACTGCGCGGCCGACATCGGAAGTGAACGTGATGGAATGGCGCTCGGCATCCGGCAACGGATCGTTGTGGAGCAGCGCAATGTAACCACCTTCGGGAATCCACTCGAGCTTGAATCGCACCGGCTCACCTGCCTTCATCGGCACATCGATGTTGTGGTACCAGGGATTCCAGTTCTGGCGCCAACGGTCGAGCAGGAGCGCGTCGTCGAAATACACTTTGAAATATCCGCTGCCGTAGACCTTAAACTTGTGCACGCCGTCCCGCTCGCTTTCGAGCGTGCCTTCCCAGACCACCGACTGGTTGTCCAGGATGCTCGGCGGGGCACCGGCAACCGGTTCCTCCCCTGTCAGCAACTCCTTCGGCCAATTGAAGCGATCACGAATGTGCTGATAGTTGATGTCTGGCTCGACGCGTTCCAGCTTCAGCTCTCCGTCGATGAAATAGCGCGCGGTGAATCCACCTTCCTTGCCGTTTGCATCCCTGATCTTCAGATCACGCGAGACGAGCCCATACGGACGAGGATTCCCAAGCCGCGTGATGCCGTTGTTGTCCCACAGGATTCCGTAGTTGCGGGCCGAGACGATGAACGGCACCGCAATAGCCAGGTTGTGCTGAGCAAGCTCCACATCCTCGCCATTGAGATTGAGCAGCGCATCTTGATGCTGGCCGGCACCATAGAACGCCTCGCGAGTGCCGGCGTTGAAACGTCGCATCACGCCGGAGGCCGGCGGCGAGGCAAGCGGCTCCTCAGTGAGCAATACTGAGCCGTCGGCGTCCTTGAACGTCACTGCACCGTTAGCAAGTGACACATACGCGCTCAGACGAGCCGTCGTCAGCACGACCTCGCCGCCACGCCGCTCGACCTTGAACTCTGGCGTGGGCTTCGTTGACTCGACGACCATCAAGCTCTTCGGCGGCTCGATGCTCGGATCGTCCACCGCCGTCACGCGCACCGTGCGATCTGTCCGCACCTCCAAGCGTACGCGTCGCTGAGCATTCTCGCCGGGTGTTACCACCAAGCCGGTTTCGGTTTGAACGAAGGTTCCTTCCGGCGCCGACGTGCAAGCTGCCAAGAGAAGGAAACACGACCAGCGTGAGATCGCTTTCATCGGTAGCCTCAATCGAGATGATCGGCGAGTCTTATTCGTTGTTCTGTCCATTCGCGGCGGCCGCACGACGCGCGACTCGAGCGTGCGCCACACGCAGGCGTCCCGTGCGAATCGTCGCGCCGAGATGCTTCAGTAATGTGAGGCTCTCGCCTCGCCGGCGCAGAGCCCCGCACTCATCAGAAGGTCACACGTATGGTCGCTGCGATGCGGCGGTCGAACGTGAACCACGCATTCCGGTAGAGCCGAGTATCGATGTAGTCCACATTGTACTCCGGTGTCGCGGCGTCGGCCTCCAATGAATACTTGTATGGACCGACCAGCAACCGCTGCGTGGTGTTGCTGATGTTGTTTGCTTCCAAGCCGATCTGCACGTGGTCGTTGACGCGGAAGAAAACGGAGGCATCCAGCTTTCCGAAGTCGTCGTTCCATACGGTGCCTTTGCCGTCGCCGTCCATGGTCGTCAGCAACCAGCGTTCGCGCCAGTTATAGGCAAGGCGCGCTTCGATCGGACCGCGCTGGTACATCAACATGGCGTTGTATGCCTTCGGCGAGAGTCCCTCTAACGGCAATCCAGGAGGTGTGGTCGCGCCGGCGGTCGGACCAGGGGCACCCTTGCTGTCCACACGTGTGAAATTCCCCTGGAAGCCCAATCCTTTCAGGATTCCGGGCAGGAAGTCGAAGAACTGGGAATAACCGACTTCGAAGCCGCGGATGATGCCTTTGTCTCCGTTGACGGTGGTCTGCACCACCCAGTCCTGGCCGAAATGGTTCTGCCGCTGGGTGCCGTTGATGAAATAATCCTTCACGTCCTTGTAGAAGACCGTCGCCGTCAGCGCGCCTTGCTGAGCGAAGTACCATTCCAGCGCCGTGTCGAACTGTGCTGCCTGCATCGGCTTGAGCCATGGATTGCCGCCGTCGCCGGTGAAGGACGTCACCGTCTGGGAGATAGGCGTCGGCGGATCCGTCGTGGTGTCGACCACCTCCTCAATGCTGCCGCCCAACGAGACGTGTGCGCGGAGCTGGTCGAACGTCGGACGTGCGATCGCCTTGGAGAACGCAAAGCGCCATTGCAGGTCGGGCGTGAGCTTCAGCCGCAGATTCAAGCTGGGCAACACGTTGGAGTAGCTGCCCTCCTGCGTGACCGCGATGGTAGCGCCGCTGCCCAACGCCGCCACATTCGGCGGCAACAGCGCATACGAGGTCCAATCCGGCTGCTGCACGTATCCCGACGCTGCGGTCTCCGTTTTCACGTAGCGCACGCCGACGTTGCCATCGAGCGGGAAAGCACCCACATCACCGGCGAAACGCAACAGCACGTAGGCTGCGTACGTGTCCTCGCTTTGACGATTGGTATCTTCGAGTAGAAATTTGTCCGGTTGCCACCCCGAGCCAGGCCCGTTGATCTGGGCTTGGGCGAGCAAGTCGCCGTTGCTCTTCAGGTTGCGCACCAGGTCGTCGCTTGCCACCCAGAGACCGGACGGCAGATTCGTCTTGCCGCGGTAGAAATTGTCGAACGTGAACAAGCGTGAGTGCGCGGTCAAATAGCGATCGAGCGGCGCCACCTGACCCGGCCAGCCGCCTGCAGAGTTGCCCATCCACCACTCGGTGATGGGTTGCCAGTTGTAGCCGGTGTCCTTGTTGGTGGCCTTCCGGTCGGCGACACGGATGCCTGCGCGTAACGACTGCAGCCATCCTGACTCGATCTGATAGTTCACATCGAGACGCGCGGCACGCTCATCGCCGACATTGTCTTGCGTCATGTCCATGCCCGCCGCCCAGTAGTAGTTGGCGGGATCGAGCATGTAGTCGCTGCCGACCACCGACACCCGCGGCAGCGAGCCGCTCAGATCGACGTCCAGAGCATCCGGCCACACCGCCGTGTTCACGGTGTAGTCGTGATTGTCCGCCTCCGCCTTGACGTATTGAACGTCGAGAGAGAACGCCAGTCGTTCCGTTGCATCGTAACGGAAGTTCAGACCCACGTCGGTGGTGCGCTGATGCATCTCAGCCATGCGCGTCGTGGCGCCGGTCGGAATATGCGCACCGCCGGGCTGGACGATGCGCACCGTGTCGGCGAGCAACGGATCGGTGACCCAGGTCAGATCGGCGTTCGTCGTCACGAGCCTGCCGGAGATGAAGTTGCCGGCCGAATCGAACGTCGCAGTCGTCCCGGGCGCAATCGCGGTGTCGTACGCGCCGGCCTGAAACCAGGCTGAGTGCTCGGTCCAGTTCATCTTGTAGCTCGAATGCAGCATTTGCAGGCTGAGCTCGGCGCGATCCGACGGCCGCCACTGAAACGCGACCGCACCGCCAATACGCTCGCGATCGAAATCGAGCTCGCTCCAGCGTGCACCTGCAGGCAGGTAGACACAGGAAAACGTGCCGTCTGTCATGGAAGGGCAGGTGGTCGAGTTACTCGCCGAGCCCAGCAGCTCGTTGACATCGCGCCGGAACGGCCGTCCGAACTGAATGCTGTCGGTGCGCGTGGCGAGCTCCGAGTACGCCGCATTGACGAGAAAACCCATCTCGCCGATTCCCGTGTCCCAGCGCGTGCTGAAGAGCACCGAGCCTTGCGGCTTGGTTTTCTCCGCGAAATCGCCGTAGTTGACGCTCGCCGAGGCGCCGAACACCGCTCCCGGAGAGTCGAACGGCTTGCGAGTTCGCAGATTCACAGTTCCCGCAATGCCGCCTTCGATCATGTCCGCGGACGGATTCTTGTAAACGTCCACACCTGCCATGAGCTCCGAAGGCACGTCCTCGAAGCTCAGCCCACGCGTGTTGCGCGCGCTGAACACGTCGCGTCCGTTGAGCTCGCTGCGTACCTGCGTCATCCCGCGGATCACCACGCCGCTGCCTTCCGCGGAGAAACGATTGGTATCGCCCGGCGCGAACAGATGATCGATCGCAATGCCAGGGATCCGCTGCAACGCCTCCGTGACCGTGCGATCCGGCAAGGCGGTGATGTCTACAGCTGCGATGGAATCGACGATCTGCTCGGCATTGCGCTTGATCTGCTGGGCGGATTCGATGCTCTGCCGCAGGCCGGTGACGATAATCTCATCTACATCCGCCTCTTCCGCCGACCTTGCTGTGGTAACGAGAAAAGACGTGCCGACTGCGAGCAAGAACCCATTGCGCAACACTTGAGCGACTGCGGACCCCGCGCTGCGCTCACGCCTGGATCTCGCCAGATGAGGTGTGAGCATCGATCCCCTCTATTAGTTGTTCGAGCCAGAGACTGCTGTGGCTCGTGAAAGCTAGCGACAATCGGAGCGTGGACGTAAGTTCAATCTTGTACATCTGGGTTTCGCGCGGCCGCACTTGACGTACATTACTGATTTAGCTCAACGTTACACTTCCGATCCTCGCGCGTTGACAAGTAAAGTAACGTGGGGCAGCAGGCAGGGGGATGCGTTGACATGACCTCGCGCGAAGCAGAACGCCAAGAACTAGAACGCGTCATCCAGCTGCTCGGACGACACACCCGCTCGGGCCGACTGCTGGAATACGTCGGCACGAAATACTTTCAGCAGCAAGCATCGCAGCTGACCGAGTTCAACATCGCTACGGAAGTGTTCGGCCGGTCGCCGAAGAGCTTCGACCCGACGCAAGATGCCGTGGTACGCGTCGAGGCGCACCGTCTGCGCAAGAAGCTGCGTGAGATCTACGAGCAGAACGGGGACACCCACGGGGTGCACATCACCCTGCCCCCAGGAACTTATGTGCCCAAGTTCGTGCCCATCCCAGAGCGTGACCTCGGGGAAGGAGGAGGTCACGGGACACTCGTAACCGAGACCAGCCCGGCATCATCTTCTACGTACGGCACTCGGAAGGCTGTGCCCCGTCAAGCCCTCAGTTGGCTGCTATATCTCTCGTCCGTCGTGGCCGTGGCACTCCTGGCAGTGCTGGCGATCGCGATGCGCCAGCCACCGCCCGTGGCACAACCGTCCGGTGCCATCCTGCTTTCGGACGCAAGACCCTTCAGCGTGCCTCTTGCGCCAGTCTCCGGGCAGCTGACTGAGCTGCACATCATGGCCGGCTACAGCGGCAGCGAGATCATCGACAACTCTGGCGTGCGCTGGACTCCCGACCGGTTCTTCAGCGGCGGTGGACCCTGGCAACGAGAGGTCGGCTTCGTTCGCGGCACGAGCCGACCGTTCTTGTTCGAGAACTGGCGCAGCGGCGAGTTCGGCTACGACATACCGGTCGCACCCGGCAGCTACGAGCTGCGGCTTTACTTCATTGCTCCTCATCGACCCGGCGACGAGAAGCTGGCCAGCTTCGATGTCTTCTTGAACGGCCAGCCTTTGCTGACGGCATTCGATGTCAACACGAGCGCGCAGGGAGCAGACGTGGCCGAGGAGCAAGTGTTCCGCGACGTCGTGCCGGACGAAGATGGCTATATCCGCCTGAGATTCACGAATCAGGCTGGGACACCCTCCCTCAACGCCTTGGAGCTCGTGCCGGGTAGTCCGGGCAAGCTCAAGCCGATCCGTATCACGACACAGCCGACAGCATTCGTCGATCACAAAGGTCAGCGCTGGCGTGCCGACGACTATTACTTCAATGGATTTCGTTCTGCCGAGCGTCGCAAAGTCACTGGGACGGACGACCCCGAGATCTTCGGCGCGGAACGCTACGGGCACTTCCGTTACTCCATTCCCGTCGATGTGCGCGGTCGCTACACCGTTGTCCTGCACTTCGCCGAGTTCTATTTTGGGCCGCAGCTGCCGGGAGGCGGAGGTGTCGGCAGCAGAATCTTTCACGTCTACTGCAACGGCCAGACACTGCTCAAGGACTTCGACATATACAAAGAGGCAGGTAGCCTACGGCTGGTCACCAAGACGTTTCACGGCATCAAGCCTTCAGCGCAAGGCAAGATCAATCTCACCTTCGAGCCGGTCGTCAACAACGCCACAGTGTCCGGCATCGAGATTCTGGATGAGTCGGTGTGATAGGAGGCGGCACCCGCGCGCTACGCCGTGAGGTGACGCACGGCGTACATGCCGACAAACAGCGCGCCCACCGCGCCAACCACGGAGGCGATCGCATAGGCAAGGGCGGCAAGTGACTCGCCGCGCTCATAAAGAACACCGATCTCGAGGGAGTACGCGGAGAACGTCGTGAAACCTCCCAGAAGCCCCGTGATGAAGAACAATCTGAGGTCCGCCGGAAGATGCCCACGGGAGAACGCTTCAGCCAGCATGCCGACTAGTAAAGCGCCTACGACGTTGACCAGAAACGTACCGATCGGATAGCCCGTAGCGAAAATTTTCGCCGCGAGCAGATTGACGCCATGGCGAAGGACGCTTCCCAATCCGCCGCCAATGAAAACGAGCAGCGCGGCATTCATGAGCCAGCCTCGTGAGCGATCACGAATCGAGACATTTGCAATGCGACGATGGACAACAAGCGGCGCCAGCTTAGCGTACTCGAGAGCGCTCAAGCGATTCCTTTGAACGCACGCGCGACTCCACAGCCAGAAGATCGAGAGCAGCGCCAGCTCTTGCGATCCGGATGCCTCGCGGCACAGAGCAGAACCGACCTGTGGCGATACCACCGGAGAGTGCTAACGAACGAGAAGGCGGGAAGCGAGCGATGACCTGGTGGGCCTGGCAGGATTCGAACCTGCAACCAAGGGATTATGAGTCCCCTGCACTAACCGTTGTGCTACAGGCCCCACAGAATTTTAGCAATTCTCACGGGCGATGTCGGCGTGAGAAGAAGTAGGAAACGCCCAGGGAAGACGTCCGCTGTCAACGCAGCCGCGTCGCGATGATCGTACGCGGCGACCGGCCCGTCAGTGTTGATCCGATCGTGCGAACCGCAAGGCAGCGTTGGCTTTCCCCTGAGTCCCAGTCTCGCAGCCCCACCCGCTGGCCCGACGCACAGTCCTCAGCGCGCCGAGTGAACTGCATCGAGCAGCTGGTATTTCGCGCGGCGCTCATCGGGCACGACGCGCGGATTCGTGTCGATGATCAACCGTGGGAAGCTGGCGCTGTGGTAAGTGGGCCAGCTCGGCAATCCTTCGCCGTTCGCGTTGCCGCTCTTGATGAAGTTCGCGAAATACGCCTGCATCAGGCGCGAGACCTGGTAATCGTCCTGGGTCCACGCGAACACCTCGTTCGTGTCGAGGTTGCCCAGGGCGTACTCGATCTCGGCTGAGTGCACCGCGCCACTCGAGACGGGCGCGGTGGGATCGTTGCGCAAAGGCGGCCGCGGGTGCGCGTAGTAATAGTAGAAGACGGGCTGATCGCTCGAGCGGGCATGCACCTCCACCCATCTCCAAGTGCTGTAGCCCATGAAGATGTCGCTCGCGAGCTCCGTTCCGGCCTTCCTGACCTCTTCCTCGGATGTCGCCGGGTACCGCTGCAAGAGGCGCTCCGCGTGCGCGCCGAAGAGCGTCTCGACCACGCGCTTGTAGTTCTCCACGGTCGGCGCCTGTCCCTGCAGCAAGGACGCAAAGGAAAGCTCTTCGGAGTTCGACCCGGCAAGGAGCGGGACCTTCGCCTGCTCCGCGGCAGCAAATACCTCATCGGGTGTCTTCGCGAGGAAGTATCCATCCACGACGATGTAAAGCCCTGGCGCTTGGTACGAGCCTGCCAACTCCAACAAGCGCTCCGCAGGAAGCGCACGCAACTCGGCAAGCGATTCCGCTCCGATCGATCGCGTGAACGCCTCGCCGGCCTGTTCCGCTTCCGCCAGCGTAATGATCCCGCCCCGCGCCGCCAACATTGCGCCACTCTCGCCAATCGCACCCGCGATCAAATCGCGCGACAGCGGCGAGGCCATGTGCGCGCTTACTGAAGCGGATCCGGCTGATTCACCGGCGATCGTGATCCGGTCAGGATCGCCACCAAATGCTGCGATGTTCGCGCGCACCCATCTGAGCGCAGCGTGCTGGTCCAGGAACGAGTAGTTGCCGGATGCCTTGTGCGGGCTTTCTGCAGTGAGCTCCGGGTGCGCGAGTCTGCCGAACACATTCAATCGATAATTCGCGGTGACGGTGACGATGCCCTTCTGCGCCATGCTCGTGCCGTCGTAGCGCGGCTCGGAGCCATCGCCCGCGACGAAGCCGCCACCGTAGAAATAAAGAAGCACCGGGAGTCGCTCGGAGGCACTCTTCGCAGGCGTCCAGACATTCAGATAGAGACAGTCTTCGCTCATCCCGTTTGATCGGAAGACCATGTCGTCGAAGACGCGCCGCTGCATGCAGCGCGGGCCGAACTCGGTGGCCTTACGCTCGCCCTCCCAGCGCATCACCGGTTGCGGCTCGCGCCAGCGTAGCGCTCCGACCGGTGGCTGTGCGAACGGAATCCCTTTGAATGAGCGAACACCGGTTGCTTTGTCCTCGCTGCCGATCAACATGCCGTCAGAGATGCTGACACGCACGGCATTGGTGGCGGCCGCGGCGCACAGGCAGAAGCCGAGCGGCGAGAAGCCGAGGACGCAAACGATCAGTCTGACGAGCATGCTATCCATCCCCCTGAGTCTTCGTCGTTGGTGTAAAGACAGATGACGCTTCCCCTGCCTGCGGCGTCCGCCTGCAGTCTTGTAAGATACCCGTCCATCGTCCCACAGAGAACGGCTCCGCTAACAGGCGCACAGCCAACGGCCAATCGGTACCCGCAATGAATTCCTCGGTCGGCCGGTCTATAGCGTTGATCGGCAAACGCGCACAGAACGAGCGACAGCGGTTCGAGTCGCTGTGTGCACCTTTGCAAGCAGACTTGTTCGGTTTCCTCTATTGGTTGTGCCGCGATCGCAACCTGGCCGAGGACGTCATGCAGGAGACATTGTTGCGTGCTTGGAAATCGTTCGACGCGTTGTCGAACGAGAAGGCCCTACGGCCGTGGCTCATGACAATCGCACGGCGAGAGCTTGCGCGCACGTTCGAGCGCAAGCGCTTGCCGGTCGTCGACTTGGACGCTGCCAGCGAAGCCGATCCGACCTCGCTGGCGCACGAGGATGATCACGACGTGCGCGAGATGCGCCGCGCCATCATGCAGCTCGATGCCGTCTATCGCGAACCGCTCGTGCTGCAAGTGCTGCTGGGATATTCCAGCGAGGAGATCGCACGTCATCTTGGCATCAGCGTTGCGGCCGTCCTCACGAGACTGCATCGGGCGCGTCAGGCGCTGCGTCAGCACATGCTGGGCACGGGCAAGAAAGGAGCGCAGCGATGAAGTGCCAGGAATTCGAAGCCATCGTCGGCGCGGACCCGAACACGAGCGACGCGAACGTGCTGGCACACGCTGAGGCGTGCACGACGTGCGCAGCTTATCTGAAGGAGATGCAGGCGCTCGATCGACTGATTCGTCGCGCGCTCGAGGTGCCGGTCGACACGCGCCGCACGATGCAACCCCGCGGGGCAGCCCGGCGATATGCGTGGTTGGGACGTTGGCAGGTCGCCGCCAGCCTGATCGCATCCGTGATGCTCGCGACATCGATATGGATTGCGACCGCACGCGACTCTCTTGCTGAGGAGATCACTGCGCATGTCGAGCGCGAGTCCTTTGTGCTCGCAAGACATGAGCGCCTCGACCCGAGCGTCGTGGGCCGAGTGCTGCACAGCTCGGGGATCTCACTGCGCGGTACAGCGGCAGACGTGACGTTCGCAGCCACCTGTCGCCTACGTGGACACGAAGTGCCTCACCTGGTCGTGCAGACGGAACGAGGAGCGATCACCGTGCTGGTGCTCGCACATGAACGGCCGGTCGACGGACCGCAGCGCTTCGAAGAGAACGGCTATAGCGGTGTGATCGTGCCTGCACCCCGTGGCGTGCTCGCCATCCTGGGCAAGGATGCGCCGATCGAGGAGGTCGCAGAGCGGTTGCTGAAGGAAGTCATCTGGCTGTAGCGCGGCAGACCGGAGCGAGGCGCGCTCGCGCGCGCCCCGACCCCCGAGCCTCCCTCATCCTTCCAGCAGCTCTCGCGCTGCGTGCACGAGCAGGATATAGCTTGCGCCGATGTTCACGACGTACTCGTTCTGGCCCCACAGGAACGGCCAATCCTCTTTGTTCTCGGGGAAATCCGGCTTGAGGATGAGCACGCCCGGCACAATGCCTCCCGCGATGAAGGAGAAATCCGCGCGATTGTTGCCATAGGCCACGCGCTTGGAATGCGCGCCGACCGCGGACACGAAGGAGATGTTCGAATCCGGATGCGTGCCGTACAGATAATCGAGCGCGCGAATCGTCGCGTCCTTCGTGAACAGATCCGGGAAGGCCTTGTGCAGGTAGTAGTTCGTCAGGCCGAATCCGATCACCGCGCCATTGCCAGCCCAGCCGCCGCGTGTGATCGGCACGCCGAAGGGGTTTTCCGTCAGCATGCCCTTCGACTCGTTCAAGAAGCGAGCTGCACGCTTGCGCAGCTTCGCCGCAAACGCCTTATCCATGTGGGGCAGCGCACGCACCGCGGGCACCGCATTCCACATGAAACGCTCGTCGATGGCCGACCAGAGCGCCGCAATGCGCTTTGCGTATTGCTTGTCGCCCGTCGTGATCAGCAGCTCGACTGCCGCCCGCAGCTCCTCGTCCTTTGGATGTCCGCCGGTCGTGTTGCCATAGCGGTACAAGTTCGGCTCGCGCTTGCTCTCGAACTCCCACACACGCTTCGCCGTCGCGAGACATTCCTCTGCCAGCTCGTCGTTGTAGCCGCGCAGTGCCCGGCTTGCCGCGGCAAGCGCAGCCGCCGAGCCATAGTTCAGCGCGGTCGTCGCGGTCGTGAACGCCCAGCGGTCGTCCGGCGGCGAGTTGGGATCGTTCGGATCGTGGACTTTGCCGTCCGTCTTCGTGACGGCATCGCCGAGGTGCGTGTACTGACCGAGGTCGGGCTCGACGATGCCGGGAATGGCGTGCCCGAATACCCGGTGCTGTGCAATCAAGAACAGCGTACCGTGCTCGATCTGCTGCAGGATATCGGGTATCCCGTCCGGCTGATGCAGCTCGACGTGGCGTCGGCGCTGATCAACCGTGGTCTCGTCGCGCAAAGGACGAAACTGCTCCCAGACCTGCACCAGATCGCTGACGACCGCGTACTGCGTCTGGGTACGCAGATCGAAATCGCCAGCATCGTACCAGCCACCGACATTGAGCCCCGGGATGTGCTCGCCGGGCGCAAACGGCGAATCGGTCTCCGGCCCCATCGCATACAAATCGAAGTGCTCGTGATTAGGAGGCGCCTGTCTCGCGTCGTCCAGATGCGAAGCACCGTGCCAGACGCGATACGCCTCGTTCACGAACATGTGATCCATCTGGACAGGGAAGAAGACGTCCAGCGTGGCATGCCAGGTATCGTCGTAGACGTCGCGTGCGATCCGGAACGCATTCGTGCGTTGGCCTACCGCCTCGATGACGTACAGACCCGGCTCCCGCACATCCGTGAAATCGAACGTGTAATACTCATACCGCAGGTACTCGCCCCAACGCTGCGCCTCGCCAGCTGCGACCTCCTGCGTCGTGCCGTCCGCAGCGACCTTGAGCAAGCGAACGGTGCCAGGCGCGTCCGCATTGCGGTCCATCTCGATGATCGCCGTCTTGACCTGATCGGGGTGATAGCCGACTTGCGAATGCGCGATGACCGCAGGACGCGTCCAGTTCGGCAACGTGTTCGCAGACAGCTTCCATTCGACCGCGGTGCCGGTGACACCGGCAGGAATCAAGGTCCGCACCACGAACCAGCCGTTCTGTGCCTGATTACGACCATCGAACAACCCGAGCTCGCCAGCGCGCGTCTCGATGCTGACCCGCCGCGACGGATCCTCCGGCGCGAGCACGAGCCGGCGTCCCGTCGCGAACGGCAGGCGCTCGATCTCGCCAGCGGCGCTACGGCCGGTCGGCCCGGTCGGATACAGCGGGAAGATGCCGGCCTTCTCGTCCATGAGATACGTCTTGCCGAAGTAGGCGGACGGCAGAAACTCGAGATTGAAGCCTGCCTTGCCTTCCAGCTCCTTCGGCAAGGGCTCATCGAGCACGACGCGAAGCGTTATGCCGTCGTCGCTCGGCTCCGCACGAATCGTGTACTCGAAGTTGTGCTTTGGGTATGCCAACCGTGCCTCGATGATGCCTTGCTCAGGCAACACGCGCCGCTGCTTGAGCTCCGGCACCGGATCCCACTGCTCGGGCGTCGGGCTCAGACGCACATCGCCATTCGTCGCGGTACGCACACCGTGATGGATCAGCTCGATGCCGGCGATCTTAGAGTCGCTGAAATTGCCGTCGTACCAATTGCTGAAAACGAGCACGTCGAGACCGCGCTTCGAGAAATACTCGCGCTCGTTGAGCTTCAAGCCTTCCGCTGTGGCGCCGGAGCTCGCCAGCGCAAGCAATGCTGCGGACAACGTCACCTGAGCACAGCGCGCAAACGGTCGCAAGGCATTTCTAGCATTGAAGCTCATCAAGGGATGACCTCCGATCTATGTGGTCGTCGTTCTAGCGAAGCGAGTGAAGATATCCGTTCGAAACGGATGTGGGTAGGCATCTGACGGAAGTTCACAAATCTTCTGCGTCAATGAACGCAACTGCGGCCCGGGAAGAACAGCACGCATGATCACGCGTTGAGCGCTCCACGTTGCCGCTCCGTCCATCGTCGGTGCACGATGCACACTCCACGCCCAAGCCCCGAGCCCCACACCCTCAAGGAATCGCAAAGTCCGAATCCGCGACTGCCCAGAACGTCAGCTTCGGATTGCGATCTCTGTCGAACAGCAGCGGATGGTTGGTGCGAGCAACGGGCCAACTGTTGAGCCACGTGTGCGCATCGTGCATGCCCCAGGTCGTGACGGCTTCGAGCGCCTGCGCGAGCGAATGCGCGCGGAAGACCTCGAACAGCTCGCGATACAGCCGTGCGTGTGCCGACACGACGCTTTGCGGGACGCTGGCGAGATCAGGCCCGTAGTTTGCCCGGCACGGCGGAATTCGCTGCTGCACGAAGCAATCGCCTGGATCGTCGTAGATCGAGACGTCGAGCTCGGTCACGCGATTCGCCTTGTTCCAGCTTGCGACCGTCGCCAGAGCGGCATCGACATCCTCGGGGCGTGATGTTCGCTGCAAATGGAACTGATGCCCGACACCGTCGACGAGATCTTTCCGCGTCGCCTCGATGTAGTCGATGATCTGGCGAATCTTGGCGAGCTTTTCGGGATTCTCCGTTCCGTAGTCGTTGATGAACAGTCGCGCTTCGGGGTCGGCTGCACGCGCCTCTTCAAACGCGATACGAATGTACTCCTGCCCTTCCCCGCCGCCGATGCTGAATGCTTGGAACCACTGACTCTTGCGATAAACCTCGCCGGGATTGTCGCTCGCGACCTCGTTCACCACATCCCACGCCTCGACGCGCCCCCTGAAGTAGCTGACCACCGTTCGCACATAGTCTCGCAAGCGCTGCTCGACCGTCGCTCTGTAGTCCGCGTCGCTCATGCCTGGAGGACGATTCCAGAACCACTTCGGAGTCGTCGTATGCCACACGAGCGTGTGACCGTGGACGCGCATGTCGTTGGCCCGCGCGAACTCGACGATCGCGTCGGCGCGCTCGAAGTTCGGCGGCTCGACACTGATGTCCGCGGGCGCGATCGTGTCGGCCTTCATGGCGTTTTCTGGCGTCACGCTGTTGTAGTGCTTCAGCAGCAACGCACGGTCGCGCGGATCCTCGAGTTGTTCCGGCTCGATCGCGGCACCAATTCTGAGGTCTGGGAACACCTCTTTGAGCGGCGGCGCGGTCGACGGATCGGGAAGCCGCGGGATGCTCGGCGGCGGATCCTGGCCCGGCGGTGTGGTCGGCGGCGTCGACGGGCCTCCACCGCCGCCCCCACCACCGCCGCAGCCGGCGAGCGCCAAGCTGAGGATGAGCGCCCCAGTGATGCGATACCTGAGCGTGCGATTCATGACCCGCCCCTCATCGTTAGCTCAACGTGCGCAGCGCGGACGGCTCGCGTTCACGTGATGGATAGCGCGAGGACCGCAGGAGTCGCTGTCTGAAGTCTTACGCGATGGCGCACCCACCTGACCCAGCGTCGCGTGATCGTGGCTCTCGTCTTTATCTATCGGTACTTGGGAATCGCACGACGCACGAGCCCTTTCCAGGCAAGTGTCGAGATTCCTGGCGAGATGTCAACAAACACCCGTACAATGCAGCGTCAGATCCTCTCAAGCGCGCGACCTTCAGCTCTCGCACGATAGCCGCAAACGCTCACTAAAGAACGGCATCCATGATCAGCACCCCAATGATGCCGACGACTCCCACGATGCCCTCCATGAGCGTCCACGACATCAGTGTCTCTTTGAGGCTGAGATTGAAGTACTCCTTGAACATCCAAAAGCCCGAATCATTCACGTGCGACAGCATGAGGCTGCCTGCGCCGATGGCAAGCACCATGAGATTCGGGTCGACATCGCTCGCAGCGACGACAGGCGCCATGATTCCCGCTGCCGTCAATCCTGCCACCGTTGCCGATCCTAGGCACACGCGAATGACGGTTGCCATGAGCCAGCCGAGCAGGAGCGGATTGATCGGCAGATCCGTGAGCGCCGCCGAGATGGCATCGTTCACGCCCGTGTCGACGAAGACCTGCTTGAGCGCGCCTGCGCCGGCAATGATCAGCAGAATCACGGCGATGTCCTTCACCGCGCCGCTGTAGTGGTCCATCAAAGTTTGGATGCGCATGCCGCGCGCGAGCCCGAGCGTTGCGGTGGCCACCAGCAAGGCCACGAGCATGACGACGAACGGGTCGGAGATGAAAAGCAGGGCACGATGCAGCAGCGTGCCTTCCTCGGCCAGGGCAGGCAGTGCCGCCGAGCCCGCGATCATGATCACCGGCAATAGCGCCGTCCCGAAGCAGTTGAACGTGCCGGGCAGCTTCTCGACGGGCATGTCCTGCGGCACGAACAGCTCCGGCAGCTTCGTTTGCCTATTGCGAAACGCGCGCGCAAACACAGGGCCGGCGATGATCATCGCGGGAATCGCGACGAACGTTCCGTAGATGAGCGTCGTGGCCATGCTCGCGTTGAACATGGGCACCATCGCCGTGGGCGCAGGATGCGGAGGCAGAAAGCCGTGCGTCACCGACAACGACGCCAGCAGCGGCACGCCCAGGTACACGGCTGGCAGTCTCGAGTAGTACACGACCGAAAAGACGAGCGGCACGAGCAACACGAAGCCCACGTTGTAGAAGAGCGGGATGCCGACAATGAAGCCGGTCAGCATCAACGCCCATGTGATGCGCCTTTCTCCGAACCAGCCAATCAGCACGGCCGAGATCTTCTGCGCGGCGCCACTTTCCGCAATGAGCTTACCGAACATCGCGCCCAGACAAATGATCGCCACCAAGGAGCCCAGCATGTCGCCAAGTCCCTTCTGAATTGAGCCCGGCACGCGATCGAGCGGCAAGCCCAGCACGAAACCCGCGAAGATGGATGTCACGAGAAAAGCGATGAAGGGATGAACCTTGGCCCAGCTGATGAGCAGGACGAGCAGAGCGATGGAGACGAGCACCCAGGCGATTTCCACGCGAGCTCCTTGTTGTTATGTCGCGCAGGGGTGCCCTGCGCGTTATGAGTGGAAAATGAACCGAGAGATTATCAGCTCGAGGCGCCGGAGTGACCCGACTCTACGATTAGACTTTTGTAATCGACCGATACCGATCTCCTCATGGTGATGAGGCAACAGGGTCACTCCGCCGTGCACCCACCGTCGAGGCTGTGACCACATGATGGCTTGGCGGCAAGGCCATCGTCGCAACGCTCGCCACATTCGACGACCTGCCAGAGATCAGTCGTTCACCAGAAAGACAGGCTCGGCGCCGTCCTGGAATCCAAGCCGGCCGATCAGAGGGAGCTTCAGCGCCGGATTGAGGGCGTCGATCCCGAGCGTGAGCCCGAGCACATTGAGCTCAAGGCCTTCCTCGACTCCTGCGAGCACACCGAATGCGCCCAGCAAGCTGAGCTGCACGCCGGTACCGCTCGGCGTGATGCCCACCGGCTTCAAGCCCAGATAGTCCTTGCCGATTGCAGTGGGCGGCAGATCGACGCGCAGCTCCGGCACGTGCTTCAGCACGAAGGCGGTGAACGTGTTCGAGTTCGGACCAGGCCACACGCGATAGCGGTGCGCATAGGGATACTGCTCGACCGCAAGCTCGATGCGATCGATGAGCTCGTCCACGCCGGCGCCGCGCACGTCCCGCAGCAATTGCGGACGGTTGCCGAACCAATAGGCGTCGGCCGCGCGCTCTTGAACGACGAGTGAAGTGCCTGTGCGTGGCAGTCGATATCCGATCACCTCATACACGGTGAAGGCATCGGCTCCGCTCCTCTTGGCGGCAATCCAGGTGTGCACGCCGAAGTATCCGCGCCAGCCGAAGGCGCGTGCCGCATACACTTGCACGACCGCCTCCGGCGTGCCCGCCGGATCGGGCGCCAAGCCCGCTGGCTCACGAGACGCAGTGCGCCAATCGTGCGCCGACAGACGCTCCGCGAACGCAAGGTAGCTCACTGCAAGCGCGAGATACACGATCAGTCCCAATAGTGTCGTTCTGGCCTTCTTGGTCATGCGTCGTGAATATGCCGGATGTCGTGGCGACCAGCCACTGGTAAGCTGCTCAAGACGCGAACGTTCCCATCGAGTCGTCGCGAGCGCGCACTGTTACGGCCATGATCCAAGCTCCATCATTCGCACGTGCACGTCTCGTCGCAGCGCTGGCACTGTTGACCGCAGCTCTTGCCGCGAGCGGCAGCTCGCAGCCGGACTCGAGCGCGCCGGTCGAGCATGCGGAATTCCACTTCGTGCGACTCGCCTACACCGCGAGCGAATCGTATTTCCAACGCCGCGAGCGCTGGCTGACCGACTGGCCGGATGCGGAGCGCTACCTGCTCGGCGGTCTGCGACGGCTGACTCGCATCAACACGGCCTCGGAAGGCATTTTCATGTCCGCGCTGGACGACCGCTTGTTCGATTATCCATGGCTTTACGCAGTGGAAGTCGGCGGCTGGGAGCTCAGCGAAGCCGAAGCAGCGCGTTTGCGGGATTATCTGCTCCGCGGCGGCTTCCTCATGGTCGACGACTTTCACGGCAGCCGCGAATGGGCCGGATTCGTCGACAGCATGCGGCGCGTCTTCCCCGACCGCGCGATCGTCGATGTGCCGATCGACGATCCGATCTTCCACGTCGCATATGACCTCAACGAACGCGTGCAGATCCCTGGCATTCAGTTCGTGTACACCGGGCTACCCTACGAGCAGGACGGCTTCGAGCCGCAATGGCGCGGCATCTATGACGACCATGGACGCTTGATGGTCATCATCAATTTCAACATGGATCTGGGCGATGCGTGGGAGCACGCAGACGTTCCAGAGTACGCTCTGCAGTACACGACGCGCGCGTACCAGTACGCCATCAACTACATCCTCTACGCGATGACGCACTGACACGAGTGAACAGGGAATGGGAACAAAGGGAGTTGGCGGCGCCGCCAACTCCCTCCAGCGATGCTCTGGCGCCGGCGAGAACGCGCCCGAGCGCGCGTTCCTTGTCCGGTTTGCGATTGCTCCGCTTTCCTAACTCGCCAGCTTCACCGCCCGGCCGGTTCTGATGGACTCATAGATCGCCATCATGATCTTGACGTCCTGCAAACCTTCCTCGCCGGATACCTTGGTGGGCCTGTTCTCCAGGATGCTGAGCGCGAACGCATCGAGCTCGGTCGCGAAATGATCGACCTGCGGAAACTCGAGCGGCTTGCCGTCGCTGCGCATGCCCTTGATACCGCTGTAGTTGAACGCCGGATCGAGCCCGAACCAGCCACGATCCGTGTATGCGCGAAAATGGCCAAGCGGCCCCGCGTTGAAGCTCGTGGCGCAATATGCAATCACACCGCTCGGGAACGTTGCGGTCCACGTGATCGTCTCGTCCACCTCCTTGAACTTCACGGGATCGGTCTTGGCCTCGGTTGCGGACACGAGCACGGGCTCCTCGCCAGTGAGGTAGCGGGTCGCCTGGACGACGTAGATTCCGACGTCCATGAGCGCTCCGCCCCCTGACAATGCCTTCTTCAGGCGCCACTGATTCGGGTCGCCAACAGGAAAACCGAAGGCGCCTTCGATGATTCGCAGCGAACCGAGCTCCTTCTCGCGCGCGATGCGCATGCACTCCAGATGGTGCGGCTCGAATTGGCACCGGTACGCGACGCCGAGCTTGCGTCCTGCCTTGTCGAGCGTCTCGATCATCTGCTCGCAACGCGCGACCGATATCTCCATCGGCTTTTCGCAGAAGACGTGCTTGCCTGCACGAGCGGCTTTCGTTGCGTGCTCCAAATGTAGCGCATTCGGCGTGACGACATAGACGATATCGATGTCCGGGTTGTCCGCCATGCGCTCCATGGTGTCGTAGCTGTAAATGCTACGTTCCGGCAGATCGTACTTGCGCTGCCATTGCCTCGCCTTCTGCGGATCGCCCGTCACGACACCCGCCAGTCGACAGTATTTGGTCTTCTGCAATGCCGGCGCGATCTGATACGTCGACAACCCGCCGAGGCCGCACAGCGCGACGCCGAGCTTCTTGTTAGAGGTTTGCGCCAAAGCATTCGCCCCAGCGAACGGAGCGGCTGCAGCGATCATTGCAGTTTTCATCAGAAAGTCTCGTCGTTGCTGGTCGTGCATGGTTCTTGTTGTTCCGTTTCGTCGAGGAGGCTCACATTGGCCGCTGCGCAAGGATAGCGAATGTATCTCACGCATGCAGCGCCAGTCGCGTGCACAACGACTCACGGCAGCAAGGTCGCTGCGCGCCACACACGGTCAGCCACACTCCACGACGTTGACAGCACTCTGCGTGATCGACGCGCTTCATCACTCTGCTGTCATTGTTGTTCTCTTGCGGCGCACGCTCACGCCGCTGCTCGCAACGGCGAGCGACGCCACACTATCGTTGCTGTCGGACGATGGGCAGAGCAACGATTCTGAGTTCTTGGATCGTGTGATGCCTATTTGAGTATCGTCTAGCGGTCACCCGTGGTCGTGTCGCGCAACCCCGGGTCGGGCGCTCGCGGCACAGGCCGTGCTTCGGTGTAGGCGACGGCTCCCGCGCCCTGTTCCGCTGTGCTTCTGTGCCAGCGCGCTCTCAGTCTGCGCGTGAAGCCATGGATGTATGTATAGAGCACCGGCACGACTAGCAGTGTCAGCAGCGTGGAGGTAATGACGCCTCCGATGACTGCGCGACCCATCGGCGCCAGCAACTCGCCACCGCTGCCCGCACCGATGGACATGGGCAGCATGCCGAAGATCATGGCCATCGTCGTCATCAGGATCGGGCGCAAGCGGACCTGACCTGCCTCCCAGATCGCCTCGCGCAGCGGCTTGCCCTGACGCAACGCCTGATTCGTGAAGTCCACGAGCAGGATCGCATTCTTGGTCACGAGCCCCATCAGCATGATGAAACCGATGATGGAGAAGACGTTCAGTGTCGTGCGAGTGACGAGCAACGCGAGCACGACACCAATCAACGACAAAGGCAGGGAGGCCATGATCGCGATCGGCTGCAGGAAACTGCCGAACTGTGAGGCAAGCACGAAGTAGATGAACATCACCGCCAGGCTGAGGGCCACGAGTGCAGCTCGCGACAGCTCGCTCATTCTCTCCTGCTCGCCGCCGACCTCGATCCGATATCCGGGCGGCAGCGGCATCTCTCTCGCGATTCGTTCTGCGTCGCTGCCGACGTCGCCCGTCGGTCTGCCTTCGGCATTGGCGAATATCGAAATGCGTCTTTGCATGTTGAGGCGGCGTATCTGTTCAGGCGTCGTCGTCTGCACGAGCTCGGCGACCTGTCGCAGCGGCACGAGCATGGGATTGCCATCGGCATCGAGTCGCGTGCTGGTGAGGTACAGGTCTCCGAGATCGGCCGTGAGCTCACGCTCTTGCTTCGGGAGGCGCACGATGACGTCGTAGTCCTGCCCGTCCGGCCCGAGCCACGTCGAGATCTGATCGCCTGCGATCAGAGGCCGTAGCGCATTGCCGATAGTCGCGGTCGTCAATCCCAGATCGTTCGCCCTCTCATTGTTGATGCGCACCGCCACGGTGGGCGTGGCGCCCTTCTCACTGCTCTCGAGATCGACGATGCCTGGAATCTTGGCGAGCCTTCGCATGAGCTCTTGCGACAGCTCGGTGAGCTTGGCGTTGTCTGGCCCAAGAACGGAGATCATGACAGGTTGCCAGCCGATCGTTGCCGTGAGGCCCGCCATGCGGTTGACCCGCTCGCGAATCTGTCTCTCGATCTCTTCTTGCGAAGGTCGCGGACGCAGCTTGCGATCCGTCAATCGAATCAAAAGCCGAGCGTGGTTGCGGCCGTCTCCCGTCCCAACAGTGGTGACGACAGTCTCGACACCGTCGATTTCGCGCAACATTGCTTCGACGTTGCGCACCTTGGCGTCGGTGTACTCGAGGCTCGAGCCAATGGGCGTGTTCAGGCGCAGGAATATCACGCCGTTCTCGTTGCGAGGCACGAACTCCGCACCGACCAGCGGCACCAACAGGAAGCTGCCGAAGAATGTCAGCAGCGCGATGAGCAGCACGATCGAGCGCGGGCTCAGACTGGCCCACTTCGGCAACGGCGCATGCTCGTCGTTGCGCCTGTGTCGCGCCAAGCGCGCGAGCCCGGGAATGCCATAGCGTCGTGAGCTCAGCACCCAGCGCAGCACACGGTCGTAGGCACGATGCGTGGCCTCGATGACCTGCTCAACGCGTTCCATCATGCGCCCGAGCCACGGCACGCGTCGGAACCGTCCTTCCTTCGGATCCGGCCACACCGACGACAGCATCGGATCCAGCGTGAAGCTCACGAACAGTGAGACGGCCACGGCCACCGCGACTGTGATGCCGAACTGCAGGAAGTACCTGCCCAGCGCGCCACTCATGAAGGCGACCGGCACGAACACGGCCAGAATCGCGAACGTGGTCGCCATCACGGCAAGACCGATCTCCTCGGTGCCTTCGAGCGCCGCCTGACGGTGACTCTTGCCCATGTTCGCATGTCGCACGATGTTCTCGCGCACGACGATCGCATCGTCGATCAGCAGGCCGATGCACAGCGACAGCGCCATCAGCGTCATGAAGTTGAGCGTGAAATCGAAGAAATACAGCGCAATGAAGGTGGACAGCACCGAGATCGGCAGCGTCAGCGCCGTGATGACGGTCGAGCGCCACGAGTGCAGGAACAGGAAGACGATCAGCACCGTCAGCAGCGCGCCTTCCATGATCGTGCTCTTGACACGATTGAGCGATGCCTCGATCCAATCCGCATCGGACCACACAGGCAAGATGTAAATATCGTCCGGCAATCGCGCGCGCAGCTCTTCGACCGCCTCCTCGACCGCCTTGGCGGTGCGTACCACGTTCGCCTGCTGCATGCGATAGACGTAGATGGAGACCGAACGCCTGCCGTTCGTGCGCGCGATCGAGGTTTCCTCCGCTTCGCCGTCGACCACGTCCGCGACTTGATGCAGGTAGACCGGTGCGCCGCCCTGATTCGCGACGATGATGCGCTCGAACCCGCGTGGATCCTTGATCTTGCCCTCGACGCGAACGAGCCGCTCGGTGGCGCCGTGCGTGATCGTGCCTGCTGGCAGATCCTGGTTGGCCGCTTGAATCGCAGCAATGACCTGGTCAACGCCGACGCGATAACTCTGCATCGCATCCGGACGTAGAAAGATCTGCACTTGCCTCTCGACCGATCCGCCGGTCCAGATGTGGCCGACGCCGTAGGCGTTCTCGAGACGTTTGATGATCTGCTGCTCGACGAGTGTCGAAACCTCTCGCAGACTGCGCCGGTCGGAGAAAACCGTCAGAGTCACGACGGGTTGCTGGCTCCCGTCCGAGTTCGCACGCGTAATCTGCGGATCGCGCACCTCGCGCGGCAAGCCCGGTTTGATCTGCGCGACCTTGTCACGTACCTCCTGCGTTGCCGCGACGATGTCTACATCCAGCGAGAACCGAATATTGAAATAAGCGGAGCCTTCACGCGCGGTCGCGAAAATGTCCTTCACGCCTTCGACCGAGTTGATGACGTTCTCGATCGGCTTGATCACGTCGCTTTCGATCGCTTCCGGCGAGGCCCCCGGATAGGAAATATAGATATTGACTTCCGGCTCGTTGACCTCCGGCATCTGCTCGACGGGCAGCATCCGATAGGAAACCAATCCCAGCACGACCAGCGCAAGCATGACCATGCTCGCGAAGACCGGTTGGTTGACGGAGACGCGGGTGATCCACATGGTTCTGGTCCTGAGCGGCTCTGAGCTGTGGATTGGTGCTTTCGGCTATCGGATTCCCGACGCTGAACGCTGGCGAGAAGGACTCGTTCTCATGGACACATCAACAGGAACTGCCCACACTCGCGCGAAGTCGCTCAGCGTCCGGGACAGGGGTCAGCTTTCGTGCTCGATCACGATCGCTGCCGAACCGGGTTTGCGGTCCCCGATATCGGCGACAATGACACGCTCGCCAGCGACCAGCCCGCTCACGATTTCCGCGTAACCTTCGTCTTCGGCTCGCGCGCCGATTTGCACCGGTCGCCGGATGATCTTGCCGTCCTCGAGCGTATATACGAACGGCTCGTTGCCGCCATAGCGCAACGCGCGTTGTGGAATTGCCAGCACAGGCGCGCTCGACGCAAGCTCGAGCGTGCCTTGCGCAAACATGCCGCCTTTCAGCGCGCGGTCGGGGTTCGGCACCGAGATATAGATCTTGACTGCCCGCGAGCCTTCTTCAGCGACTGGATTGATGCGTTGCACAACACCCTCGAACACGCGATCTCCGAAGCCGCTGACCTTGAACCGCGCTCGCTGCCCGACCGCGACAGCGGGGATCTCAACGGCCGGCACCGCGGCAGTCAGCCACACTTCGCGCAGATCCACGAGCGTCACGATCGCAGAATCCGGAGAAACCTTCTCGCCTGGCTCCACGAGGCGGCGCGCCACCGTGCCGTCGAACGGCGCGCGGATGATGGCGTCTTCGAGCGCAATCTGCGCAAGCCGTGCCTGTGCCTCGGCGAGCTTCAGGTTCGCGACGCTCCCGGCATAAGCGCTCTCGCTCTCTTCGTAGGTCGTCTGTGATATGAAACGCTGCTCGAGGAGCGCTTTGTTCTTTTCCCGATGCAGCTGCGCGAGCTCAAGCTCCGCACGTGCCTTTTCGACGGCCGCCAGCTCGCGCTCGTATTCGGCTCGGAGGTTGCGCGTGTCGATGCGAGCAATGACGTCCCCCGCGCGGACATCTTGACCTTCGCGGACCGTCACGATCTCCACGTCGCCGCTGACCTTGGCCATCACCGTTGCTTGCACCAACGGAGTGATCGATCCGGACAGCGGAATGGTGCGCGACAAGACTCGCGGCTCCGCCACGGCAATATCAACCGCGGCTAGCTCCAACGGTGGTTCCGATACGTTCTCGCCAGGCGTACCTGAGGCACTGGCATGATCGCGCATGACCCAGCCGGTGCCGACGGCGATCAGCAGAAGCGCAACCAGGCCGAATGCATATCTCCGCCACGGCCGTGCACGTTCAGCGTCGCTAGCCGAACTCTCGGGTGACGTCCGCCCGGGAAACGGCGCGACAGTTGGAGAGGGATCCTGCCCCACAGCTTCCCTGTTGTCTCCCTCGGCACCCTGAGCTTCCGTAATCACTTGCTGCCTTGCCTGATTGTTCACAATGACTCCCTGCGCACCCGCAACAGCGTAGCACCCGCGAAAAGTTGCAAACGAACCAAATCTCGATCAGCGCCGTATCCGGCGTGCCGTATTTCGACACCGCTGGGCCGAGAAAAGTTACGGGCGCGTCACAAATTTTATGTCAGACGAGGCTCTGGCACGAATCCGCATTCCGTGTTCCGATGACGTGTCCTCGACCAGGTACCACCTGACGAGCCAGAGGCTATGAGGCCGGCCGGCGAGGTACACTGCCGGACACGGCGCTCATGGCGGCGCGGTCCAGGATCGTCACGCCCATGCTGTAACTTCTGACGGGCCCGGGTGTATTTGGTCTAAAAGCTTCGTGAACCAGTGACTAGCTCAACGGACCGCAACCGCCTGGACGACTTCGCCTGCTTCATGCGCGCCCACCAAAACCTCGTATTCACCACCGCCGTGCGCATCGTCGCCAACGATGCGCAGGCGGAGGACATCGCGCAGGAAGTGTTCATCAAGGCGTACGAGAATTTCGACAGTCTGCGAGCCAGCGAGACGGCAGGCGCCTGGCTGCGCACGGTCGCGCGCAACCTGAGCCTGAACTATGCGACCCGATACCGCCGGCGATGGCGGTTCTTCTCCGAGGTTCACGACCGGAACGAGGACGATGACCTCGATTTCGAAGCCACCCTTGAGGGCGTCGAGTCACCCTCGAGCGACGCCGCCCAATTCCGACAGAGCGAAGTCATCGAAGAAGCGCTGCGTGCGCTGCCGGAGAAGCAACGTCTGCCGCTCGTGTTGTTTCATTTCGAAGACATGTCGTACGAGGAGATCGCCCAGCATCTGGGCGTATCTCTTGCCAAGGTCAAGGTGGATATACATCGTGCTCGCGCCGCGCTCGCGCGCGTGCTGGCCCGCCACGGCATCACGCCCGATGAGGTGACACCGTCATGAGTCATCACGACGCGGATAGGCAATTGGAAGAGTTCGTGCATCGCGTGCTGCGCAACCAACCCATGCGGCAGGCCCCAGCGCAGCTTGCCGATCGAGTGCTGGCGCGCATCGAGCAGCGCACTGCCAAGGCTTGGTGGCAGGCGGGCTTCAACGCCTGGCCCATGCCTGCGCGAGTGCTCTTCGTGACGATCTCGATTGCGATCTGCGCGCTCGCGCTCGAAGTCTCTGCAACATTGTTCGAGGTGCTGAGCGCGCAAGTGCCGTTGACCCTGGCACGTAGCATCGCACTATGGCAGGCCATGAGCACTGCGGTCGAGTCACTCGCGAAGGGGATCCCGGTCCAATGGATTTACGCCGTGGGCGGGATCATCGCAGCCTTGTATGCGAGCTTTTTCGCGCTCAGCGCTGCGGCGTATCGAACGCTATATCAGAATCGTTAGGTTTCACATGACAACAACGACGCAATCGAGCTGGTTACTCAAGCTTGCACAAGCGCTGCTGCTGAGCTTTGCGGCAGCGGCTTGGGCGCAGCCGACTCCGCCGCCAATAGAAGGCGAGGAGCCGTCCGCGAATGAGATCCAGCCCGAGCAAGATGCCCGCGAGGCGCCCGAGCCGCCGGCGCCGCCGCAGCCGCCCACACCAGAACGCTATGACGTCTATCGCTCGGAGGTCATCAATATCGGCTCCGATGCGCATCTTGGGAGCGATGAGTACGCCGAGGTCGTGATGGCCATCTTCGGTGACGTGACCAGCGCCGGCCGCGCCCAGGACAGCGTCATCACGATTTTCGGCAACGCGCACGTGACCGGTCCTGTCGGGAACGCGGTCGTGACAGTCTTCGGCGACGTCTATCTCGATAGCGAAATAGGCGGGGATGTCGTCGCGGTCTTCGGCAACGTCGAGCTCGATCAGCATGCCGACATTGGCGGCGATATCGTGGCAGTGGGCGGCACGCTCAAGCGACATCCCGACGCGCTCGTGCGCGGGGCCATCCAAGAAATGTCCTTCGCCGGGGAATTCGGCCAGCTACGGTGGCTGCGTGCCTGGGTGCAGCATTGTCTATTACTGGGCCGCCTGCTCGCGATTGAGCCTGGACTTACCTGGGCTTGGTGGATCGCTTTCGGGTTTCTCGCCTCGTACGTGCTCATTGCCGTACTGTTCAGCAAGGCGGTGGAAACAGGCGTGCGTACGCTCGAATCCCATCCCGGTCAGACGACACTGGCGTCGATCATCGCGGTTTTCCTGTCGCCGATCTTTCTGGTGCTGTTATCGATCACCGTGATCGGGATCGCATTCGTGCCCTTCTTTTTCTTGGCGCTGTTCGCCGCGGGGTTGTTCGGCAAGGCAGTCGTGCTCGCCGTGCTCGGCCGACGCATCATGCGTGCTGCAACCAGCGGGCCGCTTGCGAGCCTGCCGCTCGCGGTGCTCGTCGGTGGCTTGCTAGTCACGGCGATCTACTTGGTGCCCGTCATCGGCTTCATCGCCTTCAGCTTGCTTGGCATGCTGAGCTTGGGCGTCGTCGTCTACACGTTGCTTCTCGTCTCGCGCGCTCGGTCACCGCGTGCTGCGGGTGAAAATGCAACGCCTATAGCGACTTCCGGCAGACCGTGCACGACGAGCGAGACCGGGGCGCCTGGCGCGCAAGCGACAGCGAGCGCCGATCGAGTGGACACCACACCGCCTCCCACCGAAGAGCCCATGCCCCCGGTGCCGCTCACCGCCCATCCACGGGCCGATTTCTGGGTGCGCATGGGTGCGCTTGCGATCGACGCAGTGCTCGTGGGCTTCGTCGTCAACTTTATCCCGGGCATCGACGACCCGTGGCTCCTGGCACTGGCGATCTACGGAGCGCTGATGTGGAAGCTCAAAGGCACGACGGTCGGCGGCATCATTTGCAACCTGCGCGTCGTGCGCGTCGATGGGCGCGACATCGACTGGGCGACCGCCATCGTCAGAGCGCTGGGCTGCATTCTCTCGCTTGTGGTCATCGGCCTCGGCTTCATCTGGATCGCGATCGATCCCGAGCGTCAGGCGTGGCACGACAAGATCGCAGGCACGGTGGTCGTGCGCGTGCCCAAGGGAGTGTCTCTGGTCTAAGCAGGGGGATGCTGCAGAGCGGCTCGCATAGTCGCTTTGCAGCACCATATCTCTAGTGCACCACAGCGGGTCGCGGCTCGTGCACTTGCAGTGCCTGCGGATTGAGCGTCACCTTCGCGAGCCGGGTCATCTCGCCGTCGATGACCTTGTCCCGATCGGCGAGATGCGCGAAATGCTCCGCCTCCTCGCGCCTGCCGAGCGCCTTTGCATACGTCGCAATCGTGCCGTACCCGGCAATCTTGTAGTGAATGATCCGCTGCAACGAAGCGACAATGGCAGCATCGCGCACCGTGCTCTCACAGAGCTCGACCATCTTGTTGGTTTCAGTCACGAGCGCATGCATCGCATCATCTGCGTGTGCGCGCCCTCGAAGCTCCTTGCGCGCCAACAATTTTTCCAGATCGAGTCTGCGGGAGTGCAGCTCGCTTGCATACTCCTGCAGACGAAACGCGAGCGTCCCGTCGTTGACGATGGGAACCAGCTTATTTACGAGCGCCGCCAGCTGCGACTCGGCGCTGTGCAGCTCTTGCAGCTCCATGGCATAGAGCGTTTCCATGCTGTCGATGTGCGAGCCGGCCGAGCCTGGCAACCGCGTAAGCCGCTGCAATTGCTCGCGTAATCCGTCGCGAAAGCTACTGTCTCCTTGCATAGCGGCTTTCACGGCGCAGTGACCAGTGCCGGCACGCGCGAGCAAGGCGACCGCAGTGCCGCCTCGCGCAAGCCGCCCGAGTGGGTCGCCCCGCGTCGCTGTCAGCAGCAATCCGATACCCACTGCCGCGGAAAGCCAGCGCTCCATCGTGCCTAGATTTCCCTGATGCGGCGAAGAAGACGGCCGTGGCAGCTGCATGCAAACCTCCCAGCACAGTGGAAGCGGTGTACGCTTAGCGATAACACACGATTGCCGGCGAGGTTCCGCCTCCGTGTGATGCTCCGGCAAGTGAAGAGGCATCGATGCGTGCGGCGGCGATCCATCTGATCATCCTGTACCTGTGCGTCGCGACAGGAGGCACAGCGATGGCGACGAACGATGACAGTGTATTCGCTGCGGCTCGCGCAGCGATGGTGAACGAACAGCTTGCGGCGCGCGGGATCAAGAATCAGGACGTCCTGGATGCAATGCGACGCGTCCCGCGGCATCGCTTCGTTCCAGCAAGCGAGCAGGCTTACGCGTACCGTGACATGCCGCTACCGATCGGCAAGGGTCAGACGATCTCCCAACCGTACATCGTTGCATTGATGACGGAGCTCGTGCAGCCACGCAGCGATGCGCGCGCGCTGGAAGTGGGCACCGGCTCGGGTTATCAAGCCGCCGTGCTCGCGCAGCTCGTGGACCATGTTTATTCCATCGAGATCGAACCCGAGCTGGCACAGCGAGCGGCCAAGGTTCTCGAGGAGCTCGGCTACGACAACGTCACCGTACGCGCCGGCGACGGTTACGCTGGTTGGCCTGAGCATGCACCGTTCGACATCATCATCGTCACGGCTGCGCCTGAGCACGTTCCGCAATCGCTCATCGATCAGCTGAAACCAGGCGGATCGATGGTGGTACCCGTCGGACCGCGGTATTCGGTACAGGAGCTACGACTCATCACAAAGGACGCAAACGGCATCCTGCACGAGAAGAATGTCGCCCCCGTACGGTTCGTCCCGCTACGAAGAAGCAATGGGAATGAGCAACAGGAACGATAGAAGACGGCCCCAGCAGACAGACGCTCAGTCGTGTTGCGGATACGTGGCGTACACGCTCGTCGTGCCGTCTTCATGCACGAGATGGACCTTGTACGGCTCCACGCGATCCCCGCTTTCCATGCCGGGCGAGCCGATCGGCATGCCCGGCACGGTCAAGCCTCTTGCCTTGGGGCGCTGCGCGAGCAACCGCTTGACCTCAGCGGCAGGCACGTGCCCTTCAATGAAGTAACCGTTGACTTCAGCCGTATGGCACGAGCCCATGCCGTATGGCACGCCGACGCGCTGCTTGATCGGGCCGAGGTTGTCTAGATCGTGCGTCACGACCTCGAAGCCGTGCCGCCGTAAGTGCTCCACCCAGGCGCTGCAACAACCGCAAGTCGGTGTCTTGTACACAGCAACCTTCGCCGGCGACGAGGAGCTTTTCGCAGTCGCCCTCGTCGCAACCGACTCGGCCGCGTGAATGCCGACAGCAAAGGCGAACACGCTCGCAAGGAGGATAGTGGGTGTAAGACGTTTCATCGCTGGCTCCGGGACGACTATAACACTGAGCGCACGTCGCGCCACAGCGGGCCATTTCTACAGCCTCCCTGCAACCGTGTCCCGCTGCCGCGCATTGAAGAGTATCCATTCGGCACGGCTGCAATGCGTATTCCCGCGATCACGGACCGAACCCCTTACTACATCGTGCTCAACGTCCGCTCGGGTGCGGGCAGCGCCGTGGAGTGTCGCGCGCAGATGCAGGACATCCTGCAGAAAGCAGGAAGAGCACATCAGTTCTTTCTGGTCGAGCACGCACAGCAGCTGGCGCCGATTCTCGCCAGTGCCGTGCATGCTGCGTGCGAGAACCGCGGCGCGCTGGTCGGCGGCGGCGGAGACGGCACAATCAACGCCGCCGCGCACTCGGTGCTCGAGATGGGACTACCGTTCGGCGTGGTACCACAGGGCACATTCAATTACCTGAGTCGCACCTACTCCATTCCCTCGGAGGTGCAGGATGCGACTCTGGCCCTGCTCAGGGCCCGAGTGCGCCCAATCCAAGTGGGCGTGCTCAACGACCGCATTTTCCTGGTCAACGCGAGCCTCGGCCTGCATCCGCACCTGCTGCAGGAGCGCGATGCGTTCGCGCGTCAGTTCGGGCGGCGGCGGACCGTGGCCCTGTGGGCAGGACTCATCACGCTGATGAAGGGCTATCGTCAGCTCGTCCTCGAGATCGAGCACGAGAACGGCCATGAAGAAGTGGTACGCACACCGACGCTCGTGATCGGAAACAATCCGCTGCAGCTCGAGCAGATCGGCATTTCCGAAGCAGAAGAAGTGCAACACGGACAGCTCGCGGCGATCATCGTGCGACCGGTGGGAGCGCGAACGCTGCTGTGGCTCGCCCTTCGAGGTGCGCTCGGCCGACTCGGAGCCGACGAGAACGTGCGCAGCTTTGCCCTGCGCCACCTGATCGTGCGCATCAAGGGTGCAGACAAGGTCAAGGTGGCGATCGACGGCGAGATTCTCTGGCTGTCTTCTCCACTGCGATTCTCGATCTCGCCACAGCGTCTGATGCTCATGGTGCCCGAGATCGTACGCTCGGCGTGATGAGCACGCTGCTGCAGATATCCGATCCGCACTTCGGCACAGAGCAACCCCACGTCGTGCACGCCCTGCGCCGACTTGCTCGCTCTCTGCGCCCGGAGCTCGTTGTGTTCTCGGGCGACATTACACAGCGCGCGCGACGCACTCAGTTTACGGCGGCGCGCCGCTTCGCCGCCGGGCTCGGGGCGCCGGTTTTGGCTGTGCCCGGCAATCACGACATCCCCCTGTTCAACATCGTCGCGCGCATCGTTTCGCCGTATGGCAACTACATGAGCGCCTTTGGCGGCAACCTGGAGCCCGAATACGACTCTGACACTTTCCTCGTCGTGTGCACGAACACGACACGACCGGCTCGCCACAAAGACGGAGAGATCTCCTGTGCGCAGATTGCGCGCGTTTGTGCGCGGCTGAGACAGGCAACGCCGGAGCAAGTGCGCATCGTCGTCACGCATCAACCAGTGCTGGCCATACGCAAGGAGGACGAAGCCAACCTGTTACACGGGCACGAAACGGCGGTGCGTGTGTGGTCCCATGCCGGCGCCGACATCATCATGAGCGGTCACATCCACCTGCCGTATGTTCGCTCCCTCGCCGAGCGTTTCAGCGATCTGCCGCGACGGACCTGGTGCGTGCAAGCGGGCACCGCCGTGTCTTGGCGCATCCGAGGCGATGTTCCCAACTCAATCAACGTGCTGCGCCATGCACGCGGTGATCCGGCGTGCCGCGTGGAGCGATGGGACTTCGACGCGACCCGCAAGGAGTTCCACTGCGTCTCGAAGAACCTGCTGGTGCTCGACCGGATGCACTGATCGCGCGGCGATGCCACTATTCCTGCGGCTGCGTCAACCTGAACGCAGGTGCTGCGTTCTTACCGATGTGTCAACGTAAGGTCACAAGGCCAGAACCGAAAGGGGTTACTCGTTATGAAGTTCTCGAAGATTGCTCTACTCGCTGCGCTGTTCATGATCGGTACAGGTTTGACTGCGCATGCTCGAGATGTTGGCCATGAGCTGGCTGGCAAACGTGCGCGGCCGATGCACATGGCAGGCTTTGGCGCAGACTTGCCGCTGGCGCGCATCGTTCAGAGACTCGACCTCTCCGACGCGCAGCGCCAAAGCCTATCGTCGTTGCTCGAGGCCACGAAGGCGCAGAGCCAGGAGCTGCGCAAGCAGCAGCGGGAGCTGCTCGAAGCTTCGCTGAAGACGCTACCGGATGATCCGGACTATCCCGCGCTCATCGAGAAACGCAAGCAGCTTGCGATCGCTGCAATCCAGCAGCGCAGCGATCTGAACGTACAGATCTACGCGTTGTTGACACCTGAGCAGAAGGCGCAGGTGCCGGCGCTGATCGAAGAGATGAAGACGAACGCAAAGGAGCGTCGCATGAAGCGCTGGACGCGTCGACCTGCTGTCGCGCGCTGAGCGACGAGCGCTTGACGATGCAAGGCCCGCGCGGAAGTATTCGCGCGGGCCTTTCTCATGCGTTCACCGCGTTGATCATTGCTGCACCGACTGCACAATCGGATCGAGGAACGGCGCAAGCACGGAATAGTCGCCGTTCCAGTCCACCCGCCACACCGGCAGCCCGGAGAACGGATCGTTGCCGGTACGTGCGACCACCAGATCCAGGCTCGGGATCACAACGATCAGGCTATCGCCCAGACCCCACGCCCAATAGGCATCGCGTGGCACGTTGGGCAACAACCCAGTCGCATTCGTCCACCACAACAGCCCGTAGTTGGTCGTCGCCTGCGGAAAGCCGTCCGGGTCATCGATCTCGATCTGCGCAAGCTCCGGCCTGGGCGTACGCACTGCTTCGATGAACGAAGGCGACAGCACCTGCTGGCCCGCCCACTCGCCATTGCGCAAGAACAAGAGCCCGATGCGCGCCATTGCGTTGGTGTTCACTGTGATACCCGAGGCGAGCTCGCGGCGCGGAATGCCATCCGGGTGCACCAGTGGATCGTGCGGCCGCAATTGATTGTCGCGCCATTGCAAATCGTCGCGGCTATCGATGCCGAGAACCGACCACACACGCGTTGCCAACAGCGTGCTCAAGTCCTCGGCGAAGACCTGCGTGAGCAGGTCGGCGAGCCAGTTGAGACCACCGTCGGAGTACAGCCACCTCGTTCCGGGCTCATGCAAGAGCGAGCCATAACCGCCTGGCTTATCGAAGCCGGCGGTATGCGTGGCGAGCTGCAGAACCGTGATGTCGTCCAACCAACCGGAAGCGACGTTCCCGGCTGGCTGCGGCGGGACCGTCAGGAACGTGGGCAGATGAGTTTGCACCAAATCGGAAAGAGCGAGACGACCTTCGTCGAGCGCCAAGCCGAGCGCAATGCTGCCGATGGACTTGGTCGTCGACTTCACGTCGTAGCGGGTATCGATGTCACCCCATGAGTAGACGAGCCGCCCGTGACGCACGATGACTCCGGAGCCTCCACCGCCTTCAGCATACACGCGTGCTTGCTCGAGCAGCGCCTCGTCCATGCCGACGTCGGCCGGGGCCGCTACCGTCCAACCGTGGGCAGGATCGGTATCCGTGTCGGCGAGCGGGTACACGGGCGGCTGCACGATGACAGTCAGCGAGTCAACAACACTCGCTTCTCCGTCGCTGACGGTCAGGGTCAGAGTGTAAGTTCCTGGGTCCGTAAACGTGACGTTCGTTGCGGCAGCTGATGCGTCGGCGAATGCGACACCAACGGCGGGTTCTGCCGTCCATGCGTACGTCAGAGTCGCTCCCTCATTCGCGGTGACCGTGGCGGACAGCGACACCGTGTTCACAGGCAACTCGATCGTCTGGTCAGCACCCGCATCGACACTGAATCCATCGCCGGCCGCGGCCGGTTGCACGACGACCTGAACGGTATCCGTGCCAGTCGAGGAGCCATCGCTCACGCTGAGCGTGAACGTGTATGTGCCTACGCTGGCGAACGATGCGCTCGTTTCTGCTGCGGATGGATCGGCAATCGTGACTCCGTCCGCAGGCGTCACGCTCCATGTATAGACGAGTGTCGATCCCGGCTCGTCGGTTGCAGTGCCGCGTAGCGTCACGGTATTCGTCGGCAACTGAATGGTTTGATCGGTCCCGGCATCGACTTGCGGCGCCTGGTTCGGCGATGCCGGTGGATTCGCCGGAGCGGGCGCATCGCCGCCTCCGCCACCTCCGCCGCCGCATGCGGCGAGTGCAAACATGGCAACGAGCACGAGAAGGGATCGAGACAAGTTACCGCTGTGACTTGTTCGCAAAGTCAGCGGCGTTCGTTTCTGAACGCGCATCTTGTGTCCTCTGGCTGCGGAGCTGGCGACCGGAAGCAACGCACGACGGCTACAAAGGATCCTTACGACGTGCTTACAAGAGCGCGCGTCACTCGCGCTCAAGATGAGTGCGTTGAATCTTCAGCAGTGCAGCAGACGCCACATCTGAGACCGACAAAATTGGATACTGTCTCGATGCTAGATTGCGCACTGGGGGACGCGACATCGGCAACACAGCAAACAATTCGGCGCGCTGTCGCCCCGGCGTCGCGTGCATGAGCATGCATATGTCCGTTGCGCCGCTTCGTGCGCTGGATCGGATCGGCTGTTCCTTGCTCGGTCAACGCGATTGCACGCGCAGCAAACGTCACTGCCTGCAACGAGCCTCGCTAGGCGTCACAGAAGAAACGATCGAGGACGACCAGTGCTCCAGAAGATCTCGAAGCATATCGGCGCAGTGAACGAGTCGCGAGCCAGACGCTTGCAAAGCGTCGCGCCTCGCCGACCTCTCGAGCAGGGTTTGAGGGCGCAGCGAGCTTGAGCGGTGGGCCGTAGGGTCGACCATGCCGACGCGCCGTACCCGATAGCGAATCGTCAACCGGCGCCTCACATTGGCCGAGCCGCGCGCATCGCGATCCGGGCGCGACTCTCCTGGAGGAAGAACGACGAGCTCAGCGCGATGACAGCGCTTGCAAAGCAGTGGCGGGGAACGTATAGTTTACAACGGTATGTTAACGGTAACATGATGCGCTGCGATAGCGCGTCATGCCGGAAAGCGGTTTTCGCGGGCCTTGCCTCACACGTCGTCCCCCCCTGCTTATTGATGTGTGGGGCAAGTCCGCGGCTCTCATTCCTTCAGCTGCATTGTTCTAGCGACCCGGCCCCATCCTGTCCAGTGCGTGGCCCAAAGGCGCTTGTGGAGCGCGCCTCGACAAGCGGCCCCTGCTCGACTCCCCTAAGTTAAGGCGATCCCTGACATTTTTGTAGGGCGAACCCTTACTTTAGCGCTTCGGAGCCTGCCGGCATCGCCTCGCGCGCGCTCTCTCTCCCGGTAAAAGAAGCTTCCTGAGGCTCGTCTGGGCCGCTGAAGAGGTCACGGATCCGGGCACCAAGTACCGCACCCGGTTGCGACGGGCTCTACCGCGCACGTCACTTCGCCTTCTATGCTGTGCGAATGCTCCGAGATCACGTCGCAACCGGCACAACGGATTTTTTCTATCTGCCCTACGGACATGCCTACCTCTCGCGACCCGAGCTCGTATGGACGCACGCGCTCGCGGACGGCGCGCTTGCGCTTGCCTATTTCGCGATCCCGATCCTCCTCTACCGAATCGCGCGACGCCGGCGAGAGCGCACCCTACGGGCCCTCGTGTGGTGTCTGGTCGGCTTCATGATTGCGAGCGGCGTGACGTATCTGACAAGGGCATTCAACCTGTGGCACACCGCGTTCTGGCTCGAAGCAACCGTCAAGGTCGCCGCCGCGATCTTGTCGATTCCAACGGTCGTCTTGCTCTGGCGCTCGCTGCCTGAGGTGCTCAGCCTGCCGAGTCATCGCCAGCTGCGTCATGCCAACGAATCCCTTGCCCGTGCGAATCGCGAGCTCGAAGCGTTCACCGCGTCTGTCTCCCATGACCTGCGCTCGCCGCTCACCACGATCGCTGGCCAAGCTGGCTTATTGGAGATTTCGCTCGTCAATCCAACCGACGAGCAGCGACGTCGGCTCGCGAAGATACAAAGCAGCGTCAAGCAAATGTCCGACCTCATCGACGCGCTGCTGGCACTCTCGCGCATTTCCCGTCACACGCTACATCGAGAGCCGATCGACGCGAGCGCGCTGGCGCTGTCGGTCATCAACGACCTGCGACAAGCCGATCCGGACCGGGTCGTGGAAGTACACGTGCAGCCCAATCTGCACGTCCACGGCGATCGCAGACTCATCGGCGACTTGCTCCGCAACGTCCTGGAGAACGCCTGGAAGTTCACCTCAAAGAAACAACATGCGCGCATCGAGCTCGGCGGCACGATCGGCGAAAAGATGGCGACGCTCTACGTGCGCGACAACGGCGCGGGCTTCGACATGGCGCACGCCCAGAAGCTGTTCAGGCCTTTTCATCGGCTACATACCGCCGCCGAGTTCGAAGGCTCAGGGATCGGCCTTGCAACCGTCGCCAGGATCGTCGAGCGTCACGGCGGACGAGTGTGGGCCGAAGCCAAGCCGAACGAGGGAGCGGTGTTTTATTTCACGCTGCCGACCGCGCCCATTACGAGCGAGATACTCGTACAGCAGCCGCAGGAAAGCTGCCGTTAGACAACTCTTCCGAGCCATCGCTTACAATTCACCGCCTGCGCCATCGATGCAACGTCGGCGCTGGAGCGTGCATTGGAAGAGCTGCAAGCACGCAATCCGTGCCCCTAGCTTCCTAACACGAGCCCTCTAGCGGTATCTTTGCGCTCCATTGGCTAACGAGCGTGCGCTCTTACTCCTAGCGATCACCTTCCAGCGGTAACCAGCGATAACCTTCGTGGTATCTACCCACAAGAACGCGAGTCGTCCACGAAACTCATGTCCTTCGACCACAATGCCCTGGAAAGTCTGCGCATCGAGCGCAGCCCCGAACCGCCCAAGCGCGAGCCCACGTCGCTGTACAAGTGGCTGATCGCATTGGCTCTCCTCCTCGCAGCCGCGGCGGCTGCGTACGCGCTGTTGCGTGATCGCGCGATCGAGGTGCAAGCGGTCACCGCAGTTGCGAGCTCAAGCGGAGGCAGAGCCGCTGCTGTGCTGAACGCATCGGGGTACGTGGTGGCTCGCCGACAAGCGACCGTATCTGCGAAGGTCACAGGCAAGATCGCCGAATTGCTCATCGAGGAAGGCATGAGCGTGAAAGAGGGCCAGCTCCTCGCGCGATTGGACGATACAACGGTACGCCCGTCGTACGAGCTTGCTTTGCGCCAATTGGACGCCGCACGCAAAGAGCTCCAAGAGATCGAGGTACGTCTCGCCGAGGCGGAGCGCAACCTGCACCGCACCGAGCAACTGCGCGCCGACACGCTAGTGAGCGAAGCACAGCTCGATCAAGCACAGTCCGAGGTCGCCGCACTGCGCGCGCGCCTCGAAGCTGCCCGCAGCAATGTTAAAGTTGCTGAAGCCACGGTACGCGTACGTGAGCAGGACTTGGACGACCTGCTCGTGCGGGCACCTTTCGACGGTGTCATCGTCTCGAAGGACGCTCAGCCTGGCGAAATCGTCTCACCGATATCGGCGGGCGGCGGATTCACGCGCACTGGGATCGCGACGATCGTCGACATGGATTCCCGCGAGATCGAGGTCGACGTCAACGAAGCGTTCATCAATCGTGTCCGCGCCAATCAAAGAACGGAGGCCGTGCTCGACGCGTACCCGGACTGGGTCATTCCGAGCCACGTCATCAACGTGGTTCCCACCGCCGACAGACAAAAGGCGACGGTGCGCGTTCGCATTGCATTCGATGAATTGGATCCGCGTATCCTGCCCCAGATGGGCGTCAAAGTGACGTTCCTCGAGGATGCGCCCCAAGAGGTGACGACGAGCCAGCGACCTGCCGTGCGAGTACCCGCCGACGCGGTTTTCACAGTCAGCGGGACCAGCTATGTATGGCGCATCAAGAACGGTTCCGTCGAGCGCGTCGCGGTGCGCACGGCCAGCGAACGCGACGGCAGCGTGGAAATCGTCGCGGGACTCAATGCCGGTGACCGTATCGTGGCACGGCAGGTCGAAGGCCTTGCCGAAGGCGTGCAGGTGAAGGTCGCCAATCGTTAACCACTAGCGCGAGGAGTGCACCATGAGCGCAGACGTGTTGGTGAGATGCAAGGGAGTGACGAAGGACTACAAGCGGGGCACTCAAGTGGTGCACGTACTGCAAGCCCTGGACTTGGAGGTCCCGCGCGGAGATTTCCTCGCATTGATGGGACCCTCGGGATCCGGCAAGTCGACTCTGCTCAACCTGATCGGGGGGCTCGATCGTCCAACCTCTGGCACGATCGAGGTTGACGGCCAACGAATCGATACCATGACCGATGCACAGCTCGGCCGTTGGCGCGCGCGGCACGTCGGCTTCGTCTTTCAGATGTACAACTTGCTGCCGGTCCTCACCGCGCTCCGCAATGTCGAGTTGCCGCTGTTGCTCACCAACATGTCAGCTGCCGAACGACGCCGGAGAGCCGAGGCAGCCCTGAAGCTGGTCGGCTTGGCTGATCGGGCCAAGCACAAGCCGCGCGAGCTCTCTGGCGGCCAGGAACAGCGTGTCGGTATCGCTCGCGCGATCGTCTCGGACCCGACACTGCTCTTGTGCGACGAGCCGACAGGCGATCTGGACCGCAAGTCTGGCGACGAAATCCTCGATCTCCTGCAGGCACTCAACGAGCGTCAAGGCAAGACGATCATCATGGTCACGCACGATCCGCACGCCGCTGCACGTGCGAAACGAACGCTGCATCTGGAAAAGGGCAAGCTCGAGCGCGAGGTCGTCGCATCAGTCTGAGATCATGAGCTGCAGGCTATAGGCTGTAGACGAGAGCGCCGACGCCCCGTCCCATCCACTCATGCCTCGCAGCCGATCGTCGGCACAGAAACCACGTTTGCCTGGTCCGCCGGGAGTCGGACCATAGGTGCAGCAGGAGGGTGAGAGATATGAAGCCGTCGAACCCCGGTCACCAACCGGATCATTCTGCCCCCCAGCCCACAGCCCTCGTCAGTGCGCTATGAAATTCCTGCCTCTGCTCTGGTCCAATCTTCAGCGCAAGCGCTTGCGCACCTGGCTCACACTGGCTTCGATCGTCGCCGCGTTCTTGTTGTTTGGCATTCTGCAGACGATGAAGGCCGCGTTGACGGGCGGCGCGGAGCTCGCTGGTGCCGATCGTTTGATCACGATGAACAAGGTCACCTTCATCCAACCCTTGCCCGAGAGCCATCTCACTCGCGTTCGCGGTATCGAAGGCGTGAAGGTTGCGACGCCGTATTCGTGGTTCGGCGGCGTCTATCAGGACGATCGCAACAAGGTCATCACGTTCGCCGTCGATCCGGAAACCTTTCTACAGGTTTATCCCGAGTACGAGCTGACCGAAGAGGAACACAAGGCTTGGATCAACGATCGCGCGGGCGCGATCGTCGGCAAGGTCACGGCGGAACGCTATGGCTGGCAAGTCGGCGATACGATTCCGCTGCGCTCGGACATCTACCAGAACCAAGACGGCACGCAGATCTGGGAAGTCAACATCCGCGCGATCTTTGCAACGACCAACGACAGCGCGAGCATGTTCATTCACCACGAGTACCTCGATGAGGCACGCACATTCGGCAAGGACACGATCGGCATGATCGTGCTGCGCGTGGACGATCCGCAGCGTTCCGCGGAAATCGCCAGGCGGATCGACGCGATGTTCGCGAACTCTGCCAACGAAACGAAGACCGACAACGAACGAGCATTCCTGCAGTCCTGGGCGAATCAGATGGGCAATATCGGCGCGCTCGTCACGGCCGTGGCAAGCGTCGTGTTCTTCACGCTCCTGCTCGTCATTGCAAATACGATGGGTCAGTCAGTGCGCGAGCGTACGAACGAGCTCGCGGTGATGAAAACGATCGGGTTTTCGCGGGGCACGGTGACGGGCTTGGTGCTCGCAGAATCGATGCTACTGACGGTGCTGGGTGCGGTGATCGGGCTGGTGCTCGCCAGCGGGGTCGCGCAGGGCCTCGGCAAGGCGCTGGCGCAATACTTCCCGACGCTCGGGATGCCCGCTTCGACCTACCTGATCGGCGGCGTGCTGGCGATCGTGCTCGGCGCGCTCGCGAGCGCTCTACCCGCTACTTACGCTTGGCAGCTCAAGATCGTCGATGCGCTGCGCAGGGTTTGACCGCCTCTGCCGCTGGCGCTGCAAATACTCCTGAGAAGGAAGGGTCATGTCCGGACCGGCATTACAAGCAATCGCCATCACCGCGATGAACGTGCGCAACATGCGCGAGCGAATCGCGTCTTCGCTCGTGGCGTTGATAGGCATCGCAGGTGTCGTGACGGTGCTGGTGGGCGTGCTGTCGATTCGAGAGGGATTCAGGGCCGCGCTCGACTACTCTGGCTCGCCGGACATCGCGATCGTCCTACGTGGAGGCGCCACCGACGAGCTGAGTAGCGGCCTCGGTCAAGACCAGGTGCGCGTGATCATGGATTCACCGTACATTGCGCGCGACGCCGACGGGCCGATCGCCTCAGCCGAGCTTTACGTGATCGTGGACGTTCCGCTCAAGAGCACGGGCACGGCTGCGAACGTGCCCTTCCGCGGTGTCGGTCCGAATGCACCCAAGCTGCGCGACAACTTTCGCATCGTCGAAGGACGCATGTTCGTGCCCGGCACATTCGAGGTCATCGTAGGCGTCGGAGCGGCCGAGGCTTTCGACGGCTTGGTCGTCGGCAACACCGTGCGCTGGGGCACGACCGACTGGACCATCGTCGGTATGTTCGAAGACAAAGGCAGCGTCTCCGAATCAGAGATATGGACCGATGCGACGGTGCTGCAAGGCGCTTACAACCGTGGCAACTCGTATCAGTCGGTACGCGCAAAGCTGACGAGCGCGGAGGCGCTCACGGCCTTCAGGGACTCCCTCTCGAACGACCCGCGAGTCAACACCAAGGTGTATTCCGAGCAGGCGTTCTACGAAGAGCAGTCGGAAGGCTTGCGTGTGATGATCAATGGCTTGGGCTTCTTTGTCGCTCTGCTCATGGGACTGGCAGCGATCTTCGCTGCCCTCAACACCATGTACTCTGCCGTCTCCGCGCGTACGCGGGAAATCGCCACGCTGCGCGCGCTCGGCTTTGGGCCGTTCCCTGTGATGGTCTCGGTGATTGCGGAGGCATTGCTGCTTGCGCTCGTCGGCAGCGCGCTCGGCATGCTCATCTCGTACTTTGCGTTCAACGGCATACGCGCCTCGACGCTTAACTTCGGTTCCTTCACGCAGCTGAGCTTCACCTTTAACGTGACGTCCGAGCTGCTCGTGCAAGGATTGATCTATGCGCTCGTGCTTGGTTTTCTCGGCGGCCTGCTGCCGAGCCTGCGCGCGGCCCGCATGCCGATTACGACCGGCCTTCGAGAGCTCTGAGCGCGCGGCATAAGGACCATGGAGGGCCACGACTGCAGCTGCGGCCGACAGCCCGCTCAAACGCTACACTTGGGCTTTGGCCGTTTCCCTTCGAAATCCACGCCGTTCACGAGCTCATGTCCTCTTTCTCCATCCTCGGACCGCGCCGAGCTGCATTCGCGTTCGTCTTCATCACGGTACTGCTCGACATGTTTGCGCTCGGAATCATCATTCCGGTGCTGCCGCGCCTCATCGAAGATTTCATGGGCGGCAACACGGCGAGCGCGGCGGAGATCTACGGGATCTTTGGCACGGCGTGGGCACTCATGCAGTTCATCTTCTCGCCGGTGCTGGGATCGCTATCCGACCGCTTCGGGCGACGCAAGGTCATTCTGCTTTCCAACGTGGGATTGGGCCTCGACTATGTGCTGATGGCGCTTGCGCCGAACGTGGCCTGGTTGTTCGTCGGGCGTATTCTCTCCGGCATCACTTCCGCCAGTATCGCGACTGCAGGCGCGTACATCGCAGATGTCACTCCGCCCGAGCAGCGTGCGGCGAAATTCGGCATGCTCGGTGCGGCCTTTGGCTTCGGCTTCGTCGTCGGACCCGCGCTGGGCGGCTTCCTCGGCGACGTTGATCCTCGTTTGCCTTTCTGGGTAGCCGCGAGCTTCAGCCTCACGAACGCGCTTTATGGCTTTTTCGTTCTGCCCGAATCGCTCCCACCGGAGAGACGGCAGCCGTTCTCCTGGCGCAAGGCGAATCCCCTCGGTGCGCTCAGATTGCTGCGTTCCCATCGCGATCTGTGGGGCTTCGCGAGCGTCAGCTTCTTGAGCAACCTTGCGCACGTCGCCCTGCCCGCGACAGCCGTCCTCTATATGGGCTATCGCTACGGCTGGAGCACGAAACAAGTGGGCCTTCTGCTCGCCGTGGCTGGGATCTGTCAGATCATCGTGCAGGCCGGATTGGTCCGGCGCGTGGTGGGAACGCTCGGCGAGCGGCGCGCGATGATGCTCGGCTTGAGCGGCGGGGCACTTGGCTTTTTTCTGCAGGGCATCGCCACGTCACCGCCCGTCTACGTGCTCGGCATCGTCACGATGTCCATCTGGGGCTTCTTGAATCCGGCTCTACAGAGCGCGATGACGCGTCTCGTACAGCCCACCGAGCAGGGCCAACTACAGGGGGCCAATAGCAGCCTCATGGGCATTGCGAACATGATTGGTCCTGTCATCTTCGCGCAGGTGTTCGCAACGTTCATCGCTCACCAGCAATGGCACATACCGGGCGCAGCATTCCTGCTCTCGGCCGCACTGCTGACCGCAGGCGCAATCATTATCTTGCGCCTCGCGCACAGTGATGAGCGAAGCGCAGGAAAGACGGCGCGGATGATCGCAGACGAAACCAAACGACCGGCTGAACCCGGCTCAATGTGAGCCGCAGTGCATACGCATTCAAATCTGCATGACGATCGTCGATGACGCACGCGGTCCCTGACCGCGCACTCTGCTGGTGCGCGCGCGGTATACCACACGCGCCCAAGTTGCTGATTCGCTCACCGCGGGACCTGGCACGCCTCGTGCATCGCATTGGTCGCCAGGTTTTCTTACTTGCCGACGATGATGGTGAGCCCCCCCTGAACCATCAATCGGACGCAGGCGTGCGTCGTCGCAGGAAGCGATGCGCACGTTTTTTTTTGCTATGTCTGATGATGCGCACTACATGTCTCTGCCGCATCGCCGCTCGATCCCATCGCGCTCGAGCCACTCGGTTGCGATGGGCCACAATGTCTGCGCGAACTCCGGACGGAAGAAACCAAAGTGTCCGATACGCGGTACACCGACGTCGTGCGGTGCGATCCGTCGATACTCGACTGGTGCGGCTGCATAGAGCGCGTGCATGGAACGCACTGCTTGCGCCGACATCATCTCGTCGTCCGTGAACGACAGCGCAAGCATCGGAATTCGCACGGACGCGTAGGCGGCGCGCACTGCCTCGCCCTCGGCCCCGACCACGTAGTCTCGCGTCAGGCACCAGCGGCGCCATTGCGCGATGACACCTTTCGGCAAGTCGCCGACCTTGCGGATCCGCTTGCCTGGAAAGTATCCGAAGAGCTTCGTTGCGAGCGGCGCGACGACGAACCACAACCACCAAACGATGCGTTTCGTCCGCCAGCTGTTCTGTCGCCAGTAACCCGAACCGGTCGCAATGGTGACGACGCGATCGATCTGCTCGCGATTCGGTATGAGGCCCAGTAGTTGCCCGCCGAGGCTGTGACCGATCCAGTAGAGCGGCTTGCCTGGAAGCTTCTCACGCGCGTAGTTGATCGCCGCCGCGCAGTCTTGCCTGGCCCATCCGATGACGTCGACCTCGAAACCGCGCAGCGACCTCGGTGCCGACAAGCCGATGCCGCGATAATCGAACGTGATCGCACGATAGCCTTGGCTCGCGAGCCACTGTGCAAAAAGCGAGTAGAAGCGCTGTGTGACACCCATCGCGCAAGATACGATCGCGCTCGCGCGCGGCGTGCCTTCCGGCTCATAAACATGAGCGGCGATGGCCTGTCCGTTGTCGAGAGCCAACGACACTCGCGCAGCCTGTTCGCGAGCACCGTGCATCAGAACGCTGCAAACTCGGCGCTCAAGATCTCCGCTTCCGCAGCACAGCCAATCTCGCGCTGCGAATTGGGCGCCGGATAAAACTCTTCACTCAAGTCCTTTCCACCGGCCGCACGCCAACGCACGCGCGTCAAGATCGTCTTGTATGGATGGGTGTTACGCAGCCAGAGCCGATTGTTTTGAGCGTCGCAGGCCCCCTCGAAGCTCAGCGAGACAAACGTCGAAGCTGCAGGCTCATCGGCTGCAAACGAGAAAGACGCCCCGATGAGCCCAGCCGCGACGATCAGGACACAAGCTGCTGAAGACTTGAACACAAGCTACACCCCCCTCGATCCACCAGCGCAAGCATCGCTCAGAAGATCGCACATGTGTAAGTTCTTCGTCGACTGCTCACCCCACACCTGGACGAGAACGAACCCGGCTGCCGCTCTCCGGGAAACCCTGAATATAGACAGATTCGTGCGCCTCACATTCGACGCTCGTCACGAAGCACGGGATTCGTATGCTCCGCGGCGCGTTTGTCTCGCTGCTAGGCGCGCACGCGCCGTCCCCAGCTCATTCCTCCTGGTGCGCAACCCAGCCCAGAGCGTCTCGACAGGTTATCCTGTCAAATTCGCGCCGACGAGCCATCCTCTTCCACCGCAGACCTGCGGCGCGGCGAATGGTGTCATGCCTTGCGTCGCGGTGCGCTGCACGGCAGGTGCCGCCACGGAACTTCTTCGAAACAGATGTGTTAAATTTCCTCTTCTTTCCCGCAGAAGTCATCCATGGAGCAGCCGATATGGCCTTCACTCTCAAACCTTTGCCTTACCCCAAGGACGCGCTCGATCCGATGATGTCGGCTCGGACACTTGAGTTTCACCATGGCAAGCACCATGCGGCCTATGTGTCGAAATTGAACGAGCTCATCAAAGGCACCAAGCACGAGAACGCGGATCTGGAAACGATCATCCGCGAAACGGCCAATGCGACCGGCGCAGAGAAGAAGATCTTCAACAACGCGGCGCAAGTCTGGAATCACGACTTCTATTGGGAGTCGCTCGCTCCGAACGGCGGCGGCACACCACCCGAGCCGGTCCTGAAGCGCATCGAGGCGAGCTTCGGTTCTTTCGATAACTTCCGTGACAAGTTCGTCGAAGCAGCGGTAAATCAATTTGGCAGCGGCTGGGCGTGGCTTGTTCTCAAGGGTGACAAGCTCGAGATCACTACGACTCACGATGCCGACAATCCGCTGACCCACGGCGAACGTCCGCTCTGGACGTGCGATGTGTGGGAGCACGCTTACTATCTGGATTACCAGAACGAGCGTGCGCGCTTCGTTAAGACCGTGATCGAAAGACTGGCGAATTGGCAGTTCGTCGGTAAGTTGCTCGCAGAGAGTCAAGGATAGTCGCGCGCCACGGGGACAGGACGGAAGCACTGCTGTGGCTCTCCCGACTGTCCCCAGCCCCACGCTTCCGACTGTCCCTAACCCCAAATGGGGATGGATGGAGCACTGCTCTCTATCCCTGCTCCCAGTTCCCCTTTCATACGCTGTCCCGCCAGCGCCTAGCACATGAGTGAGCCGCTTACCTCCGCTCCGCGAGCGCGCAACATCCTGCGAGCCTAATTGCGACTCATTCTCAATTGCGATTAGAATCCGAGTGCACCCGCAGCAACGCGCTGCTCAATACTTCCGACCGCTCGTTCGCACGATGTCTATTCGTATTGCCTTTGCAGCCCGGGCGCTGCTTGCGCTCGCCTTCCTCCCGCTAGTGACGAGCTGCACGACTTCAAGCGAGGACTTACGCCATCGGGTCGTCGAGAATTACGCACAGATCGTGCTTGCAACGTATGAAGACGCAATCGACGCAGCGCGCGCTCTGGAGCGAGCCGTCGACGAGCTACTTGCCAATCCCAGTGAAGCAACGCTTGCAGCCGCACGCGAACGTTGGATCGCGGCCCGTATCCCGTATGGATACTCCGAGGCATTTCGCTTCTACGACGGACCCATCGACGACGAGGATGGGCCCGAGCCGCGTTTGAACGGCTGGCCGCTCGACGAGAACCACATCGACGCAGTGCGGCTCGATCTGTACAACGCCGCACCCGGTGAGAACATTATCGGCAACCCCGAAAAGTACCCCGACATCACACCCGAGCTCATCGCCGAGCAGAATGAAGCCGGCGGCGAGAAGAACATCGCCAGCGGCTATCACGCCATCGAATTCTTGCTCTGGGGCCAGGACCTCAACGATCCGCCAGACGCGGCGGGCCAGCGCCCCTACACCGACTTCGTCGCCAGCGGACCGAATGCAGCGCTCAATGCCCGTCGAGGCCAGTACCTCAAGGCTGCGACGACTCTCCTCATTCACGATCTCGAGAGCGTGGCCGACGAATGGCGCGATCCCTCGGCGGGCGGGACGAATTATCGCAGCGAGTTCGTCGGCGGCGACGTGATGACCGCGCTCGAGCGCATGATCAAGGGTATCGCCACCTTGGCGGGAGCGGAGATGGCGGGCGAGCGGTTGAACGTCGCGCTGCTATCCTCGGATCAAGAAGAAGAACAATCGTGCTTCAGCGATACCACCTCCGAGGACTTGCGCGCCAATGCCGCAGGCATCGAGCACGTGTACTACGGCAGGTACACTCGTTCGAACGGCACCACCATTGCCGGCCCGAGCCTGGCCGATCTCGTGAAAGCCGCCGATCCGCGCCTCGCCGAGGAGGTGGACGCGCACATCGCGCGCACGCGCGAGGCCGTCAATGCCGTTCGCACTCCCTTCGATCTCGAGATTCGCGCAAACAATCCGGAAGGCAACGCGCGCGTGCAGGCGGCCATCGACGCGCTGCGAGCCCAAGCGCTGGTCTTCGTGCGTGCAGCGCGTGCACTCGGGATCTCATTCTCGGAATCCGATATCGAGGACGTAGGCGATTGAAGCGCCAGGTGCAACCTGCGAACGCATGGTGCATGCGCACGTATGTGCGCGCTTGCTGCTTCCTATGCCTGCTCGTGCTGCTCGCTTCCGCCAGCGGGTGTCTTTCGAAAGCATCGGCGCCGGACGAGACGCTCTTGGTGCCGCACTCGGGTGGCGCTACGACGGTTACGGTCACAGATCGACACGCCTTTTCCCGCCCGGCAGCGAATCTGGACATTCAGGCGCGAGCCACCTTCTCGATCGGGAACGCATTCTTCAACAGCCCCTGGGTCGTCGCGCCCGCAACTGCAGCCGCACGTGACGGTCTCGGTCCACTCTTCAACGCCCGCAGCTGTGATGCCTGTCACAATAACGACGGACGTGGACGTCCTCCCGAGCCGGGCGAGCAGCCGATTTCGCTCGTCATCCAGTTTGCAACGGCCGCGCCCGGGCCGCATGGTGAGCCTGCTGCCGATCCACGGTACGGCGCAAATCTGAATCCCTTTGCCGTCGCTGGCGTCCCGGCCGAAGGCTCGCTCCGCATCCGCTATCGCGAGATCCACGGCACTTTCGCCGATGGAGAGCCATTCGTCCTGCTTGCTCCCGAGTACGAGCTCGTCGACCTCGCGTATGGGCCGCTCGACGCCAGCACGGGCTTCTCACCGCGCGCCGCGCCAGCGGTATTCGGTGTCGGCTTGCTCGAGGCCATTCCCGAGGAGCAGATCCTTGCCCTCGCCGATCCCAACGATGCCGATGGCGACGGCATTTCCGGCCGACCGAACCGTGTCTGGAATCGACGCACGCAGCGCGTTGAGCTCGGGCGTTTTGGTTGGAAGGCGAATCAACCCGACATCGAGCATCAGACGGCAGCAGCCTTCTCCTCCGAGATGGGCTTGACAACTTCGTTGCTGCCCGGATCGATCTGCACCGAAGTGCAACGTGAATGCTTGGCAGCACCGAGCGGCGGCGATCCTGAGGTCAGCGACGAGATCTTCCAGCGCGTCGTCCAGTATCAGCGAACACTCGGAGTACCGGCACGACGTAACCTAGACGATCCCATGGTTCGAGCCGGCGCCAAGCTGTTCGCAGCCGCGGGCTGCCCCGCATGTCATCACCCGACGTTCGTGACCGCGGCGACCACTGCAGAGCCGGCGCTCGCGAATCAGACGATCCATCCGTTCACCGATCTGCTGTTGCATGACATGGGCCCGGAGCTCGCGGACACTCGCGCCGATTTCGACGCCTCACCGAGCGAATGGCGAACACCGCCGCTGTGGGGCCTCGGGTTACAGAAAACGGTCAACGGACACACGAGGCTGCTGCACGACGGTCGAGCACGCAACGTGGCCGAGGCGATCCTGTGGCATGGTGGCGAAAGCACCCGCGCACGAGAGGCGTTCCGCTCGATGTCGAAGCAGGAGCGGGAGGCGTTGCTCAAGTTCCTTGAGTCGCTCTGAGACGAGAGGCAGCGGGCTTGGGGCTGGACAAGAGGCGCGTGCGGCCTTCCTTATTCCCGTTCGTGCGCGAAGTGCGGCCGCCGCCACAGCCTCCAATCACACTGAGGCATAATCGCCTCGTCCATCGCCGTTCAGGATGGCCTTGCCATGGATCCCGACGCATCGAACAGGCCCACAACGCTCTGTGGCATTTCTATCGTCGCGGCCGTGATCGCATGCCTCATGCCGCAGCCGACTCGAGCGCAGCTGCCGGACTGGGCGCCGAAACCGCCGCCGCGCGTAGCGGAAGAACGCTTTCGTGCCGAGGTGCTCGTGCTGCATGCGGGATTCGATACCACGCTGCGCGTAGACGAATCACTCGCCGAGCCGGGCACGAAAATCTCCGCGGAAGACGATCTGGGCTTGGACGAGAACAAGCTCTTGGCGCAAGGAGAGCTCACACTCTTGCCTGGCGAGCGTCATCTTGTGCGCCTGAGCGGAATGACAGCCCGACGTTCTGCAGACAGGGTGCTCGACAGACAGGTCAAGTTCGACGACGAGACGTATCTGATCGGTGAACGCGTGAGCAGCGCCCTCAACCTCACGATGGTGGGACTCACCTATGGCTATCGTTTTCTCGTCAAGGAGCGCGCAGAGCTGACCGGAACGCTCGGCATACAAGTTGCTGCCGTGGAGGCGAATGCAGTCGTACGCAATCGCGTCGTGCGCGATTCCGAGAGCGGCATAGCACCGCTACCGCTCGTCGGTTTGGAAGCGCGATTCGATGTGAGCGGCCGCTGGTCCGCCGAGGCCCGCCTCCAATACCTCACCGCGGAAATCGACGACGTAGATGGCTCGCTCACCGATGCGCGGATCGCGCTCACGTGGCGTAAGAATCCCCACCTCGTCTTCGGCCTCGGCTATCGCAGATTCAGGATCGAGGTGGATTCCCGCGACGAAGGCACGCCGGGATTCGTCGACGCCACCATCGACGGTCCGCTGTTCTTCATGCGCGCGAGCTTATAGCGCTCATTGACGAGCACGCTCGGCCTCCGGTCCCGGCATCTCTTCGGGGATCCGCTGCAGCATCACCACGCCCGGTGTGGTGCTCTCCACCACCGCTGTGCCGGCATCGGGGCTCTCTGACGGCGTGGTTGAATCATCCAGGTACATGGATGTGACACGGTGAAAGACCCGGACGAAGGCATCCGCCCCTAAGATGACGGCGGTCACAGGCACTAGAGCGAGCACGCATATGACAACCGAACGAAGCGGTGCCGGCCGGGACTGCTGACGAGCCCGCTCGCGCTCCAGCGTCTCCTGCGCCCGCATCTGGATCGCGCGCTGAAGGGCCGTCGGCGGGCGTTCGAAGGGAATAATGCGTGCCGTTGCGTTTTGCGGCTCGGGGCCGGAAGTGCCCACGCGTTCGTCCGACGAGTGATTCATGCTACAGCAGCCTCGCATTTTGCTCGAGCCGCACTGAGCTCGCACTTGACAAAATTCATGCTCCCGACGATCCGGAGTGTAGCCTCATCGTTCACCGCTTTCGACCAGAAGACACACGATCGAGGGCCGGGTTCCCCCTAGTCTTGGGCGGCTGCTCCCTGCTGGTGCGTGCTGGGGGTCAGGAGAACCACCACCTCGCTGAGCGAGAAACGTCAGTTGCAATCAGCGCTGCTTGGGGGGCATGCTGTTGACGCCGCGACAGTCGACTTCGCGAGGCCCTCATGCAATTGCGCCTTTTCGCCCTGTGTGCTGCTTTCGCTTGCGCGCCGTTTGCTGCGACTTCTGCTGCGGAGTTTTCGATTCAAGCAGAGGTAGACGGCATCGGAATGGAAGCGTCGTCAGAGACATCGCGGGGCGCCGTGAACAACCGGAATGCGTCCTGCGCAGCGCAATGCAACAGTGCGCATGCCAGATGCAGCAGTGAGGTCCGCCGCGCACGCCAGCAGTGCTCCCGTACCGCAGCAACCGGTAGTCGCGATGCATTCGACTCATCACAGGATAATGCCTCGCTCTTCTGTGGCTATTTCCGGCGCCCCCGCAATTGTGGGCCTGGCTGCCAGGCTCGCTTCGCACAGCACTTTCAGGTGTGCATGAAGGCACTCGATAATCCTGCGCGCATGCGCGGGGACTGCATGGAACAAGAACGCCAAGCGCAACGCTTCTGTCGTGACGAGCTGCATGCATGTGAATTGGCGTGCCGTTCTTGATGCACTCACATCGTAGGCGTGCTGGGCGAGACGTGTGTCCTCTCATAGAGCTCCTGACACCGCACGCAGCGCACGGCCGTCGGTTCTGCGCGCAGGCGTTCCCACGGAATCTCCTGGTCGCAGTCGCTGCAGTAACCGAAAGTCCCCTCCTGGATCCGCAACAGCGCGGCGTCGATGCGACGCAGTTCCTGGGCGTCGCGATCGATGTCCGATAGGTTCAAGTGCACGATGAGATCCAGGAAAGAATCGTCCCCTTCGTCGCGCACCGTGTGCGCAAGCTGAACGTGCGTTTCATCGCTCGAGCGCTCGAGGGTGCTGCGAATCTCCTCGCGAAGCTGCGCCGCCCGCTCGCGAAGCCGTGCCGTTAGCTCGGCCAGTTGCTGTGTATCAAGAGTCATTGCCTGAACTCTGCCGATCGTAAAAAGGAAAACCCGCCACGGAGCGGCGGGTTCCCCATGGAATGACGCACATCGAAAAGTCGTTCTTGAAAGTCGCGCGACGACGATGCCGCAGAAGAGAAACGATCGTTCGGCGAGACCCTGGCGGGCGTGGCAGCTTCAAGTTTTTCTCTTGAACAGTGCCTCGAGCTCCGCTTTGGCCTTGTCGGCGGCGCTCGGCTCCGCAGCGTTCGTCGCGCTGCCTCCAAAGAGCGCTTCGAGCTCTGCTCTAGCTTTCTGCGCAGCGACTTGCGCGGCGTCAGAGTAGGCATTCGGGCGGGGCTTGAAATAATCGCAGAAGTTCGCGCGCTCCTTGTCTCTGACCTCTTCCGCGATCGGTTCGCGACACTGCTTGGCGACCGACGGGCTATACCACTCGCACAGCTTGCAGACGTGCAGCTGCGCGCCACATTGCTTGCATTCGTCCAGTCGGCTAAGCGGCAAGCTGAGTGCTGCAAGCGATGCGCCACATTTCCAGCAAACAAGGGACATAGCAGCCGAACCGCCGTTTGTAGTCGCGTCGCGATCGCTCACGTAGCGATCTCATCATAACCGCGCCCGAGGAACTCGATCAGGCAGATTCCGTGACCGAATGGATCTGCCAGCATGGCGATCTTCCCCCAGCTGTTCGCTCTCACTGATCCTTCGAGGCGCGCGCCGGCATTGCGTGCGCGATCGAGAGCACTTTCAAGATGGTCGACGACGAAGTCGAGGTGCACGGGTGTCCAATGTCGGGCGTACGAACGCAGATGGCGGCTCGTCGGCGAGGCCACAGTGCCGTTCGGCTTGAGCAACAGGTAGATCGGAGAGGTCGCGCCCAGCAGCTCGACTGCATCGCTTCCGAAGCGCCGACCGACCGTCAGGCCCAATCCTTCGCAATAGAAGTGAATGCCTTTTTCGAGGTCATCCACATCGATGTTGACGAGCATGGTTGCGGTCATGGGGTCCTAACAGGCTGTAGGCGAGACGCGCCTGAAAGGAGGCTGTGCACGTCTCTCGGCACGACAAACCTCCTCCTTCTGAGCGGCTGCATTAATTATGACGCACGCAGCAGCTCGCTGTGGAGATGAGCGCTACTGGCGACAGCCACTACGGCCTACCGACCAGCCACAGCTCCGTACTTCCTGTACAGCTCGTCCTTGCGCTTCGGATCCACGTTGACCTTCGTGATGTCGCCGCCCGCCCATTCGAGCAGCTTGGGATCCATGACCTTGAACCACAGCGGCGGAATGGCAGCAAGCCCAAAACACCCAGGGTAACCGCTCGGCAGGCGTGGCAGATCCTCAAAATCGCGCAATGCCTGATACGGGCGACGTGCATTCGCGTGATGATCGGAGTGTCGCTGCAAGTGAAACGAGATCAAGTTCGAGTAGATGTGATTGGTGTTCCATGAGTGTCGCGGCGCAGGCGGCTCATAGCGTCCGTCGGGACGCTTTTGGCGCAGCAGCCCGTAGTGCTCGACATAGTTGGCTTGCGTCAGCCCGTACCACGCATACACATGGTTGATCAGCAAGAAGGGCACGATCCTCCAGCCGAACGCTGCGATGAGGCCTGCCGCGATTGCCAACGTCAGTAGCCAAGATGCCAGCACTTCGTTATGCAATGAGAACACGGGCTTGCCCGCCGCTGCGAGTCGCGCCTTCTCGAGTCTCCAGCCACGCTTGAAGGCGCCCGGAATCTCGCGCAACGCGAAACGATAGATGCTTTCACCCATGCGCGCGCTTGCACAATCCTCCGGTGTAGCGACGGTGGCGTGATGGCCGCGATTGTGCTCGATGCAAAAATGGCCATAGCCGACGAGACCCGTAGCGATCTGAGCTGCGATACGGTCCACACGGCTCTGTTTGTGGCCGAGCTCGTGTCCCACCAGAATCGCGAGCGCGCTCGTGAAGCCGGTTCCCAAGGCGAGCGCCAAGTAAGCCCACCAGGGGACGGACTGCGTGCCCAAGAACCATGCGCCGGCGAAAAACTGCGCATAGATGAGCACCAGCGCCACGTACAGCAGCATGCGGTAGTACGGATCGTTCGCCATCAGAGGAACGATCTCTTCCGGCGGGTTGTGCTGGTCTTCGCCGAAGAAAGCATCGGCGATCGGGATGAAGACAAAGATGTAAACGAGCGGAAACCAAAGGACTGCAGGCCGCTCACCTAACAAGAAATATGCCGCAATCGCCACAACGGGAATGAGCGGCCCGCTCAACGACGCAAGCCAGAGATACCGCTTCTTGTCGACGTAGCGGACTATGCGGCCGTCAGGTGTGTGCGCAACGAATTCCATGCGCAAATTTTACCCAACGAGATGCTGTGAACGAACCGCTCAGGGCGTAGCTGAAACGAACGCGCATAGCGCGCGGACGGTGAACGTGAGGGAATCGAAGCCGAGTTCTGCTGTCGAGCCTAGCGCCTGCAGCAGCTTATTCCGCTTCCCACCGCGGACCCGGCTCTGTGAACGCATGCGCAAGACCGATCAGCGCGGGCAGCGGTGTGTGAATGATGTATGCGGGCACGCCCGCGAGAATCTCGGCGTACCGTCCCTTGTCTTCGAACCGATCGCGGAAATGCGAGCTGACGAACAGGCGGCGCATCTGCGGGATGATGCCGCCGCCAATGTACAAGCCACCGAAGGCGCCGAGCGTCAGAACGAGGTTGCCGGCCAGTGTGCCGAGCAGCGCGCAAAACATGCTGACCGCCTCCATGCAAATGCGACACGATCCCTCCATCGCCCGACGCGTCACGTCGGGTGGTGTGAGCGGCTCGGGCACAACCCCCTCGATCGCACAGAGCGCATCGTACAGATTGACGAGCCCTGCTCCAGACAACGCGCGTTCGGCCGACACGTGGGAGAAACGCTGGTGAAGGCGCCGCAGCACCTCGATCTCCCTCTCGTTCATTACCGATAAGGTGACGTGCCCACCCTCTCCTTGCAGCGGAATCCAATGATCGCCCGCCGGAATCAAACCCGACACGCCGAGCCCGGTGCCTGGACCGATCAGGGCAATGGGCGAATTCGGCAACGGGCGTCCGCCGCCGACGCGCTCGAGATCGCTCTCAGGCAAGTGACGGACCGCCATCGCGAGCGCGGTGAAGTCGTTCATGAAGATGAGTCGGTCGAACCGTAGACGCTGCCGCGTCTGTGCGGCAGAGAACTGCCAGACGTGATTGGTCATGCGGATGACGTCGCCAGTGACCGGCCCGGCAATCGCGAACGCCCCTTCACGCGGACGTGCGCTCGCCTCGGAAGCCCCGACCGTCTGTAAGTAGTGCTCAACCGCGCTGACGATGTCCGGGAAATCGGCACACGCCAACACGACTTCGTCGCGTCGCTCATCGCCAACGAGCAACGCGAAACGCGCATTCGTGCCGCCGATATCGGCGATCAGTCGCGGAGCAGTCGCAGTTCGCACGGAAGGCATCTTGTCCATAGAGCTCAAATGAAGGAGCGGAAGCATACACGAGAGCCGCGGCGCAACGCGGCTCATTTGCCGAAAAGTGCTGCGAGCAGCTTCCCAGACTCGCTACGGGGCCCAGAAAACGTCCACAGGCACTTCCTTTTGGTGCAGGACCGATCGGATCGGCAGCTCTGCAGTGGAACCTGGCAGGCGAGCCTTCTGATACACCTGCCATTTCACAGTGCCCTCGAAGTGGATCACGATGCGACGGGAATCCAGCAGCGCGCGCAGGTTCAACGTAATGCGCGCGTGGGGCGCCTGCAATGCGTTTACCGCCAAACATCCCGGCGCAGCGGTCAGATCCAAGCCTTTCGCGAGCGCCAGCGAGCTCGGGAACAACGATGCCGTGTGCCCGTCCTCGCCCATGCCGAGCAGCACGAGATCGTAGGGCCTCGGCACGCGCGTCAGGGCTCGGCTTGCCCATTGCGCGCCCGCCTCGGGCGTGGGTGCCGGATTCTTCAGACCGACGAAATGTGCCGCTGCCGCAGGGCCCACGAGCAGATGCTGGCGCACGAGGCGCTCGTTGCTCGCTTCGGAGGCGGTGTCCACCCAGCGCTCGTCGGCAAGCGTGATCCAGACCTTGCCCCAGTCGATCCGTTCGTCGCGCAAGTGCTCGAACAAGCGAACGGGCGTACGACCGCCTGAGACAACCAAGCTCGCCGAGCCACGCGCCGCAATCGCCTCCTCCAAATCCACCTTGATCTCGCCTGCCAGCGCACGGGCAAGTGCCGTGGTGTCCGGAAAGCGATGTTCATGAATCCAGGAAGACATGACAGGTGAACGGCAGTGAGACGGACGGCAACGGGTCAGATCTCATTTCTCCACGCGAAGCCGTCACGCCCGATCAGCGCGCTTGCCGCAGCAGGACCCCACGTGCCAGCCGTATAAATCTTGGGCCGCTCGTCGTACCGTTGCCACGCTTCACGAATGGGATCGATCCATTGCCAGGCGGCGTCGAGCTCATCGCGACGCATGAAGAGCGTCAGATTGCCCCTGACGATGTCCGTGAGCAACCGCTCGTACGCATCGAGGGTGCGCGTCTTGAAAGTCTCCGAGAAATCGAGACTCAAGTTGACCGGCTTCAAGTGCATCCCATCTCCGGGGCTCTTGGCGAGCACGGTCATCGTAATGCACTCGTCGGGCTGTAATTGGATCACGAGCCGGTTGAGCGCATGCGCAGTATCCGGGCGATCGTAGATCGAGTGCGGGACATCCTCGAAGGTCACGACGATCTCGGAGAGTCGCTCCTGCAAGCGCTTGCCGGTGCGCAAGTAAAACGGCACACCGGCCCAGCGCCAGGAATCGATCTCGACCTTCAGCGCAACGAAGGTTTCGGTCGTACTGTCGGGAGGAACGCCTTTCTCTTCCAGGTATCCGACGACTGGCTGGCCCTTGGCCGCCCCTGCCTTATACTGACCGCGCACTGTCTTCGTAAGAACGTCGCGCCCGACGAGCGGCCGCAGCGCGCGCAGCACCTTGAGCTTCTCATCGCGCATCGCATCCGGATCGCTCGTCGCGGGTGGCTCCATCGCTATGATGCAAAGAAGTTGCAGCAAATGGTTCTGCACCATGTCGCGCAAAGCGCCGGTGCGGTCGTAAAAATCTGCCCGCCGTTCGACGCCGATGTCCTCTGCGACCGTGATTTGCACGTGTTGCACGCGTCCGCGACGCCAAAGAGGCTCGAACAGCGTATTGCCGAAACGCAGAGCGAGCAGATTCTGCACCGGCTCCTTGCCGAGGTAGTGGTCGATACGGAAGATTTGCTGCTCCTCGAAGATCGCGCCCACGCGCCGGTTGATCTCGGCGGAGGAGGCGCGGTCGTGCCCGAGCGGTTTCTCCAATACGACTCGCGACTGCGGTGTGACGAGCCCATGCCGCGCAAGGTGCTCGCAAATGGGCGCGAACAGATCAGGCGCAGTCGACAAGAAGAACACCCGAACGCACTCCTCGCGCCCTCGCAATATATCGCTGAGTCGGACGAAGTCGCCTTCTTGCTTGGCGTCGATCTTCGTATAGCTCAGGCGCTCGGCAAATGCCGACCAGGTCGCCTCGTCGAACTCTGCACCAACATGCTCCTGGCAGCTCTCGCGTACTTGGGCAACATATTCCTCGAGCGTCAGCTCGCCACGTGCAGCCCCAATGATGCGTGAATCAGAGGATATCTGGCCGCAAGCGACGCGGCGATAGAGCGCAGGCAAGAGCTTGCGCATCGCGAGATCGCCCGTCCCGCCGAACAGGATCAGATCGAACGTGGGAAGTAATTGCATATGAACCTTCTGGAACGATGCCGTCATCCAGCGGCAACCGACAGCTCGGACGAGTGCTGAGCGGCGCTGCTAAAGTAGCGTCCCCGGCCATGATGCGCAAACAACGGCGCACGGACATCGACTTCGGCGTGAGGGCTGGCAGACGCGTTGCTATTGTAACGCGTCGCGACCCAGAAGCACGCACCCGGCGCTTTCGTGTGAGCCGGCAGTGATCTCCTGCTAGAATTTCCTGCTTTGCATACCCGTTGTTTATCGAGGCCGCCGTCTTGAGCTCCGACGCCCCCCTTCAGTCGCGAATCAGAGAAGTCACCGAACGCATTCGAGACCGCAGCGAACGCACGCGCGGCAGCTACCTACACAGGATGGCGCAAGCGCGCCGCTCGGGCGTCGCGCGCGAATTGCTCTCGTGCACGAACCTCGCGCACGGTTTCGCGGCAATGGACGGCGCGGACAAAGACAAGCTGCGCGGCACGCGCTGGCCCAATCTCGCCATCGTCTCCGCATACAACGACCTGTTGTCGGCGCATCGACCGTTCGAACGCTACCCCGAGCTGCTCAAGCTCGGCGCTCGCGAGGCAGGCGCGGTCGCGCAGTTTGCAGGCGGCGTGCCCGCGATGTGCGACGGCGTGACACAAGGCCAGCCGGGCATGGAGCTGTCGCTTTTCAGTCGCGACGTGATTGCGATGGCAACCGCCATTGCCTTGTCTCACAACATGTTCGACGCCGTTCTGTGCCTGGGTGTGTGCGACAAGATCGTTCCGGGATTACTGATGGGCGCGCTCGCCTTCGGGCATCTACCTGCGATCTTCGTGCCTGCTGGCCCGATGCCAAGCGGCATCCCCAACAAGGAGAAGGCGCGGATTCGACAACTCTTCGCGGAAGGCAAGGTGGGACGTGATGCCCTTCTCGAATCCGAAGCGCAGAGCTATCACTCGCCAGGCACGTGCACGTTCTACGGCACCGCAAACAGCAACCAGATGCTCATGGAAGCCATGGGGTTGCACTTGCCCGGCGCTGCGTTCGTCCCGCCCAACACCTCGCTGCGCGACGCGCTGACGAGCGCAGCAGCGCGGCGCGCAGCGCGCATCACTGCGCTCGGCGACAACTACTTGCCGCTCGCCCAGATCGTCGACGAGCGCGCGCTCGTCAATGCGATCGTCACCCTGCTGGCGACTGGCGGATCCACGAATCACACGATTCACTTGATCGCGATCGCACGCGCAGCCGGGCTCATCGTCAACTGGGACGACTTCAGCGATCTTTCCGAGGTTGTGCCGCTGCTTGCACGCGTGTATCCAAACGGTAGCGCGGACGTGAATCATTTCCATGCAGCGGGCGGCACCGGATTCGTGATCCGCGAGCTGTTGTCTGCGGGCTTGCTCCACGCCGACACGCTCACGGTCATGGGCCCGGGCCTCGAGCAATATACCCAAGAGCCCTATCTATCCGAGCATGGGCTGGCATGGCGTCCTGCACCGATGCGCAGCGGAGATATGGAGGTCTTGCGCCCCGTCTCCGATCCGTTCTCGGCCGATGGCGGCCTGAAGCTGCTCAAAGGCAATCTCGGTCGCGCAATCATCAAGACCTCCGCAGTTCAACCGCAGCATCGAGTGGTCGAAGCACCTGCGATCGTGTTCGACGATCAAGCAGAGGTGATCCGGGCGTTCAAGAACGGAGAACTCGATCGCGATTGTGTCGTCGTCGTCCGCTACCAAGGGCCGCGCGCGAACGGCATGCCCGAGCTGCACCAGCTCACCCCGACATTGAGCTCCCTGCAGAACAGGGGGTTCAAGGTGGCGCTCGTCACTGACGGCCGCATGTCCGGTGCTTCAGGAACCGTGCCTGCAGCGATCCACGTCACGCCTGAGTGTGTGGCCGGTGGGCCACTCGCAAGAGTGGCGACGGGAGACATTGTGCGCCTCGACAGCTACGCGGGCGTGCTCGAAGCGCTCGTGCCGTCCGAGACGCTGCTCAAGCGCAGTGTCCCGAGCCCGAATCTCGAGAAGAGCAAAGTCGGCCTGGGACGTGAGCTCTTCGATAATTGCCGCCGCAGCGCAAGCGATGCAGAAACTGGAGCGTTGACGCTTTTTTAGGCTGTAAGCTGTGGGACGCGCAACGTGCGCGTGAACGCGATTCGCTTCACGAAAGCGAGCTGTCTATTTCCTGTTCGCTACGCCGACACCCTTCGGTTCTTCCGCTGCCGCAGTGAGCACCTCGAGGGGCAACAACTCCTCGTCTTCCTCGACGATGCCTCGCGCGCGCTCATTCATCGGTGTCGCGCTGGTTGGCTTGGCGAGCTCCAATTCGAAGAGCTCCAACACATCATCGCTCGGTGACGCGCTGGTCGATTCTTGCTCCGGCTCGACGGACCCGTGAGCCTGGATGTCCCGCTGCAGTTGCAGGCTTGCAGATGCTGGCGCGACATCATGTTCCGAAGAAGCCGGATCGGCCGACGCTGCAACTTGCGCTTTGGAGAGCGGCGCCGACGCTGCGACGTTTGGCTGCACCAGCGGCGCGTGAAGCTCGACTTCGGGGACCACGAACGTTCCTGCGCCCGCGAGCGCATCGTCGCCGACGAGCTCGCCGTACAGTTGCAGATATTTCTGCAGGGCCCGCATGTACACATAGCGCTGCAGCGCGTGCTTGCGCGCTTCCTTGATCAAGTGCAGCCGCCTGTCCGGGGTCATTTGCAGGATCTTCTGCACGCCGCGCACGATGGCGGCTGGATTGCCGGGCTCGATCGCAACGCCGTGCTGCCCGATGAGCTCACCCTGTGCACCCAACCCGGTTGCGACGCAGGGAACGCCGCACAACATCGCCATCGCAAGGGTCATGCGCGCGGAGTCGTTCAATGCGCTCGAGCACACCACGTCGCAAGTGTTCAAGAGCGCGCACAGGTCGGACCACTCACCGAGGAGCTGGATTCTCCGCGACAAGGCACCGCTGCCGATCGCGGCCATGAGCGCCGCGTTGCCTCGTTGCACGCCGTGTCCGGCAAGCAGCACGTACAGATTCGGCTGCGTCTTGATGAGCTCGCCGACGCCCTTGAGAAAGGTGACGTGATCGTACTCGGGTAAGAACGGTGCGACCATCCCGATGACGAACGCATCCGCGGGCACCTGCAGACGCTCGCGGAGCTGCGCACGCGCGCCGGGATCCGGCTTGAAGCGCACGGCATCGACACCCGGCGAAATGCAGTTGTAGCCGTCCTCGGGAAAACCCACGCGCCGATGCTGCGCAGCCGCTGCCTCCGAGGTGTAGACGATCCGGTCTGCCCGGGTCGCGCACTTCGCCACGAGTCTGAGCTTGCTGCGATCGAAGAAGGCCGCATTCTTCGGCAGCGGAGTCGTCTCGCACAGATTCCACACGACCGCCGGCGACCACCTGCATCGCTCGCGTATCGGCAGCGACAAGAGCTGCGCGGTATGTCCCCAGGCATGGATGACATCTGGGCGAAACGCACCTAGCACCTTCGTCAGCTCCACGAAGCCGCTCAGCGTCAGGCGTCGCCGCGAGAACGGCACCTCGTGCACAGGCACACCGAGTTGTCGCAGCACTGTTGCCTGCATACATCCCGCGGCTAATGAGATGGCCTGCGCTCGCACGCATTGCTTTGGCAGCCGCGTCAGCAGCGGCATGAACAAGAACGGCTGCATCGACTCGGGCACACCACCCGAGCTGACGATGTGCAGCACGCGCAATTGACGTGTGGTTGCTTCGCTCACGACACTGCTGACGAGCTTCAACTCGGGCGTAAATGCTAGCAGCACTGTCGCGGCTGACATGTGCCACGGACCTGAACTGTTAAGCGGCCCACAGTTCCTAGGCGACAAGAATTGACAGTTGGAGACACAGATCACACGACTCCACGGCACGCGCGGCTTACGGCTGGGAGCGAGATGCAGCGGGCTTGCGGGCTTGCGGGCTTGCGCTTTCTGAGCGACGGGCTACGGTCAGGAGCGCCACTCGATGCACGCTGCCTACCGTCTAGCGCCTACGACCCAAAGATACGTCGCTGCATACGCGCGATAGGGCCGCCAACGCTCGGCGATCTGCAGCAGCTCTTTCGGCGTGTCGGCATTAACTACCCGCAGCAAGCCCAGGTCAGACGCCGGAAACGCATCGGACTGGCGGCCGAGACGGATGGCGAGATAGTCACGAGTCCACGGACCGAATCCCGGTAACTCACGCAGCGATGCCTCGATTTCGGGCCAGCTCGCATCGAAGCGTAAGCGGCGATCAAGCACGGCTTGCGCAAGCGATCGAATGCTCTCAATGCGCTTCGCCGGTATGCCCATCTGTCTCGTGTCAGCCGCGAGGACGCGCTCCGGTGTGATCTCGCCACAACGTTCCACCCATCGCAGCATCAACGTCCGTGCAGCCGCCACCGTCACTTGTTGACCCAGGATCGTGCGCACACAGAGCTCGAATGCATCCCACGCGCCGAGGGGACGAACCCCTGGCACGGCACGAATCGCAGGTGCGAGATACCGCGAACGTCCGAGCACCGACTCAATGGGCGCAAAATCGAAATCGACATCGAACAGCGCCGCGACGCGCCGGCGCGCTTCTTCGCGATCAATCCGACCCTCGGTCGTGATCTGCAACCACGCGCGCTCGGCGTCGAATGTGACCTTCACACGACCGGCCCCCAGCACCCGTGTGTATGTATCCGAGGTGAGATGCTCGACCACAGGAATCGAACGTAGCGACAGGTAGGACAGCAGCACGCCCCAAGGGAACGGCCGACGCACCGCTAGGTACATGCGCACGATCCTCAGCCGCCGAGCTCGTTCAGTGAGCTATGGCTGGAAACGCCACCGATGAGAACCAGGCGCATCGCTTCCTCCACCGACAGCGCCGTCTCGTGCAGCTCGTGCTTCGGCACGTACAGCGTGTATCCGCCAATTTGATAGCTCATCGGAAAATAGACTGCGACGAGCTCCGATGCTCCTTCTCCGAATAGCTTCGGATTGACTTCTTCTTCGGTGACGAAGCCGATGAGGCGCGCGCTGTGGAGTCGCCAGACGACGACCCGCTTGAGATCACGTCCTTTTCCTGCCGCCGGAAGGAACTGCGTGAAGTCCTTGAGCGCACCGAAAATCGTTTTCACGATCGGGATACGCGCGAGCACCGATTCGCCGTAACGCCACAATCGTTGCACGAGATAGACATCGACCAGCACGCCGACGATGAGGATGATCAGACACGTCACGAGCAGCCCCAGACCGGGCCAATACTGCTCCTCCGGCAGCAGAGCTCGAAGCGGGCCGCTGGCGATCGACTCCAGCGTGGTCGCGAGCCAGTACACGAAGAAGATCGTGAGCGCGACGGGCAGAAGCGCGGCGAGCCCCTTCAAGAACGTGTTACGCAAACGACGCATTGAGTCTCCGGAATCAACGACTACGAGGAATGACTACAGTATGCCGCAGAAGAGAAACCGACATGTAGTCTGACAAGCTTCTGGAAGCGCGATGGTGTGACGCATAGCCATTGCACGTTCGAGCCCGTGCATTGCGTATCTCTTACGTAGACGCGGGTGCACTGATCACGAATAGGAACCCACGATTGATTGATGCGTTCTCCCGCAGAGCAGCGTCGGTCGTGCCGCCAATCCATCGCTCGCCGTCACCCTAGGAGAGGGTCCCATGCAAGGTAACATCACGAAGAGCGCCATCGCCGCGGCTTTGCTATTGCTTGCAACGCCGAGCGCGTACTTGCAGGCTGCGAATAATGACAGCGGACTCTACGTGGGCGCCGGATGGGGAGCATTCGATGTCGAGATCGACGACATCGACGATACCGACGAAGCCGTCGAGCGCATCGACGATGACGACAATGCATGGCGTGTGTTCGTCGGCTGGCGCTTGAACCCGTACTTTTCCTTGGAGATCGCGTACGTGGATTTCGGCGATCCGGGCGACCGGTTCGATGCTGAAGGGACTAGCGGCGACTACAGGCTGGAGATGAGCGGCGTGCAGCCGGCGGTGTACGGCACTCTTCCGCTCGGCCCGGTGGAGCTCTTTGCGAAGCTCGGCTACTACTTCTACGACGTCGATCTGCGCATCGATCTCGACGACTTGGGTGGGGATGTATTTCGGTCCGATTCGAGCGAGGAAGCGTGGTCGTATGGCGCTGGAGTAGGCATGACGTTCTTCGAGCGGCTGCACGTCAGGCTCGAATACGAGAAGCTCGATCCCGACGTCATAGACGATCTGGACGCAATCTGGCTGAGCGGCGCATGGCGCTTCTGAGCGCATACAAGGGAACCGCACACCTCAAGCCGAAAGCTCGTCCACGATTCGTACCGCCATTCGCTTCGCCCCCCATTGTCCGGGTGTGTCGGCGAACACGCCGGGAATCTGCGTGCCACATTCGAGACACCGTCCCTCGTCGCTCAGCCGCCATGCCCCGATGACGTACCAGTCACGCTCGATGACGCACTGCCCGCACGTCGCACAGTAGGTGCTCGAACCCTCTGGGTCGTGGACGTTTCCAGTGTAGACGTACCGCAGACCGTTACGGATTGCGATGGACCGCGCCCGCGTCAAAGTCGCACGCGGTGTGCTCGCCTTGTCGAGCATCTTCCAATCTGGATGAAACGCCGTGAAATGAAGCGGCACGTCCGGGCCAAGCTTGTCCGCGATCCACTGTGTCATGGCATCGATCTCGGCGTCCGAATCGTTTTCGTCTGGGATCAGCAGGGTTGTGATTTCCAGCCATATGCTGGTCTCGTGCTTCAGATACTCGAGCGTCTCGAGCACCGGCGCGAGCTCCGATCCGCAGATCTTGCGATAGAAGCGTTCCGTGAAGGCCTTCAAGTCCACGTTGGCTGCATCGATGTGCTGAAAGAATTCGACGCGAGCGTCGCTGCAGATGTAGCCCGCCGTCACCGCGACGCTCTTGACGCCGAGCTCGCGACATGCGTCGGCCGTATCCATCGCGTACTCCATGAACACGACCGGATCGTTGTAGGTGAACGCGATGCTTGCGCAGCCAAGCTGCTGCGCCGTGCGCGCAAGCGCCCGGGGACTCGCGCGGTGCGCGAGCGTGTCCATCTCGCGCGACTTGCTCATGTCCCAGTTCTGACAGAACTTGCAGGCCAGATTGCACCCCGCGGTCCCGAATGACAGGACGGCTGTGCCTGGCAAGAAGTGATTGAGCGGCTTCTTCTCGATCGGATCGACACAAAACCCGCTCGAGCGACCATAGGTGTAGAGCCTCACCTCGCCGTCCTCCACGCCGCGCACGAAGCATAGCCCGCGTTGCCCCTCGTGCATCTTGCAGGCGCGAGGGCAGACGTCGCACTGTACCCGTCCATCCGGCAGAACGTGCCAGTAGCGAGTGGGCCAGGATTGCGTGGAGCGATTCGTTGACATGCGTGACCTGCAACGCTGGCTTCGTTTCCAGTCGCTTGCAGAGGCTGGCCCTCTGTGCGACCGTTTCATGGAAAGTCCTGCGCCGATCAAACGTAAGGGGCATCATGCGTCCTACCCAGACGAAAACAAGCGTCCGGCAACCCGCTGTTGCCGGGTTTTTCTACCCAGATGATCCGCTGCAGCTGCGTGAAACCGTGTCCTCGCTTCTCGCACACGCCAAAACAATGCCGCTCGGGGAACACCGGATCATGGCGTTCATCGTGCCGCATGCTGGCTACATCTACTCCGGTCCGGTGGCGGCTGTTGCGTACCGGACGCTCGCGCAGATTTCACGGGTGCGCCGCATCGTGCTGATCGGGCCGAGCCATCGTGTGTACTTTCGTGGTATCGCATTGCCGACCGCAACTGCGTTCCGGACGCCGCTCGGGGACGTGACCATCGACGAAGAGCTCAGGCAGCGGATCGCCGCGAGCCAAGGTGTCGTTGTCTCAGACGACGCACATCGACACGAGCACAGCCTCGAAGTTCAGCTGCCATTTCTCCAGGCGATCTTCGACTCATTCACGCTGCTGCCGCTCGTCGCGGGCGACGCTACGGCAAGCGACGTCGCTGCGGTGCTCGCGGCGACCGACGACGAGGACACCGTCCTGCTCGTCAGCTCGGACTTGAGCCACTATCTGCCCTACGAACGAGCACAGCAGATCGATGCGCTGACGAGTGAAGCAATCTTGCGTCGCGAGCCGACTTTGACCCCCCAGCAGGCATGCGGCGCGGTACCGATCAACGGGCTGCTGCATCTAGCGCGCTTGCGTGACGCACGCGTCGAAGAGCTCGCGCGCTGTAACTCGGGCGATACGGCAGGAGATCGACAGCGGGTCGTGGGCTACGGTGCCTATGCTGTGTATGAAGCTTGACGAGCACGCCGGGCGCGAGCTCATCGCGCTGGCACGAGAATGCATTGAGCTCACGCTGCGAGACGCGCGCCTGCCGCCGTTGCCCAGACGCGCCTATGATCCGCGCCTGCAGCAGCCGCGCTCTGCGTTCGTGACGCTGCGTGCCGACGGCAAGCTGCGCGGCTGCTGCGGCTCGCTGAGCACATCTCGCCCTCTCGTCGAGGAAATCTGGCACAGCGCCTGGGCATCAGCCTGTCGCGACCCACGTTTCCCACCGCTTGCCATCCACGAATGGCCCGCGACGCGCCTGCACCTTTCAGTGCTGCAGCCGCTACGGGCGATCCGAGCAGAAAGTGAAGAGGCGTTGATAGAGCAACTCCGACCCGGTCGCGACGGGCTCGTGCTCGCTCACAACGGCACGCGCGTGACCTTCCTGCCCGCAGTATGGCGGCAGCTGCCCGATGCGCGACAGTTCGTGCGTTGCCTCAAGGCCAAAGCGGGCTGGCGGGAAGATTTCTGGGCGCCCGATGTGGAAGTGGCGGTGTATGAAGTCGACGAGTTCGATGAGTAGGCACGGAACACCGGCGGCGGCTGATCCCGCCACGGCCCGTATCCCTGGCCTGTAGCCCAGAGCCCAGACACCCCCTTTCAAGTCGCTTCCACCTGCTCGAGAAGCACCTGCAACGGCACGCCCGTCCACGACAGACGCTCATCAAGCTCGCTATCGGCTTCGTACAACGCGCGACTGATGCGGAAGAGGCGCACGAGCCTCATCCGTTCTTCCTCGCGCGCAGGAACGCAACGCGCATCACCGATCCCTTCGGCATAGCCAGCCATGAGCGCGTTCGCGGCCGACGCGAGCCACTCCTGAACCGCGCGCTCCAGACGCTCGCGCTGCTCCGGCCGCGCAACGACGGCGCGCTCGAGCCCCACAAGCCGCACGTAGCACAGCGAATTCAACAAGATGGCGACATCCCGCAGGGGCGCGTCCTTGCGCCGGAGCGCAGCAACCGGACGCGACGGGTCGCCTTCGAACCCCGTGATGTAGAAATCGTCGGCAGCGAGCAGGACCTTACCGAGATGTAAGTCGCCGTGATAACGCGTCTTGAGCCAGCCTGTCGAGGTATTCGAAAGCTCGATGATGCGATCGAAGATCTGTCCCCGCATCGCGAGGATGGACTCGGCGAGCGGACGAGCCGACTCGGGCAGCTGCAACAGGCGCTCGGACAGCGACTGCAACACTTCCCCCAGGCGCGCGTTCGCACGCCCGGCCCACCGCACGAGATCTGCCTCTATCACCGGCTCCGGCATAAAGGCGGGATCGCTCTCGGGGCTCGCGAGCAGCGCGTGCATCTGCCCGATGCGCACGCCGAGCTTGTGCATTTGCGCGTTGAACAGCGCATGCGGCGCTGACGGCTGCTCACCATCGGCGGCCACATCGGCGAGAAAGCGCTCCAGGTGATTCAATGTGTACGTCCACGCATCGCCTTGGGTGCGAACGTTCTCGAACAACGCGATCACTTCGGTTCGTTGTCCGCCGCTGTAGGCAACGTGACCGACGTGCGCCGGCACCGAAGGGAACCCCTTGCGCGCGAGAAAACGGGTCATCTCGATATCCGGATTCGGCCCGGGCTCGACGCGCCGGTATGCCTTGAGCAGGATCGTGTCATCGAGCACGACACTCGTCGTGGCCATATCCGACCCGACAACGTGGACGTTCTCGAACTCCCCGGAGCCGAGCAGATCCGGCGCATCGCCGCGCTCGAAATGCAGCTGCCCGGCGGCAAACGGCACGGTGACGTTGCTGGCCGCACAACGAACCACGCTGGCGCAGAAGGCCGGATCCGCGAACGCGTCGATCAGCACACCCGTCCTGGCGTGCTGGCGCACCTTTGCGAGCGTCCACTCGGCCGTCCGCAGCACGCCCGTGTCCGGGCCGTCTTCCCAAGCCACCGCCAGCGGCAAGAAGTATTTCTGCAGCCCCACGTTCGTCTGAACCTCGACGACCGAGAGCACGTATGAGCGCTGCTCATGACGCCATAATGTCCGATCGCCGAGCCTGGCAGAGATGATGGCTTGCTTGCTGTGCGGGCACCAATCACGAGCACCCAAGAATGTCGGCAGCACTTCCTGCTCCAGCGCTTGGAGCGTGTGGCGAATGACAGGGCTCGTCGCCGCTTTGGGGTTGTCCGGCAGGAGCGTTGCCAGCTCATCGACGAGCACCAGCACTGGCAGCTCCGTCGCGGGGAGGCGTTCTACGTGCCACGCCGGCGGCGGCGCCGTTGCGCTCAGCAGCAGCCAGAAGAAGCCGTGCGCCGGAAGAGTGAGGAAATACGGCAGATCACCGATGGGCGGGAAAGAGTTTCTACCCATCAGCTCCACCGGCACGAGCCCCTTGTACTCAGCAAGCTCGAGCTCGACCGCCTGCGCAGTTTGCGAGAGATTGGCGACGCACAGCACGACCTCATCGTCGAGCTTGCGAACATAAGCAATGATCTTGCGATTGCGCGGACGGAGAAACTCGAGCGTGCCGCGCCCGAAGCAGCGGAACTGTCGGCGCACGGCGAGAATCCGCCGTGTCCAGTTGAGGAGTGACGAAGGATCGCGTGACTGCGCCTCCACGTTCACAGCTTGGTAGCCGTAGATCGGATCCATGATCACGGGCAAGTACAGCCGCTGGGGATCCGCGCGCGAGAAACCAGCGTTGCGATCGGGGCTCCATTGCATCGGCGTGCGTACGCCATTGCGATCGCCGATGTAGATGTTGTCGCCCATGCCGATCTCGTCGCCGTAATAGATGATCGGAGAGCCCGGCATCGACAGCAGCAAGCTGTTCATGAGCTTGATGCGATCCATGTCGTTGTTCAGGAGCGGCGCGAGGCGCCGGCGGATGCCGACGTTGACGCGCATGCGAGGTTCCTGCGCATACATCTGGTACATGTAGTCGCGCTCGCGGTCGGTCACCATCTCAAGCGTGAGCTCATCGTGATTGCGCAGGAAGATTGCCCATTGACAGTTCTCGGGGATGTCCGGCGTCTGCCTCATGATTTCCGTGATCGGATAACGATCCTCGAGCGCGACCGCCATGAAAATGCGCGGCATGAGCGGGAAGTGGTATGCCATGTGGCATTCGTCACCGTCGCCGAAATACTCGCGCACGTCTTCCGGCCATTGATTAGCTTCGGCGAGGAACATGCGCCCCTTGTACTCCGCATCCATTGCCGCCCTCATGCGCTTCAGCACTTGATGCGTCTCAGGCAGGTTCTCGTTGTTTGTGCCTTCGCGCACGCACAGGTAGGGAATGGCATCGAGCCGCATACCGTCGACGCCTAGATCCATCCAGAAGCGCATCACATCGATCACCGCGTCGACAACGGCGGGATTGTTGTGGTTCAGATCGGGCTGATGGGAGAAGAAGCGATGCCAGTAGTACTGCTTGGCGACAGGGTCCCATGTCCAGTTGGATGTCTCAGTATCCGTAAAGATGATGCGTGTGCCAGCAAATTTTTTGTCGTCGTCGCTCCAGATGTACCAATCACGCTCCGGCGACCCCCGCGGAGCGCGACGTGCTCTCTGAAACCAGGGATGCTGATCGGATGTGTGATTGATAACGAGCTCGGTGATGACTTTGAGTCCGCGCCGATGCGCCTCTTCGACGAAATGCCGGAAGTCATCGAGCGTGCCGTAATCCGGGTGAACGTCGCAGTAGTCCGAGATATCGTACCCGTCGTCCCGCAGCGGCGAGGGGTAGAACGGCAATAGCCAAATCGCGTTGACGCCCAGATCCTGAATATAGTCGAGCTTTTGCGTCAGCCCGACGAAGTCCCCGATTCCGTCATTGTTGGAGTCGAAGAACGCCTTCACGTGGAGCTGATAGATGATGGCGTCTTTGTACCAAAGCGGATCAGTCTGCGTTTCAGCGCCGGCTTGCGCACCGAGACGGTCGAGCGTCAGGACGCTCTCAGCGGCACGTTCGTGATCGTTCATGGCCACACAATCCGACGCCTGTGGTTCGACTGAATTCAATTGGGATAAACGCCGGTATCGACAGCATCGGTTCCGCTCTTCTCGAGCGCTCACGCAGCTTGCCGCCGAGCCGTCGCATTGTGAATCAGCAAAGTCGCTGGAGAAAGCTGAGGGCTTCGCGGCTTGTGCCATAGCACACTTTGCGACTAGCCTTTGCAGAGGGCTCGCGCGGTGCCGCTAGACCGCACCGCGCAGCGCGGAAGCGATAACGTTCGGTCGGCGAGCTGGCGATCATGGCTTCAGCGCTCATCAGATCTGCGTGTTGTGCGATCACCCTGCTCATTTCCGGTCGGCCCGCTCTGGCCGCCGACCCGCCACCGCTTTCAGATGAGCCCGCCACAGGACAAGAGTACTGGTCGCGCAGCGGGGGCGAGGACTGGAGCGCCGCCTTGCAAGCGGCGCAGGCGCGGGTTGCCACTGCTCGCGCCGAGGCACGACCCATTCCGCTCGCCGAAGCGCTCGTGCAGCTCGGCGAGGCTCAGCGCCGCACCGGTGATCTCGCCGGGGCGGAAGCCTCATTCAAGGAAGCGCTCGAGCTGGTCGAGCAGAACGAAGGCATCGCCAGCCGCCACACATTGAACCCACTGCGTGGTCTCGGCTTCACGCTCGCGGCGGCAGATCGTCACCGCGAGGCCGTTCCCTATCTCGATCGCGCATTGCTCATCGCACACCGCACTCACGGCTTGTTTCATGCCGGTCAGCAACCGATTCTGCAGCAGCTGGCGAGCAGCCTGACGAAGACGGGTCAACCCCTGGTCGCGGAGCGACATGTCAACTACATGCTACAGGTGGGCGAGCGCACCTACGGTGAAGGTGATCCGCGTACCGTACCGCTCATTTGCTTGGTGGGCGATTGGCACGCCGAGCTCGGCAATTTCGACGTCGCACGACGGCATTATCGGGACGCCATTCAACTGGTCGAGGAAAAGCTCGGGAAAAAGCACGTTGAGCTCGTGCTCCCGCTGCGGCGATTGGCCGCGAGCTACATTCACGAGTTCAACTTTCGCGCGCAAGGCTATATCGACCCGTGGACTGCGCAGAAGATGGATTCTCCGCCGCTCATGCTCCCGCGACAAGAGAACCCTCGCTACCTCAGCAGCGAGGGGCAGAAAGCGCTGCTGCGCGCGCTCGACATCCTCAAATCGCACGCCGATCCGCCGCGGACGGCCCTGATGTGGACGCTCATAGAAACCGGCGACTGGTACCAGTTCCGCCACGCTCCGAAGGAGGCGCTGCGTCATTACGCGGAAGCCGCACGGGTCCACGCGCAGCTCGCGACAGCGCCTGAAACTGTGGCGAACCCGCTGGCGCTGCCCACGCGTGTGTACTTCCCGGTTCCCGGTGCGATCGCTCGCGGCAACCGCCTGCCGCCGGGCCACGGCGAAGAGGTCTTCGTGCAACTGGAATTCAGCGTGACCGCCGACGGGCGTGTCGAGAATGTGAGGGCGACGGAATCGAATACCTATTCACGACATGTCTCGGACATCGTGAACGCGATGCGCAATGCCCGTTTCCGGCCCAGGTTCGTCGACGGAGAACCAGTTGCAACCGAGCGTGTGACTCTACGTGAGACTTACAGGGTCAGACGTCGTCCCGACCGCAAGGACGAGGACGACACGCCGTCGTGATGAGCCGTGCGAGCGGCAAACGCTTCGACCTGCGGCACAACTGACTCTTCGTCGCCGCCAGATTCCTCTCCCGCGGCTCCTTCGTCGCTCTCGGGCGCAGCCGAAGGCTCAGGCGGGCTTGCCGGTGCGCTCTCCTCCTCGTTCTGCGATGGCGTTGGCGGCGGAGCGAACGGATCGCTACCTCGTGCGTCGTCCGCGGGCGCCTGCTCCGCCGGCGCGTCGCCAGACTCGTCGACGCCGGGCTCCTCCGGCAACAGGCCGCGAATGACCGCCTGCTCGCGGAACTCGACGGCGAGCTTCGCACCGGCATCGCGCATCGCAAGCGCCGTGGCATTCACGAGCGGTTCGGTATTCGACAAGCCACCGGCGGGTGCCGTGCCGTACCCGGTAAAGCCCCACGAATCGGCCAACTTGCCGTCCGGCAGATAGACGTTCACGCGATACTTGATGCTGACCGCAAAGAAGGGCGACCCCGCATCGCGCGGCGTGACGAATGCATATTCCTCCATGACTGGTTCGAGGATCGCAGCAATCTGCTGACCGTAGCGCGAGCCCTCATTCAAGTCTTCCACGAACACGACGTTCTGGAACATCGCATTCATGAGACGAGAAATTGCCTCCGTCTGCGCCTTGCCGATGTCGATGTGGTATTCGGTGCCCCAGCGTTCTTCCTTGTGCACGTATTGTGCGAACTCAGGTGGCACGAGCAGCGCGACGGTCACCGGGATCTTGACGATGAGCGGCTCCGGAATCCGTGCGGTCGCAACGAGCTTCACGGGCCGACACCCCGACACGAGCATCAGCATCGCAGCGCACACGCATACTGCGCTCGCCAGCACCACTCGACCGGCGCATCGCCTCGTCGGCGCGGAGAATTCCTCAAACAGCATGGTGTGAGCGCTCACGATGACCTCGATGTTTTCGTCTCATGAGTCGTTGGCAACGCTGCATCGCCGATACGGAAAATGGGACGACGACCGCGATCGGGGTCGTCGAGGCCGACGAACGAGCCGCCGTTTCGCTGACACAAGATGCGCATCAAGGTCGCAAAACGCACGCTAGTGTACTGCGGTGCGTCCGGACGCACGGGGAAACCGATGCCGTGAATCCGCACGCGCCGCTCGCCGGTCTCGTCCTCGCGATTGATGAGGTCGACACTCTTCACGACGGCGTCGATGGACGGACCCGTGAACTCATCCCCGAACACGTACAAGCTGATTTTCTTGTCCTTGGAGTAGTAGGTACGAATCGCCTCGATGATCCCTTCGACCGGGCTGGAGTTGGAGAACGCGTTCCAGGTACGCAGGCGCTCGAGAACGATGCGACGTTGTTCCGGCGTATCCGGGATCCACTTTCCTCGGTAGCCGGGAAACATATACGTACCCTCATCGTTCATGACTTGGAAACCCTTCACTCTGGGATAGATGTTCAGAGTTTCCTCCACTTTCTGCAGCAGCAACGGCCACGCGTAATTGAACATGCTGCCGGACGTGTCGATGATGAAAATGATGTATTCGCTGTCGACCGGTATACCGCCGATCGCGTCATCGCGCTTGCGGCGAAAACCCTGGCCGAGCAGACGTTTCATTTCCTCGGTGAGCGTCTGCTGTGCAGAAGCAAGACGACCTTCCAGCTGATTGGCCACGTCGGCTTCGCGCTTCGATGCCAGATACTGACCACGCAGCTCACTCAGGTCGCCCTGTAAGCGGGCAATGCGCTCTTTCGCATCCGACAGCTGTTCCTGTTTCGCCGTCAGCTCGCGGTTCAGGATCTCTGCTTGCCCGGCAATATCCACGAGCTCGTCTTGGAGCTTGATGAGCTGTGCCTGCAGCTGCTCACGATCGTGCTCGATCTCGGGCGAGCGTATGTCGCTCAGGACGAGCAAGAGCACGACCGAGCCCAGACCGCAGGTGATGCAGTCCAGGAACGAAATACTGAAGATCTCGGTTTCACGCCGAGTCAGTCTACGTGCCATGAGAACCTCGGCTGTGTGCTCTGAGCGCGAGGCTGTGGCTGGAAGGGCGCACTAGGCGCACTTCGCTCACACCTGACCGCGATCTGCTGACCGTCTTAGCAATCATGGCCAATCCTTCGACGGACTCATGAATGAACCGCCGGTCCTGCGCGCTGCAAGCCAAAAGGCTGCGGCCGCGGAAGGATCCCCTTCCATCGGCATCAGAATCACGTTGAGCGGCACGTCCCGCGGGTACTTCGCGATCGCGCGCTCGAACAGCTTCAGACGATCCGAGCCGTCGACTGTCTTGCGCACCAGCGGCGCAGAAGCGCCCTGCGTAGGTAGACCGTCGGTAATCAGAATCACGTTGTCGGGCTTCGGATTGAGCGCGTTCAGCGCAGCAAACGCATTCTCCAGACTGGTCCCGTCGTGCGGGATCGTCTTGCGCAGGTTGTTGATCGCATCTCCGAGCGCATTCGGATCGTTGGCGTTGAGCCACTTGCCTTCCGAACCTTCCACGAGCGCCCACGCCTTGGTGTTGAAGGCGTAGAGCTGAAACTGGCTCTCCAGCGGCAGCTGCGCCGCAAGCCACTCCACCGTCGCAAGCGTGCGCTGCCATTTCTCGGAGAGCATCTTGTGCGCGTCGGACATGTTGCGCATGCGCAGGATGTTCACGACCGTGTCGTCGAGCATGCTGGCCGAAGCGTCGACAAGCAGCAGGATGCGCTCGCCGCCGATGCGTAGACCGGTGAGATACTGTCGATCGCCCTGTCCCACGAAACCACGCACTCGGGTGCCTCTCGCACCGGCATCCTGCGTCGCACCTTCGAGCCGTCGCTTGCCTTCCTCCAGTGCCTTGAGATCGGCCTTTAGTCGTTCAATTGCTTCGCGGCGCGACAAGGTCTGCTTGTTCGCTTCCGCGAGCTCGGCCTTCAAGCGTTCCGTCTCTTCGATGACGCGCGTACCCATCCCCTCGGTGCGCACGTGCTCGGCTTCGGTCTCGATGAGCGCGTTCCGCAGTGCGACGAGGCGCTGGTAGCCTTCCAGAACCTGCTCCTCGAGCTTGGCGACTTCTGCTCGTAGAGCTTGCGTCTCGGTCTTGTGCCGCAGCCCGCCGTGCGCGTTGATCAGGGTGTACACGAGCACGACCGACCCGAACGCGCAGGTGATGCAGTCGAGGAACGACATGCTGAAGACTTCAGTCTTGCGGCGTGCCATCGTCGTTCACCAACTGAATCAGCTCGAGCGTCACGCCCGGCGTGCCCAAGCGGAGGCGATCGCCAACAATCAACGCCGTGCGTCCTACGACACGCTCATCATTCACATAAGAGCCATAAGTGCTGTGATCCTCCACGATCACTGCGCCATTGCGGCGAAGCACACTGCAATGGGCACGCGATACGCCGGGCGCTGCCGACGGCAGCATAAGCGCCCGCTGCGCCTTGTCGACCGACCAACCGATCACGAGCGGCTCCTCGGTGATGCGCCACGCGCGACCTTGGAACAGCACATGTGTAGGGCGAAGCGGCGCGGGCGTCGACTCGGGCTCCTCGGCGCGAGCGCCTTCGCACACGACTGCGGGAACAGATAACCGTGACACGAGCACGAGGGCGTCGGCGGGCCGGCGAATTGCCGTCGCGTGCTGCAGCGCCCCGCGCGCACCCGCACCTCGCTCGAGCACGTGCACAGTGCAATCGCGCAACCGGCGGAAGCGATCCAGCAGCCCCGGCAAGGCCGCCACACGATGCGAGACACGCAACTCGATCGGCAAGCCTGCCACGCGCGCGCTCTGAACGAGCCGCTGCAGCTCGTCGTAATGGGGCTCGGCGGCAGCAATGACTTGCTCGCGCTCCAGCTCCACTTCGAGCGTGCGATCCGCGAAATTCATGGAGAGCACCGCTCGCTCCTCGCGCGCAAGCGTCTCGAGCCACTGCGGCAGCTGATCGAAGAGGCGCTGCTCGTTGGCCGCTTCGTGCAGCGGATCAAAGCGCGTCTTGCGCACGAACCGCTCGGCAACAAGATGCATCCATGCTTGTTGAAGCGCGAGCAATCCGTGTCCTGGCACGATCTCGTAGCGACTGCGCTTGAGTCCGCCACCCGAGTATTCGAGCACGGTGAGCAACGCTTGATGCAGCTCCAGCTCGAGATGCAAGATGCGCGGCGGCGCAGCCTCGAGACTGCAGGCTGCCAGACCCGCATCGACCAGCCCAGCAACCGCAACGCCGGTCTCATTGACGATGCCGAGGAGGAGGCCGAGTTGCTCGCGGGTGTAACCCGCCGGCACGGCGAGCAAAATCCCTTCATCGTCGCGATGCTGGCTCAGCAGCGCTTCCGCTTGCGCGTATGCAACGTCTGCCGTCGTTTGCGCCAGCGTCGAAGGCCGCGTGAGCGGCGCAGTGCTCAGCGTCCGCCAATAGTTGGTCTGCGCAAGCAATGGTCTGAGCCGAAGCCGTCGTGCAGCCTCTTCGCCGGTGAGCGTCCGGTGCTCCTCCAGCAGCGCAACACCCGGTACCTCGGCCACGATCGACGTGACGTCGTCGCGTCGCTGGGCGAGGATGAGACCGGAATCGACGAGCTCTAGCGCCAACATGACGAACGCATCAACACCGAGGTCTCACTCGAGCTCAACGCACTTGCATATGTCGAATCAGGTGCTGATCGATCCACTGATCGGTATCGTGCACGAGCTGCTCTTGCGCCTGCTGAAGCTGATGTAGGAAGAACATCAGGATGATCGTGAGCAACAAGGCCACGAACGTGGCGTTGAACGCAATGCCAAGATCGGAGGTGACGCCGGTGATATCGCCGGTCACGGCCTTGTGTGCCTGCAATAGCGCATCGCCGATGTGGCGCACGGTGCCGATGAACCCGATCGCGGGAATCGCCCATGCGATGTAGCGAATCATCGCGAGCCCGGAATCGAGCCGGTCGGCCTCGGCATCGCAGACTGCTCGCGACGTCTCCGCGGAGTCGCGAATGCTGCGAGTTGCCGCAAAGCGATCGAGCGTGCGTTGCAAGGCGCGCACCACGAGCGAGTTCTTTTCCTCTTCCGTGAGCCCCTCGAGCTGACGCGCATAGTCCTTCGCGTCTTCCGGCAACACCTTGATGCCTTCCGGCACGACAATGAGCTCGCGCTCGAGCATCTTGCGCTCCCGTCTCACGAGCAGCGCTTTGTAGCCGATGATGAGCATCGCCCAGATGAAGTGAATGATCTCGGCCTCTTGCTCGAAATCCTTGATCACCAGATACACCGAGCGCGACGGCACGTAATCTGGATCCTCGCGCATGCGCGCCTGTTCGGCGGCAATGACTTCCGTGCCGGCTGGGCGAATCCATGCAACGTACAGCGCATGCACAGTAACAACCGTCACTATGAGCGCGAAGAGCGTGACGAAGAACTCACTCGGATATTGAAATCGTCGACGAGGCACAGTTGCAGCTGCCGTACTCATGGGTTGCTCAGATATCTATGGGGAAGGATACGTCGAAGTCGGCGCGAACTTGCTCCGAAGGAACGAAGCGCTGCGGCGTACCGACCGCAGCGCCGGTCTCACCCTTTGCAGTCGAGCCGCTCTCCGCAGCCCGTCCGCTCGGCGCCGCCGAGCTGCCGTCGGAGCGCGGTGTCGAAGGCGCTTCACTACCGCGCGGTTGCTGCGAGTCCCCTGTCGCCGGCTGCGCTGGCGTAGCCGAATCGGCTGCCGCCGTGGTCACGCCCTCGCTTCGAGGCGCGGACTGCGCCTGCCTTTGTGCCTGCTGCGCGGCCTCTCGCGCCGGTGCCGGGCTCTCGGCGGCGAACAACAACGTGCCGGTCGCCCACAACACTGCGAGCATGACGAGAAGCCGCAGAGGATTCGGTTGTACTGTTCGTCGTCGTCTCATGATCGAGCACCTCGTAGTCATTGCGCGTAGCGGGCGATTCGAAAGCCCACATCGTCACGGCGCGAATTGCCGAAATCACGCGCCGCCAGGCGCAGCTCCGTCACGCTCGAGCTGCGCCAGCTCGAGCCACGGATCACGTGTTGAGTCCCTTCGCTCGGCCCCATGGGGTCAACCGCCACCTCGTTGGAGGCGGGCATCACGCTGTAGTAGTCATGAACCCACTCTGCGACGTTGCCGCCCATGTCGTACAAACCGAGAGCATTCGGCGGGAACTTGCCGACCGGAGCCGAAACCGCAAATCCATCGTCGTACTGTGGAATGACATTCTGAACCAGCAAACGTGCATTGGAGTCAGCGTAATTTCCCGACTGCGCGGGGACGGGCAGCGCATCGCCCCACGGATAGCGGCGCAAACCGCCGTTAGGCTGATGTCGCGCCGCCCATTCCCATTCCGCGTCCGTCGGCAAGCGGTAGCCGTTCGTCATCGGATTGACCGCAACGTATGTGTTGCCTTTGCGCTCGTACGCCGGCTTGAGCCCCTCTTGCTCGGAAAGCCAATTGCAGAACTCGACCGCATCTTCCCACGTCACGTTGACGACCGGCTGGTTGTCGAGATCGAGCGTGTGCTGCCCGACAATGCCAGAGCGATGGCTCGGCCGAAACTTACGGAATTGCCCGTTCGTGACTTCGTGAATGCTGATGTAGAACGGGCGGGTGAGCCGGACGGGACGCTGCGCCTCATTCGCTCGCCGACCAGGCTCGCTTCTCGGGCTGCCCATCGTGAACTGCCCCGTCGGCATCAGCTTCAAGATTTGATCGGCTTTAGTGCGAATCGTGCTCGGCATGGAAGCGAGCTTCGCCTGTGCCGGCGTGAGCAGCTTCGCCTCGACGAGCTGCGCAACGCCGGGTCGCGGCGTAATCGTCGTCTTGTATTCGACAAATCCTTCCTTGCGGATGGCAATCTCGTGACTCGTTGCGACCAACCGCAGTGTCTGATTGGCGACGCCGCGCGGCTCGCCATTGACGAACACCTGCGCATCGGCAGGTTCTGCGCGCACGGTCACTTCGCCGAAAATGCCCTCGAGCGGCACCGAGAGAGTGCGCCGTTCGCCAGCTCCGAGCCTGACTTGCCGAGTCGCCGCCTCATAACCCGGCTTCGCAAGCACGATCGAATGCTCGATGTCGGGGCGCAGCTCGAGCTCGATCGGCGTCCGTCCACGATACACGCCTGCCACAGACACGTTGGCGCCAGAAGGCTCGGAGCGCAGCACCAACACAGCATCAGGCAAACCGAGCTTGATCGGACCGATGTTCAAAGGTTCGCCTGGTTTGACCTGTACGTCGCTCGTCCACGGTTTGAAACCATCGAGCCGCAGCTCCAGTGGATGACTGCCGGCGACGATCTCCGTCGTCAGTGGAGTCGTGCCGCGGGGCTCGCCTGCAACGATGACCTGGGCCCCGGCCGGCTCTGACGTCACGGTGACAGGTGCCCAATTCGGCACCAGCTGCGGTGTCAACGTCTGCAGCTTGCCCGCGCCTTCGATTTCGACATCGGTCGCGAATGGCTGGTATCGCGCTGCGACGATCTCGATCCGGTGTGAACCGGGCTGCAGCTCGAACTCGCCGGGTGCTTCGCCCATCTCTTCACCATCGACGCGCACGCGCGCTGGCTCGGGCGTTTGAATCTGCAGTCGTCCGGGCAATTTCTCGAGCCGCAGCTCGAAGCGATGATTGCCATCCTTGGTCACGACGATGTCGAGCTCAGCCGGACGATAACCAGGGTGCTCGGCCCTGACCTGATATTCACCCGGGCGCAGTAGCACCCGCTGGCCAATCGGGACCGCAAGCAGCCCGCCGCGCACGCTGATATCGGCCTCGGCTGGATCCGTCACGATGCTGACGGACGTGGCAGTCAGCACGAACCACATGATCGCACTGCCGATCACAACCGCTGCGGCCAAGGCGACCCGCATCGGGTTGAATGTGACGGCGCGGTGTCCTCTGCTCGGGCCGCTCGCCCGGAATTGGATGGCATCGATGCGCTCGGATTCCGCCTCGCTCTCGCCCCATATGCGCGCCTGCTCGGGCAGGACAGGCGGAATCGTGATGTTGCCCGAGCTGCCATCCTCGACCTCGATCACGTATGCATCGGCGCTGCGTACGATGCGGATACGCGAGAGGCCGAAATTGACGACGTCCCCTTCGTGCAACCAGATGGAACGATGCACACGCATGCCGTTGTGGAGCACCTCTGCACCGTCCACCGGCTGCACGAAGAGCTGCTCTTCGTGGATGCCCAGATACGCCTCGGGGCCTTCCGGGCGTCCTGCCAAGACGATTGCGCTCCCCTCACCACCGATCGAGAGAGGGAGCTCTGCTGCGGAAATTCGACGCTCGCCGAGCGATTCTCGAATGATCAGCTCGTTCAAATTGGATCCTCGCAGCGAATGACGATCGGCTCGAGCTTTGCGCCCGGAAACACATCAATCTGTCGACGCACGTCGCGATAACCGGGCCGCGTGCCTACGACAGTGTAGCGGCCGGGTACGAGCTCGATGGAACGCTGCTCGAAGGTACCCAGCGATCCCACGCGATAGATCGTCACCTCCGTTTGGTTATCCGACTGAAATGCGACAGGCACTGGGATCTCGGCACGCGCCAGCCACTCACCGAGCGTCGCAATCTGTTTCGCGAGCAGCGGACCTGGATCGGCAATGGCCTGCGCCCGCGCCAACGTTTCGCGAGCAGCGGCGCGCACCGGCTGACTGAACAGCCGCTCGGGCTGCGTGAGATAAAGCTCCAATTCTTCATGGAGCGTCACTCGCGGTGTCACGCGAGCGACCCCTTCGTTTGCGGCGGCGACGGTGGGATCGAGCTCGAGCACCCCACGATATTCTTTGAGGGCTTCCGCCCAGCGCTCCTGATCTTCGAGCGCGCGCGCAGCACGCAGCTTCCTGCCGATCACGGCAGTGCGCTCCTCCTGCTCGATCTGTCCCAGCGCTTGTTGCACCTCGGGCGAATCGGGCCGAATCTTGGCGGCTTCCTGAAAAGCTGCACGCGCTGCTGCATGATCGGCGCTCGCAAGCGCGCTGAAACCGCGCGCCATTGCCGTTGCGAACGCATCGTTGGCGAGCTGTGCCTCGATGCGCGCTATCGCGGTGCTGGCGCGCGAGGTCTGCCCATCGAGCGCGAGCGCCTTGCGATAGTGCTCCAGCGCCTCCCGCAAGCGCCCCTCCTTCTCGAAGCGCTCGGCACTCGCAAGCAGCTCGAGGACGGCATCGAGCGTGTTCGCGCGTTTCAAACCGGCTGCGGCTTGCGCGTTGTCTGGCGCGATTCTCGCCGCGAGCTCGAAGGCGCGACGCGCATCAGCCGAGCGACCCTCCTGGAGCGCCGCAGCACCCAGCTCCAGTTGCTGACTCAACACCGTGCCAGCCTGCTGCTCGAGCGCATCGAGCAATGGAGCAACACCCTGGAACCGCTCGACGGCAGCGTGATACTCGCGCGCCTCCATGTGCGCATCGCCTGCGGCCAGCTCCGCTTCCGCGCGCTTGAGCTGCCCACCGGCCCAGGCATCCGCTCCTCGCGCGCGCAACACTTGCAGACGCTCGCTCAATGGCCCGCGCAAGTCTTCTGCCTGTTGCTTGGCCCGCGCGAGGGCCGCGAAATCGATCTCGTCACGCTGCTGCGGCTCTGCCGGACGTGTGGGCGCAGCTGGTCCCGCCGACACCACGGGGGACCCCTGTTGCTCTACCCAACGCGGCAGAAAAAAGAACACGAACACGAGGGCGACGAGCCCGACACCAAGCGCCGCGGCGGCAAGCCCGCGACGGAAACCTGCTCGGCGCAGATCGCGTTCAGTCGAACGAGCGACTCCGCGCGGCTTGCGCCACTCGCTGCGCAGCGGCGCCTCTGCTGCGCTCCCCGGGCGCACGCCTGGCGGCTCGATACGAACCGAACGTGACTGCGGGGGAGGCGTGCCGTCCGCCTGAGCAAGTGTCTTCAATTCGTTCTCTACCTTCTCCATCTCAGGCCGTTCCGCAGGTGACTTCGCCAACATGCGCGCTACCAGATCGGCCGCAGCTGCAGGCACCGAAGAAGGCAATGGTGCCGGCCGTTCGTTCCAGACCCGCTCGGGTCTGGCATCCGGATAGAACGGCGGATATCCCGACAATAACTCATAGAGCGTTGCACCGAGTGCGTACACATCGTCACTCGCGACCGGCGGCGCGCCCGCGAGCTGCTGCGGGCTCATGTTGAATGGCGATCCGCGCATCGGCGCGTCACCATCCATGTGAGCGGCAGCTTCGAAGTCCGCGAGCTTCGGCGTGCCATCTGCCATCAAGAGCACATTCGCCGGCTTGATGTCTCGATGCACAACGCCTTGCGTATGCACATAACGCAGCGCCGAGACGACCGGCAGGAGCATCGGCAGCAGCTCGCCAAGTGCTCGACCACGCCACTGGGCGAGACTTCCTCGCGCGGCGTACTCCATCACGACCCAAACGAGCCCACCGGCTCGTTCGAGGTCCTCGACGCGCAGAATGTTCGGATGGCGCAGCCGATGAAGCAGCGCATACTCGCGCTCCAAGGCGGCGACAGCGCGCTCCTGGCCGACCCAATTCGCATGCAGCAGCTTGAGCGCGACGTCCCGCTCTTGCGCGCGATCGCGCGCCAACCACACCTCACCGCTGCTACCGCCGCCGAGGCGACGAACCAAGACGAATCGGCTAGACAGCTCGCACCCGCTCTCGAGCATGCGACCGTGCGGTGGCGTCAGCCCGCCTAACCGCCGCTGGCAGCCGATGCAGAGATGGGGGCGGATGTCGCCTCGTTCGGCGTTTGTATCGAAAGACCGGTTTCGTTTTCGTAGAGTTCCTTCAACAGCTGACGCCACTCGCGGAACTGCTCCTCCGCAGTGCCTCGCAGCTGCAAAGTGCGGCCTTCGACCTCCACGACCATCGGCTGAACCTCGGCTTGGAAGGAATCGCCGAGCTGTTGCAGCGAGTCGGAATGCATCTTCACCTCTGCGCCCTTGTCGAAGCCGCTCTTGATTGCGTACGCCCCTCCGAAAACCGCGCCCGTAGCGGCAGCACGCCCCGCATAGGAACCGCTCTCGTTGCCGATCATGAGGCCGCCGACGATTGCGGCGGCACCGAGCAGCTTGCGCGTGAGCGACGAACGCGCCGCTTCGTCCTTCGCCTCGAGCTCGTCATAGCTGTAGCGACGCCAATTCGTGTATGGCTCTGCCATGTTGTCGGCGAACAGGGCATAGTGCTCGTTGATCGTGTCGAGCAAGGCATAGTCGCGCTCACGTATACGCTCCATGCGCACCATGAGGGGATCGTCCTCGGCGGGCAACCGAACGACTCGGTACACACCCTTTTTCTTGTCCTGGCTGAGATAGCTCTCGAACGCGTAGGGCGCCAAGTCAGCCGCGAAACGCAGCTTGGACACACGGCGGATGTTCTCGAGATCAGTTGCCTGCAGCTGCTGGCGGTATGCCAGCATGTCATTTGCAAGGTTGCTGTAGAGGTTCTGGAACGGGTCGCGCTTCACCGAACGCGTGTCCTTGTACGAACGCGTATCGGCTATTTGCTCGTAGGTTTTGCGGAACCACGTCCGACCGGTCGCATCGGAGACGGTCACTTGCAGCTTCAGACGTTGCCCGCTCGATTCCATGATTACGCCGGATACATATACATCCAGCGCATCGGTGTCCTCGGGGATGACACGCACCTGACCCCAATGGCCCGTTCCTTCGAGCGTATTGCGAATCTGCATCGGGATATAGCGCGCCTCCGCCTTGCGAACTTCCGGGAAGATGTGCTCGCGCTCGAGCACCTTCTCGTCCTCCGGCACATTCGGGTCGAACAGCTTCACCCCGACATCGAGCAACTGCTCGGCTGGGATCTCGTGCGTAGCCTGAATGGCTTGCACTTGCGGGAGCGGACGCGTCTCGTGGATGACACAACCTGCGAGACCGAAGCCCGCTGTCAAAGCGAGAACCAAAATTGTGCGGTTCATAGTTCGCAACCGTGTCGAGAATACGCGTCTCGTCTACGAATGCCGGCCGGCGGATGCGCTCGCTACCGACCGACACTTTGCTTGTAATTGCGATACTCCTCCCAGAGTTTCTCCCGTAGCTCCGGATCCTGCTCCTGCATCGCCGCTTCACGCAGCTGCCGCGCGACGATGTCATCGTCGCTGCCGTCCGGAATATCGGCAGGCACGGTGTTCGGACCGGAGCCGCCGCCTGCACCGCCCCCAACGCCACCCCCGCCGCCTTGCGCGCCGCCGGCCCTGGCGCCGGGTCCGCCGGCTACCTGCCCGCCGCTGCCGCCTTGGCCGCTACCTTGGCCGCGGCCGTCGCCGTCGCCCGAGCCGCCTTGCTCGCCTGGCCCGCTGCCGCTCGAGCCGCTCCCTGCGCCCGCAGTACCATCGCCCTCGAGATCGCTTGCTTCGCCAGGTGCGGCACCGCCGCCAGCACCGCCGCCGCGACCGCGCCGCTGTCCGGCGATCGCTGCATGCTCTTCTGCAAGCCGCTCATCGAACACGTTGAACGTTGCCTCGAACTGGCGATCGATCTGCGCAATGCGTTCGCCCGGGGTCATGGGTCCGGCACCGCCGCGCCCACTGCCGTGACTGCCTTCGTAACCTGCAGCCGCACCCCCGGCTTGCGGGTATCCTGCATTTGCACCGGCTGCGCCACCCGAAACGCCTTCTCCGCTCTGACCGCTAGCGGCTCCAGCAGCGCCCGTGCTGCCGGCACCGCCGGCCATCGACCCTGCTGCGCCGTCCCCGGCCTCACCACCTACGCCATCGGCGGCCTCACCACCGCCGATGCTGCCACCGGAACCACCCCCAGCGGCTCCGGCAGCGCCCGCATCTGGGTATCCTCCGCTCGAACCCGCAGCGCCGCCTCCAATCTGACCGGTAGCAGCCCCTGTGCCACCCACACTGCCGGCACCAGCTTGGCTTCCGCCCATCGAGCCTGCTCCGGCGCCGGTTTGACCAACGGTTCCGGCACCGCCTGAGCCGGCACCACTTCCGCCGCTCGATCCGCGGAAAATGCTTTCGTTCTGCGCACCACCTGCCGCCCCGCCCATTCCTTCGGAAGCGCTACCACCCGCTTCGCCGGCGCTCCCGGCTGCTCCACTGCTCGGCGAGGGAATGCCTACGCTCGGCAGACTGCCTCCCGGCGATGGGATACCCATAGAAGCGCTCGCGCCACCCTGACCGCCTCCTGTCGTGCCGGCACCAGCGCTCGTTCCGCCACTGGCTTGCGCCTCTCCTGACGATCCGGCATTACCGGCGCCCTGACCACCCGCGCTGCCACCAGGCAGGCCGCCGCCTTGCGCACCGCCCGACGCGGATCCGCTCGCCCCATCGCCAGCACCACCGCTCGAGCCGGAGCTCGAGCCGGACGACGGCAGCCCCCTGCTGCCACCGGCGGACGATTGGCCACCTGGAGACGGCGAAGGCAAGGCAGGTCCGCCGCCTTGCGAGCCGCCCGAAGCACCGTCAGAAGGAATAGTAGAAGGCATGCTTGAGCCGCCCCCGGACGCGCCGCCGGAGGGCCAGCTTGACGAGCTGCCGCTCGAGCCACCCGAGGAACCGCCGCTACCCGAGCTGCCACCGGACGAAGACGGCGGAGCAGGAATGGATGTGGAGGATGACTGCTCCTCCATGCAGCCGCCCATGAGAAATGCGGCAGCGGCGGCGACCGCCAAGAGTCGACCGAACGAAGAGGCTAGACACCTGCCGATTTCGTTACGCATGGTCACTCCTTCATTTCACCTGAGCCGCCTGCGGTCCGCGCGCTCCCGACTCTGCCAAGCGCCTCCTGAACGGGCGCTGAGCGACTATTCGATCTCGCAGCGGCGCCGCAGGTTCAACTGCAGGTGCGCGAGGAGCACGCGTCTATTCCGTATTCGCAGATGTCGTCGCGGCTGTCTCCTCTGTGCCGCTACCAAGCAAGAACGACTTCAACTGAGCCGCCAGGCGGTCGCAAGCAGTGCTTTGAACGGGTGCGATCAGCGGGATCGGCGCGATCGCGCCGATCATCACCGAGGTACCGCGCACGTCGGTCGACAACGTCCCCGCCGACACGCCCTGCCGAAGGTCCCAAACCGTCGCTTCGTAATCGGAGGTTTTCTCCCACCAACCGAGCCCAAGGCAGCCCGCGCCGCCCGGCCCAGCCGCGCATGCGATGCTGCCTCCGCCATCAGTCTTCTGGGTGACGCCGTCGATCCAGACGATATAGCGGACACCCATCTCGGCGACGCGCTCCGCCACGCCTGGCCGCGAGAGAAATGCTGCGAATCCCTGCGCGTTCGCGGGTGCCGTGCTCGGCTCGAGCCACGGGTAGAGCGCGTCGACGAAATGGTGGTCTGCGTAGATCTGGAACGGTCGGTTCTTGAAGGCGCTGCGCGGCTCGACCGGCTTTCCTGCGCGTTGCTTGTGCGCTACGGACGCAGAGAACTCCTCGCCGATCAGCTTGCGCTCCAGGCAGTTCAAAAATTTCTCTTCTGTTCCAGTGCCTTCCAAGTGCGGCTTCGCGAGCAGCACGATCGCTTCGTTGGCGGAGATTTGCGTCGGCGCCTCACGTAGCTCCTCGATGCGTGCCGTCATGCAGCCGCTCAATAAGCCACCGAGCAAGAGAGGAAAGATCGCACGCATGCAGACGCTGCCACTTCGCCGCACGGGGATGAGGCTCACGACACTCGATACATCAAGCATGGAAGCTCTCCAGGAAGTGCAGTTCAGCACGACGGATCCATCCTGAAGCCTTGTACCGAAGAGACACAACTGCGACGACAGCTGCACGAGGTCGCGAATCGCCACAGCCACGCCTAAGTGCAATCGAGTATACGCCAAGCGCCTTCGAATCCATGTCGGTAAACGCGCAACGCCGCTCGGTGTTTCTGCGAGCGAAAAGATCGTTACCGATCTGTATCGATCTGTATCGAACTTCGTACGAGGTGCAAAGAATCGCTTGCATCTCGCAGGCATCGTGCCGCCGGGCAGAACGGCTCTCACTCGTCAGGCGTACTGTTGTCGAGCACCGCTGCGCAGCGCTCCGCAAGCACCACGAGAGCATCGTGCGGTTTGATCGGAAAACCCTTCGTCAGAGCAGCGAGAGCTGCTGCGACCCGACGACTGGCGGCGTGAAGAGCGAGCAATTATGAGCGAAGCGTGGCCCTCGATTGAGGCCGTAGCGGGCACAGGCAAGCTCGAAGCGCTTGCGGAGCAGCTGCGCGTACTCTCCCTCGCCCCGCATACGCACACCCCAGCGAGCGTCATAGTCGCGACCGCCGCGCATCGCCTGCAATCTCGACATGACATGTTTCGCCTTGAGCGGCTCGTTCGCTTCGAGCCATTCGCGGAAAAGACCCTTCACTTCGTGAGGCAAGCGTAACAGCACATACTGCGCCGACGTGGCGCCCGCCTCTGCGGCAGACTTCAAGATGGCCTCTAACTCAGCGTCCGTCAGCACTGGAATCACGGGCGCGACCATGACGCCGACCGGAACACCGGCAGCAGCGAGGGCAGCGATTGTGCGAAGGCGCGCTGCTGGCGAAGCGGCTCGCGGCTCCAACGTACGTTTCAGCTCGTTGGAAAGCGTCGTGATGCTGACGAACACTTGCACGAGGCGGTCCTTCGCCATGCACGCGAGCACGTCGAGATCGCGCACGACCATCGCACTCTTAGTGATGATCGAGCACGGGTGGCGATATCGCGCGAGCAGCTCGAGGATGCTACGTGTGACCCGATAATCGCGCTCGATCGGCTGATAGGGATCGGTGTTCGCGCCGAGCATGATCGGTAAACACTTGTAGCCAGGCCGGGCCAGCTCGCGCTCGAGCAGACGAGCAGCATCGGCCTTGAAGAAAAGATGCGTTTCGAAATCGAGGCCTGGTGATAGATTGAGATTAGCGTGCGCGGGGCGAGCGTAACAATAGATGCAGCCGTGCTCGCAGCCGCGGTACGGATTGATGGACTGCTCGAAACCGATATCCGGCGACTGATTGCGAGTGATGATCGTGCGAGCGGGCTCGGCTTGCACGGTCGTCTGCAGCGGGGGCAGCGGTTCTTCGATCGTTCCCCAGCCGTCGTCCACGACTTCTGTGCGCGTATGCTCGAAGCGCCCTTCCGGGTTGGATACCGCGCCTCGTCCCGTGCGCACTTCAGGCCGAATGGCACTCATGCGCTCATGATACTGGACGAAGATACAGCTGAATAGAGGTCAGGAGGCGCTGAGCTCTGTGCTGCAGCGGCGTCCGCCGTTCGCCGACCTGGGGCTGGAGCTCCTCAACCCAGAGTCATGGGCGATCGCGGGACGCGCTCGTGTCCGCAGGTGAGACGATCCGCGACCGGTCGATCATTACCCGTCGCGCTCGTCCGCTTCTCGCGCCGGCTTGGGCAGGCGATCCATTTTCCAGAGCATTGGAAACCAGCGCGCCCATAAACCCGTGACCACGAGCGTGGCCAAGCCTCCTATAACAGTAGCGCGCACCGTGCCCCACCACTTGGCAGTGATCCCAGACTCGAAATCGCCGAGCTCGTTCGATGCGCCGATGAAGACTGCGCTGACAGCGCTCACGCGCCCGCGGATGTGATCCGGGGTCTCCAGCTGCACCAGCAGGTGCCTGACATACACGCTGACCATATCGGCGGCGCCGAGAAGAATCAGAGCGATGAGCGACACGAAGAAGCTGGTGCTCAGCCCGAAAACGACGACTGCGACACCGAACATCGCAACGCCGCCGAACATCCAAGGTCCGATGTGCCGCGTGATCGGCCGCAGCGCGAGCACGAGCGCACAGAGCCCGGCGCCAATACCCGGCGCCGTCCGCAGCAAGCCGAGCCCGCTCGGCCCGACTCGTAGGATGTCGCTTGCATAGATTGGCAGCAGCGCAGTGACACCGCCGAAGAAAACCGCGAACAGATCGAGCGATATGGCGCCGAACACCACCGGCTTTGAGCGCACGAAGCGCAACCCCGACAACAGCGTTTCCAAGCTCATCGGCTCGCGCACGCTTGTCTCTTCGCGCGCACCCGCGCGCACACGGAGCATCAACAGCGCTCCGATGAGGGCCAATGTGAGCACGCTCGCATACACGATGAGCGGGCCGGCAAGGTAGAGCACGCCGCCCAGCGCCGGGCCTACGACCGTCGCCACTTGGAAGACAGACGAGTTGAGCGCCACCGCGCGGGTGAACTCCTCGCGCGGCACGAGATTCGGTAACAGTGCCTGCCCGCTCGGCATCGAAAATGCGCGCGCACAGCCGAGCAACGTCATCGCTGCGAACACTGGCCAGGCAACACGCACCTCTGTCAGCGTGAAGACGAGCAGCAGGAGCGCGCAGAACGCCTCGAGCGCATAGCACGCGGTGAGCAGACGACGTCGGTCGTAGTGATCGGCAGCCTGCCCCGCGGGCAGGATCAAGACGACGAACGGCAGGAATTGCGATAAGCCGATGAGACCGAGATCGAGCGGATCTCGTGTGATCGCATAGATCTGCCAGCCCACCGCGACCGTTTGCATCTGGGCCGCGAGTGTCGCGAGCAATCGCGCGATGAGAAAACGTCGAAAATCACCATGCGCAAGCACGCGCAGCGGAGCGCGTCGTGAGGATGTGGACATAGGAGGGCGCGCATTGTCTCATCTTTGCCGCCGCGCTGCGCAACACGCGATGACAGAAGAGCAGAGCGGACAAGCGCTGTCAGGCGGAACAGCGAACCTCTTGTTGCCGCCGCGCGGGCGCTGGGAAGCGCACTTCGACGATCGTGCCGTTCTCCGACCTGATCTGCAGCTCACCGTGCAACTGCCGCACGAAGGCCTCGATGAGTGAGCGACCGAGGCCGGTCGAGTCGGCGCTCAAGCTCTCCGGATCGAACCCACTGCCATCGTCGCGGATACGGATGAGCAGCTGTTCCGGCGACACGCGTTCGACTTGAACCAGGATACGCCCGTGTGCGCGATCGACGAACGCGTGCTTGTAGGCGTTCGTGATTGCTTCGGTGACGAGCAGCCCGAGCGGGACCGCCAGCTCCGGACCTATGACCTCGCTGGGCGACTCGACGATCAACTCGACATTGCGTCCGCGCGACAGCCCTCCTCTGCGCAGCTCGGAGCAAAGATCCTCGAGGAACCAGTGCAGATCGATCTCTTGCAGACTCTCCGATTCGTACAAACGCCGGTGCAACGTCGCCAGCGCATTGATGCGACTGCGCGCCTCTGCGAATGCCTCTTCTGCGCGCGGATCGCGAATGCGTCGCGCATGGAGATTGAGCAGGCTCATCACGAGCTGCAGGTTGTTCTTGACCCGGTGATGGATCTCGCGAACGAGCAGCTCCTTCTGATGCAGTGACTCACGCAGCTCGTTCTCGCGCGACGAGATCAGATCCGCCATGCGCGAGAACGTCTCGCCCAGACTACGAATCTCGGCCGGCGCTGCTGAAACACGCTCAGGACGAACCCCATGGCGACCGGAAGCGTACGCCGAGGTGATGCGCTCGAGATACGTGATCCATCTGACGACCAGGTGCTCGATCCCGAACCATACGACCGCGATTGCGAGCGCCCACATCAAGAACGGCGTCAGCACGCCCCAAGCGACCTGCAACGCGAGCGGGCCGACAGCCGTCAGCACCGGTGTGCCGAGGATCACGAAGATGCGCCCTTCGAGCAAGGGACTGATCGCGTACAACCGCCACGTCCCGTCGATTGCTCGCGTTCGAAACGCGCGCGCCTGCCCTTGATCTGCGCGGTCACTGATGTGCGCAACGATCACCTCGCGAGGAGGCAGACGAGATTGCATCGAGCTTTCCGGCTCGAGCGTCAAAACCTCGCCTTTGCTGTCGAGCAAGGCGAGCGCGGTGTTATCGCCCGGAGCCGCCTTTGCATACCGCGCCGTCAACCAGTCGAGATTGATGAACAACGCGACGGCCCCTACGACATCGGCGTCGCTGTCGTGCAGCGGTACGGCTGCAACAATGCCCCACTTGCCCAGCCAGCGACCGATGAGCAAATCGCTCACCGTGAAGTCAGCGCCGCGCTTGATGTCGAGAAACCAATCGCGATCGTGCACGCGCACTGGGTTGCGGACCGGTCCCGAGGCACATGTCATCTCGCCATCGGCGTTCACCACCGCCGCCGCCTCGTATTGAGCGAGACCACCGATCGCGCGCTGCAGAGCGCGGCGACACGCTATCCCCGATCCGGCCAGCACGTCGGGATGTTGAGCAAGGCTGGTGAGAATCTCGCGCGAGGCAGCAATCACGCCGACTTCCTCGGCCGCGGAAAGCTGCGCAGCCTGAGCAAGGCTCTGCTCGAGGATGCGCATACTGTTGTTGAAGCTGTTGATCGCCTGCAGCACTGCGAGCGCTCCAGGCGCGAGCATGGCAATCCCGACGATTAATACGAGGCGCGGGCGCAAACCCGCGTTGCGCCCAAACCAGCGGCGAGCGGGGGCAGCTCCTAGCTTAGGGTTCTTCATTCTTCAAGCTACCACCCCCGAGCTCAGGTGGTGCGTTGTTCGGCGAGCTTCTCGGGTTCGGTCAAGCTGGTCGTCACAGGCATCACGCCGGTGACTTGCGCTGCATCCTCGCCGAGCAATTCCACGAGTCGATCGCGCGCCCGCGCAATGCGGCTCTTGATCGTGCCCACGGCTACTTGACACACGTCGGCAGCCTCTTCGTACGACAGGCCTGTCGCGCACACCAGAATCAGCGCTTCGCGCTGATCTGGTGGCAGATGCTGCAACGCACGACTCAGATCGCGCAGGTGCAGCTTTGCATCGTGATCCGGGGTAATCGCAACTTGCGCGGCGCAGATACCATCCGGATCCTCGATCTCGAACTTGCGATGCCTGAGCTCGGAGTAGTAGCAATTGCGCAGGATGGTGAACAGCCAGGCTTTGAGGTTACTACCGGATTGGAACTGTTCGCGATTGGTCCATGCCTTGAGCACGGTGTCCTGCACCAAGTCGTCGGCTCGCGCCGGATCGCCGCACAGTGAGCGCCCGAAGGCACGCAGTGCCGGCAGCAGAGCCGTGACCTGGTCCAGGAATTTGTCTTGCACAGCCATGATCGTTCCGGCGGGCTCTATGAACCGCGCTCTTTCTCCTCCAATTGACGGAGTAGGACTTTGAACTCTTCCGGCACGGGCTCGTCCATGACCTCGATGAACATGCGGCGCAGTCGATTGCTCAGCCAATCGGGAACCTGCTCGGCCGGATTGACGGCGGCCGCATCGTTATCGGGCCCCTCGGGCTTGATCTTTTCGCTCATGACCATGGCATTTGCTGAACGTACAGAAGGAGAGTCGTTCTGCACGAGGGCTCGGAGAATGGTGATTGATAAAACTAAACGCTATCGCATTGAAAAAGTTCCATGTGCCACGGAACCTTTCACCCCATTCGTACATAGTAATACGGCCATGATTTTGTGCGCGCGCAACGCTGCGTCATAAAGAATCCAGGAGTTCCTATGGCCTTGTCCCACGCCATTGCCGAGCATCTACCTTATTTGCGTCGGTACGCCCGCGCTTTGTGCGGCTCTCAGGAAAGCGGCGATGCTTACGTGCGAGCATGTCTCGAGGCCATTATCGCCGACACCTCTGTGCTCGATCCAACGGCCTCACCGCGAGTCGGCCTGTATCGATTGTTCCACAAGCTGTGGGCAACGACTGACATGGCAACGCGCGGAGTCGCGGGTTCGACCGCCGGCGGCGGCAGCTCGGCAAGCGTCGAGAGACGCCTCGGTCAGCTCACTCCGGCTCACCGTCAGGCACTACTGTTGACGGCGATGGAAGGTTTCAACGTCAACGATACGGCCCGCATCCTTGGCGTACCGGAGGATCAGGTGGCAGGCATGGTCACCCAAGCGGTGCGCGAAATCTCCAAGCAACCAAGCACAAAGGTGCTCATCATCGAAGACGAGCCCATCATCTCGCTCGACCTGCAAAGTATCGTCAAAGAGATGGGTCACACGGTCGCTGCCATTGCAACGACGCGCGATGAGGCGGTCCGGGCAGCGCGACGCACCGAACCCGGCCTCGTACTTGCCGACATCAAGCTCGCGGATGGCAGCTCCGGCATCGATGCGGTGCGGCAGATTCTGAGCGAGCTTCAGGTGCCTATCGTCTTCATCACGGCGTATCCAGAGCGTTTGCTGACCGGCGAACGCCCCGAGCCCACCTTCCTGGTGACCAAACCGTTCGTGCCAGAAACCGTGCGCGTGGCGGTCAGCCAAGCGTTGCTGTTCACCTGAGCGCGGCACGCGCTCTCTTGCGCCGCAAGAAGACGCTCACACCGGTGGACGCCCTCGCAGCGCGCCCGCTACGAGCGCCACGAGCGTGAGCACCAGGAATATAAAGAACAGCACCTTCGCGATGCTTGCCGCCGCCCCGACGGCAGTCGTGAATCCCAGCACGGCGGCAATGATCGCGACGATGAAAAAAGTCAGAGCCCACGAAAGCATATGTCCTCCTGAGGCAACCTGCACTGCAGATCGCCGCAGCGCTCCTCGGTGATGCAACGCGCCACTGCTGCGCCAGTTCCGCGCATCAACTGCTCATCGCGCCGTTACGTGCGCCGCGAAACAACTCGCCAGGAACTCGCGACGAGCCGTGGACGTTCGGCCGACGAGGTGACGACTGATGACGAGTCTCAACATGAAGGTGATCGGATGAAGACGAATAAACTGCCACTGTGGACGGTCTGCGCAGCGCTCGCTTTCGCTGCTCTGGCTGGGTGCGAGCGCGAAGGCACGATGGAACGCGCCGGTGAAGAAGTGGACGAAGCGGTCGACACGCTGAAACGCGGCGAGGAATCGACGAGCACCAAGATCGACGATGCCATGGACGAAGCGCGTGACGGCATCAACGATGCTGCCGATGAGATACGCGACAACTGACCAGACCACAACGTCACCCGCCACAGCACCCTTTACGCCAAGAAAGATCTAACGTACCCGCGCGCTCACGGCTGGGACGCGGGCCTTTCCAGTGTCAATCGACACGCCGGTTTGCAGCACGCTGCGACCGCCCGTGTAAACCCGCTACTCGAAGCATCACGCGAGCTGCCACGATCGAGCTGACAAACGTCAAGCCGCGCATGCGTTGTTACTGCAGGGATGCTTGCAGCATGGCCCGAGAGAGATCCAGAACGAGGACGCGACTGCGGCCTTGCGTAGGCCAGCGCAGCCACACTGGAGCGTTGGAAGCAAAGGTGGGTAAAGAGTTGGCTGGAGCGTCTCGCTGCACGCGTCGACAGACGAACGCATAGGAGACGATTCTTTAGTTACTCTAAACGAGGCTCGTGAGAAAGGGCCGCTCGAAAGAGCGGCCCCAAATGGCGCTACTGCGGGAGGCGGACGATGCCACCGCGGCTACGACGCTTCGCGCCGCTGCGTGCCGCAGCCTTCTTTGCAGTTTTCTTGGCAGCCTTCTTAGCCGCCTTCTTCTTCGCACCCTTCTTAGCAGGTGCCTTCTTAGCGACTGTCTTCTTAGCGACTGCCTTCCTCGCGCCCTTCTTGGCGACTGTCTTCTTCTTTGTGCTCTTCTTAGCGGTTTTCTTCTTTCGTGTTGCCATAGGTTAGTCCCTCTCTTTTATTTCGGCATGAGTTGCCACCTTCATTATTACACGGTTGAGCCCTAGTGATGCATCATTGCGTCACATGAGCGGTCGAAACAGTGTCGAAGAACTCGTAAAACAAGCAAGGGCGCTCAGTCCGCTCGAACGCGTCAGCTTCGTTCACCGCATGTGCCATTCGGACGAGTGGCTCATGTCACAAGTCTTGGAAGCGCTCGAGCGCGCCGATAAGCAAAGCCACTCGTGGGATACGTCGAGCGACGACGCAGAATTGGAGACGGCCGACGATACCTCGCTCGCGGGGCAACGTCTCGGGCCCTACAGATTCATTTGCAAGCTCGGTTCAGGCGGCATGGGGGATGTCTGGTTGGCCGAGCGCGCCGACGACGAATATCAGCAGCGCGTCGCGATCAAGCTGGTCCGCGGAGGCGTATTCTCGGCTCAGTTTCATGCAAGATTGCGCATGGAGCGACAGATTCTCGCCTCACTCCAACACCCAAACATCGCGCGTCTATTGGATGGCGGCCGCACGTCTGACGGCACACCGTACCTGGTGCTCGAGTACATCGATGGCGAGCCCATCGATGTGTACTGCGATCGCAGACGGCTGCGGCTCGACGCTCGCATCCGGCTGTTACAACAGGTCTGCAACACGGTCCACTACGCTCACCAAAATCTCGTCGTCCATCGCGATCTTAAGCCGACCAACATTCTCATCACGCGCGACGGCGTGCCGAAACTGCTCGATTTCGGCATTGCCAAGCTGCTCGACCCGAGACAAACGCCGGGCACCGTGGCCGTGACGCACTTCGGCTACCGCGTGATGACCCCGATGCACGCCAGCCCGGAGCAGATCCGAGGCGAACCGATCACGACCGCCAGCGACATCTACGTTCTCGGGCTGCTCCTCTACGAGCTGCTGGTAGGCCGCAGACCGTTCGACTTCACAGGGCACACGCTAGCAGAGATGGAGCGTGTGATCCTCGAGCGCGAACCGCTGGCACCGAGCGCCATGCTCGCGCATACAGCGCGCCACGCGCCGGAGCTGGTTGCTGACATTGCAGAGTGCAGATCGACGACACCGGCACGCCTCATCAAAGAGCTCCGCGGCGACTTGGACAACATCGTGATGATGGCGATGCGCAAGGACGCGACGCGGCGCTATGGCTCGGCGGAGCAGCTTGCCGCGGACCTGGACCGGCACCTCCAAGGAATGCCGGTGATCGCGACTTCTGACACCTGGGCGTATCGCACAGGCAAGTTCATTCGTCGTCACGCCCTGGCAGTGCTCGCAGCCGCATCTGCGATCTTCATGCTGGCCTTGTTCTCCACCATCACCTTTCTCCAGTCGCAGCGTATTGCGCGCGAACGCGACCTCGCCACAGCCGAGAGAGCCCGCGCCGAGCAAATCTCCACGTTCCTGGTCGAACTGTTCGAGCTCTCCGACCCGTCGCGGAGCCGCGGTAACCAAGTGACCGCGCGCGAGCTGCTCGATGTCGGCGCACGGCGCGTGGACATCGGGCTTGCCGATCAGCCGGAAACACGCGCCATGCTTCTGCAAACGATCGGTCAGGTCTACAAGAGCCTGGGCTTGTACTCCGAATCAGCCGCGCTGCTCGAGAACGCCTTGCAGTCGAAGATTGCAGTTCACGGCCCGGTGCACCTGGAGGTGGCCTCCGCGATGGTCGCGCTCGGTGAAGCGTTGCTCGAGCAAGGTGTATTCGATCGCGCGCAAACACTGTTCGAGAACGCTCTCGACATGCAGCGGCGACTCGCGGGAGTGGAGGCGATCGAAACGGCACCGACGCTTCTCAGCCGCGCCCGGCTCGCACATGCACGTGGCGAGCTTCAGCTCGCCGAAAAGCTCTACGGAGAGAGCCTGGCGGTGTATCGCTTGCACGGGCTCGAGCATTCACCGCAGGCAGCGATCGTCATCAGTGAGCTTGCCAGCCTGCAGTCATATCGTGGCAATTACGTGCAAGCCGGACATCTCTACCGCGCAGCGCTCGACATCGTTCGGCAAGCTCACGGGAGGGAGCATCCGCTGGTTGCGAGATTCCTGCACAACCTTGCCGTCATGATGCACATGCAAGGCGAGCTGGAGCAGGCAGCCGAGCTCTACGCTGAATCCTCCGACCTGCTCCGCCGTATCCTTGGCGAAACACACCCGGACACGCTGGATGCGCTCAGCAACTATGGACGCTTCCTGCATCGGAAGGGGGATCTGGCGCTAGCTGAAGCCACGCTCATCGACACCGTCCGCGCGAACCGCGCGGCCCGCGGCGACACTCACCCGTTCGTGGGACACGACCTGGTGACGCTCGCGATCGTGCAGATCGATCGCGGCAACTATCGAGAAGCGGAAGCGAATCTGCAGACGGCGCTCGACATTTACCGACGCTCTCTGCCGGAAGAGCACCCGTACATCGCCTCGGCTCTGGCGAATATCGGTCGTGCCCAACTCGAACGCGGCGACTTCGCTGCAGCAGAACGCACACTACGTGAGGCGATCACGATGGCGGCCAAGTTCTTGCCAACCGATGGCCCACAGATCGCCCAAGCGAACAGCTCCTTGGGCAGAGTGCTACTCGCGACGGGGCGCGTGCAGGAAGCCGCGCCGCTGTTGCGTCAAAGCCTCCCGATCTTGGAGCGCTCGCAGGGTGAGACAGCTGTGATCACTACCCGCACGCGCGCGGCCCTCGCCAAGATCGATATGCAGAACTGACGCACAGACAACTTGCTGTACCGACCGTCCGCCTAGCTCGCGCCCAAGAAGATCCGATACGCAGGATTGTTGGTTTCTTCCGTGTACACGTACTTCAGCTCGCGCACGTGCATCGCGAATTGCGCGCTCTCCTCCGGAGGGATCTGGATACCGGCAAGCACCCGTCCGTAGTCGGATCCATGGTTACGGTAATGGAACAGCGTGATGTTCCATTGTGTGCCGATAGCATGCAGAAACTTGAGTAGTGCGCCGGGGCGCTCCGGAAACTCGAAACGAAACAGCCGTTCGTGCTCCAACCCCGGGGAGTGTCCTCCGACCATATAGCGCACGTGCAGCTTGGCCATTTCGTTGTCGCTCATGTCTACGACCGGATAGCCGGCTTGCCTGAGCATCGCGATGATGGCTTCCTTCTCCTCGCGCCCCTGCGACAGCGCGAGGCCGACAAACAGCTTCGCCGACACGCGATCGTTGTAACGGTAATTGAACTCGGTCACGCCGCGACGGCCGAGCGTCTCGCAGAACTTTAGGAAGCTCCCCTTTCGTTCTGGAATCTCGACCGCGATCAAAGCCTCGCGTTCCGCGCCGATATCCGCACGCTCGGCGATGTGACGCAAGCGATCGAAGTTCACGTTCGCGCCGGTGTTCACTGCGATGAAGGTCTTGCCGCGGCACTGCTCGCGCGCCACGTACTTCTTGATCCCGGCAACCGGCAGAGCGCCAGCTGGCTCGACGATGGTGCGATTGTCCTCGAAGATGTCCTGAATCGCGGCGCAGGTCTCGTCGGTGCTCACGGTGATGATCTCATCGACGTACTGACGGGCGAGACGAAAAGTCTCTTCTCCGACGCGGCGAACGGCGACACCGTCAGCGAAGATGCCTACGCGCTCGAGCGTGACCCGCTCGTTCTGTCGCAGCGAGCGAGCCATGGCATCGGCATCGTCGGGCTCGACACCGATGATGCGAATCTTCGGGAACAGATACTTGACGTAGGTGGCAATGCCCGCGATGACACCACCGCCGCCCACGGCGACGAAGATCGCATCGATCGCATCGCCGGGGTGCTGGCGCAGGATCTCCATGCCGATCGTGCCCTGGCCAGCGATCACATCCGGGTCGTCGAACGGATGAATGAATGTGAGGCCGCGCTCCTCGGCGATCACGAGCGCGTGCTCGTACGCCTGGTCGTAGTCATCCCCGTGCAGGACGGCCTCACCGCCGAGGTCGATCACGGCCTGTACTTTGATCTGCGGCGTCGTGCGCGGCATGACGATCGTCGCCGGGATTCCCCTGCGCTTGGCGGCAAGGGCAACGCCCTGGGCGTGGTTGCCCGCCGACGCGCAGATCACGCCGCGTTGCGCAACATCTTCCGGCAAGTGCGCGATCTTGTTGTACGCGCCTCGGAGCTTGAACGAAAAGACGGGTTGCAGGTCCTCGCGCTTGAAAAGCACTTGGTTGCCGAGACGGCGGCTCAAGCGCGGAGCGAGCTCGAGTGGCGTTTCGATGGCGACGTCGTAGACACGCGCCTTGAGAATGCGTTCGAGGTAATCGTGAGACATCGATGACAGGCGGGATGTGGCCTTTGTTGGAGGTGGTTACGGTACCAGGAATGAGTTCCGCGGTCTGCCGTTCCTCGCATCCGAATACGGCGACGGCGATGGCCGGCACGGGCGGCCAGGAGCGCTGCAACCTGCGATAATGCGTGCCCGATGACTCGCAAGACACGCTTTTCCACGATGCCCTTATCGCTGACCCGCCGCCAGGTGCTTGCCGCCGCGGCCGCGACTTCGTTTGCGCCGATGACGACATTGGGGCGCAACGTCATCCCCACCTCATCCCGCGAGCTATGGGAGTGGGTCCGCCACCAGCCGGTGCTCGAACCGCACCTCGCGTATCTGGACGTCGCGGGGGCAGGTCCGACGATGCGCGCCGCAATGGTCGCAGAATACCGAGCGCGCGAGGCGCAAAGCTACCGCCTGGCGACGATGAGCACGCGCGAGCACTGGGTTGCCGAGACGACCCGGGTCGCCACGCGCGTGGCAGAGTTTCTCGGCTGTAATGCGGACGAGCTGTGCTTCACCCATGGCGCGGGGGAAGCGCTCAGCCTGGTAGCGGGCGGTCTGGATCTCAATGCCGGCGACGAAATCATCACGACTTCTCGCGAGCATCCTGCGGCATTGGCGCCCTGGCTCGTGCTCGCTCGCCGGCGCGGGGTCGTCGTCAAGCAAATCGACCTACCCGCTCCGCTCAGTGATCCCGAGCAGGTGCTCGGCCTGTTCGCGGGCGCGACCACCGACCGGACAAAGGTCTTCTTGTTTTCGCATGTTCAATGTGCAGATGGCGCGCTGTTGCCCGTGACCGATCTGTGCCGGTTCGCGCGGCAGCGGAACATCGTTACGGTCGTCGACGGGGCGCAGGCGATCGGAATGCTCGATTTTCAACTGCGCGATTTGGGCTGCGATTTCTATGCCGGTTGCTTCCATAAGTGGCTCGGCGGATCGCATGGCACCGGCTTCTTGTACGTCCGCCGCGAGATGCTCGAGCGAATATGGCCGCTCGCGCCCCGGGCGCTCGACAGCATATCGGCGTCCTCAACCGCCGCAGCAGACGTGCCAGCTGCCCTGCGCAAGCTCGGCAACCTCGTGCCACAACTGTGGCCCGCGCTTCGCGGCGTGGAATCCGCCATGGAGCTCCAGCGCCAAATCGGGCGTAGCCGCATCGAAGCGCGCATACGCGAGCTAGCGATCTATACGCGTCTGCGCCTGCAGCAGCTGAGCGAGGCGGAAATTCTGACCCCCGCGCGCCCTGGTTCGTGGGGCGGTATTCTGACGGTTCGTTCGAGTAAGCATTCCGCCGCCGACTTGACGACGGTATTGACGCGCGGTCATCGCGTTCACGTCCGTAGCGTGGATTGGCCGGGGAGCGTCCAAGGCGCAGTACGCATCTCGGTGCACATCTTCAATACACACGACGAAGTCGACAGGCTCCTGCAAGGTCTCGACCGCGCGCTGAGGCTCTAGGCACACATGGATCTCACGCAACTGCTACTGTCGGGATCTCTCGCCGGGCTCGTCAGCGTGCTGGTCCACACGACGCTCTGGTCGGCCCTCGCGATGTGGAACACGAAACGGGCGGTACCGCACGCAGAGCCGCCGCTTCCCGAGACGATTCTGCACATGCTCGCCGGCGTCGTTCTCGCCTTCATCTTCTGGTTGAGCTGGGGTCTTGCGGCCATCACGGACGGTCGATGGTGGGTCCGCGGCCTTTATTTCGGGGGACTGGCCTGGCTCGCACTGACACTGCCCACGATCGTCAGCTTGATCGTTGGCCGGATCATCGATGCGCGCACGGGGTTATTGGTGGCCTCCAGATGGGCCACCACCGCCGTGTCGGTCGGTCTAACGTGCGCCTGGAGCTGGCACTAACGATCGAAGAATTCACGCACGATCGCTGCGAAGCGATTCGGGGCCGCGGCCAGAAAACCCTGTCCGTAATCCGACACCTCGAGCAGCGAGCCGTTGCTCAACGCTGCTCGCATGCGCGGGGCCTGCTCCCAGAACTCGTCTTTCGGACGCAGCACGAGCGTCGGTTGCCTGACGAGCGGCAGACGCTCGCTCGGCGAAAAGTCGAGCGCGGCGGCCAACGCTTTAACCCCGTTGATGCCGGCGCGCAGTCGATCGCCGAAGTCCTCGGCAAGTGCCGTCGTCGGCACGCCAGGTCCGCGGGACTCCAGCACACGCTGCCATTCCTCAATCACATCGCTCCCATCTTCACGCGCACCGAGGGGAGCGGAATTCTGCAAGAGTGTGACTCGATCTTGGGCGGAGTAAGAAGGCACTCCCCACAACATCAAGCGTCGCACCAGCTGAGGACGCGCAATGGCCAGCTCGGCAGCGACAGCCGCACCGAGCTGATAGCCAAGCACGTCGACTTGCCGTAGCCTGAAGCTGTCCAGAAAATCGGCGATGGCGCCTGCGATGTCCGCCGCCGACATCTTGCCGTTCGGCGCGTCGGAGCTTCCATGTCCTGGCAGATCCGGCGCATAGACGCTGCGATCGTTGCCGAGCTCCTTCAGCAACGACAAGAAGAAGCGGCCTGAACCGCCGCTATGGTGCAGGCAAATCATCGTCGTGCGTTCGTCGAAGCCGCCACCCGACGGGTACGCCGTCCATAGGTGAAGCTGACCGAAACGAGATTCCGCATACGAACGACGCACGTGAATGACTGCGGGCTGTGGCAGCGGCAGACGATTGCGATGTTTAGCGTGAATCACTGAATACCTCGTGGCGGGCGCTCGTGCGGCGTCGCGCTCGGGGCGTCGCTCGCCTAACGATGCGTAGCTGACATATCCTGAACAAGTCAGGACCGTTCACCGTGGAGTACAGATTCTACGTGTCGCGTGCCATCCAGAAATGGATGCACTTCTCAGCTTGCGCAGGCACCGCGCGACGAATGGCGCATCGAGCCGAGCAAGGTGTGGAGGTCGAAGCATGACATCCAAAGCCATGAAAAAGTTCCATGCGGGCGCCGTGCTCCTCGCTCTCGTTTTTGTGAGCGCGAGCGTTGCAGCCGAGGCGCAACCTTACACAGCCGAAGCGATGTGGCGCTTGAAGCGCTTGGGCGATCCTGCCATTTCACCCGACGGTCGCATGGCCGTCGTGCCCGTGACGACCTACGACATAGCGGAGAACAAGGCGATCACGAACTTGTGGCTCGTGCCGACCAAGCCGGGACGTGCACGCCAGCTTACGAGCGGCGACACGAGCGACAACTCCCCCGCTTGGAGTCCGGACGGACAGTGGATCGCGTTCGTATCCAAACGGGGAGATGACGAGCAAGCCCAGCTTTATGTCATTCCGGTCGACGGCGGCGAAGCGCGACGCATCACGAACGTGCCGACCGGAGTGATCGCGCCCAAGTGGTTTCCTGACTCGAAGCGCATTGCCTTCCTTTCCCAGGTCTGGCCGGATCTGAAGAGCTGGCAAGAAATGGAAGCGCGGATGAAGGAGCGCGCCAATCCGAAGATGTCGGCGCAGGTCTGGTCGAAGGCGCCCATCGCGTACTGGGATCGTTTCCTCGACGATCGCGAGACCCACGTCTACGCCGTGAGCATCACAGGCGGCGAGCCAGTTGCACTGACCCTCGGCTCGGGATACTCGCTCGACGTCGCGGAGCCGGATGCAAGCTCGTACGACATTTCTCCCGATGGAACTGAGCTTGCCTTTGCAGCGAATGTCGACAAGACCGGCATCGATCCGAACTTCGACATCATCACGCTGCCGCTCGATGGAGGCACACCGACAAACCTCACGGCCGACAACCCCGCCAATGACCTGTCGCCGCTCTACAGCCCGGACGGCAAGCTGCTTGCGTACCGACGGCAACTCATCAAAGGCTTCTACGCCGATCGCGCCCGCTTGATGATATACGACCGCCGCAACCGAACGACGCGTGGGCTCACCGACGACTGGGATCGTTCCGCGGACGGGCTCGTATGGTCGCCCGATTCGAGCGCATTATTCGGGTCGATCGACGATGCGGGCACGCGCCGCGTCTATCGATTCGACGTGTCCGGCGGACCACCGCGAGCCATCACACGCGAACCGAGCTTCAGCTCCCTCGCGGTCGCTGGCAGCGGGCCCGTCATCGTCGCTCTACGACAAAGCTTCATCGAGCCACCGACCCTCGTCAGCATCATCGCGCGCACTGGCGCGGCAACGAAGCTCACCGACTTCAATGACGCTGCGCTGGCGCAGCTCGCGCCCGGCCGTTATGAGCGCGTGACGTACAAGGGTGCGAACGACGAAGACGTGCAGATGTGGATCGTCTACCCACCCGACTTCACACCCGACAAGCGCTGGCCGCTTTATCTACTGCTGCACGGCGGGCCGCACAATGCGATGACCGACGGTTATCAATGGCGCTGGAACGCGCAAGTGTTCGCCAGCTGGGGCTATGTCACGGCGTGGCACAATTTCCACGGCTCGAGTGGCTTCGGCAACGCTTGGGCAGACTCGATCAGCAAGGAATGGGGCGAGCTGCCATATAGAGATACGATCGAGGCCGCGAAATGGTTTGCAGCGCAACCATGGATCGACCCGGAGCGCATGGCGGCTGGCGGCGGCAGCTACGGGGGATATTTGGCGACGTACCTGCTCGGACGTGAGCATCCGTTCAAGACGTTGATCGCACACGCGCCTGTCTACAACGCATACACGCAATACGCCAGCGACTACGGCGCAACAAAGAAGCGGCACGGTGAGTTCTGGGAGGACTTCGCACGGTTTGAGCGCAACTCACCGCACATGCGCGCAGCCAACTTTCGCACACCGATGTTGGTGATTCATGGGCAACGCGACCTACGCGTGCCGGTTAATCACAGCATCGAGCTGTTCAATACGCTGCAGGTGCTCGGCGTGCCGAGCCAATTCGTGTACTTCCCCGACGAGAACCATTGGATTCTGAAGCCACAGAATTCGCTCTTCTGGTACGAAACCATGCGCAAATGGCTCGCGAAGTACGTACCGCCGGGCGCCACGGCACTGAGCCCGGATGCGGCCACCGACTCGGCGGTCCCGGAGCCAGCGGTCGAGCACCACAGCGGCGAATAACGATGGGTGCGGACAGACGGACCAGGTAGAGTCGCGAGGTGGGACGCAGTCCGCCGGCTACATCATCCCGATGCGTTTCGGACTGCTGCTACGCCTTGTGCGGAAGCGTACAGGAGCACGAGCGATGAGCCGTAACGTCTCTTCACCCCGTACCGCAGCCCGTGTCGGCATGCTCGCTGCAGCGATCGCGGTCATTGCAGCATGTCAGCGCGACGAGCTGCGCACAGAGGACGAGCAGCCCACCGCCGTGGACTGGGCGCAGGCAGCGCTGGCACGCAATCCGCAGCTTGAGGTCTTGGCGACGGATCGACAAGCGGAAATCTTTACCGTGCGCGACAAGCAAACCGGTGAGATACGTACCGTCAAAATGCAAGAGCTCGTCGCTGCGCCGATCACACAGCTTGCGCAGCTACCCGTTCTGACCGAATCAGCACGCGTGCCCTCGACCGAGTCGGATCCACAATCGATAGCATCCGACCCGAGCGGGATCGAGCTCCCAGCGGGCACTGAAGAGCGTCCAGCAGCTGAGGAGACACCAACAGCCGCCGACTGGGCTCGATCCGCTGCGCCGAGCTACACGATCGAGCGCACGGGTGACCAGATCCGTGTGAGCGGACCCGGCGTCAGCATCGTGAGCACCGGTGGCGCGCGCCAAATGGATGAGGGTCTTTCACGTGGCAGGCTGGCGGAACCGATCATCTGTGAGGGTAGGCGCATGATGCACCTCGACAGGCGAGAAATCTTCGTCGAGGGCAATGCCGTCACCGTTCGCGGGGGATGCGAGCTTCACCTCACCAACAGCCGCATCGTGGCAACTGGCACCGCGCTCGTGGTGCAGGACGGCACCGTACATGTCTCGAACAGCACGCTTGCGGGACAGCAACACTCATTCGACGTCGGTGACGAAGCCAAGCTGTTCGCACGCTCCTCCACGTTCACCGGCATTCCGCGGCGCTCACAGCGCGCCGTCGTCCAAGATCAAGGCGGGAATCGCTGGCGGTGAAGCTGCGGACGGGCGAGTCGGCGCGCTCGGCCGAGTGCGCTCGCACTGGCCGCGATCCGTGAACGACTCACTCAATGCTGCCGGCATCCCTCAACGCGCTTCGCAGTCCCCAGCCACCAGCTGCGATTGCTTACAATGCCTGGCAGTGCCATGGCATCCAACAACAACGTGCGTTTAGGCAACCAGCACAGCCCGCGAGCTCTTTTCTTGTGCTTACTGGCAGCGATCGTGAGCGCTCTGGCAGCGGTAGGCTGCACGCAGGAGCCGCCGCCCCCGCCCGCGCCGCCTGAGCCCGAACGCGAGCTGTTTCACTGGACAAGGCCTGTGCTGCTCGACGTCGCCAGCACCGACACGTCAACGGAGACGCACGATCTGGCCTGGCTCGAGCGTGAGCTACGATATCTGTTGCTACGCGGGCACATGCGATTGCTCTCCGACGCGTCCCGCACTCCGGTGTTCGTGCTGCGGCTGCAGCTGGATGCGGATGCAAAGCACGCGCAGCTGCAATTGATTGCTCCGGACGGACTCCTCGAGCGGGAACGCAAGCTTGAGCTGGGACCCGAACCGCTCGCTACGATCAAGACACTCGCTGAAGCTTTGCCGCGCTTTCTCGAAACGCCTGCGCGTACTCGTGACTGGACTCGGTTCATCGGCACCGACGATGCACGCGCCTACGATATCTATCTGCGGTCTGCACAGGACGTTCTCGGTGCTTCCTCACCGGGCATCACTCGCCCTGTGTGGAGCAACGCCGCGACACGTGCGATTGCACGCCTCGAGTCGCTCACGCGTTCACATCCGCGCTTCGCGCGCGCCTGGGCAGCGCTCGCCGTGGCATACCTGAGCCTCGGCGGAAAGGATGTACCGTCGCTGACCGAGCTCGCCGAATCGAGCGCCGAACGCGCTCTCGTGCTCGACGACGAGATAGCGGAAGCGCACGCCGCGCTCGGGATCGTGCACCTTCGTCGTAATGAGTGGATCGCTGCACACGAACGGCTTCAGCGCGCGCTCGAGCTCGATGCGCGGCTTGCCGCGGCAGCCGAAGCCATCGCGTGCCTGTACGCCGATGCAGGCCTCTATGCGCGCAGCCTTGCTCACAGCCGGCTTGCAGTCTCTCTACAACCTCGCAACGCAGGCGCGCTCGAATGTCTCGCATACGCCGAGATCGGCTCCGGCACGGCGGCCGACGCAGACGAGTTCGTTCCGATCGCATCCGTGGCGCGTGTACGCGCGCTCGCGGCGTTCTTGCAGGGCGATGCCCGAGCCGCGGAACGTCTGCTACGCAGAACAATTCCTCGGGCCGAGTTCGAGATCTGGGCCGGACCGACGCTGCAAGCCGCTTCGAACCGCAGGATGGTTCCCGACGCGCTCAAAGCTATCACCAGAGCCGCAAATGACGGGTATATCGATGCTGCGACTGAAATCCTCTGCGGTGCGGCCCTCAAGCAGCCGGAATTTGTCTTCAACCGCATCGCGCGGCTCGCACGCGACGAGTTGCACGCACCGTTGCGCGTATTGTGGCTGCCGAATGCGGATTTCCTGCGCAAGCACCCGCGCTTCGAAGATGTCATCAGCAAAGCCGGATTGCCTTCGTTCTGGCACGGCAACGGACCGCCCGATATCTGCGTGCGCGAACCGAATGTATACGGATGCAGTTTGTCCGCCGCGCCGCCGACCGCGGCGCATACGGGTGCGTGATCACCGCAACAACTACGCCTAGCACCGCCTCTATAATCGCTCGCAGAACGAACGGGCGTACTCATCGGACGCTGTTGGGCCCTGCGTCCAGGCGCCGAACGATCGACGCGCCACCGGAGATAGTGCATGACCACGATCAACGCGGTAACCGATCTCGTGTTCGATGACGACGTCGCGCTCCTTGTCATCGACTCTCCACCGGTCAACGCGCTTTCACATGCCGTGCGCGAAGGCATCGTCGCAGGAGTGCGCAGGGCGCTCGACGATCCGCGCGTGAAAGCAATCGTGCTGATCTGCAAAGGCAAGACCTTCATGGCGGGTGCGGACATCACCGAGTTCGGCGCGCCGCTGAAAGCACCGGACTTCCTTGAGCTCGAGGCCGTGATCGAGAACGCCTCGAAGCCCATTGTCGCGGCCATACACGGCACCGCGCTCGGCGGCGGCCTCGAAGTGGCGTTGTGCTGTCATTACCGAGTGGCCGTGCCGTCGGCCAAGTGCGGACTGCCGGAAGTTCATCTCGGCTTGATCCCCGGAGCAGGCGGCACGCAACGGCTGCCCCGGCTCGTTGGCGTCGAGCAGGCCGCAGAGATGATGCTTTCAGGCGAGCACGTGCCGGCGACCACCCTGCGCGAGCTCGGCGCGATCGACGAGCTCGTGCCCGAAGATCAATTGCGCGACGCTGCGGTCGAGTTCGCAGGTCGCATCGTTCAAGCGGGTGCGGCGCTCAAGAAGGTGCGAGATCTGGACGAGAAACTGCACGCTGCACGCGCCGACTCGAGCTTGTTCGCAGCGCTGCGACAGCGAATCGAAAAGAAGACCCGCGGCTTTCGCGCACCGGAATACATCATCCGCTGTCTCGAAGCGGCGGTAACGCTGCCGTTCGATGAAGCGATGAAGGTGGAACAGAAGCTGTTCGCGGAGTTGCTCCACAGCCCCGAATCTCTTGCGCAGCGTTACGTGTTCTTCGCCGAGCGCCAGGTTTGGAAGATTCCAGATATCCCCGAGGGCACGCCGACTTTGCCGGTCGAGAAGATCGGTATCGTCGGCGCCGGCACCATGGGAGGTGGAATCGCGATGTGCTTCGCGAATGCCGGCTTGCCGGTCACGATCGTGGAAGCGAACCAAGAGGCGCTCGACCGCGGATTGACAGTAGTGCGAAAGAACTATGAGAGCGCCATCAAGCGCGGCCGGTTGTCACCCGAAGAGGTCGCACAGCGCATGGCCCTCATAGAGGGGACACTCGAGCTCGGCTCGCTGGCAGACGCGGATCTCGTGATCGAAGCCGTGTTCGAGGACATGTCAATCAAGCAGGATGTGTTTCGCAAGCTGGATGCAATCGTCAAGCCGGGCGCGCTCCTCGCAACGAACACGTCCGCCTTGAACATCGACGAGATCGCGAACGTGACGCGGCGTCCCGAAGCCGTGCTCGGGCTACATTTCTTCTCGCCGGCGAATGTCATGCGGCTGCTAGAGGTCGTGCGCACGAGGCGCACGTCGAAGAGCGCGATCGCCACCGCAATGCGCCTCGCCAAGCGCATCGGCAAGATTGCCGTGCTGGTCGGCGTGTGTCCCGGTTTCGTCGGCAATCGCATGCTGTTCGCCCGTCAAGAGCAAGCCAATGCAATGCTGCTCGAAGGGGCGATGCCATGGGACATCGATCGGGTGCTGTATGAATTCGGCATGCCGATGGGACCGTTCGCGATGGCCGATCTAGCCGGCTTGGACCTGGGCTGGAACAAGGAGACATCCAAGAGCGCCACGATCCGCGAGGTGCTCTGTGAAATGGACCGACGTGGACAAAAGACCGGAGCCGGGTACTACGACTACGACGAGCACCGCAATGCGCGGCCCTCGCCGGACACCGAGAAAATCATTCGCGACTTCGTGCGGAAGACCGGTCGCCCCACCCGCACACTTTCCGCACAGGAAATCCTCGAACGTTGTCTGTATCCGATGATCAACGAGGGCGCGAAGATACTCGAAGAGCGCATCGTCGTGCGCGCTTCGGACATCGATGTCGTCTGGATCAACGGTTACGGCTGGCCGGCTTATCGAGGCGGGCCGATGTACTACGCCGATACGATCGGGCTGCACACCGTCGTGCAAAAGCTCGAAGAGCACGCGCCGAAGCTGGGCAGGGGCTTTTCGATTTCCCCCCTCCTGAGGCAGCTCGCCGCCGAGGGCAAGAGAATCCATGAGCTCCGCCTTGAGCAATGAGCGCCCGCGAGCGCGTGCTGAGGAATCGCATGCTGCTGCATGCCAGGCACCTGCATGAATGTCGGCGCCCATTGCACCCACCATAGACAGCCAGACAGCCCAGGTGAGCCATGCGAGAAGCCGTCATCGTTTCCGTCGCCCGCACACCCATCGGGAAAGCGTACCGCGGCGCATTCAACAACACCCAAGGGCAGGCCCTTTCCGCCCATGCCATCTCGCATGCAGTCGAACGTGCGCGGCTCGATCCTGCAGAGGTGGAGGACGTCATCCTCGGCTGCGCCTTGCAGCAGGGTTCAACCGGCGGCAACGTGGCCCGGCAAGCGCTGTTGCGTGCGGGTCTGCCGACCAGCGTTCCCGGGATGACGATCGATCGACAATGCGCCTCGGGATTGATGGCGATCGCGACGGCTGCGAAGCAGATCGTCGCGGACGGTATGGACGTTGTGGTTGCAGGCGGCGTCGAGTCGATCTCGCTCGTGCAGAACGAGCATATGAACCGCTACCGAGCGGCCGATCCGTACCTCGTCGAACGCATCCCCGAGCTCTACATGACGATGATCGAAACGGCTGAGATCGTTGCGGAGCGTTATGGCATCACTCGCGAAGCGCAAGACGAGTACGCCTTGCAGTCGCAACGGCGCACGGCGATCGCGCAAGCCGAAGGACGTTACCGAGCGGAGATCATGCCGCTCAAGACTGTCATGACCGTCATCGACAAAAACACTGGAGCCAGCTCCGAGAAAGAAATCACGCTGGAGATGGACGAAGGTAATCGACCGAACACCACGCTCGAGGACCTGAGCAAGTTGAAACCAGTGTTCAATAACGGTCAACGCATCGAGCAAGGCCGCTTCGTCACCGCCGGTAATGCTTCACAACTGTCGGACGGCGCGGCGGCGCTGGTGCTCATGGAAGCGCGCGAAGCCGAGCGCCGTGGGCTCACTCCGCTCGGTGCCTATCGCGGCATAACCGTCGCGGGCTGCGACCCGGACGAGATGGGCATCGGCCCAGTGTTCGCCGTGCCCAAGCTCCTCAAGAAACATCGCAAGCGCATCGACGACATCGATATCTGGGAGCTCAACGAGGCATTTGCCTCACAGGTCCTCTACTGTCGCGACCGGCTCGGTATTCCGAACGAGTTGCTCAATGTGTCGGGCGGCGCCATCTCAATTGGACACCCGTACGGCATGTCCGGCGCTCGAATGGTTGGTCACGTTCTCATCGAAGGCGGGCGACGCGGCGCGAAGTACGGCGTCGTGACGATGTGCGTCGGAGGAGGAATGGGCGCCGCCGGACTTTTCGAAATTTATTAGGGGCTTGGGGCTCGGGCAGGATATGGGCACGCTCGCTACAGCCCCCAGTCCATGAATCACCATTCCCCCACGTTCGGCATCGACACCCACGGCTCCTCGGGAGGCAGCGGGTCGCCCTTCTGCAGGAGCTCGATCGAGATCTTGTCGGGCGAGCGCACGAACGCCATTCTTCCATCGCGCGGCGGACGATTGATCGTGACGCCGTGCTCCATCAGGCGGCGACACGTCGCATAGATGTCATCCACCTGGTAAGCAATGTGGCCGAACGCTCGCCCGATCGTGTATTCCTCGGGGTCCCAGTTATAAGTGAGCTCGATCTGGGCAGATTCATCCCCCGGTGCGGCGAGAAAGACAAGCGTGTAACGACCCTGTTCATTGTCCATTCGTCGGACTTCGCGCAACCCGAGCGCATCGCAGTAGAACCTGAGCGATGCATCCAGGTCGGTGACGCGAACCATGGTGTGAAGGTATTTCATAAGCGCTCTCCAAGTGAAGCGCAGCTCGGCGAGGGCTAGCCAGAGCTGCTTAGAGCGACGGACCAGCTAAGGCACGGCCTGTGGCCCGCGAATCACGAACCACGATTCAGAACATCTGGGACTCGTCCGGCGGCTTGATCTGCGTCTTGTGCCGCGAGGCGATGAAGTCGCCGGTGATCATCTCGTCATAGGCCTGTCCGGGGCCCACCATCGGGTACACACCCGCATCCGGATCGATGACCACCTCGAGGAACGCAGGTCCCTTGAACTCGATGAATTCCTTCACGACCCGCGGCACATCTTCCTTGCGATCGAGCCGCACGGCAAACTCGAAGCCATCGGCCTGCGCGGCTTTGACGAAGTCCTTCGTGTGCAGCGACTTGTCGCTGGCGGCCAGACGGCCCTTGAAGAAGAGCTTCTGCCATTGCTTGACCATGCCGTCGCCGCAGTTGTTCAGCACCATGACCTTGATCGGCAGGTTGTAGGTGGTGACGGTTTCGAGCTCGCCGAAGTTCATGCGAATGCTCGCGTCCCCGTCCACGTCGATCACAAGCTTGTCGGGATTCGCGATTTGCGCCCCGATCGCAGCGGGTAAGCCAAAGCCCATCGTCCCCATGCTGCCGGACGTCAACCACAGGCGCGGATGCTTGAAATCGAAGTATTGCGCGCTCCACATCTGATGCTGTCCGACGCCGGTGGTGATGATCGCTTCGCCGCGCGTCAGCTTGTTGATTTCCTCGATGACGTAGTACGGCTGGATCAGCGAACTGTTGCGATCGTAGTTCATCGCGTGCTGGCGCTTGAGCTCGGCACAATGCTCGAGCCACTCGTTCCAGTCGCTGCGAAAACCCACACGCCGGCCGTAGGCCAACAATGCGCGCAGCGCTTCCGGCAACAAGCCGGCGTGGTACCAGCTCACGGCCTTGACTTTGTTGATCTCCGAAATGTCGATGTCGATATGAGCGATGTGCTTCGCATTCGGCGCGAACTTCGCCGGATTGCCCGCCACGCGATCGTCGAAGCGCGCACCGAGTGCGATCAGCAGATCGCAATCCTCGACCGAGTAGTTCGCAAACGCCGCGCCGTGCATGCCCAGCATGCGCATCGAGAGCGGATGGGTCGTATCGAAAGACCCGACGCCCATGAGCGTGGTCACGACGGGAATCTGGTATTCGATCGCGAATTCCCGCAGGGCTTGCGAGGCACCGGAGTGGATGACACCGCCACCCGCATAGATTAGTGGTCGCTTCGATTGGCCCAGCATCTCGAAGAACGAGGCCAGCTGCTCCTCCGTGAGGACGTTGCGGGCCAAGCGATGCATGCGATGCCGGTAACCCGGAATTGGCAGCGAGCCGCTGCCCTGAAACGTTCCGCGCCAATTCTGTATGTCCTTGGGCACGTCGATGACGACCGGCCCTGGACGCCCGGTGCGAGCGATTTCGAAAGCCGTGCGCACGGTTGCCTCGAGCTTGGTCGGGTCGGTCACCAGGAACACGTGCTTCGCGACCGAGCCCATGATACTCGCCACCGGCGCCTCCTGGAACGCGTCGCTGCCGATCGCGCTGGTCGGCACCTGGCCACAGATCACGATGATTGGGACGGAATCGGCCATGCAGTCGCGCACCGGCGTCACGGTGTTCGTCGCTCCTGGCCCAGACGTCACGAGGCATACGCCGACCTTGCCGGTCGAGCGCGCGTACCCAGCCGCCATGAAGCCAGCGCCCTGCTCGTTAGCCGGGACGATGAGCGGCATCTGCGGGCGATTCTCACGCTTGGCCTTCTCGTTGTAGACGAAAACTGCATCGTAGGTCGGCAGAATCGCTCCGCCGCTGTACCCGAAGATCGTGTCGACGCCCTCGTCCGCCAGGACTTGCACGATGATCTCCGCGCCGGTCATCGGCGTGCCTGCCAAAGGATGCGTGGAGGAGCTCAAAGCAGCGTAGTGGTGTTTCACAGCCGTAATCCGAAGAGGCGTCGAGCGCACCGGACGGAGCTCGACGCACCGTGAAGACGCGAGCTACGAAAAGAGTAACAGCAACACTCCCGGACCGTCTATTTTGCGGGCGGTTTTGCGCTCAAAGAACCCGCAACGGCGCGTGATGGCAGATTCTCTATGCGTGCAGTGCTTCGATTTCGTATCCTCTCGCCACGCCGCGCCTTCGGCGCGCCATTTCTGACCGACAACGACCGCCCAACCTCCGGGCCGCATCAGGGCGGCCCGAATGTCGACGAGAGGATGCTACTGGATGAGTTCGCGCAAGCGCCACATCATTTCCCTCCTGCTGCAAAACGAGGTGGGGGCCTTGACGCGGGTGACGAGCCTGTTCTCGACACGTGGGTACAACATCGAGTCGCTCAACGTGGCACCGACCGAGGACCCGACCGTCTCGCGGGTGACGCTCGTCACCACCGGCACCGATGCCGTGATTCAGCAGATCGTCAATCAGTCGCTCAAGCTCATCGATGTCGTGAATGTCGAGGATGTGACGCGCGACGCGCACGTGGAGCGAGAGCTGCTGCTGCTCAAGCTGAAGGTCGCACCAGACCGGCTTTCGGCCTTGCGTGCGAGCGTGCAGGAGGCTGGCGCGAAGATCTTGTCGGATGATCCGGAAAGCTTCACGGTGGAGCTGACCGCCAGCGAATCGCAGATCAATCGGTTCATCGCCGAGGCCGGGAACGTGGCCGAAGTGCTGGAAGTCGTGCGCAGCGGGGCGCTGGCGATTTTGCGCGGGGCATCGACCCTACGTGGGTAGACCGGCGCCTTCCCGCGAAGCGCTTACGGAGCGCCGTCGCTGTGAGTCGAACACGAGCGCTCGTTCAAGGGATGAGCACTGTCGAGCCCGTTGTGCGCCGCGATTCGAGCGCGCGATGCGCTTCCGCCGCCTCGCGCAAAGCAAAGGTCTGGCCGATGCGCGGGCGAATCACCCCGCCCCGAATCGCTGCGAAAAGATCCTGCGTGGCCTTGAGCAGCTCTGTGCGGGCTCGTGTGTAGTCGAACAGCGTTGGACGGGTGAGGTAGAGCGAGCCGCGCTTACTGAGCTCGAGCGGCGCGACGGCAGGTGCCGGACCGGAGGCATTGCCGAAGCTCACCATCAGGCCACGTGGCCGCAAGCTATCGAGCGAGCGCCAGAAGGTATCCTTGCCGACGGAATCGTATACAACGTGGACGCCGCCGCCATCACCGGCCTTAGCTGCCGCGACCCAGTCGTCGCTCGCCGTCAGCACCTCGTCGGCACCGAGCTCACGGACGTAGGCGACCTTCACAGCGTCGCCCACGACGGCAATCACTGTCGCGCCCAGGTGCTTCGCCCAGCTCACCAAGAGCGAGCCTACGCCACCAGCGGCAGCGTGCACCAAGATGCGGTCGCCACCGCGAACCCGGTAGACCTGACGAAGGAGCATCTGCGCGGTCAGCCCCTTCAGGAGCACTGCGGCCGCCACGCGGTCATCGATATCGTCCGGCAGCCGCACCAATCGGTCCGCAGCGACGACACGCAGCTCAGCGTATGCGCCTGAGGTATTCGACACGTAGGCCACCCGATCCCCGACCGAGAAGCCCCTGACGCGCGAGCCGACAGCTTCGACGACACCGGCGGCTTCGCGGCCGGGCGTGAAGGGAAGCGCCGCTTGATAAAGCCCCGTGCGCTCGTAGACATCGAAAAAATTCAACCCGACCGCCGTGTGGCGTACCAGCACTTCGCCCGGACCGGGAGCGGCGACTTCCACCGCCTGCCACTCCAATACGTCGGGCGCCCCATGCCGATGAACCCGGATTGCGTAAGCCATGGCACGCGATGCTAGCGATCAGCCAAACACGAGACCAGCCGCGCGCACCACGAGCGACGGCAATTTCACAATGCTTGATCGTCCGCCTCGCCGGTTCGGATGCGCAGCACGCGTTCCAGATCAGTGATGAAGATCTTGCCGTCGCCGACTTTGCCTGTTTTCGCCGCCCCGATGATCGCTTCGACGACTTGGTCCACCAAGGAATCCTTCACGGCCACGTCGATGCGAGTCTTGGGGACGAAGTCGACCACGTACTCGGCGCCACGGTAGAGCTCGGTATGGCCGCGCTGTCTTCCGAACCCTTTGACTTCCGTGACTGTCATGCCGGAAACGCCGATCTCAGACAACGCGGCGCGCACGTCGTCGAGTTTGAAGGGCTTGATAATTGCGCTGATGAGTTTCATTCCCCGTGGCTCCTGTCGAAGTGCGGCGCCCGACTTCGGTGGAAGTCGAGCTGGCTGGAACGTCTCGTAGCTGCTGCGGGTCGGATCGGTAGCCAGTTACTCGAGACCGTGCAGCAACGGCCGAGCCAATGCACGTTCTGTGCCGCCTTGGCAGCTATCGAAGGCTAAGGCCGTTGGCGCTCATGCTCCAGCGTTGCAGGCTCGCGCTTGCTAGCACCGTGGCTGCCCCCGGTGCACCAAGTTGGCGCATCTCGAACCTCGCAATGCGCTACTTTGGTGCAATTTGTCTGCGCATCGATACTTCCAACTCGCTTGAGGCCTTGGGCTAGGATTTGCTTGCTGACAACGTCCGAGGACCGGACTCTGTCTGATCGGCGGACGCTCGCAGCAGACGCGACTCAGTTCCTGTTCGCGCTCGCAGTGATGTGAGAAAAACGCGCCTCTTTTTTGGGGAAAAAGTATGGAGTTTTACGGGGGCCGTCGGGGCGCGCGAGCGCGTGTGCTCGGCTACTTGTTGGCGATCCTGACAGCAAGCGCGCTGCCTGTGTCCCCTGCCGCTGCCGAGGCGCAGATTCTCTACTTCGAGCCCCTGCAGCTGCATACCCGCAGTGGCGCCAGCGTGGCGACACAGCAAAAAAGCAGCCGCGACCTGCAGCAGGTCGAGCTATCGGCATTCGGCCGCGAATACACGCTCAGCCTTCAAGCCAACGAGACGTTTCACGCAGCGCTCGCTTCCCAATCGCAGCGCTCCTCCGTGATGCTCTACCGCGGGGTGATCGACGGGCTCGCAGGCTCGTGGGTACGGATCGCCACGCGCGGCACGGAGGTGCACGGCATGCTTTGGGATGGAGCGCACCTTTACGTCATCTCACCGCGCGTCGACGTCGAGACGCAGCTCGTGCCGCCGCTGGACTCGGCCCCGGCCAACATCATCTTCCGGCTGCAGGACGTGCTCATGCCGGCGCACGAAGCCTCTTGTGCGGCACAGCCACCCATCGATGCCACAGAGCAGCGCGGCTCTGACGCGTACGCGTCGCTGCTGCGCGAGCTCAAAGCCACACATGCGAAGGGAGACATCGGCGTCACCATGAAGCTCGAGCTGTCCGTGCTCGCGGACGCACTGCTGCTCAAGCGCTACGGGGACGAGCGAATCGCACGCGACGAGCTGCTCGTCAGGCTGAACAACGTTGATGGGATCTACAACTCACAGCTGGGCGTACAGATCCAGGCACCGATCATCGATGTGCTCGACGCGAAATCCGAGCTGCTGTCCGACACGAGGAGCGCCGAGACGCTGCTCAAGGAGCTCTCGCTCGCACGTGAGAGCTCGCCGCGCCTGCGCTCGGCCGGCCTGACGCATCTCTTCACGGGACGCGACTTGCACGGCACGACCGTTGGCATCGCCTATATCGATGCGCTCTGTGATCGAAAGTACGGAGTCGGATTGACTGAAATATCCACGCGAGGGGCTTGGTACGAGTCGCTCGTCGCTGCGCACGAGATCGGACACAACTTCGGCGCGGTCCATGATGGGGAAGCGGGTAAAGCATGCGCGAGCACTCCGCAAGGCTTGTACCTCATGTCGCCGAACATCAACGGCTCGGATACCTTTTCCGAATGCAGCCTGCAGCTCATGCGTCCCAACGTGGCACGTGCCGAGTGCATCGTGCCGCTGCCTCCTGCAAACGCTCGTGTCGCTGCCGATCTGGGCAAGGTGCGACATGCGCTGCACAAGCCGTTCGAGTACGCATTGCCAGTCTCGAACTCCGGTGGTGCAAGCGCAATGAACGTGCGCGTTGAGATTCTCGTGCCGCCGGCGATATCGGTCGAGGAGGCGTATGTGGTCGGCGGCTCATGCACCAGCGGTGCTGGCCTCGTGCAGTGCTATCTCGGGAACCTCGCAGGAGGCACGACGAAGCCGGCCCATCTCACGCTACGTGGCGAACAGCCGGGCGAGAGCGAGATAGCGGCGCAGGTGTTCGCGGATAATGACAGTGACGCGAGCGACAACAGTGGAACTGGCACGATCGCCATCGAGGTCGAAGCCGACATCTCAGTAGCCATCGACGCGCCCGCACGTGCCCGCGCCCAAGACCCGTTCGAGGTTCGCCTCACGGTCGTAAATGCGGCGTCGGTTGATGTCGACGATGTACAGGTCTCGCTCACACTGCCGGCAGGCCTGACGATGACGCGAGCCGCACTGGAGAGCGGCACTTGCGCAATCGGCGGGAGCACGCTGGCGTGCGCGATTCCGCAGCTCGAGGCACGTGCAGAAGCGAGAGGTGTAGTCATGATCGTCGCAACCAAAATCGGCCCTGCAACGCTACACCTGGCGACGTCCGGCAGCTACGTCGATCCGGTGCCGACGAACGATGCCGCGGTGGCCAGTATCGAGATCGAGCAGGCAACTGCGGCCCTTGAGGGACACGCCCCTGGCGGACGCAGCGGAGGCGGCGGATCTGTCGGCTTACTCTTCCTCGGCGTCCTCGGTCTGCTGGGGCTGTGGCGCACGCAAGCCCACCCAGCATGAGCTCTGCTTCGTGCATTGCGCCCGCTTTGACAGGATCTTGATTTTGGCTGCGGATGCCCTAGAACCCCGTCATGAATTACAAGGACTACTACAAGATACTCGGCGTCGAACGCGGAGCGAGCCAAGAGGAGATCAAGCGCGCCTATCGTCGACTCGCGCGCAAGTACCATCCTGACGTCAGCAAGGAAGCGAATGCGGAGGAGCGCTTCAAGGAAGTCCAAGAAGCCTATGAGGTTCTCAAAGACCCCGAGAAACGGGCGGCCTATGACCAGCTAGGCTCGAATTGGCGCGCAGGCCAAGAATTCCAGCCGCCGCCGGACTGGGGTCGCGGCTTCGAGTTCTCGTTCGGCGGACCCGACGAAGACAGCGGGTTCAGCGACTTCTTCGCCTCGCTCTTCGGGGCGCGCAGCCCCTTCGGGCAGCGGGCGCGCCGCGGCGGGTTCGCACGTAGCGGACAAGACCACGTCGCGAAGATCGAGATCGATCTTGAGGATGCCTACCGCGGCGGGACCCGCACGATCGAGCTCAAGTCGCCACAGCTGTCCGACGACGGACATGTAATCGTGAAGCCGCGGACATTGCGCGTGACGATTCCACCGGGCGTGGTCGAAGGTCAGCGCATTCGATTGGCCGGGCAAGGCAGCCCTGGTGTGCACGGTGGCCCGGCGGGCGATCTCTATCTGGAGGTCAGCTTCCGTCCCCACCGGTTGTTCCAGGTCAACGGCCGGGATGTGACCCTCAAGCTCCCGATTGCCCCTTGGGAAGCGGCGCTCGGCGCCACGGTGCAAACGCCGACATTGGGCGGACCCGTCGAGCTGCGCATCCCGCCCGGTGCAAGGACAGATCAGAAGCTGCGCTTGAAAGGACGCGGCCTCCCCGGCAATCCGCCCGGCGATCAATACGTCGTGCTCAAGATTGTGTTGCCGCCAGCGACGACTCCGGAAGCGCGCGCGCTGTTCGAGCGCATGCGCTCAGAGCTGCCGTTCAATCCGCGCAAAGGAATGTACTGAGCGCGCTGCGGCGTGAGTCTCCTGCGCCGCCTATAGCCTAGTTAGAACGCAGGCTCAATGTCGCGGGGCGTGCACATGATCGAGCAGGTGCGCGACTCTTCTTACGATGCCAAAGCCTAGCAGCGGCTTCTCGATGAAATCCACCGCACCCTCGCGCATCGCGGTGACCGCACACTTCACGTCCGCCTCCTCACCCAGCAAGATCACTGGCGGGCACCAACGCCGCATACGCAACGTGCGCAAGAGCTCGATTCCCGACATGCCAGGTAAGGTGACGTCGATGATCACACATTCGAGACGTTTGGCAGACGATGCCAGATAGCTCTCTGCGCTCTCGAAGTCCTGCACATCGACATCGAGCGCGCTGAGAAGGGATCGAAGCATTCGGCGATCCGTGGCGTTTGCTTCGACTACTGCGACGATGGGTCGTGAATTCGCCACGGCAACAATGTAACGAGGGGAGATGACAACGCCGTTGCGTGGGCGAGCGAGCCCGTCGCAGGACAGGCTCGGCAAGTGGTGCGCTGACTGAAAGACGCTGGCTGCATGGACGTCATATTTGGACCGCTACGCCGCAGCGAGAAGTTCGCAATTGTACCTAAGGCCGATGACGCACCCATGCACACGTGCACGCGCACGGCGTGCGTACTCACCGGCCGCATGAAGCAGCAAACTTGTAGTCTGACGCGCCCGCAGCGCGATCTTCGTCACACTTGGCCGACTTCGAGCACCATGCGCACGAGATGCGCAAGCGATGAGGCCTGCATCTTTTCCATGACGCGCGCGCGATGAATCTCGACCGTTCGCTGGCTCAACTTGAGATCACCCGCAATCACCTTGTTCGCTTTTCCCCGCACGACGAGATCGAGCACTTCGCGCTCCCGTGGCGTCAACGTCTCCAAGCGCCTGCGAATATCGTTGCGTTCGCTGAGTGCCGCCCGGTTCATGCTGTCCTTCTCAAGCGCTTGATTGATGCGATCAATTAGGTCTTGGTCGCGGAAAGGTTTTTGAATGAAATCAACGGCACCGGCCTGCATCGCTTCGACCGCCATCGGCACATCGCCGTGACCGGTGATGAAGATGATCGGCAGTATCGAGTGCTTCTCGTTGAGCTTCTGCTGCAGCTCTAGGCCGGACATTCCGGGCATGCGGATGTCGAGCACCAGGCATCCGGGGCGATCCTCGCTGTAAGCGTCCAGGAATTCCTGTGCCGATGCGAATGTCTCGACCGCTTGTCCCACTGAGCGCAGCAGCAGCTTCAAAGCATCTCGAACGGCTGCATCGTCGTCGACGACGAAGATCGTCGGCCGTGCAGTGTTTTGGGTTCCCCTCATAGTTACGTACTCCCTGCTGCCGTTATGGCCGGCAGTGTGAAGAAGAATCGAGCTCCGCCTCCCGGATTCGGACTGCACCATAGTTTTCCCCCGTGGGCACGAATGATCGAACGACTGATCGAAAGTCCCAGCCCCATACCACCGGGCTTGGTCGTGAAAAATGGATTGAACAGCTCGGCCGCGACCGCCGGGTCGATCCCGGGTCCTCTGTCGGCCACCATGAACTCCACATCGCCTTCCGCATCTATTCGGGTTCTGAGCGTCAGCTGTCGGCGTGACTCGGGTACGCCTTGCATCGCATCGATGCTGTTGCGGACCAGATTCAAAATGACTTGCTGAATTTGCACTGCGTCCGCTTGCACCAGCGGCGATTCGCTCGCTGTCTCGACAACGATCTGCACGCCGTTGTGGCGCGCATCTGTCTGCGCGAGCGTCAGGATGTCCTCGAGCAGACGATTCGCCTCGATGAGTTCGCGTCTCACCTCGCGATTCTTGACGAACGTCCTGAGCCGACGGATCACTTCGCCCGCGCGCAGCGCCTGCGCACCAATGTGCGCAAGGGCCTCTGCGATCTCTTCCGAGGAATAATCGCCAGTGCTGATCAAGCGTTGACACGCCTGCGCATAGGTGGCGATGGCAGCGAGCGGTTGATTGACTTCATGCGCAATGCCCGCGGCCATCTCACCCATCGTGGAAATACGGCCGAAGTGGGTGATTCGTTCCTGCAGCTGGCGGGCTTCGTCTTCCGCCCGCCGGCGGTCGGTGATGTCGTGGATCGTGCCGACTTCGCGCAGAATCTGTCCGTCAGCATCCAGCGTTGCCTGTGCGATGTGGTGGACGTAGCGCAAGGAACCGTCGGGATGATCGATGCGATACTCGATGTCCATGGCCCGCCCGGTGGCTCTGAGCTCGTCACGCGCCTGCTGCCAACGCGCACGATCCGCCGGGTGCACGAGCGGTGCCAGATAATCGTAGACCCCGATGTAGGGATCTCCGAAGCGCCGGCCTAGAACTCGGTACAGATGAGGCGACCAGTAATCCTCGAAATGCCCGTCGAAGTGCACCACATAGTTGCCGAGATTGGCGATCTCTTGTGCGATCGTGAGCTGTGCTTCGCTGCGACGTAATGCTTCTTCTGCGTTGCGCCGCACGGTGACATCTCTAATGAAGCCGACGAATCGTGGTGGATCGGTGCCTTGAACTCTGCCAACCGCTAGCTCGGCGTAGAACTCGCTTCCATCCCTTCGCTTCGCCAACAATTCCCTGCCAATCCCAACTATGCGTGGCTCGCCGAGCTCGATGTAGTGACGCAAGTAGTCGTCGTGCTGCGAGCGGTAGGGCTCGGGCAAAAGGATGTCCACCTTCAGCCCGATCACCTCCTGCTCGCTGTATCCGAACATCCGCTCTCCGGCATGATTGAGCAGCTCGATCCGGCCTTCGTGGTCGAATAGCACGACAGCATCGACCGCCGCGTCGAGCACCGCCTGGAACTCGCGTTCCAGCCGATGCGCACGCTCTTCCTGCGGTTCTGCTACTCGCAAAAGCGTCATGCGCCGGATTCTAACGCTGCTGCGACATAATACACGTACTCGTCGGTCGAGACGGCCACGCCACTAGGACGGACGATCAGACGACATACACTGTACGCAAGAACCCGACCGACGAGAAAAGAAGACCGGCGGGAGGTAGGCAAGTCAACGGCGCAGCCATCGCTCGGGCGCGCCTGTAGGGGTTATTACTCAGCGGTTTACGTATCAACCACTACGTCACGACAAGCAGCAGATCCTTCGCGTCGACCACCTCTCCTGGCTTGGCCACGACTTCGACCACCGTGCCGTCGCGATCGGCACGTACGGATGTTTCCATCTTCATTGCTTCGATCGTCAACAGCACGTCACCGCGCGAGACTCTCGCGCCTTCGGTCACCGCCACAGTCGCAATCGTGCCCGGCATGGGAGCGCCGATGTGCGTAGGGTCCCCTGGTACCGCCTTGCGCCGAGGAGGCTTCATTGCCACATGTGAGCGGTCCGGCACTCTGACGGAGCGCGGCTGTCCGTTCAGCTCGAAAAACACAGTGCGAGTGCCGTCGTCGTGCACATCGCTCAGAGCCACGTAGCGAATGATGAGCGTCTTGCCGCGCTCGATGTCGATGCTGATTTCCTGTCCCGACTCCATCCCGTAGAAGAAGATCGGCGTCGGCAGGACGCTGACACGGCCGTACTCGAGCCGCTTCTGCATGTAATCGAGGAATACCTTGGGGTACATCAGGTAAGAGGCGAGCTCATCGTCAGTAATCTCGCGCCAAGTCTTCGCCTCGACCTCCTGCCGAACCTTCGCGAGATCCGCTGGCGGCAACACCTCTCCGGGTCGCACCGTGAGCGGCTTGGCTCCCTTCAACACCTTCTTTTGCAGCGCTTTCGGAAAGCCACCGTAGGGCTGTCCAAGCTCGCCCCGGAAGAACGAAACCACCGATTCGGGAAAAGCGATCTCGGTATCCGGGTCCAGCACCTGCTCGACCGTCAACCCGCTGGTCACCATCATCAGCGCCATGTCTCCTACGACCTTGGAGGTAGGCGTGACTTTCACGATGTCGCCGAACATCTCGTTCACGCGTGCATAGGCCTGCGCGACTTCCGGCCACCTCGCGTCGTCGATACCGAGAGCACGCGCCTGCTCGCGCAGGTTCGTGAACTGACCACCCGGCATGCCGTGCACGTACACCTCAGAAGCGCCAGAGCGCAGGTCACTCTCGAACGCCGCATAGCAATGACGCACCTGCTCCCAGTACGTCGACAGCAGGCGCAGCTTCTCGGGGTCGACACCCGAGTCGCGTGGACTGTGGCGCAGCGCCTCCACGATCGAGCCGAGATTGGGCTGCGAGGTGAGGCCGCTCATCGCATCTATTGCGCCATCAACTGCATCGGCACCGGCCTCGATCGCCGCCAACACGCTTGCTGCGGCAATGCCGCTGGTGTCGTGGGTATGGAAGTGGATCGGCAGCCCGACTTCTTCCTTGAGTGTTTTGACGAGCAGGTAGGCGGCACGTGGCCGACATAGGCCCGCCATGTCCTTGATCCCGAGGATGTGCGCGCCCGCACGCTGCAGCTGCTTCGCCAGATTGACGTAATACTTGAGGTCGTATTTTTTCTCGTTCGGATCGATCAGATTGCCGGTGTAACAAATCGCCGCTTCACACAGTTTGCCCGCGTCGCGCACCGCGTCGATGGCCACGCGCATGTTGTCGACCCAATTGAGCGAGTCGAACACTCGGAACAAATCAATTCCGGCTTCCGCCGCCCGACGCACGAAGTACTGCACGACGTTGTCGGGATAGTTCGTGTACCCGACTGCATTTGCGGAACGCAGCAACATCTGCAGGAGCAGATTCGGCATCGCCTCGCGAAACTCGTACAGGCGCTCCCACGGACACTCCCACAAGAACCGCATGGCCACATCGAATGTCGCGCCACCCCAGCACTCAACGGAAAACAGCTCCGGCAAGAGCTCCGCGTAGTACGGTGCGATCGCCTTCATGTCGTACGTGCGAAAGCGCGTTGCGAGCAGCGACTGATGCGCGTCGCGCATCGTCGTATCCGTCAGCAGAACGCGCTCCTGCTCCAGCATCCATTGCGCGAACTTCTCGGGTCCGAGCTCGTCCAGCTTTTGCTTGGTTCCTGGCTTCGGCTCGCCGAGCGGCACCTTGGGCAGTCGCGGCGTGACGATGCGTGCCGGCCGCTGCCTGCCTTTCACCTCGGGATTGCCATTGACGATCACATCGCCCAGGAAGTTGAGCAAACGCGAAGCGCGGTCGCGCTTACGGGGAAAGCGAAACAGCTCCGGGGTCTCGTCGATGAACTTGGTTGTGTACTCCGCCGAGGCGAACTGCGGATGCATGATCACTTGATCGAGAAACCGCAGGTTCGTCACGACGCCGCGAATTCTGAACTCCCACAGCGCGCGATGCATGCGCGCGATGGTTTCCTGTGGCGTCGGCGACCACGCTGTGACTTTGACGAGCAACGAATCGTAGTAGCGGGTGATGATGGCGCCAGAGTAGGCCGTGCCCGCATCGAGACGGATACCGAAACCGGCCGGGCTTCGATATGCAGTGATGCGGCCGTAATCCGGGATGAAATTGTTCTCCGGATCCTCGGTCGTGACACGGCACTGCATCGCATAGCCATTCAACCGGATATCCTTTTGCTCGGGGACGCCACTCTGCGGCGTACCGATGCGCGCACCCTCGGCAATGCGCAGCTGTGCATGCACGATGTCGATGCCGGTCACGGCCTCGGTCACCGTGTGCTCCACTTGGATACGTGGATTGACTTCGATGAAATAGAACTGGCCGGTATCGGCATCCTGCAGGAACTCGACCGTGCCGGCGTTGAGGTAGTTCACCGCGCGTCCAATCTTGAGCGCCGCTTCGCAGAGCGCAGCGCGCTGCTCGTCGGTGAGGAAGGTAGCGGGCGCGCGTTCGATGAGCTTCTGATTGCGCCGCTGCACTGTGCAATCGCGCTCGAACAGGTGCACGAGATTGCCATACGCGTCGCCCAGGATCTGAACCTCGAGATGACGCGCGCGACGCACGAGCTTCTCGAGGTAGACCTCGTCGTTGCCGAACGCCGCCTTCGCCTCGCGTCGCGCGGTTTCCACCATGTCCTTGAGGTCCGCCTCGGTCTCGACGATGCGCATCCCCCGGCCGCCGCCGCCCCAGCTGGCCTTGAGCATCAAGGGATAGCCGATGACGCGCGCCATACGAGCTACTTCCGCATGATCACGCGGCAACGGTGGTGTAGCGGGCATGACCGGCACGCCTGCGGAGACTGCCAGCTCGCGCGCCTGCACTTTATTGCCGAGCCGGCGCATGATTGCGGGCGTCGGGCCTACGAAAATGATGCCGGCCCGCTCACAGGCCTCGGCAAATTCAGGATTTTCGGACAAGAAGCCGTAACCAGGATGAATGGCGTCGGCGTGCGCGCTCTTCGCGATGCGGATGATGTCCTCGATGTCGAGATAGGCGTCGACCGGCGCCTTGCCCTCGCCGACCAAGTAACTCTCGTCGGCCTTCATCCGATGCAGCGAGAACCGGTCTTCCTTCGAGTAGATGGCAACCGTACGCATGCCGAGCTCCGTCGCCGCCCTCATGACGCGGATGGCAATCTCGCCACGGTTTGCGATCAGAAGAGTCTTGATTCGACGCTCGGACATAGCTGGGCGCTCGGACATATATGTATGAGACTCGGCGGGGCGAAACGAATCCTGCCACCAAGATGAGATCGGTCGCAGGAGCGCTTCAACTAGTCAACGGTTGACCCCACGACTTCCGGGAGGGGGCGATCATAATGAGTGACTCGATGGCTGCAAGCGATGCGCCATGAGCTACGTCGATGCGTCTATCGCTCCGACTGATCGGGCCGCTCGCCAACAGCCCGGGCAGTAGCCTACTCAACCGTCAAACGGCGGTGTGGAGGTCCGGGGTATCCGCCGACCCCCGGAACGAGCCGGTGGATAGCTGCTCGTATTCCTTGTCCATGATCACGACGCGATTACGTCCCCGCTCCTTGGCCGCGTAGAGCGCTTCGTCGGCGAGCTGGACGAACCCATGGGCACTGCGGCCGACGACCGGCTCGATGCAGGCGACGCCAATGCTCACCGTCAGGCGCTTCTCGCGCTCCGGCGACGCCGCATGGGCGATCGCGAGTGCCTCGATCCCGCTGCGGATGCGCAGCGCAACCTCCTCGGCGTGACTGCGACGCGCGTCATAGAGCACGATGGCGAATTCCTCGCCGCCATACCTGGCGGTGACGTCGAGCGGCCGGCGCGCTGCGCGACTCAAGCACCATGCCACCTTGCGCAAACACTCGTCGCCAGCTTGGTGGCCGTAGCAGTCGTTGTAGGCCTTGAAGTGATCGATATCGACGAGCAGGAGCGCAAGCGGCACACGCTCTCGGGTCGCCTGGGACCAAACCTTCTCGAGGTGCTCGTCGAAGAAACGCCGATTGTGGATACCCGTCAATCCATCCCGGCTCGCCGTTTCGATGAGGAGCCGTTCCTCCAGAAAGTTCGTGCGATTGGCCCGTTCCAGCGAATAGGAAACAATCGCGCCGACCACATTGGTGAAGGCGAGCACGACCAGATCGATCACCACCGTGTTAGCCGGCAGATCCGCGACATGCGCGCCAAGAGCGTATGTGAGAAAGACGGCAAGCGCTGCGGTGAGTGCCGGGTAAAACGTCATGCCCAGCATGAAATAGATGTAGATCGTCACCAGGACGATCGCGGAAATGAGACTGACGCCCTCGCGGGCCGCGAGTACTGCGATCGCCACTGCGCCGGCCCCGAATACCAGCGCCCCGATCATCGCCACCAGAGGATAGAACCGGTCGTACCAACGCGAGTACACGACGACGACCATTGCAACCACCACCGGCGCGAAGGTGGCCGCCCGGATGAGGTCGAGGCGAATGCTCGTCGAGGGAGCGAGCACGAAATGCGTCAGTACCGCAAAAACGAGCAGGAAGCCGATACCGAGCCACAGGTTGCGCCGTACCTGCGGCAGCGTCTCGGCACGATGGGCGCGCCTGAACTCCTCTTCCAGGGGAGCCTCGAACCGCAGGCGCGGGAAGCCGCGCCGCAATTGCAGCGCGTGCGGCGACTCAGGCGGTGTGCCGGCGGAGTGCTGCGAGTACGGGTTTGACATGGGCGTCGGCGACGCCCGGGCGTTCAGAATGGGCTGACGAGCATCGCCGCGCTACGGTAGCGGGAAAATGCGCTCTCGCCAAGCGGAATGCTCCGAATTTGGCACTGCTAGCGTCGCAGTCTCGACCCGGGCCCAACCCTCAGTGCTTAGGTCCCACCGCCTTGCGACGACGGTCGCGCGCCTCCTTGATGAGGCGACGCCAGACCTCGTATGCATCCCATGCGCGGGGACCGGCGATCTTGCTCGTTTCGGAGCTAGGCGTCGGAACGCGTCCGAGCTCATCGGCATTCGTAGCCGCACCAGTTTCGAGCAGAGGAAGATGGATCGGTCTCGTTGCACTGGTCATAACGTCGTTCGAGAGGGCGTCGTGAGAGGAACGAGGCAGTCAATAATAGGCCCCACGTCACGTTTGGCCTGTGCACGGTTCTCAGTTTGGTGCTTTTCAGCCGTCACCCGAAGTCGGGACTCCGCAAATGGATATCTGGCTGAAGTCCTGAACGCGCGATCGCCAATGATGCTCGAGCGCCACCGCGATCGCTCCGACCGAGGAGGGACACAGCGTCCACACGCTGCTGCGCGGCCATACGCAATCGACTCGCGGCAGACTGGGGCAGCCCAGCCATGGCGTGCACTGCAGCCTCCTCAAGCCGCAGTTGCATCGCTTTCGAAATACCTCGCCAGGTACTCGTCGAACGTCATCGAATCCGAAGCCTCGAGCTCCTGTTGCTTTTCGTGGGACTCCTTCGCCTCGGCCGCGAACTCCGCGAGTCGTTGCTCGTTCGGAGGATAGAGCTCGAGAAAATAGGACTTGTGCACGCGCGACATGCGTGCCGCAAACTCGAAGAACGATTCGCCCGTCGTGCGTAGCTCCTGAAGGCTGCGCGCCGACGGCGTCAGCTCCGGATCACGCACTTTGTCCTCCTGCAAATCGAGCGCCGCCGTATACGGCTTGGTCGGTTCCTCCTCATCGAGCAACTCGCAGATGCCGCGCATCTGGTCGATCAGTTCGAGCGCCCACGTGCGCAGCTCGACCTGCCGACCGTTACGGTTGAGCTTCAATCCAGGCTCGCGCCCACGTCGCGCAACGATCGCATGGTTGGCATCCAGGTCGTCCTGCTCGCTCGCGCCGATGGGATCGCTCTGCTTGAGCAGGCACAAGGCTGCGAACGCCTCGAGGAAACGCAGCTTGCTTTGATTGACCCCGACCGGGTCGAACACACTCACATCGAGGGCGCGAAACTCGACGTACTCCACTCCGCCCCGCTGCAGCGCTTGCGTGGGACGTTCTCCTGGACGAGCGGTCCGCTTGGGGCGGATGTAGCTGTAGTACTCGTTTTCGATCTGCAACAGGTTAGCGTTGAGCTGCCGGTACTCACCGTCAACTTTGACGCCGATCTTCTCGTACTCCGGATGCGGCGTGCTGACTGCGGCGGTCAGATCGCGGACGTACTCATCCAAGCTATTCACGCTGATCTGCAGGCCGGCTTGATTCTTGTTGCGATAGCCGAGATCGCTCATGCGTAGCGACGTCGCATAGCGATTGTAAAGCGTACCGGGTGAAAGCTCCTCGAGATCGTGCTCACGGCCACGGACGAACGAGCTGCACACGGCAGGTGAGTTGCCGAACAAGTAGAGCACGAGCCAGCCGAAGCGTCGGTAATTGCGCAGCAGCGCAAAATAATTCGCGGAGATGAAGTCACGATCGACGCGACGGGCGTGAAGAGCCTCAGCAAGTACCGGCCACAATCGCTCCGGAAAGGAGTAGTTGTAATGAACGCCTGCGATGGCCTGCATCAAGCGTCCATAACGCCAGCCGAGGCCGCGCCGGTAGACCTCCTTCATCCGCCCGACGTTCGATGTTCCGTAGTAGGCGATGGGGATGCTCTCGTCGCCCTCGACCTTGCACGGCATGCTCGTGGCCCACAAGAGCTCCTCACCCAAGTGGCGATACACGAACTGGTGCAAGTCGCACAAGTACTGCAGCAATGCCCACGATTCCGTGAACGGCGGGGTGACGAGCTCGATGAGTGCTTCCGAATAGTCGGTCGTGATGTGCTCGTTCGTCAGCGCGGAGCCGAGTGCCGGCGGATGCGGCGTCTGACTGATGTACCCGTCCGGCGTGACCCGCAGCGATTCCTTCTCGACACCCTTGAGCCCGTGTCGCAGCAGGCCACGTTCACGCGAGTTCACGAGCGCGCTGATGCGCCGCTCGAACGCGCGATCAATTCCTGAACCGGTCATAGATATGTGACGATAGTGCTAGAGCTTGATGCGGCCGATCAGCACGTCGCGGAACAGCGCCAAATCGCCCAGCAGGCTGTACCAAGGATATCGAAAAGTGGCAGGCCGATTTTTCTCGAATACGAAGTGGCCGATCCAGGCGAACCCGTAGCCCGCAACCGGTGCAGCAAGCAGCCACCACCCGTTACGCGTCCAGATCGCCAGCAACACTGTCACGATCACGAGCATCGTACCCACGACATGCAGCAGCCGACAGACTCGGTTGCTGTGCTCGGCAAGATAGAAAGGGTAGAACTCAGCGAACCGCCGAAATCGGTGCTCTGGACGTAAGGACCGTGCTGATTGGGCCATGGCGGGGCAGGATGCTCGAACGTACGGCGGGGCTGAGAGTTTCCCCAGCATGGTCAGAGCCGTCAAGCACGGGCTCTGATGCCCATGTGGTATCTCCTGACTGCCTGCCGCTCGTCCGCCCATCGCCACGTTTCGTCAAGTTTCGGACACATGACGATCACAGTGTGGTCTGATTAGAACCCGAAGGGCAGTGAGACGGGCGTGACAGTTGAACCTCCCGGACCAGGGCGCGTGGTCGATCACCGTGAGAGCCGAGTGGGCGCTCGGGTTGCTCGTCGCGCTCGTGCTCCTGGTGCTGGCAGCCTTCCTCCGCATGCTTTCCTTACACGCGCGCATCGCTCGCCGGCGCGAGGAGCTCGAGCGCGAGCTACACGAAACGTTCCGGCGCGGTGGTGACCTCGTCGCTCGCTACGGTAGCGAAGAATTCGCGATCGTCCTCCCGGGCATCGAACGCCGGCGCGCTTCCCTTTATGCAGAGCGACTGCGCCGCCGTGTGTGGCGCCTCGCAATTCCATACGATGCCTCGCCGGTCGCCGATCGCGTCACGATCAGCGGCGGCGTAGCGACTGTTCCGCCAGGTGTGCTCGCACGCGCTGACGGCCTGCTACGTGGCGCGGACGCGGCACTCTACCGTGGTGCGAAGTGTCTCGGCAGGAACGCATCATCGCGGCGCCGCCCCTCCTCCTTCAAGCGGACCGAGTGATCGGCTGAGAACAGGAGTACCGACTCCGACGTCGCCGCGACTCGCGCAACGCCAGCCAAATAAGAACGAGGATTCTCATGACGCAGAAGAACAAGATCGGCAGCGTCACATACCGCAGCGTCGACAAGGACTATTTCGAAAGGCGCCGCCTGAAGCGCTACGCGCGCGCATGGTCGCTCTGGGGGCTGGGAGTCGGTGCGGTGATCTCCGGTCACTTCTCAGGGTGGAATCTCGGCATCGGGGCTGCTGGTTGGGGCGGACTGTTCATCGCTACGATCATCATCGCCATCATGTATCTCGGTCTCGTATGCAGCCTTGCCGAGATGTCGCCTGCTCTGCCGCACACCGGCGGCGCCTACTCGTTCGCACGCAGCGCCATCGGCCCCTGGGCCGGGCTTATCACTGGGCTGGCAGAGACCGTTAAGTACATTCTCACACCCGCCGTCATCGTTTTTTTCATAAGCTCGTATCTCACCAGCATCTTCGAGACGCCCGACCACCTGCAGCCGCTGTGGTGGCTGCTGTGCTACATCGTGTTCGTCGCGCTCAACTGCATGAGCGCGGAGCTCTCATTCCGGATTGCGATCGTCGTAACGATCCTGGCGCTTGGCGTGCTGGCTGTGTTCTGGCTGAGCGCGATACCGTTCGCGGACTTCTCGCGTTGGGCGCTGAATATCGCCACGGGGCCCGATGGCGAGCTCATCGAGTTGCCCAACGGCGGCGGCGCATTCTTGCCGCTGGGCTGGGGCAGCGTGCTCGCCGCTATGCCCTTTGCCATGTGGCTCTTCCTGGCGCTGGAACAGCTACCGCTCGCCGCGGAAGAGTCGCTGGATCCGAAACAGGACATGCCGAAGGGATTGATCTTCGGCATGTTCACATTGACCTTCTCTGCGCTGATGATCGTTTTCTTCAATGCGTCCATCGGAGCGCGCGAATCAGGTCAGTTGCACGGCGCTTTCTCCCTGGCGACATCCTCCGAGCCGTTGCTGGACGGATTTCGCGTCATCTACGGCACCGATATTGCGAAGCTCCTGGCGCTGTTCGCCGTGATCGGACTCATTGCGAGCTTTCACACGATCATTTTCGCAGCCGGTCGTCAGATTTTTGCGCTCTCGCGTGCCGGCTACTATCCGAGCGTATTTTCTCTTACCCATCGCACGCGCAGGACGCCGCATATTGCGCTAACAACGGGCGCAGGCGTGGGGCTTACAGTCATCCTGACGGTCTGGCTTGCGCTCGGTGCGGATCAGAGCCGCTCGGTCATAGCAGCGATACTCCTCAATATGGCCGTTTTCGGGGCAACGATTTCTTATACGCTGCAGGGCCTCTCCTTCATTCTGCTGCGCACGAACATGCCTGACATCGAGCGACCGTATCGCAGTCCGCTTGGCGTGCCGGGAGCCGCGCTCACGATCCTGATCGCGCTCGTCACGCTGTACTGCCAGCTGCAAGATCCCGTCTATCGCATGGGAGTGTACGTATCGCTTGCCTGGTACTTCGCGGGAGTGCTCTATTTCGTGCTCGTGGGTCGGCACCGATTGGTCATCTCACCCGAGGAACGATTCGCGCTCGAGCACAGAAAGAACGAGCACCACGACGTCATCGAGCGAGCATCGAGAACACAGGCCTAGCGCTCTCATGCGACACAGGCACATTCAGCGGAGTGGGTTGACCACGGAGCACGTCGGCGGGAGCACGCCACGGCGGAAGAAGAACGCACGACGTTCATTGAGAATTCAGAAGAGCAAGCCCATAGTGTCGAGCATGCGATTCCTACCCATTGCGCTTGCCTTCGCCCTTTCGCTGGCTGCGCCCGCCCATGCGGACGCCATGCGCTGCGGCAGTCGTCTCGTGAGCGACGGCGCAACGCGAACGATGGTTCGCGAGTTGTGCGGCGAGCCGAGCGACATCGTGACGCGTACCATCCTGCGCCGGCCCTACTACAACCTACACGGGCGCATCGTCTACTACGGGGACGGCTTGATCGAGGTACCCGTGGAAATCTGGACCTACAACTTCGGCCCGTACAAGCTCATGCGACGGGTCCGATTCGTGGACGGCGTCGTCGAGGAAATCGAGACGCTCGGCTACGGATATCACGAGAAGAACACGGCACCCGAACGCAAGCGCACGTACGAATGAGCATCGCATCAGTTCTTGTGCGCGATCGCAAGGAAGCGGCTCACCAACAACACGGCGCTCAGGCTCAAGCCTGCGATCAGCCCTAGCCACACGTAGATCGGACCGCCTTCCCGCACGAGCCCCAAGTAGTAAGCAAGCGGGAATCCGACGATCCAATACGAGAACACACAGAACAGCAACGGGATCGCCGTGTCCTTGTGTCCTCTGAGCGCTCCGGCTGCGCCTATTTGCACGCCGTCCGATAGCTGGAACAGTCCGGCCATGAGCAAGAGCGTCGCCGCAAGCTCACGCACGGGCGGGTCACTGGTGTAGAGCGCCGCAATCACATCGTTGAACAGTACGATCACCAACGCCGAGACGCACATCACGCCTGCGCACAAGCCGATGCCGAGCAACCCCACCCTGCGCGCGCGCGCCGGGTCGCCGGCGCCGAGCGTATGACCGACATGTATGGTCATTGCCGAGCTGACCGCGAGCGGCACCATGAACATGAAGGACGCATAATTCACAGCCACTTGATGGGCACCGGCAGTCACGGCGCCCATCGATCCCATCATGAGCGCTGCTGCCACGAACAAGCCACCTTCGGCAACGATACTTCCGGCAATCGGCGCACCGATGCGCGCGAGCTCGAGAATGGTCGGAAGATGCGGCCGGTCGATGCGGGCGAAGAAGTCAAATGCGCGGTAGACACGATGTCGCTGCATGTGCACGAGCATCGCCAAGAACATGAACCAGAATGCGATCGCCGTGGCGACGCCGCAGCCGACAGCACCCATTCTCGGCATGCCGAGCTTGCCGTACATGAAAACCCAATTACCGAAGACGTTCAGGACCAGCGCGCTCAGACCGATGTACATGATCGGCTTCGTGCGCCTGAGTCCTTCGCTCGCATAACGAAGGGCGAAGAACGCCGCCGCAGCCGGCATCCCCACGGTGATCGCATGCACGTAACCGATCGCCGTGGGCAGGATTTCGGGCGCGATGCCGATCGCCGGCAGCACCCAGCTGACCTGGAGCAACCCGCACACGAGCACGCCTGCGACCACAGTCGCGAGCCACCACGCTTGGCGCAAGTAGCGCACCACTGCCGCACGATCGTTCGCGCCATTCGCATGAGCGATCGAAGGCGAGACAGCCATCAAGATGCCGAGCGCAATGAAGACGAACAACTGCCAATAGGCGGCACCGACCGCCAAACCCGCGAGCTGCACGGCACCGAGCCGGCCGGCCATAACGGTGTCGGCGAACGTCATGCCAGTGATGGCGAGATTGTTCGCGAGCAAAGGTCCGCCCAGCTTGGCAATGGCTCGCAAATCAGCTTTGCGTTGTTCGTGCGTGTACATCGAAACGGATCGCCAGCGAGGAGCGCGCATGGTACGGCCCGTCTCACAACTCAGGTAGACTTCAAGTTCCAACTCGCCTCAGATCCACGAAATCGGGGAACCGACATGCTCGTAGGCTCCGCTGTCCGTCGTGTCGCAATCGTAGGTGGCGTACGCATTCCGTTCGCTCGTTCAATGGGCGCATACGCACACGTGAACAATCAGCAGATGCTCGCGGCCACGTTGAAGGCGCTAGTGGATCGCTATGGTCTACGCGGCGAGCGTCTCGGCGACGTCGGCGGCGGCGCGGTGCTAAAGCATTCGCGCGATTTCAATCTCGTTCGCGAAGCAGTGCTCGACAGCGGCTTGGATCCGCAAACGCCAGCATTTGACCTGCAACGGGCCTGCGGAACGAGTCTCGATACCGTCATCACGATCGGGCTCAAGATCGCCGTCGGCCAGATCGAGTCAGGCATCGCCGCCGGCGTCGACACGGCCAGCGACTTGCCGATTGCTTACCCCGATGGGTATCGACAGCTGCTGTTACGCAGCGCGCGAGGTAAAACGCTGGGTGAGAGGCTCAAACCATGGCTGGGGTTTCGCTTGCGTTATCTCAAGCCCAGTCTGCCGGTCGTCGTAGAGCCGCGCACCGGACTGTCGATGGGTCAGAGCGCTGAGCGCATGGCGCAAGAATGGCAGATCTCGCGCGAAGAGCAGGATCAGCTCGCCTATGAGAGTCACATGAAGGCGGCTGCCGCCTACGATGAGGGCTTCTACGATGATCTCGTCGTCGAATTCGAGGGTTTGAAGCAGGACAACAACATCAGGCGCGATACCTCCCTCGAGAAACTCGCCAAGCTCAAGCCGTCGTTTCACCCGCAGGGCACGCTCACCGCGGGTAATTCCACGCCGATGACCGATGGCGCCGCGGCCGTGCTGCTGGCAAGCGAGGAATGGGCCCGCTCGCGCGGGCTGCCGATCCTCGCCTATCTCACATACGGCAAGTACGCGGCAGTCGATTTCGTGAAGCAGGAAGGCTTGTTGATGGCGCCAGCTTATGCGGTACCGCGCATGCTCGCGGATGCCGGGCTCAAATTGCAGGACTTCGACTTCTACGAGATCCACGAAGCCTTCGAAGCACAGGTGCTCTGCACGCTCAAGGCATGGGAATCGCCGCAGTTCTGCCGCGAGCGCCTTGGCCTGGTTGAGCCGCTCGGCTCAATCGATCGCAGCAAGCTCAACGTCAAAGGCGGCAGCGTCGCAATCGGTCACCCGTTCGCTGCAACAGGAGCACGCATCGTGGCGACGCTTGCAAAGCTCCTGGCGCAGAAGGGCGCAGGGCGAGGGCTGATTTCCGTTTGCACAGCTGGCGGCATGGGCGTGACTGCGATCCTGGAGCGCTGACCCATCGCGTAGGAAAAAAGAAAGGGGCCGGTAATGCTGGGCGACAAGGGCGAGCTTGTGTCTAACATTACCGGCCACCATCCGAGCAGCCGACGGGGTAGGAGGCCCATCGACATGCCCTCGATCGGCGTCTCGCAATCCCGGGGAGGGGGCAGTGACGAATTGCGAGCACCGATCTGTTGGCACCCGAAGCAAGGGTGTGAGATCGCAGGCATCCGTGCCTAGTGCATGCTCCGAACCACTCGGTCCTTGAAAGCTGTTCCCTGTAGTCAGGCGCACGCGCGTCCTACCTCGTTAAGCGACAAATCGAGTCGAATTCCCTCACACAGAGGACAAACGCTGTCGGCAGCCGACGAAGAGTCGTCGCGCAGGCGGGATTCGACGACGTAAGTCATTGATTCGGCACGGGGCTTGGGGGCTGGGGGCTCGGGGCTGGCAACTGTGCGGCCGGCGAGCAAGTCCGCGCGCCTCGCCCACGCCGAGGTGCCCCGTGCCCTGAGCCCGGGGGAGGATGGCTTCCCGTCGCGGTGTCAGCGAGACTACCCGCCCATCCAACGCAGCACAGAATCACTATGTCCGCATACAGAGGCGAACCGAACTACGCACACGACAGCCAAGACCGTCTCGGGGTCCTGATCGCGAACCTTGGGACGCCTGATAGCCCGCATCCCCGCGACGTTCGGCGCTTCTTGAAAGAGTTCCTCAGCGACCCGCGTGTCGTAGAGGCGCCGCGATGGATGTGGCGGCTGATCCTGCACGGCGTCATCCTCCGCGTGCGGCCGGCCCGCAGCGCCGAGGCCTATCGCCAAATTTGGACCGATGCAGGATCACCCTTGCTGCTGCACAGCCGCGCCCTGGTCGACAAGCTGCAGGAAAAGCTCGCTCAGCGCGACATCGTCGTTGCGCTCGGCATGACGTATGGGAATCCGTCGATCGCATCGGCGCTGCGCAACCTACAGGCACACGGCGCAAGACGTCTGCTCGTGTTGCCCCTTTATCCCCAATACTCGGCGACCACGACTGCGGCGGCAGTCGACCGTGTGACCGCGGAGCTACGCCGCTGGCGGTGGCTCCCTGAGCTTCGCATCGTCACGAGTTATGCGGACGAGCCGGCCTATGTCGAGGCTGTCGCGCACAGTATCGAGGCTCATTGGCAGCTGACGGGCCCCTCGCACCTGTTGTTCTCCTTCCACGGCACGCCCCAACGTTACTTTCTCGCCGGCGATCCCTATTACTGCCAATGCCAGAAGACAGCGCGTCTCGTCGCCGAGTGGCTAGGCCTAAGCACGAGCGACTGGAGTGTCAGCTTCCAATCGCAGGTGGGGCGCGAAGAGTGGCTGAAGCCGTACACCGATCAGCTGCTGCTGCGATACGCCCGTGAAGGCCCAAAGCGCATCACCGTCGTGTGTCCCGGCTTTGCCACAGACTGCCTCGAGACGCTTGAAGAGATCGCAATCCGCAACCGCAACGCCTTCCTCGCCAACGGTGGCGAAGCGTTTCACTACGTGCCTGCTTTGAATGCGAGCGCATCCCAGGTCGAACTGATGCTGCAAATCATCGCGCGACACACTGCAGGCTGGCGCTCTCCTGCGAGCGCAACCGAGCGCAGCGCGAGGCGCGAACGCGCGCTCGCGCTAGGCGCGGCGCGTTGAACTGTGTAGGTGAGTCGAAACATGCCAGAGGCACCGATCGGACGCTTTCTCGAGATCAGTGTATACGCGCCGAATATTCGCGAGTCACTCGCGTTCTACGAGGCGCTCGGCTTCGAGCAAGCTCTCGTCGGCGAAACCTGGCCCTACCCCTACGCAGTGGTAACCGACGGTCGCGTGTGCATAGGCCTGCACGGCGCGCAAATAGGACCGATGCGCCTTACCTTTGTGCTACCGAACTTGCGCGTGCAGCTCGAGCGCCTCGAGTCGCTCGGCATCGTGTTCGAAGAGGTTCATATCGCAACAGACGTGTTCAATCGCGCGTTGTTCGTGGACCCGACGGGTCACCATGTGCAATTGGTCGAAGCGCGTACCTTTTCGCCACCGCCCTTCGAGCACCCGCGCGACACTCTCTGCGGCTACTTCTCAGAGTACGGCATTCCCACACGCGACCTTGCGGCCGCCTGCGCCTTCTGGGAGCCGCTCGGCTTCGTCGTCATGGAGGAGCAGCGCGAGCCTTTTCCGCGCACTGAGCTCATCAACGATTACTTTAATCTGGCCTTCTACCGCAGCCGCAGCGTGCGTCGCCCAGTATTGACGTTCCAAAGCGAAGACATGCACGAGCGCTTGACGAGACTGCGTGAACGCGGTCTGCACGTCTCTGATGACATGCCCGACACGCTCGACGAGAGCACGAACGGTGTCTTGATCGCACCGGAAGGGACCCAATTGCTATTGCTGCAAAGTCCACCGTAACGCTCGCAGCCCTCACATTCGATTCGCGCCAAGATCAGTACGACTGACGACCTCCGAGCGTGAATCATCCACGCCTCCGGCCCATTCCCCGATCCGTCTACTCCGCTCGCTTCTTGCACCGCCCCAATGGCAGTTTGCGCCAAGCCATGCCAATGATGCAGGCTAGTAGCCAGGCGTCCTGGCAACGGCGCTCCCTATGCAACTGCTCTCGAATCTGACGGATTGCACATCAGGAGAACTTCGATGCTCGTAAGGACGGCGCTCGTCGCGGCTTTGGTCTTCTCGACCTCAGCCATCGCCGATGAGGGAATGTGGACCTTTCATGATTTTCCGAGCGAAGCAGTACAGCAAAAGTACGGTGTGACGGTCGATCGAGCCTGGTTAGACAGAGTGCAGCGTTCGGTCACTCGTCACGAGAGCGGCTGCACCGGCTCATTTGTTTCTCCCAACGGGCTGGTGCTGACGAATCACCATTGCGTCATGAGATGCCTCGCTGAGATCTCGGACGAGAGCAGCGACTACATCGGACGCGGCTTCATTGCCAGGAGCCGTGCCGAGGAGCGCCGCTGCCCCACGGAGATCCTGTCCGTGTTGCTTGATGTCGAAGAGATCACGCCGCAAGTGCTGGCCGCAACGCAAGGATTGCGCGATTCAGAGGCGAACGAAGCACGTAAGCAGACGTTGAGCCGCTTGGAAGCGGACTGCGTGGAACGCTCCAAGGAAAAAGGCGCCGAACCGCTCGCATGCGAATCGGTCTCGCTATACCAGGGCGGTCAGTACTTCCTCTACAAGTACAAGCGCTACGATGACGTGCGCATGGTGTTCGCGCCTCAACATGCCATTGCGGCATTTGGCGGTGATCCCGACAACTTCCACTTCCCCCGCTGGTCGCTCGATTTCAGTTTGCTGCGCGTCTACGAAAACGGTGCGCCTGCGAGAACACCGAATTATCTCCCATGGCGTGCCGAAGGACCGCAGGCGGGCGAGCTCGTATTCGTTGCGGGTCACCCAGGTAGGACTAATCGACTGTTTACCGTCGAGCAGCTCAAGTTTCAGCGCGACACGCAATTCCCAGAATATCTCGTCCGCAACTCCGAATTGCGAGGCCGCCTGATTCAATGGGGCAAGACCGGCGAAGAACCAGCACGCATCATTCAGCGCCCGTTGCAGAGTCTCGAAAACATGCTCAAGGTGTATCGAGGCCTCAACAAGGCCTTGCTCGATGATCGACTCATGATTGCGAAGTCGGAACGTGAGCAGGCGCTGCGTGAGCATGTGCTCGCTAGCACTGAGCTGACACAGACGGTGGGCAGCGCATGGGACGACATCGCCAACGCGCAGGAGCGCTATCGTCAGATCTACGGCGAGTACCTGTATCTCGAGTCGGCAGCGGGTTTCAACAGCACACTGTTCCGGTATGCGCGTCAACTGGTGCGCGCCGCTGCAGAGCTCGGCAAGCCCAACGAGCTACGATTGCGCGAGTATGCGGACTCGAATCTGCCCAAGCTTTCCGCTGCCGTGCTCGCGGAAACACCCGTCTATCCCGAGTACGAAAAGCTCACCTTATCCTTCTCTCTAGAAAAATTGCGTGAGCACCTGGGACCCGACCACCCTGTCGTACGTCGGCTCCTCAGCACTGAATCGCCTGACGCGCTCGCGAACAGGCTCGTGGACGGCACACAACTGGCCGACGCACGCGTACGCAAGAGCTTGTGGGACGGCGGCGCGGCCACCATCGAGGCCAGCACGGATCCCATGATCGTGCTGGCACGCTCGATAGATCCAGAAGCGCGCGCAGTCCGCAAGATCTACGAAGACGAAGTCCAGGCGCGCGTGGCGGCTGCGCAGGAACGGATCGCCAAAGCACGTTTCGCTGCATACGGCACCAGCACGTACCCGGATGCGACGTTCACCTTGCGCTTGAGCTACGGTTCTGTACAAGGCTGGCACGAGAACGGCAGACACATCGAGCCGTTCACCACTTTGGAGCGACTCTATGAGCGCGCGACGGGCAACCCACCGTTTGCGCTGCCGCAAGTCTGGCTCAATACTCGTCACGAGCTCGATCCCAATACCCGCTTCAATCTGGTCAGCACCAACGACGTGGTCGGTGGTAACTCAGGCAGCCCGCTCATCGATCGTCAGGGCCGTCTCGTCGGGCTCGTGTTCGACGGGAACATTCACTCGCTCTCGGGGAACTACTGGTACGATGCCGAGCTGAACCGTACCGTATCCGTTCACCCGGCGATCATGCTCTTAGCGCTGGAAAAGGTCTACGGCATGGGTGACCTGGCACGCGAGATCAAAGGCTCGCGCTGAAGGGCATCAGGACGATGCCCGCCGCGCCGTGATTTGCAGCTCGACGTGCAAGAGGTCCTGAACGGCGAGCGCCCCCAGCGCAACGCTGAAAGGCTTGATACCGAAGTCGCTCTGCCGGATGTCGAACTGCCCCTTGGCTCGCAACAGCCGTCCGTCGCGCGCAAGCTCGACGGGCACGAGCACATCGCGCTCCACACCTTTGAGGGTAATTCGTGCGACGACGTTGAGTCCCTCCGACGTCCTGACGATGCCCGCCGAACGAACGTGGACGAGTGGAAATCGCTCCGCATCCAAGACGTTGGGACCGAGCATGTTTCGACGGGTCTTCGCGATATCCTCTTGGGAAATATGCGATGAGAATTCCGCTCCGTGCTGCGCCCGAAGCCGCTCGTCGTCCACGACGAGCGAAGACACGGGCATCTGGATCTCGAACTTAGACCGCTCGAGCTCAGGATGCACCCAGAGATGTCCCGACAGCGAGCTCGTGGTCACGACATGATTGTGCCCGAACCGCGCCAAGGGTCCGGAACGGAACACGAGAATCGTCACCGACGAGTGGTCCGGATCGATCGCGAAGACGTCCGCACCTTGCGTATCGAGCGAACCTTCCGGGACGGTGATCGAGCCAGCGCTGAGACTCCGCTCCGGGCGTGCGCACGAGGTCAGGGTCAGAGCACAAGCGACCAGCAAGGCGAAGAGCACCTCGCGTCTGCCGCTATTCATTTTCCGCGCTCGCCCGAGGCGTATCGTTCGCAGCGTATGGTCCGCAGGTCGCAGCTGATAGATTCTCGGCAACACCGCCCACCCGTCGCCACGTTCCACGATATTCTTACCCATCGTCGCACGCTAGTTATTGCGAGCGGCATCTTTGTAGCACGCCGCGGAGCGGCGCTTGCTCTCGCCGGCGACATGTGCAGCTTGGATCCCAGCGGCTCCAAGAGCGTCCGCATGACACCTCGTGCGGGTAAGCAAAGGCGTGACCTCTTCCGAGTATTACGAGGCATAGCATGAGGCTCAGGAACACCGAGACAACATACGGATTGATTGCGCAGCTGTTGCACTGGATCATCGTGGTGCTCGTCGTCGTGCAGTTCGCGCTCGCGCTACGAGCCGACAGCCTGCCGCGCAGCCCAGCGCTCGTGGCCACGCTTGCGTGGCACAAGTCGGTCGGCATCACAATACTGGTCTTGACGCTCCTGCGCCTGACCTGGCGGTGGCTCAATCCGGTGCCCGCCATGCCAAAGGACACGCCGGTCTGGCAGCAGACTGCGGCGCGCATCTCGCACGGTGCGCTGTATGCGTTGCTCCTGCTGATGCCGCTGTTCGGCTGGCTGATGTCGTCCGCTCGGAACTTTCCGGTGAGCTGGTTCAATCTCGTTACACTGCCCGACCTCATCGGGCCGAGCGAGGCAGCGTACGAATTCTTCCGCCGCGGACATGGGGTGCTCGCAGTCGTGCTGTTCGTGCTCGCGCTCGTGCATATCGCGGCAGCGCTCAAGCACCATTTCATCGACCGCGACAACGTCCTGCTCAGGATGTTGCCGTGGAACCGAGCGACGCGCGGCGCAGACTAATAGTAGGCTCTAGGCTGAGGCTGCTGCTCCAGCCTTCAATCTCCAGGTCACTGACGGGATGGGAATGTTTCGCACGAAATCGTTGCTGCTACTGCCCGCCTTGCTCCTCGCGAGCTTGGCTTGGGCGGCCACACAATGGGTTACGCAACCCAGACAGAGCGAGCTGACATTTACGGCGCGACAGGCCGGAGCGCCGTTCAAAGGTTCATTCAAACGATTCGAGGCCGACATTCGCTTCGATCCGACCGATCTGGCCAATAGCCGCTTCGAGGTCCGGATCGACCTGTCATCGGTCGATACTAGGGATCGTGAGCGCGACGAACTCATCAGAGGGCCGGAGCTATTCGCCGTGGAGAAATGGCCGACGGCAACCTATGTGGCGGATCGCTTCGAGGCACGCGGGGGCGGCAAGTTCGCAGCCATCGGCAAGCTGACGCTGCGCGGCGTCACACGCGAAGTGCCGATCGAGTTCACGTTCCAGAAGGATGACAATGGCGCATGGCTCAAGGGCACGGGCCTCGTCCGGCGCCTGGACTTCGGGGTCGGTCAAGGCGAATGGAAGGACACCTCCACTGTCGCCGACGAAGTACGCGTCGAATATGCGCTCCTGCTCACGAGGAGCTGACGCGCTGCTGTGACAAGGTGCGCGGCGGCTCTGCCCGGTCGAGCACGCTCACGAGCCAAATGGCGACGGCTGACAATCCGACTCCGGGAATGATCTCGTACAGCTCGAAGAGTGGTCCTTCGCCTTGCTGCCACAGGACTACTGTGACGCCGCCGACGATGATACCCGCGAGGGCGCCGTTGCGCGTCATGCGTGGCCAATAAAGCGACAGTACGATGGCAGGGCCGAATGCGGCGCCGAATCCGGCCCACGCCCACGCGACCAGGTCGAGGACCGTGCTCTCGGGATCAGTCGCGAGCCAAAACGCAACGACCGCGATCCCGAGCACGGCGCCGCGACCGATCAACAGCAACTCCTTTGGGTCTGCGTTCGGCCGCAGCAGCCCGCGATAGATATCCTGCGCAAATGCAGAAGATGCCACCAGCATCTGCGCAGATGCAGTGCTCATGACCGCCGCCAAGATTCCCGACAAGCAAATGCCCGCCAGCAATGGATGCAGGTATGTCGTCGACATGAGAATGAACGCTTTCTCCGTATCTGGTCCTCGCAGAGGCTCCAGCGCGAGCACAGCCGTGAGGCCCACGAGAATCGCCGCGGTCAACGCGATGACCACCCACGTCATGGCAACGCGTCGCGCGGTGCGCATCTGCCCGGGTGACTTGATAGCCATGAAACGTGCGAGTATGTGCGGCTGACCAGGGTAACCCAAGCCCCACGCCACGAGCGAAGCAATGCCCAGAAGCCCAAGCGCTTCACCGGCATCGCCGATCATGGGATCGAGCAAGTCCGGACTGCGCTCGGCGAGCGCGCTGAACGTTTCTGATACACCGCCGGCTAGCGACAGTCCAAGGATCCCGACCAGCACGAGCGCCACGAACATCAAGGTGGCTTGCAGGACGTCCGACCAGCTCACCGCGAGGAACCCGCCGAGGAACGTATACGCGAGCATGACGATCGAACCCCAGAACATCGCGGGGAGGTAGTCCATTCCGAACAGCGTCTGGAACAGCCGGGCCGATGCGACGAACCCGGAGCTCGTGTAGAAAATGAAGAAGATCAGAATGAAGAGCGCGCAGATCGTCCGCAACAGCCGACGCGTATCTTCGAAGCGATACTCGAAATAATCCGGCAACGTCAGCGCGTTGTTGAGCTGCTCCGTGCGAACTCGCAAGGGCTGTGCGACGAACCGCCAGTTGGCCCAGGTACCTAGAATCAAGCCACCTGCCATCCATACGGCGTCGAAGCCGGATGCATAGGCAAGCCCAGGCAACCCCATCAGCAACCAGCCGCTCATATCTGTTGCCTGCGCACTGAAGGCGGTTACCCAGCTGCCGAGCGAGCGACCTCCCAGGATGAAATCGGACAAGGTCTTGGTCCGTCGCCACGCCACGAAACCAAGCAGTAGACATACCCCCATGTAGACCACGATCGTGGCAAGGATGTAGCCCGGTCGCTCGATCATGTGACTTTCCGGTTAATATGCCGGTGAGTTCCGATGCGCGATGATTGCCGTACCCGACAGAAAAGCAAAGTGGCGGGCCGCGATTGCTCGGCCCATACCCTTGCGGCGCTGACTCGGGTTACATTCTAGAGTCGGTCTCTACGAGTACGCGAACCACCTGCACCGCGACCCGTCCGAAGCAGCATGTACGGTCATATCGTTCCGCGGCTTGGCGGCCCGCCCATGATCCAGGGCCACCGTGTTCTTCTGTCAAACTCGTCCTTTTAGATAGGTTGCACGAGCATGGCGCAGCCCAATCCCGTGCGCTGCACGAGCCTCGAAGATTGTGTCGAAGCCACGCTGACGCGCGTCGGCAAGCACATCGTGTTGGGGCTGCCCGCTGCGATCGGCAAGCCGACCGCGCTCGTGAATGCATTCGTGCAGCGTGCGCTCGAGGACCGGCAGATTCGACTGACGATCATCACTGCGTTGTCGTTGCGCGCGCCGCGTTGGCGCGGGGAACTCGAGCGTCGTCTGCTGGAGCCGCTCGCAGCACGCCTGTTCGCGGATCACACCGAGCTCGACTACGTACGTCTCCTCGAAGAACAACGCCTGCCTTCGAATATCGAGGTCCTCGAGTTCTATCTGGAACCGGGTGTCTGGCTCGACGTCGAGCACTTTCAGCAGCATCACCTGAGCGTCAACTACACCCACGTCGTTCGCGAAGCGCTGCGCCGTGGGCTCAATGTGCTCGCTCAATACGTTGCGGCTCCCCGGGATGGTGAAGCGCCGTCCGGTGTGCTGAGCCTTGGCTCCAATACCGACTTCACGGCGGACCTGCTGCCGCAGATTGTAGCTATGCGTGCCGCCGACAAGCCGTTCGTGCTCATTGGGCAGATACACAACGAAATGCCGTTCATGTACGGCGATGCGCTCGTCTCGGCAGACACCTTCGACTACTTGATCGAGCGTACTGCACCCTCGCTCTTTGGCGTACCGAAGCTCCCTGTATCAGCTGTCGAGCATGCAATTGCACTCAACGTGAGCACCTTGATTCGCGACGGCGGTACTCTGCAACTCGGCGGCGGCACGCTCGGCGATGCCGTCGTCCATGCCCTCAAGCTGCGTCACGAGCAGCCGGCCGCATATCGCGAGATCATCGAGTCATCGGGATTACTCACACGCTACCGTCGTCTCATCGAGAGCGAAGGCGGCACCGCGCCGTTCACGCTCGGCTTGTACGGTTGCACTGAGGTGCTTGGCGATGGGTTTCTCCAGCTGTATTACAGCGGCATCCTCAAGCGCCGTGTATATCCGAGCGCAAGGCTGCAGCGTCTCATCGACGCCGGACGTGTTGACGAAGAAGTCGGTCTGCGCACGCTCGAGGCGCTGCATGCCGCGGGGATGCGGCGAATGTCGTTCGCCGATTTCGACGAGCTGCGCGAGGTGGGCCTGTTCCGCGACGATATCGAGTTCGAGAGCGGCATGCTCATTCGTCCGGATGGCACACGAATCCTCGCCAGCTTCGAGACACCAGAGCAGCGGGCCGAGATCGCCAAGACGTGCCTCGGCTCGCGGCTGCGCAACGAGGTGTTGCTAGATGCGGCTTTCCTCGTAGGGCCACGTGCTCTCTACGAGGCGTTACGAGCACTGCCGCCTGCAGAGCGCAAGCTCTTCGGCATGCGAGGCATTAGCTTCATCAACGAGCTCTACGGGCCGGAATGGGAACTCAAAGTGGCGCAGCGACGTCACGCGCGTTTCGTCAATGCGACCATGATGGTCACAGGGCTCGGCGCTGCCTCCTCGGATGCGCTTGGCGACGGTCGCGTCGTGAGCGGAGTCGGAGGACAATACAATTTCGTCGCAATGGCACACGCACTGCCGGAAGCACGCTCGATCTTGTGCCTGCCGTCCACCCGCAGCTGCAACGGTCAGCTGTCATCAAACGTTGTTTGGAGCCACGGACACACGAGCATTCCACGGCACCTGCGCGACATCGTGGTCACAGAATACGGCGTCGCCGATCTGCGCGGACGCACTGATCGGGAGGTTGTCGAAGCGTTGCTGCTCGTCATGGATGCACGCTTCCAGGACGAGCTCGTCGCGCAAGCGAAACGAGCGCGCAAGCTACCCAGGAATTATCGGGTGCCGGACGCGGCGCGCAGGAACCGCCCCGAAACCTTGCACGAACGTCTCGGGCCATGGAGGGCGAAGGGATATCTTCCCGACCTGCCTTTCGGCAGTGACTTCACTGTGGAAGAGTGCATGCTCGCGAAGGCCCTGCGCGCTCTCGAAGCTCGGAATCGATCCTGGTCAGCACGGCTCGGCATGAGCGTGCGTGCCCTGGTGCAAGGCTCGCCAAAGAGCACACTCGCACCGCTTTTTGCCCGTATGGATCTCGCGCAGCCTCGAAGCATGAAGGAACGCTTCTACCGACGCATCCTCGCCGCCGCGCTCGAAGCACATGTGTCGTGATGCAACGCTGCCGTCTCAGCGTCCGACTTCCGCGAGCAGCGCATCGATCATCGATGCCGCCTGCTGCAGGTAGCTGCCGCCGAATAAGTTGTAGTGATTGAGGACGTGGTAGAGGTTGTACAACGGCACTCGGACGCTCGCGCCCGGGTCGAGCGGCCACGTTGAATTGTACGCGGCGTAGAAGGCCGCACCGAAACCGCCGAAAAGCCGGGTCATCGCGATATCCGCCTCACGGTCGCCGTAATACACAGCGGGATCGAAGATGACCGGCAGACCATCTTCGTCGCAACCCCAGTTCCCAGCCCAGAGGTCACCGTGCAAGAGAGAGGGTTGTGGCGAGTAATCGGTGAAGAATGCCGAAACGTGCTCGCAAAGTAAGTAGCCACGGTCCAGAACGTCCGCGGGCGCGCCCGACTTCGCGGCGAGGTCGAGTTGAAATCTCAAGCGTCGCTCGCGAAAAAATTCGTCCCAGCGTTGACACTTCGCGTTGGGCTGCGGAGTCAAGCCGATGGTGTTGTCTCGATCCCATCCAAATTCCGGTCGCGTGCAGCGGTGCTGCCAAGCGAGTTGCTTGCCGAGGGTTGCCTCACTCGACCGCGTGGCTTTGCCCAGGGTGATCCACTCGAGAGCAAGGTACGCTCCTTCGCCACAGCGTCCCTGGACGATCACACGCGGGACCCGCACCGCATCTGCAGCCGCGAGCGCTTTGAGACCCGCTGCTTCTGCCTGCAGCATCTCGGCCGCATTCGACGCGGAAGACACCTTCACGAACACCGACCCTGATGCAGATCGATATTCGAAACAGCGATTGATCGAGCCACCTGATACGGGACGTCGTGCGGTCTCTTCAAAACGTACGCCCAGAACATCGGTGAGCGCATCCGCAATCGACGACACCGCACGTGCGCTCATATCACTCTGCCTCGATCGGTCGTATTGGGTGAGCAGCCTCCTTGCCAACCACGGTGGTCCACGCTCGCACCGTATGCCTGACAACTAGGCCGTTCTTCACGTAGGGATCCGCTTGCGCAAACCGCAGCGGTATGTCCGGCGATTCGCATTCAAACAAGAGCATGCCTCGGTCTGGCGGATCCGCGAAAGCGCCTCCAAGCACAAGCTCGCCGCGTTCGTGCGCAGCCCATGCCAGACGCAAATGCTCATCGCGCCACGCTGCGCGACGCTGCAAGTAGTCTGGCGCGAACTCATACATCAGCACGTAGTGCATGGCGTCTCTCAAAGCAGCGCGCGAGCTTGATCCTGCAACGTCCGAATCGTCATTGCAATCTGTTCCGGTGCTCCGCCGTTAGCAAAAATTGCACGCGACACGTTTGGCAGAACTCGGCCGCGCGCCGCCGGCATACGTGCGAGGACGTCATTCATCGTCGCACCCTGGGCACCGACCCCCGGCGCCAAGATGAACGAGTGCGGTAGCGCCGCGACGATCTCCGCCGCATCCTCGCATGTGGCGCCTACCACTGCGCCGATTGGACCTGGTGTCTCCTGCGTGTAATGACGATTGCGCTTCGTGATCTCGTTCGCGAGCGCAAGCGCGACGGTCTCGCCGCTTGCTGTGCGTGCGGTTTGTAGCGGCTTACCTTCCGGATTCGATGAGCGAACGACGACGAACACGCCTGCGCCTGCAGCAATGGCAATATCAAAGAACGGTGTCAGCGCGTCGAAACCCAAGTACGCGTGCGTCGTCACGGCATCGGCGTGCAACGACGCGTTTCGTCCAAAGTAGCCCTCAGCGTAGGCGGCACCGGTCGATTCGATGTCTCCACGCTTGCCATCGACGAGCACGAGCACGTCATGGCTGTGGGCGAGGCGTGTCAGCTCCTCCAAGGCTCGCACGCCCGCGCTGCCGAAGCGCTCGAAAAACGCGGACTGAGGTTTGATGATCGCGATGCGATATTGCGCCGCACTCAATACTCTGCGCCCCAGCTCGAGCGCGCCCTCGGCGGTGTCGGGCAAGCCGCACGACTTCAGCACGCTGGCAGACGGATCGATGCCGACGCACAACGGACTGTATTCGTGGATCTTTTTCTTGAGACGTTCTGAAAACGAAAGCATTGAAGAGGCTCGTGGATCAGGACTTGAAAATTGTACTGTTTCGGGACGTTCGGGAAACTTACGTGATGCACTGCTTGAAAGAACCGCAACTCGACGCTCGGCCGTGAGCCCGTATCCCCAGGCTTTGCGCAAGCGCTCGGCTCCAGCATCAGCGCAGTGCAGCAGCGAGCACCATGAGCTCAGCACTTGAGTTCGCGCCGTTGCTCGGCGAGCTTACGCTGTCGCGCGCGGAGGTGCTCGCCTTGCTTCACGTTGTAACCAGCGCGCATCCTGGAACGTATCTCGCGCAGCTGACGCTCGATCGACGCACAACGATCGGCTCGCGCTGGCATCGTCAGGCGTGCATCCCCCTTCGCGCGCAGCCGTTCGGTCTTCGCCGGGGACGATGCGGGCTTGGTCGCTGTGGGCACCGCGGCTTCCAGAATGCTGACACGCGATTCATTCGGTTCGTACGTGCCCGCATCCATGCCACATGGACGGTCCGAGTAGATCACCTGCTCGGCTTCGACACAGCGGTAAATCGTCGTCGGGCCCGCATGTACCAACGAGCAGCAGCAATATGCCGCTATCGACAAGATCATCCATTCGAACTGCATGACACCCTCCTGGTATCGCACACGATGCGCGAAGACGGGAGGGCAGTGAGAGTGAATTAGCAGGTGAATCGTCCCGATAGTCGAGGAGCACCAGCACCTCGCGCCAACCCAAGGTGGCGCAATGGGCGAATGCCTCGGATGCGGCGTCTGGCTACAACCTAGCCCCGAGCGCCGCTGCAATCCGCTCGGCTTGTTTGCGCAGCAACGGACCGAACCCGACTTGATCGTATAGTGCGTGTAGCGCATCGAGGTTCGGCATGCGTCGCTCCAGCATGCCGAGGTCCACCTCGAGCGGCATGTCGCAAGCTATCGCGGTCAATCGCCGTGCGAGAAAAGCATGCTCGCGATGTTCACGCAATTGGCTCGCTACGAACGCAGCATTGCGAATCCTGATCTTGAACACGCGGTCTAGGTCTTCATACAAGTGGACGAGCGACTCGAAATGCCGAAAGAGCAATGACGCTGTCTTGCGACCGATGCCAGGCACGCCCGGGATGTTGTCCACCGCATCCCCCATGAGCGCGAGAAAGCACGGCATTCGCTCCGGCAGCACGCCGAAGCGCTCCGGGATGCGTTCGTATGGGAAACGGGCATCGCCGATGTAGTCCCAATATTCGTCACCCGGTCGCACGAGTTGCGCGAGATCCTTGTCGCGTGTCACGAGCACGACGTTCTTGCCCGCGGCGCGCATGCGTGTCGCAAGCGTGCCTATGATGTCATCCGCCTCGTATTCGGTGCTGGAGAAGGTCGTCACACCGAGCGCTTCGCACAGCTGTCGACAGAGCGTGAACTGACGTTTCAACTCCTCCGGCGCCGGCTCGCGATTCGCCTTGTAGGGCGGATAGAGCTTGCTGCGAAATGAAACGCAGTCGGTGGCATCGAAGGCGACCGCGATGTGCTCGGGTTGCACCCGCTCGATCAGATCGCCGAGAAAGCGGCCGAAGCCGTGAAGCGCGTTGACTGGGTGACCGTCGGGATCCGTTAGCGAGACGGGCACGGCGTGGTAGGCACGAAAAACGAAGACCGACGCATCGATGAGATACACCGCAGAGCTCGCAGGAATGGAGCTCGGCGGGGCAGCGAAAGCGGCTGTCGTGGCAGCGAACAAGGCTCGAGCACTGTCGATTGATGACTGACGTAGAGCATAGTGCTCGCGCGAGCGAACGTCACCTCACGTCAGCGGGTCATGGTTGTGCCGTGCCCGCACGCAGCAGTGCACCTGCGTGCAAGTTGCAGGCCCGTGGCTGTCCTTTCAGAAAGCGAGGGCGGCGCGGGGCGCGGCGCGCAGTCTTTCGTGCAAGGGACTCGAGCGCGGGAAGTGTGCGAGGAGATACTCCATCTGATCTGCAAGAATCCGTCTGCCCTTCAGATAGATGTACTCCGCGTAGGTCGGCGTGAACGGCACAGCGATGAGCTGCAGGCCCGCTTCCTCGGGTGTGCGCCCCGCTTTTAAGTTGTTGCAGCGTCGGCACGCCGTCACCACGTTCGTCCAGGTATCGCGCCCACCCCTGCTCAACGGCCGGATGTGATCGCGAGAGAGCTGGCTCGAGGGGAAGCGCATGCCGCAATACATACAGAGGTGGGCATCGCGCTTGAACAGCGTCTGATTGTTGAGCGGCGGCGTATAGTCCGTCCGCAGGTTACCCGGGTTATGGCTGTGTCCGATGGTGGCGACGATCGAGTTGATCTCGATGAACGAGCGTCGGCCGGTCCGGGCATTCGTGCCGCCATACAAACGGTAAAGGCGCGTGCCACACGTGTAGGCCACCTGGTCCGTGTAGTACAGGCGCACGGCATCCCTGTAGTCGATCCACTCCAGGGGCATTCCCGAGACGTCCGTCCTCAGGATCTCTTGGCTCAAGTTGCAAGGTACTTGCACGAGTCGATCACGCCATGGCCGACCGAACGAATAGCCGAGCCTTCTATAGAGGCGCGTGTAAGATACGCGAGCGGCGTGCAATGATTCAACGCTGTCAAGGGCAAAATGCCGCAAGAGCCGTCGCCACGGAGCGACAACAGGCCGCGCCCGAGCGGCAGGGAAAGCTCGAGGCACGTCGCCCCGGGTCTTCTTCCTATTCCGTACTCCCCATCCCCTGTTCCCGCATTCGGAGCGCACGCTCCCCGGGTACCAGGGCTGGCCGCACGCAGCGTTAGCCGCCTTCGAGCGACTTGATCGCTTGGATCATGGCGACCATGACCTGCTGAGCGTCGCCGTAAACCATGTTGGTGTTGTCGGCGTAGAAGAGCTCATTCTCGACGCCGGAATAGCCTCGGCCTTGTCCACGCTTGATCACGTAGACCTGCTTCGCGTGATCCACATTGAGGATCGGCATGCCGTAGATCGGGCTCGCCTTGTTCGTGCGTGCCGCTGGGTTGACGGTGTCGTTGGCGCCGATCACGACGGCAACGTCAGCTTCCTTGAACTCCTCGTTGATGTCCTCGAGGTCGAAGATCATGTCGTACGGCACCCCTGCCTCCGCGAGCAGCACGTTCATGTGCCCCGGCATGCGTCCGGCGACCGGATGGATCGCGAACTTGACTTCCACACCGGCGTCGACGAGCAGCTTCACGAACTCGTACAGCTTGTGCTGAGCCTGCGCCACGGCCAAGCCATAGCCCGGGGCGATGATGACCTTGTTCGCATACCGCATTTGGATGGCAGCATCGCTCGGCTCGGCAGGCTTGAGGCTGCCCTTGATCTCGCCTTGCGCCTCGGCGCCAGAAGCGCCGAAGTTGCTGAAGATCACGTTCGACACCGAACGGTTCATCGCCTTGGCCATCAGCAACGTGAGCAGCGTGCCGGCCGAGCCGACGACCATTCCGGCGATCATCAGCGCCGGGTTCTGTAGCACGTAACCTTCGAAACCGACCGCAAGACCGGTGAACGCGTTGTAGAGCGAGATCACGACCGGCATGTCGGCACCGCCGATCGGCATCGTCATCAGCACGCCGAACAGCAACGCGCCGATGAAGAACGCTGCAACCAGCCCGACTGGGGCATGGCCGTGGGCGACGAACACGATGTAAAGGCCGAGCGCGAGCGTAGCGACGAAGAGCGCACCGTTGACGACCTGCTGCGCGGGGTAACGCCAGGTCTTGTCGATGCGGCCGTCGAGCTTGGCCCACGCGATCAACGAGCCCGACAGCGAGATCGAGCCGATCAGTGCCCCGAGCACTGCCAGCACGAGCGGCACGGTTTCGTGTGCCGCGTCCGTGCGTAACAGCTCGATTGCCGCAATAGCTGCCGCCGCGCCGCCACCCATGCCGTTGTACAGCGCGACCATCTGCGGCATCGCCGTCATGGCGACGCGCTTGCCGCTCCACCACGCCCATATCGTGCCGAGGGCCAGCGCTATCACGGCGAGCGCCACGTTGGTGCCCAGATACGGCTGCGCAGCCTCGCTCACGCCGAAGTAGTACAGAAAGCTCGCGAGCGTCGCGACCAGCATGGCGAAGCCAGCGAGCACGATGCCCGAGCGCGCCGTCACCGGCGAGGACATGCGCTTCAGGCCGTAGATGAACAGGAATGCTGCCGCGAAGTAGCTCGCGTCGATGATGAACTCAGGTTGCACGCGCATTACTTGCCGCCCTCGCCCGCCTTCGAAGGCTTGAACATTTCGAGCATTCTTTCGGTCACGACATACCCGCCCGCGGCGTTACCCGCGCCAAGCAGCACGCCGACGAAGCCGATGATCTGCTCGACGAGTGACGTCGCATTCAGCAATGCATACATCGCGCCCACGACGACGATGCCGTGCACGAAGTTCGAACCCGACATGAGCGGCGTATGCAGAATAGAGGGCACACGGCTGATGATCTCGTAGCCGGTGAACGCAGCCAACATGAAGATGTACAGGGCAACGAAGCCCGTGAGGGTAGTGGTCAAGTCCATGGTGATGGCCTCATGCGAATCCGGTCATAGATGGTCGGGGCTCGGCGGTCGAGGACGGCCCTCCTTCCTCCGACCACCGTCAGGCAAGCAAGACGCCGCTAGGCGCCCTCCACGGCCTTTCGCGCTGCTTCGTTCTTGATCTCGCCGGCGTGCGTCAACACCGTCTTGGCGATGATTTCGTCGCTCCAGTCCAGCGTGATCGTGCCATCCTTGATGAACAGCTCGAGCAAGTTGTACTGATTCTTGGCATAAAGCTCGCTCGCGTGCTCGCCGAGCATACTCGGCACGTTCAGAGGACCGAGGATCGTCACCCCGCCCACGCGCACGGTTTCGCCTGGTACTGTGCACTCACAATTGCCGCCGCCTTCGGCCGCCAGATCCACGATCACGCTTCCGGCTTTCATGCCTTCGACTTGCGCCTTGCTGATGAGCTTCGGCGAGGGACGTCCGGGAATCGCAGCTGTCGTGATGATCATGTCAGCCGCTTGTATGTGCTTGGTGATGACAGCTGCGATGCGGTCTTTTTCCTCTTGCGTCAGCTCGCGCGCATAGCCACCCGTGCCGCGGGCATCTACGCCCGTGTCGACGAACTTGGCTCCGAGCGATTCGGCCTGTTCCTTCGTTTCGGGTCGGACATCGTAACCTTCGGTGATGGCACCCAGACGGCGTGCCGTCGCAAGCGCTTGCAGGCCCGCGACTCCAAGCCCCATGACGAGAGTCCTTGCGGGACGAATGGAGCCCACGGCAGTCGTCATCATCGGCAGAATACGCGGCAGGTGCGTGGCTCCCAGCAGCACCGCGTAGTACCCCGCCAGAGTCGCTTGACTCGACAGCGCATCCATTGCTTGCGCGCGCGTGATACGCGGCACGAGCTCCATGGCGAAGCACGTGATCTTCTTGTCCCTCAGGCGCTTCGTGAGCTCCGGCTCCTTGTGTGCGTAGACGAACGAGACCACGATCGAGCCTTCCTTCATGGCCTCGATGACTTCGAGATCGGGAGGCTGCACGGCCAGGAGCACGTCGGCGTTCTTGGCAATCGCGATGCGATCCGTCGAGAAGACGGCGCTCTTGAAGGCACTGTCCGGGAGATTTACGGCCGCACCCGCACCGGACTCCATGTGAAGCTCTGCACCGAGCTTCACGAGCCGGTCCGCAACCGCCGGCACCATCGCGACGCGCCGCTCGTGCGGACGAGTTTCTTTCAATACGGCGATCTTCAAGGACACACGCGCTCCCGTGACTGGTTCTGACTGTACGGTAGTAGCGAGGACGCACTGCCCCCGGTCGTGCGAGCCGCGCATTGTATACGCGTTCGCCTGCGCTTCTCATCTAGTTGTTGAATGACCGCTGCATTCACTGGGCGCCGAGACACCCTCTGCGCGGCGCGGCCACTAAGAAGCTCGTTCTGCGGTCGACGAGGTCGTTAGAGGCACGGAGCGGCGACATGCGGCCAGGCCAGCGCATTCATCAACGCGTGCGCAACCGGAGCCGTCATCGAATCAACCACGCGGCTGACCGACCCTCGGGCGAAGTGTATCATCCGTCTGACAAGTCCCGCGCCGACTCTTGTTCGCGACCGGCATCAGCTCTGCGAGCGAATGCGAGTGCGCAACGAGCGCAAGTGCATCGGCGGCAACCATTGCGGCGCATGCCACGACGATGGTCTGCTCGGAGCGCATACGAATGCCGCCGACTGCACCGCCGTGCGCAACCTTCCACAGACGACCAGCTGAATCGATGACACCGCGAGCTCCGCGACTCGAGTATCACACCGACGCCACGACAGCACTCTCCGATGAGGTGCTCGCGATCGTGCGCTTGAGCACGCCAGTGTGCGCGAGCCCGTCTGATGTCCTGACTGTCGACGTCGGCCTCGAGCCGGTGCAAGGCGCTGTGCCCGCGGCCGTGTGGCGCGCAAGTGGTCCGGTCACACGTGGTCGATCGGGGATGATTCGCTACGCCCACGACGCCGGGTTTCTTTTCGGCGTCATCGAAGCGCACGAAGTCGCTTACGGAGACATTCGGCGGACAGCCCGCACCGTCTATGGGGCGATCGATGAGTTCCAGCGCGCCTCGGGATTTCCCCACCTGATACGGATGTGGAACTTCCTCGACGCGCTCAACGACGGCGCAGGCGACTTCGAGCGTTATCGGCAATTCTGCGTGGGCCGGGCCGAGGGCTTCGGCGAAAGCGTGCGCAATGGTTATCCAGCAGCGACGGCGATCGGCCGCCAACGCTCGAGCGGCGTGCTGCAGGTGTTCTGGATTGCCGCGAAAGCACCCGGCCGTGCAATCGAAAACCCGCGCCAGGTCAGCGCGTACCGATATCCCCGCGTGCATGGCCCCGTGAGCCCCGGCTTTTCACGCGCAACGATCCTGCAGGACGGGACGCTGCTGATCTCGGGCACGGCGAGCATCGTCGGACACGTCTCCAAGCATCCGAACGACGCGCGTGCGCAGCTCGCCGAGACGTTGCGCAATCTGGACGCACTGACCTGTCACGCACGCGAACACGGCGCCATCCCGAGCGAGCAAGCAGAATGCTTGCTGACCGTCTACGTGCGCCGGCCAGTCGATCTCGCATTGATCTCCACGGACGCCCGCGAAGCCTTCCCTAGCGCGCAGCTCATGTTTGTCGGCGCCGATATTTGCCGGCGCGAGCTGTTGGTCGAGATCGAGTGCGTCGTCCAGGCGCAGCGGTAGAAGCCTTTGACCTCCAGCCCCCACCTCAGCTACGGCTGCTCGTTCAGCGGCTCCTCTGACAACAGTCGCTCGCGCAGCCTCTTGCGTTCTTCCGGCGGAAGCTGCCGAAACTTTTCCTTGAGCTCACGACGCTTCTCCGGCGGCATCGCTTGGAATCGCTCGTACTGTTCTTGGATCCTTGCTTGCTCTTCGGGCGGCAGGGAACGGAAGTCGCGCAGGCGGCGGCGGATCTCACGACGACGCTCTGGATCGAGGGAACGCCAACGTTCGATGCGTTCACGCGCTTGCGCACGCTCCTCAGGCGACATGGCCGCCCAACGCGCCGCGCCATGCGCAAGCGCCCGCCGACGCTCGTGAGGAATCTGATCCCAACGCTTTTCCAGCCGGCTGAGCACCTCTTGCTGCGCTGGGCTCAGATCCTCCCAACGGATTTCGCCCGCGGGCTCCTCTGCCCAAGCCGTCACGCCTAGAGACAAGAGCAAACACGTTACGACGAGGCGAAACATACGCATGGCTAACCGCTACCGTCGTTGCGCGCTTCCTCTGCGATCCACGCGTAAAACTCCACGTCCTCGAGCAGATCGAAGGTCGGTACATCGGCCAGAACCTCGAGCTCCTCGAGTGGAATGTTCTCCGGCCAGCCTCCGCGGCCACCGGGGATCAGCGTCATCCATAGCGCAAGCGCCGTGATTGCGGCTGCCCCCGCCACAGGCATCCATGCTCGCAAGCCAAAAGGCGCACGCGACGCTCGTGCCACAGCGAGCGCTGCCTGGCGAGCTTGGTTGAGCCGCGAGCGTGTTCTGCCGTCCAAGCTCGCGACGCTCTCCTCGAAGAGCGCCCTCGTGCGCGTCTCGAACGTCGACGGCTCTCGTTCAGAGTCGTGGCTCATACCTCCCTCCTCGCCTCTGAGGCGAACGCTCCCGACACGATCGGCTCGAGCAGAGCGCGCAACGCGTGCACGGCCCGAGAGTAATGCGTCTTGACGCTGCCCTCGGTGCAACCCATCGCGATGGCTGTCTCGGCCACGCTCAGCCCCTCGAAGTTGCGCAACATGAACGCCTCTTGCTGCCGATCAGGAAGCTGCGCAATCGCCCGCTCCAAAGCCTGCATGGTTTCGTTCCTCGAGAGCCGCTCAAGCGGCGTACCAGCGGGATCGGGGACGACTTCGTAAGGATCGTTCGACTCTTCTTCCTCGTGAGGACGCCCAGGCAGCCAGCTGAGAATCCTCGCCCGCACCTTGCGCCGTCGCTCGAAGTCGCGGATGCGATTGCGCAAGATTCGATAGAAGAGCGGACGCCATTCCTCGGCCGGGCGCGTAGCATAGCTGCGCGCGAGTTGCAGCATGGCATCTTGGACGATGTCCAAGGCATCATCGTCATTGCGCACGGAGATGCGGGCAATGCGATAGGCACGCCCCTCCACCTCGGCAAGAAAACGTTCGAGCTCGCGCGTTTCGGCCAGGCTGCACTCCTTCGATACCTGCTCATCGTGCAGGCACATCGCAGCCGAGAGCGTATCAGACCAGCGCATTCGCCGTGCGGCTCCTCACTCATTGACACGATTTCTTCAACGCACCAGGCCCACACTCGGTTGACACGCGCGCCGCTCGCGGCGAAGGCCAGCGGGCCCGGCTGCCTTCGTTGAGCTTCGCTTCGCGACCCGCACTCGGGAGTCAGGCGGTGGGGCCGCAAGGCGTGCACTGCCCGGCTTGCGCTGCAATGGGTATCCTGCAAGCCGCGAATCACAACCGAACTGCAAGCTCCTCTCCCAGCCGTGTTTCTTGCCGTCGCCATCGACACCCCGTTGCGCCGGACCTTTGACTATCGCGTGCCGTCCGGCACTGCACGGCTACCCGAGCCAGGGATGCGCGTGCGCGTGCCCTTCGGGCGTCGACGCGTGATCGGCATCGTCTTGGAATGCAGAGCACACAGCGAGGTGCCTGCATCCAAGCTCAGAACCATCGACGCTACGCTCGACGAGGAGCCGGTGCTCGACCAGCACCTTCTGCAGCTGCTGCGATGGGCAGCGGACTACTATCGCCATCCCATCGGCGAAGTGCTTGCGACCGCCTTACCGGCAGCGCTGCGCCAGGGCGCGCCGCTACGCGAGGAACGTTTCGCATGGGCTTTGACGGAGCTCGGCCGCTCGGTCGCGCTGAGCGAGCTCCCGGCTCGGGCCGTGCGGCAACGGGCGATCGTGACGCACCTGCTCCAGCATGGCCCGACGCCGCGGGACGAGCTACTGAGCGCGGCAGGAGCGGGTGCCGATACCCTTCGGACGCTCGCCGAGCGCGGTTTCCTCGAGCAGATCGTTTGCCCGCGCCCCATCCCCTCGACGTCGTACTCAGCCTCTGAGCACGCAGCAGGCCCTGCGCTCAACCAAGCGCAGCAGCAGGCGCTGGACCGGATCGCAGGGACGCTCGGGACGTTCGCAACGCACTTGCTGTACGGCGTAACCGGCAGCGGCAAGACCGAGGTGTACTTGCAGATCATTGCTCGCGTGCTTGCCCGCGGCGAGCAAGCGCTCGTGCTCGTGCCGGAGATCGCGCTCACACCACAACTGGTCGCACGGTTTCGAGCGCGTTTTCCGCTTCCAATCGCCGTGATGCATTCAGGGTTGAACGACTCCGAGCGTCTACAGGCTTGGCGCGCGGCACGCGAGGGTACGGCTCGTATCGTCATCGGTACGCGCTCCGCCGTGTTCTGCCCCCTGCCGCAGCTTGGTCTCATCGTCGTCGACGAAGAGCACGATGCCTCGTTCAAACAGCACGAAGGCTTTCGCTACTCGGCGCGCGATCTGGCTATCGTGCGCGCTCAGCGCGCTCGCGTGCCAATCGTGCTCGGCTCGGCCACTCCGTCTCTCGAAACCCTGCACCGGGCGCGACAGCGGCCCGAGTGGCTCTCGGTGCTCCCGGAACGCGCTGTGGAACGCGCACAGCCACCGCGGTGGGTGCTGATCGACTTGCGCCGAAACGTGCACACGAATGGGATCGCGACACCCACGCTCTTGGCCATGCAGCGCCATCTGGATGCGGGCGGCCAAATCATGTTGTTCTTGAATCGTCGCGGCTACGCGCCTGTCCTGTTCTGTCCCGGGTGCGGCTGGTCCGCGAAGTGCAAACGCTGCGACGCTCACCTCACGCTGCACGAGCGCGCCAACGCGCTGCTTTGCCACCACTGCGGCGCGCAGCGTCCCCGCATCGACCGATGTCCGAGCTGCTCCGCCGCAACCAAGCCCGTCGGACAGGGCACCGAGCGGATCGAGGAAACGATCGCGCAGGCCTTTCCCTCTGCCTCTCTAGCACGACTGGACCGTGACAGTGTCCGCCGCAAAGGCGATCTCGAGGCTGTCTTCTCTCGAGTCAATCGCAGGGAAGTGGACATTCTGATCGGGACGCAGATGCTCACGAAGGGGCACGACTTTCCCAATGTCACGTTGGTCGTCGTGCTCAATGCAGACCAGGGACTGTTCAGCACCGATTTTCGCGCGAGTGAACGTCTGGCGCAGACAATCGTGCAAGTGGCCGGACGGGCCGGCCGCGCAGATCGACCGGGCGAGGTGCTGATTCAAACGGAATACCCCGACCATCCCTTGCTCACTCTACTGTTACGAGGTGGTTACGACGCGTTCGCAGCGGGAGCGATCGCCGAGCGTCAACAATCCCACTGGCCGCCTTTCTCCCGGCTCGCGCTGCTACGGGCCGAGGCAACCAACTCGTCGCTGCCCCTGAGCTTCCTTGAGGCGGCTCTCGAGCTCGGACGCAACCAAGACACGCGCGGTGTCAGACTCTTGGGGCCCGCGCCAGCCACGATGGAGCGCCGCGCTGGGAAACACCGTGCGCAGTTGCTCGTGCAGGCCGGCGCTCACGCGCCCCTGCAACGCTTCCTGCAGGGCTGGATACCCGCGCTAGAGACGTTGCCGCTCGCAAAGCGTGTGCGCTGGTCAATCGACGTCGATCCGATCGAGCTTCTGTAGGGAGAAGGGAATCGGAACACTGTAAGGAAGAGTTTCTCGTCCCTCTCTCCCCCGTTCCCTTTTCCCTTATTCCCTTGCTGGTAGACTTGCGCCCTTTCTCGATGAGAAGTGCTCTCCGTGAAGTACCAAGTCGAACGCCTCGTCAAGGCGGCGCTCGCCACGTTGTCCGCCGACATCCTGCCCGCCGACATCACGCCGCAGGTCGCCGTCGAGCGCACGCGCGATCCGGCGCACGGCGACTTCTTCACTAACGTTGCCCTCCAGCTCGCCAAGCCGGCGCGCCGCAACCCTCGTCAGCTGGCGCAAGCCATCGTGGACGCGCTCGCGCCGAGCGATCTGATCGCAAAGGTCGAGATCGCCGGCCCGGGATTCATCAACTTTCACCTGTCCGCGGAGGCCTATCAGCAAGAGCTCGCTCGTATCTTCGACCTTGGACCTGCGTACGGCTACAACAAGCGTGCGGCCGGCGAGCGTGTCGTCGTCGAGTTCGTCTCCGCGAACCCGACCGGCCCCCTGCACGTCGGGCACGGACGACAGGCAGCGCTCGGTGATGCGCTTGCGTCGCTGCTGCAGACGCAGGGGTACGAGGTCACGCGCGAGTTCTACTACAACGATGCAGGCGTGCAGATTCAGAACCTCGCTTTGTCCGTGCAGGCGCGTGCGCGTGGCCTCAAGCCTGGCGATCCCGGCTGGCCGCAAGATGCCTACAACGGTGAATACATCCAGGACATCGCGAACGACTTTCTGGCAAAGAAGACGGTACACGCGGCGGACGGCGAGGCGGTCAAAGCGACTGGCAAAGTGGATGATCTCGAGGCGATCCGTAAGTTTGCAGTGGCCTATCTGCGCCACGAGCAGGACATCGACTTGCAGAAATTCGGCGTGCGCTTCGACGTCTACTATCTCGAGTCGAGCCTCTACACGGATGGTCGAGTCGATCGTGTCGTCGAGGCATTGATCGCCAGCGGCAAGACGTACGAGAAGGACGGAGCGTTGTGGCTGCGCACGACCGACTACGGCGACGACAAGGACCGGGTCATGCGCAAGTCCGACGGCACTTACACGTACTTCGTGCCGGACGTTGCATACCACGTCACCAAGTGGGAACGCGGTTTTCGGCACGCGATCAACGTCCAAGGCAGCGACCACCACGGTACTGTGGCGCGCGTGCGCGCCGGTCTGCAGGCACTCGGCATCGGTATCCCGCCCGGGTATCCCGCGTACGTCTTGCACAAGATGGTGCGGGTGATGCGCGGCGGTGAGGAAGTCAAGATCTCCAAGCGTGCAGGCTCGTACGTGACACTGCGAGATCTCATCGACTGGGCGGGGCGGGACGCGGTGCGTTTCTTCCTGGTCTCGCGCAAGCCCGATTCCGAGTTCGTGTTCGACGTCGACCTGGCGCTCGCGCAAACGGAAGAGAACCCGGTGTACTACGTGCAGTATGCGCACGCGCGCATCTGCAGCGTCTTCCGCCAGCTTGCGGAACGGGGGCTCGAGCACGACCGCGAGATCGGCGAGCAGAACGTCGCTCGGCTGAGCGAGCCGCACGAAAAGGCGCTCATCCGCCGACTGACGTCATATCCCGAGCTGCTCGAGGAAGCCGCTGCTGCGTACGAGCCGCATCAGCTCGCACACTACCTGCGCGACCTCGCCGGCGACTTCCATACGTATTACAACGCGCACAAGATCATCGTCGAAGACGTCGGCTTGCGTAACGCGCGGCTGAATCTCATCGCTGCGACCCGCCAAGTGCTCCAAAATGGCCTTAAGATCTTGGGCGTCAGCGCACCAGAGAAGATGTAGCCCAGCGCTTCGGGCTCGGAGCTTGGGTCTGAGGCTCGGGCGAGCGCGCAACAGCGACGCGCCCGAGCCCCATGCCCGGCAGCGAGTGAGCAGCTGCTAGCGTCCAATTGCCTATGCCCAGAGACTACAAGCACACTCGGCGCCGCTCGTCGGGATCAGCCGCCTCCGGTCTCGCCGGCTTCGTCGTGGGGCTCGCGTTGGGCCTGAGCGTCGCGCTCGCGGTCTATCTCTACGATCGCCGGCCTGCCGCTCGCGTCGCCCAGCAATCCTCTCCTATCGCAGCAGAGGAAACGCCACCGGCACCCGAGCCTGCTCCCGCTTCGCAGCAGTCCGAAACGCAATACGACTTCTACGAAATGCTGCCGAAGTACGAGGTCGTCATTCCGGAACAGGACGGTCGGGTGCAGCAGCCGTCGCGGTCAGCGCCGGTTCGTAAACCCGGTGCCTACATCCTGCAGGCGGGCTCGTTCCGCAACTATGCCGATGCCGATCGCATGCGCGCGCTCATTGCCATGCAAGGTGTCGAATCGAAGATCCAAAAGGTCACGATCGACAACGATACATGGCACCGCGTTCGCATCGGCCCGATCACTAATTTGCAGAAGCTGGAGGAAACCCGCAGCAAATTGCGACAGGCGCGGGTCGAGGCACTGGTGATTCGCGTGGGGGATTGAGAAGGGGATAGGAAAGAGGGAAACAGGGAAGGGGCTGCCCTGCTTCCCTATTCCCCTTGCCATCAATCCTCGGCGAGCTGCCGGAAATCCACGCCCAGGCTGCGTAGCTTGCGATACAAGTGGGTGCGCTCCATGCCCACACGTTTGGCGAGCTGCCCCACCTTGCCGTTGCACAAGATGAGCTGCTGCTGAAGATACGCGCGCTCGAAATGCTCGCGTGCCTCGCGCAGCGGGAGGGCCAACAGGTCCTGCTTGACGAGCGGCTCGTTCGCCGGAGCATGAATTGCAAGCTCGCGTTCGATCTCTTCCAGCTTGATCTCTTCCTCGCCGCCCAAGATCAGCAGTCGCTGCACGAGATTCTTCAGCTCGCGAACATTGCCTGGCCATGGATAGTTGCGCAGACGGTTCTGCGCGGCGACGCTGAAACGACGAAATGGCAGCTGCTGCTCGTCTACCAGACGATCGACGTAGTAGCGCAGCAGCTCCGGGACGTCCTGTGCATATTCGCGCAGCGGCGGGATGTGCAGCGTGATGACGTTGAGCCGTGCGAGCAGATCCGCACGCACGGCTCCGCCGTTGTCCGGATTCAAGAATCGCGACGTGGCCGATGCGATGATGCGTACGTTCGCCTTGATTGGCGTCGTCCCTCCCACGCGCGTGAAGGACTGCGTCTCCAGCGCGGCGACGACCATGCCTTGCGCTCGCAGCGGCAAATCTTCGATCCCGTTGATGAAGAGCACGCCACCCGAGGCTTGCTCGAGCACTCCGGGGTGAACTCCGTTCGCGTCCTCGGCACCGTACAACGCGGTGGCGGCGCCTTCGTCGCTGACGCCAGTCGCGACGAGCTGCACGAACGGCCCCTTCGCGCGCGGGCTCAGCGAATGGATGTAGCGTGCGAAAGCCTCACGGCCGGTGCCAGGCTCGCCAACGATGAGCACGGGCGTCTCGTGCGGAGCGATCTGCTGTGCCTGCTCGCGCAGCGCGTGCATGACTGGGCTGCGTCCGACCGGCGCGAGGAACGGCGGCACCAGCGAACGGCCAGGGCGGCGCTTGTCGCGCGCCGAATCAAGGGCACGCTCCACCGTCCGCAACAGCTTGGCGAGCGAGAGCGGCTTTTCTACGAAGTCGAATGCGCCGAGACGCGTCGCTTCCACGGCAGTCTCCACGGTGCCGTGCCCGGACATCATCACGATCGGGCACGGCGTCGTCCCGGTCGGCTCAGCCCACTCGCGCAGCAACGTGATGCCGTCCGCATCCGGCATCCAGATATCGAGCAGCACCAGATCCGGGGCGTGCTCGGCGCAGATGGCGCGTGCCTCGGCAGCGCTGGCAGCGACATCGACCTCGTAACCTTCATCCGCGAGGATTTCCTTCAAGAGATCGCGGATCTCGGATTCGTCATCGACAACCAAAATACGAGCTGCGCTCATGCACGTTCTCTCCTCGGCCCGCCGCGTCGGTCGCGCAGCGCACCGCCTGCCCGGATCGTTGCGGTCAACGGCAGCTCGATGCGGACACGCGCACCGCCGCCACGGGCGTTGTCGGCTTCGATCCTGCCGCCGTGTTCTTCAACAATTCTTTTCACAATTGCAAGCCCAAGGCCAGTGCCTTTGGGCTTCGTGGTGACGTAGGGATCGAACACCTGCCCGATGACGTCGGGGCGGAACCCTGGACCGTTGTCCTCGACGACGATCTGAGCCAAGCGCTGCTCGCCGTGGGTAACGGCCCGCGTCGAGATGCGCACTTCGGGGTGCTCTGTCCCTTCCAGCGCCTCGAAGGCATTGACGAGCAAATTGTGAATGATCTGTCGCATCCGGCCGCGATCGGCCTCGATCGGCCCGAGCTCGGGGTCGAGATCGAGCTTCGGCTTCGCTGTGTGACCCGGCGCCAACCAGAGCTCAGTGACCTCCACGACGAGCTGGTTGAGATCGAAACGTGACAGGTTCATGGCGGGTGCACGCGCGTATTCGCTGAACGCGTTCACCATTTCCTTCATCGCCTCCACCTGCTGCACGATCGTATGGGTGGCACGATCGAGCACGGCCGCATCGGCCTCGTTCATGGAGCCGAGCAACTTCTTGCGCAGGCGCTCGGCCGACAGCTGAATCGGCGTGAGCGGATTCTTGATCTCGTGCGCAAGCCGCCGTGCGACCTCGCCCCATGCGGCGTCGCGCTGAGCCTGCAAGAGCGCCGTGATGTCGTCGAAGACGATCACGTATCCTCCCGAGCCCTCGCTGTGACCGGAGAGCGGCGTGCACGCACACATGAGCACGCGGCGGCTCGATTCGGTCTGCAGCACGAGCTCCTCACGCCACTCCTTCTCGCCCGCGTCGAGGTGTGCGTTGCAGGCCTTCTGGAATTGATCGAAGAGTGACGACTCGCCGTTGCCGTCGGACCCGAACGGCTGACCGATCAATGCCTCGACGTCTTTGCCTAGGATCGAGCTCGCCGCCTGATTCGCGGTGCGTATCGTGCGATCGGGCGCCAACGATATGACGCCGGTGGACAGGCTTGCGAGAATGACCGCGAGATTCGCACGCTCGGCTTCCACGGCCTGCTGACTGCGCCGCATCTCGACCCGCGCCCTGGCCAAACGCTTCGTCATGTCGTTGAAGGAGTGGATGAGGATGCCCATCTCGTCGTGCGACGTCAGCGGCAAACGCAGATCGAAGTCGCCCTTCGCCACCGCACGCGTACCCGCGACCAGATCTTGAATCGGTCGCACGAGGCGCCGCGCGGCCCAAAACGCACCGTATAGCGCCGCAAACAGCGACAGCAGCAGAACGAGCGTGAGCGTCAACGTGAAGCTCATTTTGAGCGGCTCACGCAGGCGTGCTTTCTCGTTGTAGCGCTGGTACGCCGACTCGACCGTATCCGCCAGCTCGCCGAGGCGCCGCTCGATCGGATAGACCGCCCGCAGCACCCGCTCTTCCTCGCCAGGCACTGTGATCGGCACGAGCACTGCCGTGCGCACGACATAGCCGCCGCCCGCCAATGGCTCGAGCGCGAAATAGTCGCGGCCTCGCCGGACTTGCATCATGATCTCGTCGGTGGAAGGCACCGGGATGGGGTCGCTGATCGTCTCGGAGCTGGTCGCTATGATGCGGCTGTTGGCACCGAGCAGCGTGAGCTCGAGCGCGCCGCTCGCGCCCCTGAGCTCATTGAGCACATGCACCGGGCTTGCGTCGCTGCCGGCCAGGCTTGCTGCCGTTTCATGTGTGCGCTGCACATATTCCCGGACGCGCAAATCGAGGGCAGCGCGCGAGAGCGTCAAGGCATCCTCGAGACCTTCCCGAACCTCGACGTGAAACCAGCTATCGATGCCGCGATTCAGAAAGACGACGGAGAAGTAAAAGACGAGCAAGAGCGGTGCGAGCGCGAGCGTTGCCGACATCCCGACCATGCGCGCCTCGAGCCGCGAACCGACGACGCGCTTACGCCAATCTCGCACGAGCTGCGTGAGGCGCCCCGCGATCAGAATCAGCAAGACGACGAGGCCGGCCGCATTGATGCCGACGATGAAGGGATGCAGGTCGCTGAAATGCGCGGATTGCTGGACCGTTTGCGCCATCAGCAGCAGCGCCGCGACCCACAGCCCCGAGCCGACAAGGACCAGCACGCCGACCAGCGTGCGCTTTACAGTTGCGGAGACCACGTGTACCACTCGCTGCGCCGACGCCAATCGTCCACCCAGAAGAGCACGAAACGCAGCGCATCCGGCATCGTACGCACGTCGATGCTCGCGCGAAGACTGATCTCGTGACGCCTAGAGGGCTCGACGAGGGCTTGGTCGAGGATGGGCAGCTTGCTGATGACGCGTAGCTCGTCGAGCGCCGCTCCGAGCGTCGCGTAAGAGACTTGCTTGCCGCTGTTGAGATTGCGAACGAGATAACGCTCGCTCAGCGCATGATAGACGAGCTCGTAGTTCTGCTCGAGCGTCGCCACTGTGTAGTCGAACCAGTAGCTACGCTGCCGGCGCACGACGATCTCGAGCTGCAGCTTGAGCGGGGCGCCTTCACGAATGGCAGCCCGTGCGCCCTCCGGTAGGTCCAGGTCCAGCGTCGCATTCAGCTCGTATACGCCGTCGGCTGGCTCAACGTAAGCAGAACGGATCTCACAGCGGCTTTGGCCTTGTCCGAAGACCGCCTGCGGGATCGCAATGAAGGCAAGCAACACGACCGTCCGACCCGCGTTCGCGAAGATCCGTGACCAAAGATCGCGCCAGAACTGTAGGCTCGCTCCCACTCATTATCCTTTTGTCTTCTGAGAGGGTGACGAACGCGGACATTCATCCGGGCGCTCTTGCCCGCCGCATGCCGGCGCGGCCCGAGCGTTCCCGCTCCGGATCGCCACCTCTACACCTTGTCGAGGCAAGCATAATAGAACCCATCCATTCCGGCTGTGCCAACCGCAATCCGCGCTCCAGGACCCGGGCCCGAGTCCATGCCGATTGCGGCGAAAGCCTCCCGCGTGCTGTCGCGAGCGCTGCTGTCGTGGGCGAGAAACCCGTCGATCACATCGGCCGTTTCGGCCAGCAAAGCCGAGCAGCTCGCGTACACCAAGCGCCCCCCCGGCTTGAGCATCGACCAGCACGCGCGCAGCAGCTTCTGTTGCTTAGCTACCAGGGCTGGAATGTCTGCCGCTCGACGCAATAGCTTGACGTCTGGGTGGCGGCGAATGACCCCGGTTGCCGAGCACGGCACGTCCAGCAGGATTCGGTCGAAGGGACGGCCGTCCCACCAAGCGCGAGCATCCGCGACGTCGGCCGCGATGACCCGCGCGCGCACACCAAGCCGCTGTAGGTTTTCTTCGACACGCTGCAGCCGCTCAGCTGAAGCATCGACCGCGACAAGCTCGTCGAGCTCGGGCGCGAGCTCGAGGATGTGTCCGGTCTTCCCGCCCGGCGCGGCACAGGCATCGAGCACGCGCTCGTGCGGCTGTGGTGCTAGCAGCCGCGCGGCGAGCTGGGCAGCTGCATCCTGTACCGAGACGAGACCCTGCGCGAATCCAGGCAGCTCGGCGACCTCGACGGCACGTGCCAGCATCAAGGCCTCGTCGGCGAACATGCTGGCTGCGATTTCGAACCCGTGTGCCTCGAGCTCGCGACGATACTGCGCGGCAGCGACCTTGCTGCGGTTGACCCGCAACCAGAAAGGCGGTCGTTGATTGTTGGCCTCCAGGATCGTGAGGTATTGCTCCGGCCAATCGCGCGCCAATTGCTCGACTAACCATCGTGGATGTGCCGTGCGCGTCGCGAGGTCTCGATCGACGCGCCGCGCTAGCGCCGCGCCCTCGCGCTGATACCGCCGCAGCACAGCATTGATCATGCCCGCAGCACGTGCTTGCCCGAGCAGCCGCGCAGCCTCGACGGTCTCGTTGACGGCAGCGTGCGCCGGAATGTCCGTGTAGGCGAGCTGACACAAACCGACGATCGCAAGCGCATGCACCTGTGGCTGCAGCGACTGGCCGCGCCTCGATAGCAGCTGTCTCAGGATGGGATCGAGCCGTAGGTACCAGCGTACGCTATCGAACACGAGCGCACGCAGCAGCCCACGGTGCTGGGGCGCCATCGCGGGATCGATGCGCAAGGCCGTCTCCAGCGAGCGCCCTTGCATCACGGCCGCAACCACGCGTGCCGCCTGCGCCCGTAATGCCGCCGACGAGCTCACGTGCCCAGCACCGCACCTTCCAGACGGTGCGCATTCAGGAACTGCGCGGCCGACACGGCGTTGCGCCCCGCAAGCTGCACTCGTGTCAAGGTGAGCGTCCCATGGCCCGTCGCCACATCGATGCCTTCGGGAGCGCAGCGCACCACAGTGCCCGGTGCACGGTCGTGCACCGCGTCGTTGGGGAACGCCTCCCAAACGCGGAGCTGTTGACCCTGCCAGGTCGTTTCAGCCACGGGCCAGGGATTGAAGGCGCGCACTTGACGATCTATGGCCCAGGCATCGAGCGACCAGTCGATGCGCGCTTCCTCCTTGCGAACCTTCTGTGCATAGGTGGCGCCTTCTTCGGGCTGCGGCTGCGGCGTCAGGGACGGCAACGTGTTCAGTGCCTCCACTAATGCCTGCGCGCCGAGCTCAGCGAGCCGGTCGTGCAATGTCGCCGAAGTGTCGCGAGGGCCGATCGGAAGCGCCCGTTTGAGCAACATCGGACCGGTGTCGAGTCCCGCATCCATCTGCATGATCGTGACTCCCGTCTCGGCATCGCCAGCCAAGATCGCTCGCTGAATCGGCGCCGCGCCGCGCCACCGCGGCAGTAGTGAGGCGTGCACGTTGATACAGCCCAGCCGAGGCGTATCGAGCACGCTTTGTGGCAGCAACAATCCATACGCCACGACAACCATGAGATCCGCGCCGAAGGAAGCGAGCCGCTCGACAGCAGCCGGCTCTTTGAGCGTGAGCGGCTGTTCCACAGGCAAGCCGTGCTGTAGCGCCACGCGCTTTACGGGGCTGGGTGTGATGTGCCGCCCGCGTCCTGCGGGCCGATCCGGCTGCGTGTAGACGGCAACAACGCGATGCGGCGAGCGCAGCAACGCTTCGAGCGTCGGCACTGCGAAGTCGGGGGTACCGGCGAAGACGATCGAGTACATTGGTGACTGGGCTCTGGACGCGGGGCCGGGCGCGCAGACGGCAGCGGCCAATCCGCGCACTGCGCGTTCTACAGCCTACAGCCTAGAGCTTACAGTTAGGAAACGGCGCTGACCTTCGCGCGCCCGCTGATGAGACGTTGCTTGCGCTCCTTTTCGAGCTTCTTACGGATGCGAGTGCGCTTGAGGTCGGAGAGATAGTCGACGAAGAGCTTGCCGTCCAGATGATCGATTTCGTGCTGAATACAGACAGCAAGCAGCCCGTCGGCATCGAACTCAATCGACTTGCCTTCGCGATCGAGCGTACGGACGCGAATCCGCTCGGCGCGCCGGACCTTGTCGTATATCCCCGGCACCGACAGGCACCCCTCCTCCATCTCCTCGACGCCTTCTCGCGCGAGGATTTCAGGATTGATCAGCACGAGCGGCTGATCGCGCGTCTCGCTGACATCGATGACGACAACGCGCTTGTGCACGTTGACCTGCGTCGCCGCCAGCCCAATACCAGGCGCGGCGTACATGGTCTCGAACATGTCGTCGATCAGCTGCTGCAAGCTCGCATCGACCTGCTCGACGGGCTGGGCCTTGATGCGAAGCCGTGGGTCTGGGTATTCGAGAATCGTGAGTCGTGCCATGGCGCCATTGAAAACGGATCAGCACGCGGTGTCCAGAGTGTCGAGGCAAATTGCGTAGAATCAACCCCAAGCCGGGGCGCGCCTCGCACCGGGCTATAGGCTTTAGATGCAGTCTGCAGGGGTAATGCTGCGCCTGTAGGGCAACGACCTGCTTGCGTCAGGGGTTGTGAACGAGATCCCCGAGGCGAATTTCGTGGCTCGTCTCCATGACGAGCGCGTAGCTCATCCGATCGAACGCCTTGAACACCATGACCAAGCCCACCCGCTCGTGCGGGAGCTGGACCTTTTTACCACGTCCGAGCGTGCCAGTGCCCAGCCCTCCCCGTGAGTATCGGTCACGCACGACCGCTCCACGCTGAGAGACTCCCAGGACATGGCCGGGCTCGAGCCCGTGTCGCGAGCCCCGATTCAACGCGACGACCTGATACTGACCGATCACGCTGTGCGCGAGGGTGGCGATCACGGTCGCGTCGACGTCGGTGGTCGGTGCGTGCGGAACGAAGTCGACGTTCACGTCTTGCGACTCGGGAAACACTTTGTCGCCTTGGAGGGCCTCACGCGAGCTGTCCGTGAGCAACAGCTTGGCAGGGTCGCCGGGCGTGACGACCGACCCAGAACCCACATAAATGCCCGTATAGCCGAGCAGGTCATTGGTCTCAGGATCACGGATCGGCGCATCGATGTGGATGATACTGAAACGCTCGTCGACGGCGGCTTTCTCGATGCCGCGCGCGTAAACCTCGTAGCCGGCACCGGCAATGATGTGCTCGTCGCGCATGGCCACTAGATACGGTGCCGAGCGCACCTGCTCTTTCTCGAGCAATGTCGGACGCCCCATGAAGCTCGCAACGATGTCGTAGGGGATGGCCGTGATCGCTTCGCTTAGCGGCTCGCGGCGCACCTGGGGCGACAAGCGCTTGGTTCCGCCACCTTCGCCGCGCTGGGCCACCGTCAGGCGCGGCTGGCCGTCGATGTAAACCAGCTTGAGCACATCGCCCGGATAGATGAGATGCGGATTCTCGATCTGCGGGTTGACGTGCCAGATTTCCGGCCAATACCAAGGATCGCGCAAAAAGACTTTCGAAATGTCCCACAGGGTATCGCCGGGCTTGACCACGTACTCGTCCGGCGCCTCGGGGCTCAACGGGATATTGCTGCCGGTGGCAATCGTGCGTTGGCCTTCCTGTGCCGACAGGTCGAGCGGAAGTAGGCCGGCTACGATGGTCAGACCCGCGGCAACACTCAGCACGAGCACCGAGCGAATCGAAGAGGTCGCGATCTTCATGCGCCGAACAAGCTCCATTTAGAACCCTGAGAACCCATGCCGATTTCGCGCGCTCGCGCTCGTGTATTTTGTCTTGGCGGCGCAAGCGGATCGGGGCCACCGCGGCGCGTCGGAACGCTCGCAGGAGCACCGGGGCCTACATTAAGTTCAACTCTCGCCCAACTTTAACAGCACATTTCCGGCGAGTGCACAAAACGCCTTTCAGGGCGAGACGTGGTTCTCATTCGCCGGCCCGGAGGCCCTGCGCCCTGGACCATTGAGTGGCTGGACTGCCGGGCGACCACGAGGCAATCCCCAGCTTCGCGCCCTAAACCACGCGAAAGCACACCGATCTATCGCCTTCACTCCGCGGCCTGCAGCCTACAATCGCCTCATGGACGAGCTTTCTGCATGGTTGCTGCTCGTGCGCGCGCCCATCTGCGCGACACAGCTGCGAGCGCTGCTCGAGCACCTTCCCTCGGCCGCCTCGATCGTCGCCGCGTCGCCTGCGACGCTGCGCGCCCACGGGGCGAGCGGCGCGTTCGTGGACTGGCTTGTCGCCCACGGCACGATCGATCTAACTGCGGATCTGCGTTGGCTCGAGCAAGAACGGCACCATTTCATCCCTTGTAATTCGCCGCTCTATCCGCCGCTGCTCGCCGAGATAGCCGACGCACCGATTGGCCTGTTCGTGAACGGAGATCCAAGCGTGCTGTCGCTGCCGCAGCTCGCCATCGTGGGCTCGCGCAACCCGACCCCCGTGGGACGCGAGAACGCCTACGAGTTCGCCGCTCACCTTGCCCGCTGCGGGCTGGCCATCACGAGCGGATTCGCCCTCGGCATCGACGCCGCCAGCCACCGCGGCGCGCTCGCGGCCGGCGGTAAGACGATTGCGGTATGCGGCACCGGCCTGGACGTCATCTACCCCAGACAGCACGCCGAGCTGCGAGCGGCCATTGCTGCCTCGGGGGCGCTGGTGAGCGAATTCCCGACCGGGACACCGCCGCTCAAGAGCCATTTTCCACGTCGTAACAGGATCATCAGCGGGCTGGCGGTCGGCACGTTGGTGGTCGAAGCCGCCGTTCAAAGCGGCTCGCTCATCACCGCTCGGCTGGCTGCCGAGCAGGGCCGCGAGGTTTTCGCGATTCCCGGGTCGATTCACAACCCACTCGCGCGCGGGTGCCACCGCCTGATCCGCCAGGGCGCCAAGCTCGTCGAGACCGCAGACGATATTTTCGCCGAACTTGGCGGCATCGTGCAGGCTATTGCACCGATCTCATCACCTTCCAAAAACGAGAACGATGCCACGGACGGACAACGGCAATTGGACAAAGACTATGAAATCCTGTTAGATGCGCTCGGCTTCGAGCCAGCCGGCGTGGACGCCTTGGTCGCGCGGACGGGGTTCAAGGCCGACGAGGTGGCTTCGATGCTGTTGATTCTAGAGCTCGAAAACCGCATCGAATCCTGCCCAGGCGGGCTCTACGTCCGTTCGTCCACGAAAAGAGGCTCATAGCTGCGAAATGAAGGACAGCGTTCTCGATATTCTCATCTATCTTTTCGAGAACTACTTCGACGCCGACTTCGAGTCTGCGCCCGAGCCGAGTCGCGATACGCTCAAAGAGGAGCTGGAGCTCGCCGGGTTCGATGAGCAGGACGTCGAGCGTGCCCTCGACTGGCTCGAGGAGCTGTCCGTCGACTCGCAGCACAGAGGAAAGATCCCAGCCTCGCGTGCGATCCGAATCTTCGATCCGAGCGAGCAGGCGCGCCTCGATACCGATTGTCGCGGCTACCTCCTGTACCTCGAGAGCGTCGGAATCCTGAATGCGGATCAACGCGAGCTCGTCATCGATCGCCTGCTCGCGCTCGATGCGAGTGAAATAGACATCGAGCAAGTCAAATGGGTCGTGCTGATGGTGCTGTTCAGTCAGCCGGGCCAAGAAAGCGCCTATCTGCGGATGGAGGATCTCATGTTCGATAACAGGCTGGGTGCGGTGCACTGAAGACGGCAAGAAAACATCGCGACTTCAGCACCGCGCACTGCCGCGGTTTTCTTTTTTTATGGAGCAAAAGAATCTAGTCGTCGTGGAATCGCCTGCTAAGGCGAAGACCATTAAGAAGTACCTCGGGAAGAACTTCGAGGTACTCGCTTCCTATGGGCACGTGCGCGACCTCGTGCCGAAGGAGGGTGCGGTCGATCCAGAGCGCAATTTCGCGATGCGCTACCAGATTCTCGACAAGAACGAGAAACACGTACAAGCGATTGCGCGTGCGCTCGCGAAGTCCGACGCGCTTTATCTCGCAACCGACCCTGACCGAGAGGGCGAAGCGATCTCCTGGCATCTCACCGAGCTCCTCAAGGAGCGCGGCGCCCTTGACGGCAAGAACGTGCACCGGGTCGTCTTCTACGAGATCACCAAGAACGCGATCCGCGAGGCCATCGAGCGACCGCGCGCCATCTCGCAGGATCTCGTGAACGCGCAGCAAGCGCGGCGCGCGCTGGATTATCTGGTCGGCTTCAATTTGTCGCCGTTGCTGTGGAAGAAGGCCGGGCTCCCGGGTGCCTCCGCCGGCCGGGTGCAGAGTCCCGCGCTACGCATGATCTGCGAGCGCGAGGAAGAAATTGCACGCTTTCAGCCGCGCGAGTATTGGACCGTCGATGCAGACGCGGAAAAGTCGCGTCAGAACGTACCCGCGCGGCTCATCGAGTTCCGCGGCGAGAAAGTCGAGCAATTCACCGTTACCAACGAAGAGCAAGCCAACGCGGTGCGCGCAGCGATCGAAGCCGCTGCGAACGGTCAGCTCACCGTCGTATCGATCGACCGCAAACAGCGCCGTCGCAACCCGGCCCCGCCGTTCACCACCTCGACGCTCCAACAGGAAGCCGCGCGCAAGCTTGGGTTCGGTGCGCAGCGCACGATGCGCCTTGCGCAGCAACTTTACGAAGGTGTTGATTTCGGCGAGGGTGCAGTCGGTCTCATTACTTATATGCGTACCGACTCGGTCAACCTTGCGAACGAGGCCGTGCAGGAGATCCGGCAGGTGATCGGCCAGCTCTACGGCCCCGAGGCGCTGCCCGAGTCGCCGCGCATCTACAAGACCAAATCGAAGAACGCGCAAGAAGCGCACGAGGCGATTCGCCCGACATCGGCTTGGCTCACGCCGGAAAAGCTAGAAGGCAAGATCGATCCTGATCTTCTCAAGCTCTACAGCCTCATCTGGAAGCGCGCCATCGCGAGCCAGATGGAGCCGGCGCTATACGACACGGTCGCGGTCGACCTTGTGCCCGGTGCTGCGGCGAATCGCGACGGCGTAGTAGCAGTGCTGCGTGCGAACGGCTCGACGCTGGTGAAGCCTGGCTACATCGCCGTTTATAAGGAGAGCACGGACGAGCCGAGCGAGGACGACAAGGATCGCATCCTGCCTCCGCTCGAGGTGGGTGATCGGTTGCGGCTGATAGCCATCCGCCCCGAGCAGCACTTCACTGAGCCGCCGCCGCGCTATTCGGAAGCGAGCCTCGTCAAAGCGCTGGAAGAGTATGGCATCGGGCGCCCGTCCACGTATGCGACGATCATTCAAACCTTGCTCGGCAAGAAGTACGCGGAGCTCGTGAATCGACGTTTCGTGCCGACGGACCTCGGCAAGATCGTCAATCGCTTTCTCACGCGTAATTTCGAGCACTATGTCGACTACGGCTTCACCGCCAAGATGGAAGACGACCTGGACAACATTGCCGACGGCAAAGAGGAATGGATTCCGGTGCTCGAGCGCTTCTGGAAGGAGTTCAAGCAGCAGGTCGACCTCGTCGACGAATCCGTCACGCGCGAAGACGTTGCCGAAGCGCGCGAGCTCGGCATCGACCCGGCGACCGGTAAGCCGGTGTCCGTTCGCTACGGCAAGTACGGTCCGTTCGTGCAGCTCGGCACCAAGGACGACAAGGAAAAACCGAAGTTCGCGAGCCTGCGACCGCATCAGCGCATGGACACGATCACGCTCGAGGAGGCCCTTGAGCTGTTCAAGCTGCCGAAAACGCTTGGACACACCGAAGACGGTCATCCGATCAAGGTGGCCATCGGGCGCTTCGGGCCATACATTCAATACGGGCCGAAGAAATTCGTCTCCATCAAGGAGGACGATCCGTACACGATCGAGCTGCCGCGCGCGCTCGAGCTTATCCGTGCCAAGGAAGAGCAGGACGCGAACCGAATCATTCTGGATTTTCCCGAAGCGGGCATTCAGGTTCTGAACGGGCGCTACGGACCCTATGTCACCGATCGCGTGAAAAACGCGAAGGTCCCGAAGGATCGCGATCCCCATACACTGACGCTCGCAGAATGCCGCGAGCTGCTGGCGGCTGCCCCCGAGCGCGGGAAGGGCCGCTTCAAGCGCGCCACAAAGACCGCCGCTTCGTCTTCGGAGGCGACGGCCGCGGAGGAGACGGGGGCAACGGCGCAAGAGACCGAGCCGAAGATGAAGGTCGCCGCCAAGAGAGCACCAAAGAAAACGGCCACGGCCACGACGAAGAAGAAGGCCTCACGCGCCAAGGCGAAGAAGACCGCTGGTTCCGAGTAAGCCATGACTGTCTCGAATCCAGATGTCGACGCAGTGCTCGCCTACTTGCGCGAGCTGCAGGATCGGATCTGCACAGCGTTGGAACAAGCGGACGGGCAGGCACGATTCGTGCACGACCGCTGGCAACGCGAGGAAGGTGGCGGCGGAGACACCCGCGTCATGAAGGCCGGTGCCGTGTTCGAACAAGCCGGCGTCAACTTCTCGCACGTCTTCGGCGCCTCACTGCCATCCAGCGCCACAGTGCAGCGTCCGGAGCTGGCGAACGCGCCGTGGCGTGCGATGGGGGTGTCGCTCGTGATCCATCCCTTGAATCCTTACGTGCCAACTACGCACGCCAACGTGCGCTTTTTCTCGGCACAGACTGCCTCGGGGCCCGTATGGTGGTTCGGGGGCGGTTTCGATCTCACGCCATACTATCCGTTCGAGGAGGACGTACTGCATTGGCACCGCACAGCGCACGACGCGTGCGCACCATTCGGGGACGATGTCTATCCGCGCCATAAAGAATGGTGCGACCGATATTTCTTCCTCAAGCATCGCAACGAGACCCGCGGCGTCGGCGGTCTATTCTTCGACGATCTCAACGAATGGGACTTCGAGCGCTGCTTTGCGTACCTGCGCAGTGTCGGCGATCACTTCCTTCCCGCCTATCTGCCGATCGTGGCCCGCCGCAAGGACACACCGTACGGGGAACGCGAGCGACAATTCCAGCTCTATCGGCGCGGCCGCTACGTCGAGTTCAACCTCGTGTACGACCGCGGCACGGCATTCGGTCTGCAGTCTGGCGGACGCACTGAGTCGATCTTGATGTCGCTGCCGCCGCTCGTCCGTTGGGAATACAACTGGCAGCCCGAGCCAGGCTCGCCAGAAGCTCGCTTGTACGAAGAGTTCTTGCGGCCGAGAGACTGGCTACGCGAGCTGACAGGCTAGCCACTGCGTGGCCTGCACTGGCCCGTTTCAGCGATACCTTGTTGTACGCCTAATCCTCGCCGACCAGCCACTCGATGCGCGTGCCGCCCTTCCCTTCCGGCGAAAGCGCCCGATGGAGCTCTTCGTGGACAGGCACCATCTCAGCGTCGAGCTGCCAAGGAGGATTGGCGATCACCAAACCCGATCCGTTGAGACCGATCGGAGAATCGGCAGGGCGCACGCTGAGCTCGAGCAAGAGGAGCTTGCGCAGGCCACTGTCACGCAACGCAGAATGCAATCTTGCCGCCTGCGTGTTCGCCTTGATCGGATACCACACTGCAAATAGGCCGGTCGGCCAGCGTCGCAATCCGAACGTGAGCGCACGCAGCACATCGCCCACTTCGCGCTCGGATTCGTAAGGCGGATCGATCATGACGAGCCCACGATGCTCCCGTGGCGGCAAGAAGGTCTTCAACGCTGCATAACCGTCTCCGTGCACAACAGAAACACCGCGGCGACGGCGCACGTGCTGCTGTAATGCATAGGCTTCCTCGAGCTGCTTCTCCACGAACACCAAGCGATCCGCTGCACGCAGCTGTTTGATCGCGAGGATGGGCGAGCCCGGATAGCAAAGCTCTCCGTGAGCGAAGGAAGGCGCGACGAGCGACCAATAACGGCGCACGGCATCGGTCTGAGGCGTGTGCTCTGCAAGTCGCCCGATTCCCTCATACCACTCATCGCTACGCAGCGCTTCCAGGGATCGCAAATCGTACCAGCCACGCCCCGCATGGGTGTCGAGGTACATCAGCGGCTTCGGCTTGCGTGTGAGACGCTCGAGCAGCGCGAGCAAGACGACATGTTTGTGAACGTCAGCGAAATTGCCAGCGTGAAAAACGTGACGATAGTTCATTGCACTCCGGGCGCCGGGCCTGCATGCCCTATCCCCCTTTCCCTATTCCTGCAAGCGCGCGACATTCCTCGTACCTGAAGCAGCTCACGAGATGATCGTTCACCATCCCGGTCGCCTGCATGTGCGCATAGATGATGGTGCTGCCGACGAACTTGAAACCGCGCTTGCGCAGATCCTTGCTCAAGGCGTCTGATTCGCGGCTCGTGGCAGGTATCTCGTCGTTGCGTCGAAAGCGATTCTGGATCGGCCTGCCGCCGACGAAGTTCCACACGTGTTGTGCGAAGCTCCCATGCTTGTCGCGAAAATTCAGGAAGGCACGCGCATTGTTGATAGCGGCCTCGATCTTCGCCCGATTACGGATGATGCCGGGATCGCTCATCAGCCGCGCGATGTCGCGCTTACCGAAACGCGCAATCTTCTCGGCGTCGAAGCCAGCAAATGCGCTCCGATACCCTTCCCTCTTGTTGAGGATCGTCGCCCACGACAGTCCTGCCTGTGCACCTTCCAGGATCAAGAACTCGAACTGGGTCTGATCGTCCCACGCGGGCACACCCCATTCCGTGTCGTGGTAGGCCAGATACAGGGCATTACCCTTCAGCGGCCAGGTGCAGCGAGGCAAGTCGGGGCGAGCGGTGGGCATAGATTGAGGCTGCAAGCTATAGGCGGTAGGCTGTAGCCGAAAGGAGCGCCAATGCGCCCGGTTCTCGTTCCTGGCATGCAGAGGTATATACCTCTTTCGTATCTACAGTCCACAGCCTACAGCTAACCATGGATTTCGGCGAATTCCCACGAACCCGCATGCGCCGCATGCGTCGCGACGCTTTCTCGCGCCGCTTGATGCGCGAGCACACGCTCAGCGTCGACAATCTGATCTACCCGCTCTTCGTCATCGAAGGGAACGGTCACCGTGAACCCGTCGCAAGCATGCCGGGGGTCGAGCGAGTCACGATCGACGAGCTCGTGCGCGAGGGCGAGGCGGCCGCGAAGCTCGGCATCCCAGCCGTGGCGCTGTTTCCGGTCGTGCCGCAAGAAGCCAAGACGGCCGACGGTCGCGAAGCCTGGAATCCAGAAGGTCTTGCGCAACGCGCCGTACGCGCGCTCAAGCGGGCGGTGCCCGAGCTCGGTGTGATCACTGACGTCGCGCTCGATCCTTTCACGACACACGGCCAGGACGGTATCGTTGACGCAAAGGGCGATGTCGTGAACGACGCCACCGTCGAAGCGCTCGTGAAACAGGCGCTCTCACACGCAGAGGCGGGTGCCGATATCGTTGCACCGAGCGACATGATGGACGGTCGCATCGGTGCCATTCGCGAGGCACTCGAGGTAGGCGGGCACAGCAACACGCGCATACTCGCTTACTCCGCAAAGTACGCCTCGAGCTTCTACGGCCCTTTCCGCGAGGCGGTTGGCTCCGCAGCCAATCTCGGCAAGTCCACCAAGCATACGTATCAAATGGACGTGGCGAACTCAGACGAAGCGCTGCGGGAAGTCGCGCTCGATCTGCAGGAAGGTGCGGATATGGTCATGATCAAGCCGGGATTACCGTACCTCGACGTCGTGAGGCGCGTGAAGGAGCACTTCCGCGTGCCGACGTTCGTGTATCAGGTGAGCGGCGAGTACGCCATGCTCGCGGCTGCGGCACGAAACGGGTGGCTGAAT